>Ga0075431_100007266_pt1 | contig 11026 bp, 10 predicted proteins | sample RhiMetdeltSRZDD5_FD_75297 | JGI IMG/M metagenome (GOLD analysis project Ga0075431, IMG submission 75297) | Populus rhizosphere microbial communities from Tennessee, USA - Rhizosphere MetaG P. deltoides SRZDD5 | ecosystem: Host-associated > Plants > Roots > Rhizosphere > Soil | place: USA...
GTCGACGGCATCGGTGAGGTGACCCTGGACGAGTTGCGCGACCTGGTGACCGTGTGAGGCTGGCCGCGTCGGCCTCGGCCCAGCTGCGGGCACGGATCACCGCGGTTCGAGGGGCGGTTCGTCGCGATCCGGCCACCGTTGACGACTCCGAGCCGGCCGCATCGGACCGCGCGGCGCCAGACGCTCGGCTCGCGGCGCCTGCGCTGGCCGCCTGGATCGCGGCCGCCGTGACCTTGGGGATGAGCCCGACGCGAGCGATGGCCGCGGGCGCGATCCTGCTCGCCGGCGGGATCGTCGTGCTGCGGCGATACGGTCTGCGGCTCGGCGCCATCACCTTGGCGGCGGCCGCCGCCTGTCTTGCCGCCGGCCTGCGCCTGACAGCCGCCGACGTCGGGCCCGTTCCGGAGCTCGCCGCCGATGGCGCCGTCGTCGACGCGACCATGACAGTCACATCCGATCCGGCAGTCCGCGACGGACCCTACGGCGAGTTCGTCGTCGCCGAGGCGCGCATCACCGAGGTCACCGGGCGAGGCGTGACGACCGAGGTGCGTTCGCCGGTCCTGCTGTTCGGTGACATCGAGTGGAGCGACGTACCCCTCGGTGCATCGATACGCGCGGTCGGCCGTCTGGACGCCTCCGACGATGCGCGCCACGCCGCGGTGTTCCTCCCGAGCCGAATCGTCGACGTCGTCGGTGCGCCGGCCTGGTGGTGGCGCCTGTCCGAGCGATTACGTGCCGGCGTCGCCGAAGGAGTCGCGGCGGCGCCGCCCGACGAACAAGCGCTGGTGCCGGCCCTGGTCGACGGCGACGACCGCGAGATCTCCGACGAGCTGGCCGAGGCGTTCCGGGAGTGCGGGATGACCCACCTGCTCGCCGTGTCCGGCACCAATCTCACCCTGGTGCTGGCGTTCGTCCTGACCGTCGCGCGATGGCTGCGGGTTCGTGGCTATGCGCAGCTCGTCGTCGGTGTCGTCACCACGGCCGGATTCATCGTGCTGGCGCGACCCGATCCGAGCGTTCTGCGGTCGGCCGCGATGGGCGTCGTGGCGATCGCCGGCCTCGGCGCGGGAGGTCGACGGCGCGGCCTACGCGCGTTGGCGATCGCGATCGTCGTGCTCGTACTCATCGATCCGTGGCTGGCCCGCTCGGCCGGGTTCATCCTCTCGGTGCTCGCGACCGGGGCCATCCTGTTGCTGTCACCAGCCTGGACCCGGGCGATGGCGGCCTGGATGCCACGGGTGCTCGCCGAGGCGATCAGCGTGCCGCTGGCCGCCCAGCTGGTCTGCACCCCGGTCGTCGCGGTCTTGTCGGACCAGGTATCGATGGTCGCCGTCGTCGCCAACCTGCTGGCGGCTCCGGCCGTCGGGCCGGCGACCGTGCTCGGATTGATCGCCGGCCTGCTCGCCCTGGTCTGGCCGCCGTTGGCGCACCTGGTCGGCTGGGGCGCGTCCGGCGCGGCGTGGTGGATCGTCGAGGTTGCGCAACGGGGTGCCGCGCTGCCTGGCGCGAGCGTGGAGTGGACCGCCGACGGTCCGCGCCTGGCGCTGCTGGTGGTGATCTGCCTGGCGCTGATCGCCGCGATGCCCTGGCTGCTGCGGCGGCCGGTCGCCCTGGTGATCGCGGTCATCGCGACCGGCGTGTGGATCCTGCACCCGCCGACGCCCGGCTGGCCACCGGACGACTGGATCATGGTGGCCTGCGACGTCGGCCAGGGCGATGCGCTGATCCTCAACTCCGGTGCCGGATCGGCCGTCGTCGTCGACACCGGGCCGGAGCCCGCTGCGGTCGACCGCTGCCTTGACGGTCTGGACGTCGACGCGGTCGCTCTCGTCGTGCTGACTCATCCACATGCCGACCACATCGACGGGCTCGCCGGCGTCGGGGACGGCCGCCCGATCGGCGCGCTGGCACTGGCCTCGGGCATGTCGGACGACCCCGCATACTCACCGGTGACCGCGTGGACCGAGGCGCACGACGTACCGATCCACGAGCTGGCCTACGGCACCACCGGATCGGTCGGTCCGCTCTCGTGGACCGTGCTCGGCCCGGACCCGGGACTGGTTGCGAGCGTCGGCAGCGACGAGGCGATCAACGACGGCAGCGTCGTCTTGTCGGTGCGGACCAGGGGAGTGGCGCTCCTGCTGACCGGCGACGTCGAGACGTCGGCCCAGCAGTCGCTGCTCGCGTGGGGGCCCCAGGTCTTGCGGTCCGACGTCCTGAAGGTGCCGCACCACGGCAGCGCCGACCAGGATCCGGAGTTCCTCCAGGCAGTCGGACCGAGGCTCGCCGTCGTGAGTGTCGGCGCCGACAACGACTACGGCCACCCGTCGCCGCAGACTCTCGACCTGCTGGCCGACGAGGGCGCTGTCGTCGCGCGTACGGACGAGTCGGGAGACATCGCGGTGGTCGTCGAGGGCGGCGAACTCGGCGTCGTGACGCGATGACCTCGCCGCGGCTGATGTCGGTCGGTCGTGGGATGCTGAGCGCGATGGCTGCTGACGCGAATTCCGGCTTGGTCCGGCTGATCATCGGGCCTGCGGAGTTTCTCGCCGAGCGGGCCGTGGCCGAGGGTTTCGAGGCGGCCGCCGCCATGGACGCCGACTTCGACCGCACCGAGATCGACGCCTCCGACCTGGCGCCCGGTGCTCTGATCGAGCTGACCAGCCCGTCGTTGTTCGCCCGGGTTCGCGCCGTCGTCATCCGACAGCTCTCCGAGCTCGACGACGACGTCCACGACGAGCTCGTCGCCTACGCCGAGGCACCCGCTGCTGACGTCGTGATGATGCTCGTCCACTCGGGGAGCACCAAGGGCAAGCGCCTGCTCGACCGGCTCCGCAAGCTCGCCACAGTCGACGAGGTGCGCTGCGACGAGCCGAAGCCGTGGGAGCTTTCCCGCTACGTGTCGGCCGAGACCAAGCGGCACGGCGGTTCGATCACCAACGACGCCGCCGAGTTCCTGCTCGGCGCCGTCGGTCATGATCTGCGCGCGCTCTCGGCCGCTTCGCATCAGCTGGTCAGTGACTTCGCACCGCAGCGGATCACGATCGAGGTCGTACGCCGCTATCACGCCGGCCGGGCAGAGGTGCGTAGCTTCGACATCGCCAACGCGGCGATCGAGGGGCGGGTCGCGGACGCGATGGAGCAACTGCGTTGGGCATCCGGGCACAAGGTCGCGGCCGTGCTGGTGACCAGTGCGTTCGCGTCCGGGCTTCGGTCGCTGGCCCGGCTGCAGAGTGCGCCGCCCGGCCTACGCGACGGGGATCTCGCGCGTCAGATCGGCGTTCCGACGTTCCGGCTCAAGAACCTTCGCAGTCAGATGCGGTCCTGGACACCGGGTGGACTCGCCCAGGCGATTCAGGCCGTCGCGGCGGCCGACGTCAGTGTGAAGGGTGGGGCGGGCGACCCCGACCACGCGCTGGAGCGGATGGTCCTGGCGGTCGCCTACAGTCGCGTCCGGCGCTGACAGCCGGAGCGGTCAGAGTCTCAGAGCGACGCGTCGCGCTTGGCGATCGCGGACTTGCGGTTGGCGGCCTGATTCTTGTGGATCACGCCGGCCGACACGGCCTTGTCGAGCTTGCGGCTGGCGACCTGAGCGGCCTCGTGAGCCTTCTCGGCGTCCCCGGCGTCGGCCGCCTCGCGGAAGCGGCGAATGGCCGTTTTCAGGCTGGTCTTGACCGCCTTGTTGCGCTCGCGGGCAACCTCGTTCTGCCGGTTGCGCTTGATCTGGGACTTGATGTTCGCCACGGGGCAAGCCTCGGTTGTCGTCTGGAATGGTGTACGAAATGGGGTGCGCCGCGGTTCGGCCGGTGCCGCTGACACGAGACGCGACCGCCAACGCTACCAGCGCCGCCCGTAAGCGCCCAAATCCGGTCGGTGCCGCCGCCCGCCGGGATCCGCGCGACGCCTGTCGCACGAGCGCGGCAAGATAGCCGTCATGAGTTTCTCCGGGATCTCCGACGAAGCACTCGAGTTCTACGAGGGCCTCGCCGCCGACAACACCAAGACCTACTGGACGGCGCACAAGGAGGCCTACGACCAGTTGGTCCGCGGGCCGCTCGTCGAGATGTGCGAGTCGCTCGAGCCGGAGTTCGGGTCGGTGCATCTGTTCCGGCCTTATCGCGACGTCCGGTTCGCCAAGGACAAGAGCCCCTACAAGGAGCAGCAGGGCGCGACCGTCGGCCACTGCTACCTGCATATCTCGGCGAGTGGGCTGTTCGCCGCGGTCGGCTACTACCGGATGGCACCCGACCAGGTGACCCGCTTCCGCGAGGCGGTCGACGACGATCGCAAGGGCGCGGAGCTCGAGAAGGTGGTGTCCGCGGTGCGCGACACCGGCTACACCGTCGAAGGCGACACTCTGAAGACCAAGCCGCGCGGCTATCCCGCAGACCATCCGCGGATCGAGCTGCTCCGGCATCGTTCCCTGGTGGCGTGGACCGACTTCGGCGCGCCGGACTGGCTTGCCACCCCGTCCGCCGCTGACTGGGTCGCCGGGGCCTGGCGCGACATGCTGCCGATGCACGACTGGCTGGAGACCAACGTCGGGCCGTCGGAGCTCCCGCCACGCTGAGCGGGGTCCGAGTCGCCCGCGGCGCCCGTCGCGGTCAGACCCGGGCGCGTACGCACCAGGCCGAGGCCGTGACGTCGAACGGCGCCTCCGGCAGCAGCTTGGCGCACCCGGCCCGCAGCTCGGCTCGCTGGGCCGGGTCCAGCCGCGCGACGTAGGCACCGGCCGGACCGACTCCGAGCGTGTACGGCTCCCACCACTCGTCGAAGGTCTCGTAGTGGACCGTGACGGTCAGCCGGCTCCGCTCGACCTGTGTCAGCCCGGCCGCCTGGGCCAGCTCGGCGAGATGACCCTCGCGGGTCCCGGGCAGCCCGGACTCGTCGTCGACGCCTGGATCCATCGCGCGGACCGCCGCCCAGTAGGTCGAGAGCGGACCGGTCCCTCCCGCGTGGTCCCAGGAGCACGCGGTGACGATGCCACCGGGCCGCGTGACCCGGGCCATCTCGGCGAGCCCCGCGACCGGATCGGTCATGAAGTGCACGACGAGCTGGGCGAGCGTACGGTCGAAGCTGTCGTCGTCGAACGGCAACTGCTCTGCGACGCCGGACCGGACGTCGACTCCGGGGAAGCGGGCTCGGGCCGCGTCGACGAACGACGGCGACGGATCGACCGCGCTGACTGCGTCTGGACCGAGCCGCTCGATCAGCCGGGCCGTCAGCGCACCTGGCCCGCAACCCACGTCGAGCGCCTGCTGGCCGGCTTGGACCTCGGCCTGGTCGAGGAACGGCTCGGCCAGGCGGTCGGAGTAGCGGCCCATGAAGCGGCCGTAGGCGTCTGCGGAGACATCGAAACTCACGAGCCGGAAATATAGCCGTCCCGGCGCCGCACGGCAGCGGCCGAGGGTCACAAGTCCAACGAGTGGGTCAGTCCAACGAGCGGATCAGCGCGGCGTGCGTTCGCCGAGCAGCTCGGCGAGGTCGGCCAGCGGCGCGAGGTGAGTCAGCTTGTCGTGGTTGATGACCGACCAGACCCGCTGCACCGCGCCGTCCTCGATGTCGATCGTGAGGACGTTGACCAGTCGGCCGGAGGCGTCCAGGCATCGGGCGCCCGGCTGGCCGTTGACCTCGACGGGCTCGAGTGTGACCTCGCCGGGCTCGAACTGACGCTGGAAACCGGCGAGCAGCCGGGCGACCCGGTCGCCGCCGTACACCGGGTTCGGGATCCCGTAGCCGTGCCCACCGCCGTCGCCGTAAAAGACGACGTCGTCGGCCAGCAACTCGACGAAGCTCTCGACGTCGCCGTCGCGACAGGCTGCGAGGAACCGCTCGGTGATCTCGGTGAGCTCATCGGGGGAGCTCGTGAAGCGTGGCCGTCCCTCGTCGACCCGGCGCCGGGCGCGGGTGGCGAGCTGACGGCAGTTGGCCTGGGTCTTGTCGACGATCGTGGCGATCTCGGCGTAGGAGAAGTCGAAGACGTCGTGCAGCAGGAAGACGGCGCGCTCGACCGGGGACAGGCTCTCGAGTACGACGAGGAAGGCGACCGACATGGTCTCGTCGAGCTCGACTCGCTCGGCCACGTCGGGCTCCGGATCGGTCAGCAGCGGCTCGGGGAGCCACGGCCCGACGTACTGCTCCCGTCGGACCCGCGCCGATCGCAGATGGTCGAGAGCGAGCCGGGTCGTGATCGTGGACAGGTACGACTTCGGTGAGTCGACCTGGGTGCCCGCCTCCTGAGTTGCCCGGTGGTAACGCAGGTAGGCGTCCTGGACGATGTCCTCCGCGTCGCTCACGCTGCCCACCATCCGGTAGGCGATCGAGAACAGCAGCGGCCGGAGGTCGTCGTGGACTGCGGTCTCTGTCACAGCTCCCCATCCTGCCTCGTCTCAGAGGTGAACACGATCAGGAGGAGTTATGAGAGTCTTCGTTGCCGGCGCCACCGGGGCCGTGGGCAAGCGACTGGTCCCGGCGTTGGTCGCGGCCGGCCATGATGTCGTGGGTACGACCCGGTCGGCGGCCAAGGCAGACCAGATCCAGTCGGCGGGTGCCGAGCCGGTTGTCGTCGACGTGCTCGATGCCGACGCCGTCCACGCCGCAGTGGCCGATGCGCAGCCCGAGATCGTCGTACATCAGGCGACGTCGCTGGCGGCGATGGGCACCAACCTGCGCAAGTTCGACGAGTACTTCGCCCAGACCAACCGGCTCTGGCGCGAGGGCACCGACCATCTGCTCGCGGCCGCCCGTGACGCGGGAGCACGTCGGCTCGTCGTGCAGAGCTACACCGGGTGGCCGAACATCCGCGAGGGCGGCCCGGTCAAGACCGAGGACGACCCGCTCGACCCGGATCCGCCGAAGGCATGCCGCCAGACGCTCGCGGCGCACCGCTACGTCGGCCAGGCGGTCCCGGCCGCCGAGGGCATCGAGGGCGTGGTGCTGCGGTACGGCGCGTTCTACGGCCCTGGGACGACGCTGTCGCCGGACGGCATCCACACGAACGCGATCCGCAAGCGGCAGTTCGCGATCATCGGCGCCGGCGACGGGATCTGGTCGTTCGTCCACATCGACGACGTGGCCAGCGCAACCGTGGCGGCCGTCGAGCGTGGTGAGCGGGGCGTCTACAACGTCGTCGATGACGAGCCGACGCCGGTGGCCGAGTGGCTGCCGTACCTGGCCGACGTCGTCGGAGCCAAGCCGCCGCGGCGCGTGCCGGTCTGGCTCGGCCGGCTGGTCGCCGGTGACTTCGCGGTCTCGATCATCAACGAGATCCGCGGCTCCTCGAACGCCAAGGCCAAGCGCGAGCTCGGCTGGCAGCCGAAGTACTCGAGCTGGCGCGACGGGTTCAAGGAGCTGGCCTAACCGGACCGGGCGGGTCGCTGCTAGTCGGCGGCCGCCCGCTCGGCGTCGGATCGCTCGACGCAGAACTCATTGCCTCCCGGATCGGCCAACACGACCCAGCCAGTGCCGTCGGGCTCGCGATGATCGGCGACCTGCGTCGCGCCGAGGCCGAGCAGCCGGTCGACCTCCTCGTCACGCGTGCGGTTGGTCGGCACGACGTCGAGATGGAGGCGATTCTTGACCGACTTGGATTCGGGCACCGGGATGAAGAGCAGACCCAGGTCCTGTCGCGGCGAGATGAGCAGCCCCTCGGGGTCGCCCGGGTTGTTCGGGTTGTCGGGGTCCTCGACGAAGTCCAGGGCTTGCGACCAGAACTCGACGAGTGGCTCCCAGCGGGCACAGTCGACGGTGACGTGGCGCAGACGAGCGGTCAAAGCGGCTCCTTGTCCAAGCGGCGGCGGGCGGCGGAGAGGATACGTCGGGCTTCGCGTCGTTGGAAGGCCGGCATCGTCGGGAGGCCGGGTGGCGCGTCGTGGGTCGATCGGAAGGCGAGCCAGCCGCCGAGGCCGATCAGGAGGTCGGTGACCGTCGTCGGGTCGGCGTCGATGGTGGCGACGCGAGCGTCGAACTCCGGACGGTCGGCCCACGCCAGGCTGAGCAGGAACAAGTCGGCCCAGCGCGGCCCGAGCCGCGACATGCCCCAGTCGACGATGACCGTCGTGCCATCCGGACGAATCAGCAGGTTGTCGTTGCGGACGTCCCAGTGGCATAGCGACTCGACCGGCAGCCGGCCGGCGAGCGCCGTGGCCCGCTCGGCGAGTTCGTCGGCTTGCGCGAGCGCCCACTCGGGCAGGAATCGAGCGGGGTCGGCCGCCATCGTGGCCCAGCCGCCGGCCCAGCGCCGCGCGTTGTCGGCCAGCGTGGTGATGGCCAGGCCGGCGGGCGGCGGGGTCAGCTCGGTCGACTGGGTCGCGACCGTCGACCAGACGGTGTCGGCCTGCGCCGGATCGTCGAGGTCGGGGTGGTGTCCGTCGACGTCCTCGAGCAGCAGCGCGACCCAGTCGCCGTCGTCGTGGTGGCCGAGCACCTGTGGGCGGTAGGCAGCCGGCCGCAGCGTGGACAACACCCCGATCTCGTGGCGGAAGAGCTCCGGCGTCTGCGGATTGAGGTCGGGGCCGACGGCCTTGACGAAGGCGTTCCTGCCGGCGGCCGTGCGGAGTCGCGCCGCGCAGCCCGGCGACATCCCACCCTGCTGCGTGACGGCGGTCGTCACGGGCGATCCGAGCTCCAGCTCGACCCAGGCTCGTACGCGCTCGGGGACCCGCTCGTACGCCAGGCGTAACCCAGCCGCTGACGGTGGCGCGGTCGACCTCACTGCCATCCGCGCCGCCGGGCCAGCCAGTCGGTGGTCGCCTCGGCGTACCACCGTTGATGGATGCGTAGCCACGGTGATGTCTCGGGGGCGGACTGGCTGGAGGATGCCCAGAAGTACCCGGCGAGCAGCGCCAGCGTGCCGTCGACGACGTCGGATTCCACGTCGCGGGTGGTCGCGCAGCGGGGCAGCCAGGCGTCGGCGTCGACGCCGTCGCCGTGCGCGCTGAGGAGAAGGCCGATCGTGTCGAGCGCGGGGTTGCCGAGCAGCGGCCAGTTCCAGTCGCAGATCCACACCGTGTCGTCGCCGTCGATCAGGATGTTGTCGTCGCGGACATCGGCGTGCACGATCGTGTCGCCGGCCATCGCCTCGTCGCCGAGCTCGGCGAGCCGCTCGCACTCGGGCACCCGCGGTCGCAGCCAGTCGGGCAGGTCGCCGTCGGATGCGACCTCCCAGTACGGCGGGTCCTCCACGAGGAAGCCGCGCAGCGGTGACCAGTCGTACGTGTTCGGGGCGGGTGTCAGGAGCTCGGCGGTCCGATCGATCGTGGCGAGCACCAGGCCGAGCTGGCCCGGGCGCCACGGCCGCTCGGGATGCGAGCCCGCGACGTCGTCGAAGCCGAGGATGACCCAGCCGTCGGCGTCGTGGGTCCAGCGCAGTCGCGGCGCCGGGATCGCGTCGGGGAGTGCCTCGAGCTTGCGGATCTCCTCACGGTAGCTGTCGGCGAACAGCTGCCGGGTCGCGTCGTCGGCCGCCTTGACGAAGGCACGGCGACCGTCGGCCAGCCGGAGCCGGGACGCGAAGCCAGGCGTGAAGCCGGCGCCCATCGACTCGGCCGCCACGACCTCGGCGCCACACCGCTCGGCGATCAGCGCGCGTACGTCGCCGGGCAGGTCGCTCCACGTCGGGCGGAGCGCCGTCGCGGTCTGCGGCACGGTCAGCGGAAGCACGCTTCGATCTTGGGGGAACCGCGGTCCAGGCGCGACTGGTTATCGGCCCGAGTCCCCGCGCCGCGACTCTCCCGTCGGACGTGTCCCGCGTGTGCCGGTGGGATCGCGGACGCTTGCTGACCGCGATCGCGACTTGGCCCGACAAGAGCATCGACATTGCGGGGACCGGAACCCCCGCGATGTCGATGCTCCGGTCGCCTACCGCCAGCGGGGCGATCAGCGGCCGACGGCGTACCCCTGCATGCCACGTGGGTTCGCCGCGGCCGACAAGACGCCGGACTCGGGGTCGCGATGGACCGCGCAGAGCTCGCCCTGGCTCCACGAGCCGTCGACGGTCACATCGTGCTCGCGGGCGCGCAGCGCGGTCACGACGTCGTCGCCGTGACGGGCCTCGACGACGAGGCTGGCCGGCTCGACCTGACGCGGATAGAACGAGCTCGGGAACGCCGCCGTGTGCCAGGCCGGCGCGTCGATGGCCCCCTGCAGATCGGGCCCGGAGCGCACCGGCTCCCGGCGCGCGACGTCGAGGAAGAAGTGGAACCCCCACTGGTCCTGGTTGTCGCCGCCCGGGGTGCCGAAGGCCATGACGGGTACGCCATCTCGCAGCGCGAGGGACGGCGAGAGTGTCGTACGCGGTCGTCGACCCGGCATGAGCGAGCTCGGCAGTCCCGGGTCCAGCCAGGTCATCTGGAGTCGCGAGCCGAGTGGGAAGCCGAGCGACTCGACGACCGGATTGCTCTGCAGCCAGCCTCCGCTCGGTGTCGCCGCGACCAGGTTGCCCCATCGATCGACGACCGCGACCTGACAGGTGTCGCTGTTCGGATCGCCACCGAGCCCCGAGCCCCGGCGGCCGAGCCTCGGGAGTCGCGGCTCGCGGCCGTCCGGCGCGCCGGGACGCAGCTCAAAGGAGGCCTGCTGGCCGATCCGGCGCCGGCGGTCCTTGTTGTACGGCTCGGACAGCAGCGTCTCGAGAGGTACGTCCTCGCCGGCGTCGCCGTACCACGCCTCCCGATCGGCGAAGGCGAGCTTCGCGCCCTCGACGATCAGGTGGATGTAGTCGGGTCCGTCCTCCGGCAGCTCCGACGGCAGCAGGGCGAGCTGCTGCAGGAACACCGGCCCCTGACTCCACGGGCCTGCCTTGCACACGGTCCAGCCGTTCCACTCGTGGCTGACCGGCGGCTCGTACGTCGCGGACCAGCCGGCGATGTCGTCGGCGGTGAGTGTGCCGGGATGCCGTTCGCCGGAGCTGTCTCTGGTCGGCCGGGCGGCTGCCTCGGCGAGCGCCTCGGCGACGAAGCCCTGCGACCAACTGCGCCGGGCGGCTTCGATCTGCGCCTCCCGATCGCCGCCGGCCCGCTCCGCCTCG
>Ga0075431_100007268_pt1 | contig 11025 bp, 9 predicted proteins | sample RhiMetdeltSRZDD5_FD_75297 | JGI IMG/M metagenome (GOLD analysis project Ga0075431, IMG submission 75297) | Populus rhizosphere microbial communities from Tennessee, USA - Rhizosphere MetaG P. deltoides SRZDD5 | ecosystem: Host-associated > Plants > Roots > Rhizosphere > Soil | place: USA...
ATGCTCACCGGCAGTGGACGGCCGTCCGTGGTCAGCACCTCCGCCTCGGACTCCGACCGGCTCTCCCCGGTGGCCAGTGTTTCGCCGAGGCGGCGCACGACGGAGGCGCCCGGGAAAATCTCCGCGAGCGGACGTCCGGCGGCGCGGCGGGCCGAGCGTCCGATCACCGCCTCGGCGGCGGAGTTCCAGAAGACGACCTGCCCGCGGGCGTCCACGGCGATCACGACGTCGGGAAGCCCGGCGAGGACCGCCTCGTAGTTCATCCCGCGAGCGCGAGATCGGGTACGGCATTGAGCGTGAGCGGCGCCCGCTCGCCCGCCTCGAGTCGCGGCGTCCCCGCCGCCGCGATCATCGCCGCATTGTCGGTGCAGAGACGCGGCGGAGGGATGTGAAGGATGAGACCGTGCGCGGCCGCCTCCGCCGTCAGCGCCGCGCGCAGCACACCGTTCGCGGCCACGCCGCCCGTCAGCACCACCCGCTTGATGCCGAGCTGGTGCGTAGCTTTCACGGTCTTGCGGACGAGCATTTTCACCGCGGTCGCCTGGAATGACGCCGCCACATCGGCCACCCGGGCATCGGTGAGCGGAGTGTGACGCTTGACGTAGAGGGACACCGACGTCTTGAGCCCGCTGAATGAGAAGTCCGGGGCCTGGTCGGTCATGGTCGCGAGCGGGAACGCGACCGCGCGCGGATCGCCGCCGCGCGCCACGCGCTCGATGGCAGGGCCGCCCGGAAAGCCGAGACCGAGGAGCTTCGCCACCTTGTCGAACGCCTCGCCGGCGGCGTCGTCGCGGGTCTGGCCCACCAGCTCGTACCGGCGCGGCGCGCCCGCCGCGTAGAGCGCCGTATGCCCGCCCGACACGACGAGGGCCAGGAACGGAAACTCCGGCGGGTCGTCGGTGAGAAATGCGGCGTAGACGTGGCCCTCGAGATGGTTGACGCCGACGAGCGGCACACGGTGGACGTAGGCAACCGCTTTGGCGAACGAGCAGCCGACGAGGAGCGAGCCGACGAGGCCGGGGCCATTCGTGACCGCGATCCCGTCGAGGTCGGCGAGGCCGACGCCCGCACCCGCGAGCGCCTCCTCGACCACGGGCACGATCATCTCGAGGTGGCGGCGCGAGGCCAGCTCCGGCACGACGCCGCCGTAGGGAGCATGAACGGCGTCCTGGGAGGCGACCACGCTCGAGAGCACGCGACGGCCGTCGGCGAGCACGGCCGCCGCCGTCTCGTCACAGGAGCTCTCGATACCGAGCACGCGCATGGCCCCGGGCCTCCCTGAAAAAGCAGAAGGGCGATGCGGCCGGCGGTCGTCGCCGCCGGCCCTACACCGCCCTTCGCCGCGAACGCGTTACTGTGCCGACTGCTGCGGGCGCGCCTGGGCCTGCCCGTTGCCCGGGCGCTGCTGCTCGATGATGCGCATCGCCTTCAGGACGTCGAGCCCGCGCTGGAGCTGGACGTCCTTCTTGAGATCCTCCATTGGATCCAGCGACGGCGCCGCCGGCGGCTTCGGAGCCCCTGCCGGCTCCTTCGGCACCTCGACGACGATGTCGGGCGTGATCCCCTTGCCGTGGATCGAGCGACCCTTCGGCGTGAAGTACTTGGCCGTCGTCAGGCGGAGCCCGGAACCATCCGAAAGCGGGATGATCGTCTGCACGGAGCCTTTGCCGAACGTCTGCGTGCCGACCACGATCGCGCGCCCGTAATCCTGGAGCGCGCCTGCCACGATTTCCGACGCCGACGCGCTGCCCTGGTTCACGAGGACGACCATGGGGAGCGTGCTGAAGGCGTGCTTGGCGTGCGCGGAGAACCGCATGTTCTGGTTCCGCACACGGCCTTCCGTGTAGACGACGAGCTTCCCATCGTCCACGAACTTCTCGGAGACCTCGACCGCCGACGTGAGGAGCCCGCCCGGGTTGTTCCGGAGGTCGAGGACGAGGCCCTTGAACTCACCCTTGTTGAACTTCTCGAGGGCGGTCTCGAGATCGTGCGCGGTTTGCTCCTGGAACTGGCGGAGCTTGATGTACGCGATGCCGCTGCCGAGGTCCTGGGACCGGACGGAATGGACGCGGATCTGCTCGCGCTGGATCTCGAAGTCGTGCGGCTCCGTCCACCCCTCGCGCACGACGCTGATCGTGACCTTCGAGCCCGGCTTGCCGCGCATCTTCTTCACGGCGTCGGGCAACTGCATGTCCTTGGTCACGAGGCCGTCGATCTTGACGATCTTGTCGCCGGGCTGGAGTCCGGCTCGATAGGCCGGCGTCCCCTCGATGGGCGCGACCACCGTGAGCACGTCGTCGCGCAGCGTGATCTCGATGCCGAGGCCGCCGAAGCTGCCGGACGTCTCCACCTGCATTTCGCGATAGCTGTCGGGATCCAGGAACGAGCTATGGGGATCGAGACCGCGCAGCGTCCCCTTGATGGCGTTGTAGATGAGATCCTTCGGCGCCACCTCGTCGACGTACTGATTCTGCACGATCGACAGGACCTCGGTGAACAGCCGGAGCTGTTCATAGGTCGCGCCACCATCCGTCCCCTTGCTGGCGACCGACCCGCCGAGTGACAACGTCAGCACGACGAGCAGCGAGCCGATCACGAACGCTTTCTTCATGGATCCTCTCCTCGTCCGACCTGTCTCAGCTCCGCTGACGGAGCCACTGTTCGGGGTCCTGCGGTTTGCCCTGATACCGAACCTCGAAATACAGCCGTGGGCCTGCCAGCGAACCGGTCTCCCCGACTGTCCCGATTCGCTGTCCCTGCCGCACCTCGTCGCCCTCTTTCACGTGGATCTCCGCGACGTGCGCGTACAGAGTGTAGTACTCGTTCCCATGGTCCAGAATAATCAAATTCCCGTAGCCTTTGAACCAGCCAGTGTAGACGACGGCACCGGGGTAGACGGCCTCCACCGCCGTGCCCTCACCGGCTTCGATGTCCACGCCGTTCCGGAAGGTTCGAGTGCCAAAACGCGGGTGAACCTGCGCCCCGAAGGCGGCCACCACCTTGCCGCCCGTGGGCCACGGTAAACGCCCGCGAAGGCTGCCGAATCCGGTGGCGGCATCGGGTGGGATCGGCCTGGTAGGGGGGACACGCGCGAGGCGCCGCTGCCTCGCCTGGAGCTCTCGGACGAAGGCTTCCAGCCGTCGCGATGCCTCGGTGAGCTCGCCCACCATACGCTCGTGATAGGCGCGCTCGTCGCGGACCTTCGCGAGAAGGACACGGCGCTTGGCGGCATCACGATCGACTTCGGCTTGCTCACGCTTGGCGTCGGCTCGCAGAACCCCGAGCTCGGCCTGTCGCGCTTCTTCACGACCGCGGCGGTCCTGGAGCTTGTCAGAGGTCAGACGATACTCTTGAATGAGCCGCGCGTCCAGCACAGCGAGGCTCGCGAGGTGGCGAACCGCGAGCGCGCGCGTCACGCCGGCGTCGCCGGTGAGGATCACCGGCAGCGCACCGCCCTGGACGTAGACCTTGTAGAGCGCGCGCAGCCGCCGCGCGAGCGCCTCCTGCTGGCCTCCACGCTGGCCTTCGAGCTTGCCGATCTCGCCCCGGAGCGAGGCCACCTCCGCCTGGACTTTGCGGATGCGGCTGTCCAGGCGCGCGATCTCGCGCTGCTTGTCCGCGAGCCGGCGCTCGATCTCCTCGAGCTCGGCGAGCACGGACGTCTCCCGCTTCCGCGCCTCCGCCGCTTTCTCGCGCTCCTTCTCGAGCTGCTTCTGGGTCTCCTGCAGCTTGCGCTGCTCCGCCTTGATCGGGTCTTCCTTCCGCGACGTCTGCGCGAACGCCACCCCCGCGACACCGACGGCCACGAGCCCGATGAGCACGGCGCTCCGCGTCCCCCGCCAACGCCGCTCCGGTGCTGCGCGCGGGATGCGGCCGGCGCCGGTCCTCACGGATCGCGCCGTCCGCGGGCGAGGAGACCGCCACAACCGCCGAGGAGGGTTCCGGCGGCGACCAGCGTTGCGAGCCCGAGCGGTTGCAGGAACGTCAGCCGAGGCAGGCCCAGCGTGAGCGTCACCAGCGGTTCGACCCGCGGTGCGAAGAAGGCGTAGCTCGCGGTGAGAGCGCCGATGGCAACGAGCGCGCCGAGAAGGCCCTGCATCATGCCCTGCAGGAAGAGCGGGAGGCGGATCACGACCTCGGGGGCGCCGACGAGCCGCATGATCTCGGTCTCGTTGCGGCGGGCATGCAGCACGAGCGTCGTGGACGTGGTCACCGTCAGGATCGCCGCCACGCCGAGCACGGCGCCGACCCCGAGACCGATCGTCGCGAGCAGCTGCTGCCACTGCGTGAGCCGCTGCACCCAGTCCATGCCGCCCGCGACTTCTTCCGCCTCCGGGAGCGTGGAGAGGCTCGCCACCAGCGCGCGGGCGCCTTCCGGCGTGGCGCCGGTCTCGGACGGCGTGACCTCGAGGGATGCCGGCAGCGGGTTCGACGGGAGCTGATCGGCCACGGCGGCGTCCTTGCCGAGCGTGCTCTTGAGCGTGGCGAGCGCCTCCGTCTTGCTGATGTAGCGCGCGCTCGCCACTCCCGGGAGCTCGCGGGCGCGCTCGACGAGCGCCTGCGCCTCCCCCGGCGCGGGCTCACCGCGCAGGTACACGATCACGCGGACACGATCACGCCATTCCGCCACGGCGCGGCCGACGTTCGAGGACAGCACCCAGAACCCGCCCACGGCGGTGAGCGAGAGCGTGATCAGCACGACCGCGCTCGCCGCCACGCGCCCCGCGCGCCGGAGGTCGCGAAACGCCTCGCCGAGGAGGAAGACGAGCACGTCAGCCCTGATCTTTCAGCAGACGGCCATCCTCCATCACGAGGAGACGACGCTTGAGCTGGGAGGCGAGACGCGCCTGGTGCGTGGCGAGAAGGACGGTGGTGCCGCCGGCCCAGATGTCGCGGATGACCTCGATGAGCTCGGCCGCCATGCCTTCGTCGAGATTTCCCGTGGGCTCGTCGGCGAGCAGCAGCGGCGGCTGCCGCACGATCGCACGCGCGAGCGCGGCCCGCTGCGCCTCACCCTGCGAGAGCTGGGACGGGTACGCCTGCGCGCGCGCGGAGAGACCGACCGCGCGCAACGCCTCGAACGCGCGCTGGGTGATCTCCCGGCGCGGCGTGCCGAGCACGCGCAGAACGAACGCGATGTTCTCGAAGACCGTGCGATCGGGCAGGAGCTTGGCGTCCTGGAACACGATGCCGATGGAACGACGCAGGGCGGCCACCGCCGAGCGGCGCAGCTTGGGCACCGACTGGCCGAGCACCTCGACGTCGCCCTCGCTCGGCACGTCGGCGCGATAGAGGAGCCGCAGCAACGTCGTCTTGCCGGAGCCGCTCGGACCGGTGAGGATCGTGAACTCGCCCTTGGCGATGCGGAAGGAGATGTCGCTCAGCGCAGAGACCTTCACCGGCCCGACCCCGTAGACCTTGCAGACCCGGTGAAGCTCAATCATGCGGGCACGTCGATTATAGCGGCGGGGCTTACATTCGAGAGAGCTTCTCCTGCACGAGCTGGTTCACGATCACGGGGTCCGCCTTGCCCCGTGTCGCCTTCATCACCTGGCCCACGAGCGCCTTCGCCGCCACGGCCTTGCCCTTTTTCCAGTCCGCGATGGCGCGGGCGCTCGCGGGATCGGCGAGAACCTGCTCGACGGCAGCGTTCAGCGAGGCGGTGTCCTTGATGACGGCGAGCCCTTCGCGCTCCACGATCTTGTCCGCGCTCTCACCCGCGCGGAACATCTGCTCGAAGATGTCCTTGGCCATCTTGCCGCTGATGGTCCCGTCCTCGATGAGACGGAGCAGCCCCGCCAGATGCGGCGGCGGCACGGGCGAAGCGGCGATGGCGCGCTCGTCGTCACCCGGCAGCACGCGCAGCAGCTCCGACATCACCCAGTTCGACACGAGCTTCGCGTTCGGCACCCCACGCACCGTCTCCTCGAAGTAATCGGCGAGGGCGCGGCTCTGGGTGAGCACCTCGGCGTCGTATGGCGGCAGCCCGTACTCGGTCACGAACCGCTGGCGGCGCGCGCGCGGCAGCTCCGGCAGCTCCGCGCGGACGCTCGCCACCTGCTCGGCGCTGATGCGCAACGGCACCAGGTCCGGCTCGGGGAAGTACCGATAGTCGTGCGCGTACTCCTTCGAGCGCATCGAGCGCGTGTAGCCGCGATCGGCGTCCCAGAGCCGCGTCTCCTGCACGATGCGCTCGCCCGCATCCAGGGCCTTGGCCTGCCGCTGCGCCTCGAACGCGAGCGCGCGCTCGACGTTGCGGAACGAGTTCATGTTCTTGATCTCGACCTTGGTGCCGAGCTCGCGCTGGCCGCGACGTCTGAGCGAGATGTTGGCGTCGCAGCGCAGCGAGCCTTCTTCCATGTTGCCGTCGCAGACCCCCAGGGAGACGACCACGGCGCGAAAGTCCCGAAGATACGCGGCAGCTTCCGCGGGCGAGCGGATCTCGGGCTTCGATACCGTCTCCATGAGAGGCACGCCGGAGCGGTTGAAGTCCACCAGGCTCGACGATGCGGTCTCGAGCGCACCCTCGTGGATCAGCTTGCCCACGTCCTCCTCGAGGTGAAGACGCTGGATACCGATCCGGCGCGATTCGCCCTCGAGCTCGACCTCGAGCCAGCCGTCTTCCGCCAGCGGCTCCTCGTACTGGCTGATCTGGTAGTTCTTCGGCATGTCCGGGTAGTAGTAATGCTTGCGCGCGAACCGGCACGCGGCGTTCACGCGGCAGTGGAACGCGAGCGCGGTGCGGATGCCGAACTCGATGGCGCGGCGATTCAGGACGGGCAGGCTTCCCGGCATGCCCTGGCACACGGGACACGTCTGCGTGTTGGGCGGCGCACCGAAGGCGGTGGGGCAGCCGCAGAACATCTTCGTCAGCGTGCGGAGCTGGGCGTGAACCTCGAGGCCGATCACGACCTCGTAGTCGGTGCGCGTTGCCGTCGTCATCCGAGGTTCGGCCTCCGCCCTCGCCACGGCGCCGCCGTCTCGTAGGCGTGGGCGGCGCGCAGCACGCGCGCTTCGTCCAGGGCGCGGCCGATGAACTGGAGGCCGATGGGCAGGCCCGCCGCGGTGAAGCCGCACGGGACCGAGATCGCCGGGATGCCGGCGAGGTTCGCGGGGATCGTGAACGCGTCGTTGAGGTACATGGCGAGCGGATCGGTCTTCTCGCCGTGCGTGAAGGCCACGTTCGGCGTGGTGGGCGCCACGATCAGATCCACGTCCGCGAACGCGGTCTCGAAGTCGCGGCGCACGAGCGTGCGGACCTTCTGCGCCTTGCCGTAATAGGCCTCCTGATACCCGGCCGACAGCGCGTACGTCCCCAGCATGACGCGACGCTTGACCTCGGCGCCGAAGCCGGCGGCGCGGGTCCGGCTCTCCATGTCCACCAGGTCCTTGCCGGGAACGCGCAGGCCATACTTGACCCCGTCATACCGCGCGAGGTTCGATGACGCCTCCGCGGGCGCGATCAGGTAATAGGCGGCGAGCGCGTAGTCGGTCGTCGGCAGCGACAGCTCGTGCAGCGTCGCGCCGAGCCCGCGCAGCACGTCGATGGCGGCACGCACCGCGCGGTCGATTTCCGGGTCCGTGCCGGCCGCGAAGTACTCGGCGGGGATACCGAGACGCAGCCCGCGAATGTCGTCGTCGAGCGCGGCCGCGTAGTCGGGCACGAGGGCGTCGATCGACGTCGCGTCCCGTCGATCGTGCCCGGCGATGACGCGGAGGACGAGCGCGGCGTCGCGCACGTTGCGCGTGAGGGGGCCGATCTGGTCGAGGGACGACGCGAAGGCGACGAGGCCGTAGCGCGACACTCGCCCGTATGTCGGCTTCAACCCGACCACGCCGCAGAATGCCGCCGGTTGCCGGATCGAGCCGCCGGTGTCCGTTCCGAACGCGGCGGCGGCGAGCCCGCCCGCCACCGCGGCGGCGGAGCCCCCGGAAGAGCCGCCCGGCACGCGCGACAGGTCCCACGGATTCCGCGTCGGCTTGAAGCCGGAGTGCTCCGTGGAGGACCCCATCGCGAACTCGTCCAGGTTCGTCTTGCCGAGCGATAGCGCGCCTGCCCGTGTCAGCCGCTCCACCACGGTGGCGTCGTAGGGCGGGACGAAGTGCTCGAGAATCTTCGAGGCGCACGTGGTACGGACGCCGCGCGTGCAGAGCACGTCCTTCAGCGCGACGGGAACGCCGTCGAGGGGACCGAGCTCGGAGTGCGTGCGGTAGCGTTCCTCCGATGCGCGCGCCGCGGCCAGGGCCTGGTCCGCGGTCACGGTGAGATACGCATCGATCCGCGGATCGAGGGCCTGGATACGATCGAGATAGGCGCGGGTCACCGCGACCGGGGTGAGGTCACGCCGCCGATACGCCTCCGCGAGATCGGAGACGCACAACTCCTCGACCGCGGCGGCGGTCACGTCAGTCCTCGATGATGCGCGGCACGCGGAAGAACTCGTCCACGCGATCCGGCGCGTTGGCGAGCATCGCCTCCGCCGGCAGGCACGGCTCCGGCGCATCGTCGCGCATGACGTTCACGAGCGGCACCGCGTGCGAGGTCGGCTCCACACCGTCGGTGTCGAGCGCGCGCAGCTTGTCGATGTAGGTGAGAATCGCGCTCAGTTGCTCGCGCAGGCGCTCCGTCTCGGCCTCGGTGAGCTGGAGACGCGCGAGGCGCGCCACCGCTTCCACGTCGCCGCGCTCGATCATAGCTCCTCGAGCTGGGCGTACTGGAGCGACAGGCGCTTCCGTCCCACGCTGGCGAAGCGGACGGTGACGATGGTGTCACCGCCCTCGCGCTCGGCGCCCACCACGAACCCCTCGCCCCAGCGACCGTGGCGCACGCGCGCACCGACTTTCAGCGGCAGCTCCTCGCCGGGCGGGTCGAAGCCGGCATCCTCGAAGCGGGGCTCCGGCGGCGCTTCCGCGCGCGGCGCGTTCAAGAACGTGAGCTGATCCTCCGGCATTTCCTTGAGGAACCGCGACGGCTCCCCGAGACCGTAGCCGTGGATCCGCCGGTGCAGGGCATAGGAGAGGAACAGCCGCCGGCGAGCCCGGGTGAGGCCGACGTAACAGAGTCGCCGCTCTTCCTCGATGTCGTCGGGATCGCCCATCGAGCGCGCGTGCGGGAACACCCCCTCCTCCATGCCGGTCATGAACACGAGCGGAAACTCGAGGCCCTTGGCGGAGTGGAGCGTCATCATGGTCACGCCGCGCCCGCCTTCCTTCATCTCGTCGATGTCGCTCACGAGGGCCACCGTGTCGAGGAACCCTTCGAGCGTCGCGTCCTCTTGCCCGCGCCCGTGGTCCTCGACGGCGGCGATCAGCTCCTCGAGGTTCTCGAGCCGCGCCTCCGCCTCCGCGGAGCGCTCACCACGCAGCTCTGCCCGATAGCCGGAGAGGTCGAGCACCACGTCGAGGAGCGCGGGGAGCGGTGTCGTGTCGCGACGCGCGCGCAGGGTGTCGACGAGCGCGACGAACTCCTCCAGGCCGCGCCGGGGCTTGCCGGTGATATCCGGCGGCGGAGCGGCGGCGAGCGCGAGCAACGGCCGCCCCTCGCGGGCCGCCACCTCTTCGAGACGGATGAGCGTGGTGCGTCCGACGCCGCGGCTCGGTGCCTGCACGGCGCGACGGAAGGCGACGTCGTCGGCGGGATTCACGAGGAGGCGCAGGTAGGCGAGCGCATCCTTGATCTCTCGACGTTCGTAGAACCGGACGCCGCCCACGATCACGTAGGGAATGGACGCGCGGCGGAGCGCATCCTCGAGCACACGGGACTGCGCGTTGGTGCGATAGAAGACCGCCATCTCCTCGTAGGGGATGCCTTCCGTGCGCGTGCCGAGGATCCGCTGTGCGACGAAGTTCGCCTCCTCGTGCTCGTCCCACCCGCGGTACAGCGCGGCCGTTTCCCCCTCGCCGTTGTCCGTCCACAGCGCCTTCTCCTTGCGGGAGACGTTGTTGGCGATGACCGCGCTCGCCACGGCGAGGATGCGCTTGGTGGAGCGATAGTTCTGCTCGAGCCGGACGAGGCGCGTGCCGGGATAGTCCGACTCGAAGTCGAGGATGTTGCGGATGTCCGCACCCCGCCACTTGTAGATGCTCTGGTCGGGATCGCCGACGCAGCAGATGTTCTGGTGTTCGCCCGTGAGCTGGCGGATGATCCGGTACTGCGCACGGTTCGTGTCCTGGTACTCGTCCACGAGCACGTGGCGCCAGAGCCCCCGGTACCAGGCGAGGACGTTCGGGTGCTCGTCGAACAAGCGGACGGTGAGGAGGAGCAGATCGTCGAAATCGACCGCGCCCGCTGACAAGAGCCGCGCCTGGTAGCGACGGAAGACCGCGGCCAGCTTCTCCTCGCGCGGTCCCCGCGCCTGTCGCTCGAGGTCCTCCGCGCCCTGCATCTGATTCTTGGCGGCGCTGATCCGGTGCACGACCATGCTCGGCGTGAGCGCGCGCTCCTCGAGCCCTTCCTCGCGCATGCACTCCTTCACGAGGGCGGCGCGATCGTCCTCATCGTAGATCGTGAAGTGGTTCGGGTAGCCGAGGTGGCGGATGTGCTGGCGGAGGATGCGCACGCAGGCGGCGTGGAACGTCGCGAGCAGCGGCGCGCGTAGCCCCACCGGCTGGACGAGCGCCTCCACCCGGCGCGCCATCTCGCCCGCCGCCTTGTTGGTGAACGTCACCGCGAGGAGATTCCGCGGATGCACGCCCTGCACGCCGAGCAGATAGGCGATGCGATGGGTGATCACGCGCGTCTTTCCGCTTCCGGCGGCGGCGAGGACCAGAAGCGGCCCCTCACCGACGGTCACCGCTTCACGCTGAGGTGGGTTCAGTCCCTCGAGAAGCCGATCGACATCGAGCACGACCTTGGAATTGTACAGCAAGCGCCGCGGCGGTGACGCGCGCCTCTTTCCTTGGAGCGCCAGGAATGGTACACGGACCTCCATGGACATCGGCTGCCATCTCCCCACCCAGGGGCCGGTCGCCACGCGTGAAGCGCTGCTGACGTTTGCACGAGAAGCGGAGGCCCGCGGCGTCGCG
>Ga0075431_100007273_pt1 | contig 11021 bp, 9 predicted proteins | sample RhiMetdeltSRZDD5_FD_75297 | JGI IMG/M metagenome (GOLD analysis project Ga0075431, IMG submission 75297) | Populus rhizosphere microbial communities from Tennessee, USA - Rhizosphere MetaG P. deltoides SRZDD5 | ecosystem: Host-associated > Plants > Roots > Rhizosphere > Soil | place: USA...
GTGGAAGAGCGCACCGAGGTCACGCCGCGCGAGCTGTTCGAACAGCTGGTGACGCGCGAAGAGGCGCCCCCGATCCTCGACGTGCGCAACGAGGAGGAGTTCGCCGCCTGGAGGATCGAGGGGCGACGGCCGCTCCACCACCTGAACGTGCCCTACTTTCGTTTCATCGACGAGCCCGATGGCAGCGCCGAGTCCGTCGCGCAGGTCGGGCGGGCCTGGATCGCGGTCTGTGCGAAGGGCGATTCGTCGGCGTTCGTGGCCGAGATTCTCCGCGAGCGCGGGATGCGCGCGGTGAACCTGGTCGGCGGGATGGAAGGCTGGGGCAACCTGCACGTTCCGGTGCGGATCCGCGGAGCGAATGGCCGGTTCGAGCTCTGGCAGATCAACCGCTACGGCAAGGGGTGTCTCTCGTACGCCATCGTGGCCGCCGGCGAGGCGATCGTCGTCGATGCCTCACGCCACGTCGACGTCTACGACGCGCTCCTGCGAGAGCGTGACGCCAGGCTCGTCCACGCCGTGGATACGCACGTTCACGCCGATCATCTCTCCGGTGGTGCCGACCTCGCGCGCCGCACGGGCGCGGCGTACCACGTCGCCGCCGGCGAGGGCTTCGAGCTGCGGAAGGACGTCGATCCACTGCCCGACGGCACGCACTTCAGGCTCGGAGGATCGGGCGGCGTCACGATCGAGATTCAGCCGATCGCGACACCGGGCCACACCCCCGGCTCGACGTCGTACCTGGTCGACGGCCGGTGGCTGCTGTCCGGCGACACCATCTTCGTCAGCGGGATCGGACGCCCGGACCTCGGCGGGCACGTCGAGGCCTGGAGCCGCGCGCTGTTTCGCACGCTCCATCGCGGCGTGCTGAGCACGCTCGCGGACGACGTCATCGTCTTGCCGGCCCACTTCGCGTCGCCCGACGAGCTCGACCGCGACGGCGTTGTGCGGCGGCGACTGGGCGACATCCGGGCGGCGTCGCCCGAGCTGGCGCTGGCCACCGAGGCGGCCTTCGTCGAGGCCATGGGCCGGACGGTGAAACCGCCTCCGGACGCCTACCGGCACATCATCGCCGCCAACCTCGCGCCCGGGAGCGTGCCCGAGGAGAAAGCCGCCGAATGGGAACTGGGAAAGAACCAGTGCGCGGCGTCCATGTCGAGCGCGGCGCGGAGCTGACCGGCGGAAGGAGAGACCGATGGAGAAGGTGCTGGACGCACGCGGACTCAAGTGCCCGATGCCGCTTGCCAGGGCGAAGAAGGAGCTCGATTCCCTCGCGGCGGGCGACGTGCTCAAGGTCCTGGCCACCGACAAGGGCTCGATCCTCGACATGCAGGGCTGGGCCAAGGCGAACAAGCATGTCAGCCTCATCAAGCAGTCGACGGAGAGCGACGAGCGCGGGCGGGAAGTCTACGTCCACTACCTGAGCCGCCTCGGCGACCGGACATAGCGCTATAGCCGGTGGCCGAGCGCTGCCGCCTGCTGCATGGCGGAGAACGCGGTGCGAGGCTCGCGGCAGTCACCGATCTCGAGCATGGCCGGCCCGCCGGCGAGCGCCTTCAGTGCCTCGCCCAGCGCGGTGACCGGGACCATCGGCCGCGTGGGGACGACGAGATCCAGGCCGCGCAGCTCGATGTCCTCGCCGGCGCGGCGCAGGAGCGCGCTGTCCGTGCCCAGCTCCTCGACGGTCGTGCCGAGAAAGATGGTGACGTTTTTCCGCGCGCGGAGTCCGGCCACGAACTGCCAGCGTGGCCGGAGACCGAGCTCGAAGGCGAGCTCGCCGCCGGGCTCGGCCACCACGACGTCGGCCCCGCGCTCGGCGAGGACGTGGGCGGTGGCGACGCCGAGCATCCCGCCGCCCACCACGAGCGCGCGCTGGAGGCGTCCCGCCGGCCGTCGGATCACCTCGAAGGGGGCGACGGCGGGCGCCTTCACGATGCCGGGGATTGGCGGGATGCCGGGCTCGGCGCCTGTCGCGAGGACGACGGTGTCCGGGCGCTCGGCGAGCACGGTCTCGACGGTCGCGTTCACGCCGAAGCGCAGGGCGGCGCCGGCGCGGGCGGCGGCGCCGGCGAGCGAGACGGCCAGGCCGGCCAGCTCCGCGCGGCCGGGCACCAGACGATTCAGGAGAAGCTGGCCGCCAGGCTCCGCCTGGCGCTCGAGGACGGTGACCGCGTGACCTCGCAGCGCGAGCAGGCGCGCGGCCTCGAGCCCGGCCGGGCCGGCGCCCACCACGACGATGCGCTCCGGCCGTCCCGCCCGGCGCAACGCATATTCGCGCTCGCGGCCGGTCCGGGTGTTGGCCAGGCACAGCACGGGGACGTTCTTGCCGAGGAGATCGTTGCACGTCAGGCACGCGATGCACGGGACGACCTCGCTTTCGCGCCCCTCGCGGACCTTGCGGGGCCACTCAGGGTCCGCGTGCAGCGCCCGGCCCAGCGTGACGAAGTCGGCGTCGCCATTCTCGAGAATACTCGACGCCACGCGCCCGTCCGTGATCCGCCCGGCCACGCTCACGGGGATCGCCACCGCGCGCCGGATCTCGCGCGCCAGCGGCGCGAGGCATCCGGGCGTCATCTCCATCGGCTGCGCGATCCACATCGCGGACTCGTAGATGCCGGCCGAGACGTCGAGCAGGTCCACGCCCGCCGCCTCCAGGCGCGGCGCGATGCGACAGGTGTCGGCCAGCGTGAGCCCGCCCTCCACGTGCTCGTCGGCGGTGAGCCGGTAGAGCAGGGGGACGTCCGGTCCGATCGCCTCGCGCACAGCGTGCACGACCTCGACTGGAAAGCGCAGGCGCCGCTCGAAGTCGCCGCCGTACTCGTCGTCGCGGTGGTTGGCGTAGGGCGAGAGGAACTGGCCGACGATGTAGCCGTGCGCGCCGTGGATCTCGACGACGTCGAAGCCGGCCGTCACCGCGCGCCGCGCCGCGTTCGCGAATGCCTGCACGAGGTCGTAAATCTCCGTGATGGTGAGGGCGCGCGGAACGTCGCCGCCGGCGAGGACCGTGCAGGGCACCGGCGACGGTGCCCGCGGCTGCCGGCCCGTGATCAGCGACGAGGTCTGGCGCCCGCCGAACTGCAGCTCGGCGCCGACGCGAGCGTCGTGCCGGTGGCAGGCGTCGATGAGACGCCGGTACCCGGCGATCAGGTCGTCGTCGTGGATGCCGAGCTGGTGGCGGTGGTTCTGGCCGGCCGGGTGCACGTACATCGACTCCAGCAGAAGCAGCGCCACGCCGCCCGCGGCGCGCGCCTCGCAGTAATCGATGTAGCGTTGCGTGACGGCGCCGGTGGGCAGCGCGAGGTTCTTCTCCATGGGAGCCATCAGGATGCGGTTCTTCAGCGGGAGGCTCCCGATGCGGCCGGACGAGAAGAGCGCGCGCGCCGCGCTCACGGACCGCCGCGTGCGGTGTCGGGCAGCCGGCGCCGGCCGAACGCGGGCTCGCCATAGGGCAGCGGCGGCAGTTCCCAGGTACCGACGGCCGGCGGCTTGATGTCGCGGTCCACGTGGACGTCGATGACGAACGGCGCGCTCGCGCGCACCGCGTGCTCGAGAGCGGGTGCGAGGTCGGCCGCGCGCGTGACGCGGATGCCATCGGCACCGCACGCCCGCGCCAGCGCCACGAAGTCGGGGTTGTAGAGCTCGCCGTCTCGCTCGCGCACGAAGCTGGTGGCGATCTCGCGCTTGGCGAGCAGGCCGGTCTGGATATCGCGGATGCCGCCGTACGCGAAGTTGTTCCAGACGAGCCAGACCGCCGGGATGTCGTACTCCACGGCCGTGCAGAGCACGTCCGGGCGCATCATGAACCCGCCGTCGCCGCACACGGCGACGCAAGGCTTGCCGGGCGCCGCGAGCTTCGCGCCCAGCACGCCGCAGACGCCGAAGCCCATCGCGCCAAAGCCCCAGGTGCTCAGGATCGTGCTCGGCCGTCGCGCCAGCCAGAACTGCACCATCCAGTTGTGATGGACGCCCACGTCGGGCAGCACGAGGCCGTCGTCGGGCATCACGGCGCGGAGGGCCGCGACCACGCGCTGCGGATGGATCGGCTCCGCGTCGCTCACCGCGCCCGGCCGGACGAAGTCCTCCCACTGGGCGCGCCACTTCGCCGCTTCGCCGAGCCAGCTCTCGCGCGCCGCCTGATCGAGCTTCGCCGACTCGCTTTCGTCCAGCATCTGGCGCAGCACCGTGCGGGCGTCGGCGACGATGCCGACGTCGACCGGGTAGTTGCGGCCGATCTCGCCCGGATCGATGTCGACGTGGATCAGCTGCGTGGGCGGAATGTTGAAGGAGTAGCCGGGAATCCACGAGCTCGACGAGCGGTCGTCGAACCGGACGCCGAGCGCCAGCAGGACGTCGCACGTCCGCGCCGCCTCGTTGGCGTGGAAGACGCCGTTCCGCCCGACGAAGCCGAGCGCCAGCGGATCGTCCATGGGCACGGCGCCGAGCGCGTTCGGCGCGAAGATTACCGGGATCCGCAGCCGCCGCGCGAGCGCCGTCAGCTCGGTCGCCGCCTCCGACAGTGCGACGCCGTGACCGGCGTAGATCAGCGGCCGGCGGGCGCGCGCGAGAAGATCCACCACGCGCCGCACCAGCTCCGGATCCCCGCCGCTCCGCGAGCTGATGCCGTGGCGCCACGCCGCCGGGTCGGGCACCTCGACGTCCGCCTCTTCCTTGAAGAGGTTGAAGGGCACGTCGAGGTTCACGGGGCCGGGCCGGCCGCTCAGCATCGTGGCGAACGCCTGCCGCAGCGCCAGCGGAAGCATGTCGACACGCGTCGGCTGCCAGCTATGCTTGACGTACGGGCGGATCACCGAGGGGAAGTCGGCCTGGAAGTGACGGTAGGTCTCCTGGAAGGCCGCGCGGTTGAACTGCGACGTCGGCACGTTGGCGGTGATGGCGAGGAATGCCGAGGAGTCCATGAAGGCGTTGGCCAGCGCGATCGGAATGTTGGCCGAGCCGGGCCCGCACGAGGTGAGGGTGGCCACCGGACGGTGGGCCACGCGGAAGAACGCATCCGCCATGTGCCCCGCCGTCTGCTCATGCCGCGTCGAGATAGTGCGGATGGCGTCGGTGCGGTCGTAGAGCGCGTCGAGCAGGCCCACGTTGCCGTGCCCGCACAGCCCGAAGACGTAGGGCACCTTCTCGCGCACCAGGTAGTCGACGATGATCTCGCCGCCGTTTCGCACGGACCGAGCATGGGCCATGGGCGCCTCCTCCGGTATGACGGCGATCATAGCCCGTGGCACCGGGTCACCACGTACACTCGGCACATGATGGATGACTGGCTGCGGCCGACGGCCTTCGTCGACAGCAACGCGCTGGAAGTCGTGGCGTTCGCGCGCAAGACGGTAGGGAGCGAGACCGATCCCCGCCGGCGGGCCGTCGCCCTCTACTACGCCGTCCGCGACGGTGTTACCTACACGCCGTACTGCGACTACCGGTCACTCGAGACGTACCGGGCCAGCTCGGTGCTGGCCAAGGGCGCGGGGTTCTGCGTGGGCAAGGCCGCGCTGCTCGCCGCGGCGGCCCGCGCCGAAGGGATCCCGGCGCGGCTCCGCTTCGCCGACGTCCGCAACCACCTCTGCACGCCGCGCTTGCGCGAGCTCATGGGCGGCGACGTCTTCGTCTACCACGGCTACGTCGAGCTCGAGCTGGAGGGCCGCTGGGTGAAGGCCACGCCCGCCTTCGACCTCGCGCTCTGCGAGCGCTTCGGCGTCGTGCCGCTCGAGTTCGACGGCCGCGAGGACTCGATCTTCCAGCCCTACGACCGTGCCGGCCGCCGCCACATGGAGTACCTGCGCGACCGCGGCGTCCATGCCGACGTGCCCGCGGCCGAGATCGTCGAGGCATTCGCGCGCGATTACCCGCGGCTCGCCGAGCGCGGCGCGCCGGCGCCGGCCACGCGGTTCCGCGAGGAGGCGGGCGAGACGCCGCGCTGAGGCTCAGCCGTTCACGGCGTCATGGTACGCGCGTCGGCTCGATGTGGTCGCGCCGCGGCTTGTAGGGATGCTTCCCGGCGATCGGCCTGCCCTCGGCGAACCGTTCCGGACGGAACGCGCTGATGTCGACGCTGCGCGCGTGGCCTCCGGTAAATCGCCGGCTTCGGCCTGTCGCCGAAAGCCTTCCACCACGTCGGCCGGGCTCGCGTAGCCGCTCTGCGGCTCAGAGGCGGCGGCGCCGATGTCGTCCACGTTGACGGATGGCTGGAGCGTCTTCAGCTCGGCCGGCGTGACGGCCACCGTGTCGAAGGAGATCACGCCCCCATTCGCTGTCGTAGAGCATCGACGCTGCGGACGAGCTGGTCGAGGTCCGGCTCGTGCCCGCCGGGCGTGACGCGATCGACGACCTCGGGAAGCAACTGCGACAGGCCCTCGGAGGTCTGCTCGCGTGTGAGGCCTGCCCGTCTCGCGATCTCTTCGAGGCCGTCTTTACCGAAGATCTCGCCCATCGCATCGGGCGAGATCGGTATGTTCTGATCCGTTCCGACCCAGGACCGGGCCTGGTTGCCGAAGCCGGCCTTCTGCATCTGCTCGAGCAGACCGCCTAGGCCACCGCCGGCCCCCGACGAGTTCCCGCCTCCGAGCACCTGACCGAGGATATCGCCGAGACCACCGCCGCCGGCCCGCGGCCCGCCGCCCCGACTTGCGAGCATGGAGAGCACCACCGGCAGTAACGCCATCATGATGTTGGCCGTGCCACCGCCGGCCGTGGCCGAGCCCTGGGGCGGACGGCCACCCCGCTGCTGACCTGCGGCCCCACTCAGCACACCTCCGAGCAGATCGTCGAGAATTCCCATGATCTCGTCCTCCCCAGCCGCGCGGGCGACACGTGCCGTGGAGCATACCGCAGCCGGAGGGCCAACGTGCGGACGACGATGGTGTGGAATGATTTCGTGCGTCGTCACCGCGAACTGGCGATCCCGAGCAGCACCTTGACGCGACGTCGTGCCGCCTGCTCCACTCGGGGCCGCCGAGGAAGGCACCGGGCGAGGCGCGATACACCCTGCGCGTCGGGCCTCGTCGGCGGCGTTGCACTGCAGCTCGTCTCGTGTCGGGGTCAAGAGTATCAGACCCCCAAGCTCGTGGAGGGGGATCGAGAATCACGCGGCGGCGCTTTCGAGGTGACGGCAGGCCGCGGTGCGGCCTGCCACAGAATCGGACCGTCGCGTCAGGCGATTTTGCGGGACTTCGCGCGCGGCTTGCTCGGCTCGTCCGTCGGAGCGGAGACCGTCTTGAGCGTCTCGTGCGTTTCCACGGGTTTCACGCTGGCGCGCTCGACGACGTCCGCAAGCGAGACGATACCCACGAGGCGTCGCTGCTCGTCGATCACCGGGATGCGACGGATCTGGTTCTCCCGCATGAGCTCGGTGGCCTTTTCCAGCGCGTCCTGAGGCAACGCACTGACGACCGCCGTCGTCATGCACTCGTGCACCTGGACCGTACGCGCATCGCGGCCCTCCGCGACGATGTTCATGCAGAGGTCACGGTCGGTGACGATGCCGAGCAGCTTCCCGCTCTGCTCGTTCTCGATCACCGGCACCACCCCGGCCTTCTCGTCACGCATGATGATTGCCACGCGCTGAGCCGTGTCCGACGCCACGCAGCATCTCGGATCCTTTGTCATCACGTTTTTGATCTTCATGCCGGGCCCTCCCTTCGATATGCCCCGTGTAGCAGGCAGCAACGGGAATGCCACTGAAGACAGCGAGCCGACAGTTCTTACAGCGATCGACGGTCGGTGTTGGCCCGGGGCCCGGCGCTTTACCGAACGTTGTCGCGCCGGCTCAGCTCATTCGGCAGTGACCGGCTCGAACAGTATCCCGACGCCAGCCGGCGTGTCGACGGTGTGGTACCGGACCCACTGGATCTGCGGATGGGTGAACTGCCGCATCACGCGCCGGAGCACGGCGGAGAATTGAGGGGCGAGGAGCACCAACCGAGGCGGTAACGCAGCGTCGATGGTGTGGGCCGGACACATGCGCTGGATGTTCTGCGCGTTGCGCACGCACCAGTCGAAATGGCCGAGCGCGCGCAGGAGCAGACCGTCGTTGAGGGTCGTGTCGAAGTCGATGATCGTGAGCTTGCTCGTACGATCGACAGCGAGCACGTCGATCTCGCCGCACGGGTGACACGGTATCCGGGCGTCGATGGTGCGCAGGCCGTCTTCGATCGCCCCACTCCAGTCCAGGGGAAGGACGGCGGCGAGCCGATCTCTGGTGAGCTGCACTGGTCGAAGCACGACGCCATTTCTGCGAGGACCGGCGGGCGCCGGCGACTCGTCGGGCAACGAGGCAGGCGCGTCGCCCGTCTTCGGCGACAGGAAGAGGTGAGAGACATGCTCCAGTCCCCGCCCGAGCGGGCCGCCGTGTAAGCCCTTCGCCTCGGCATTGTCGTTCTGATCCATGTCGGGCAGTCCTAGAGGCCGACCGCGGTCTCGGCGGGCGTCATGAGGTCGCTGTCGTCGGGAGGCGACCATGCCGTCGTGGCGTCGTCCATCACGAGTATGGAGTCGTGTCCGCCATAGGGATTCGGCGCGATGGCGGCATTCGACGGATCGCTCTGCCATTGCCCATCGACCACGTAACGATAACGATAGCGCCCCGGCCCGAGCGTGATGACCTTCGTCCAGACCCCACCGATCGGCTGCATCTCGCTTCCGTCCAGGGTCCAGTCGTTGAAATCTCCCACCAGCAGAACGTGCTCGGCCTCGGGCGCCTCGAAAGCGAACGTGACTTCCTGGGAGCTCACGATCGGGGACAATGACGCGGCCGGACTCTCGTGTCGCAACACCTCGGCGACCAGCGCCTGGTAATCGTCGAACCCGACACAGTGACGGCAATACTGGACGATCGGCACGCCGTGACTGGCCGCCTCGGCGAGCTTGACGCTGTACCGGATGATCGTTTCGAAGTACTGACCGTCGAGGTGACGGTGGAGCTCATCGACGACCGCCTTCACGAAGGGCGACCGGCCCGGATAGAGCGTGACGAGCACCCGGGTCTCGATATGGTGACCCGACTTCCGCGCCAGCAGGTCGAACGTCTCGAGGAGCTTGCCGATGCCGTGCAACGAGAAGAAGCTCGGATCCATCGGCACGATGGCTTCCGAGCAGGCCTTCAGTGCATTGAACGTCAGGAGGCCGACGTTCGGGGGGCAATCGACGATGACGTAGTCGTAGTCGCCTCTCACCCCGGCGAGAGCGTCGGCGAGCATGTCCTCCCGACCGGCGAGGCCGGCCAGCTTCTCCGGGATCGCGCTCAACAGAATGTCGGCAGGCGCCACGTCGAGGTTGTCGAGAACCGGGACGATGACGTCACGAAGGCGGCTGGGCTGCTCCCCCGCGCGCCGTGAGAGCACCTCGTACATGGTCTTCGAAGGCGGGAGAGTATCGCCCGTGCGGAGACCGAGGGTGGCATGGCCCTGTGGGTCCATATCCACCAGCAGCACCCTGCGCTGCGCGCGTGCGAGGAATGCCGAGAGGTTTATGGATGTGGTCGTCTTGCCGCATCCACCCTTCTGGTTCACGACGGCGATCGTCCGCATACGTCCGCGTCCTCCTTCTTCTAGGTCAGTAGAGGCCCCTCCTTCGCCAAGTCGAACAGCTTCTGGCTTGACGGTATCAGGGCCTCGGGGCGGGCGAGAAACTATTAGTTGGGGTGTAACGATTCGAGGACCCTAGATATGGGGACGCGCAGTGCTTGACCCGCCTCTACGAGCGCCTAGCCCCGGCGTCCCCCGCGCGGTGGTACGCTGTCCCGGGCTTGGCGCACCCTCACGCTCGTGAACCCGGCCGACGATCCACGCAAGAAGCAGTAGCGGCACATCGAAGGAGAGACCGCAATGGCGCGAACCGCGATTCAACCCGCCGACATGGCCGATCCGCGGCCCCGTTACACGCATGGCTGGCGTGTCGGCAACACCGTCTACGTGGCCGGGCAGCTCGCGCTCGACAAGGCAGGCAAGCTCGTCGGGCCGAACGATATCGCCGCGCAGACACGCCAGATCTTCCAGAACATGGAGCGCATCTTGAAAGGCGGGGGTGCCTCCTTGCGCGACGTCGTGAAGGTCACCGTGTTCGTCACGGACATCCGTTACCGCGAACCATATGGCGAGATCCGCCAGGCATTCTTTCCCGCCAACCCGCCCGCCAGCACGCTCGTCCAGATCGCCGCGCTCGCGATCCCGGGAGCGCTGATCGAGATCGAGGCGGTGGCCGTCATCGACTGATCTGCCCTGGCCGTGATCGGGCCCTTCGTCGGCAGCATCGGGAGATGCCTGGCTGCGGGAGCGCTCTGTCTGATACTCGCCGCCTGCACCTTTTCCCGACCGCACTATGTCTCGCCGGACGTCAGCGTCGGCGAGCCGGCGTTCGTCCGCATGCTGGAGGCGCATACCGACGCGCCGCTGACGTCGGGAAATCGAGCGCAGGTCTTGCTGAACGGTGACGAGATCTTTCCGGCCATGCTCGCCGCGATCCGCGAGGCGAAGACCACGATCACCTTCGCCAACTTCGTCTACGAGAAGGGCGACATCGCGCGCGAGATGGCCGAGGCGCTGGCCGACCGCTGCCGGGCCGGCGTGGGCGTCAACGTGCTCCTCGACGCCATCGGCAGCAGCCGCATGCCGAAGGAGTACCGGCAGCTGATGCAGCGCGCGGGCTGTCATATCGCGTCCTACCACTCCATCAACCCGATGTCGATCAAGCGGTTCAACCATCGCAATCACCGGCGCATCCTGGTCGTCGACGGACGCATCGGCTTCACGGGCGGCACGGGCGTGGGCGACAAGTGGACGGGCGACGGACGTACCAAGGGGCGCTGGCGGCAGACCGACGTCCGCGTCGAAGGGCCGATCGTGCGTGACCTGCAGGCCGCCTTCGCCGAGAACTGGCGCGACACCACCGGCTTCATCCTGGGCGGCGACGCATACTTCCCGGCGATCGAGCCGCGAGGAAATCTCACCGTCCAGTCGATCAAGAGCTCGCAGGCGAGCGGTGCGGCCGCGGCCTACACACTCTTCCTGCTCGCC
>Ga0075431_100007274_pt1 | contig 11021 bp, 8 predicted proteins | sample RhiMetdeltSRZDD5_FD_75297 | JGI IMG/M metagenome (GOLD analysis project Ga0075431, IMG submission 75297) | Populus rhizosphere microbial communities from Tennessee, USA - Rhizosphere MetaG P. deltoides SRZDD5 | ecosystem: Host-associated > Plants > Roots > Rhizosphere > Soil | place: USA...
TGGCGTTCTCGCGGACACGGCGGCCGAACTCGCTGAACGTCAGCACCATCACCCGCTTGCCGTGCCCGTGCTGCTCCACATCCTTGACGAACGCGTTCAGCGCCCCGGCCACTTCGGTGAGGAGTCCCGCGTGAGCCGCACCTTGATTCGCGTGGGTGTCGAAGCCGTCGATGTCGAGGTAGTAGACGCGCGTGCCCAGGCCGGCGTCGATGAGCTGCGCGACCGTCTTCATCCGGCGGGCCAGGCCGCTGTCGGGGTAGGTCACGTCCGTCTTGTACTTCCGCAGCGACTCCTGCACGCGGCGCGACGAGTCCAGCGCCGACAATGTGCCGCGCTGGAGGAACGCGACCAGCTCGTTGTCCCCTTCGCGCTGTGCCGCGGCGGCCTGCTGGATGGATTCGCGGACGCGGGCGTCGCCGCCGTCATCGAGCTTGAACCCTTCCAGTGCCTGCACGGAAGAGACGCGGATTTCGTCGCCGACGAGGGCCAGCGGCAGCCGGCCGGAGCCGGAGCCCAGGTGCAGGCCCGGCAGGTCGCCGCCCTTGCCCCGCGCCGGGGCGTGGACGTCGAGGCAGCGGCCGATCCAACCGGTGGCGCGGTGTCCGCGGTCGGGTCCCGACATCATCACGCCGCCGCCTGTCTCACGCATGGCGGTGTGCCAGATGTCCATCGAGGAGAAGTGGGACCGGTCGGGGTTGGGGTAGCCGACGCCCTGGATGATGCCGAGCTGCCCCGCCTCCAGCAGCTTGGAGAACCCTTCCATCGACGGGTGCAGGCCAATGGAATCGTCCACCTTGCGCACCTGCGCCGCGGGGATCGCCAGCGACGGGCGGCCCTTGCGGTACTCGTCGTCGGCGAAGGGGATGACGGTGTTCAGCCCGTCGTTGCCGCCGGAGAGTTGCAGGACGACGAGGACCGTCTCGGCGTTGTTCTCGGCGGCGCGGGCGCTGGCGCTGACGAGGAACTGCGGCACCGTCGGCGCGAAGGCGACGAGCGCGGCGGAGGAGAGCGAGCCGCGGAGGAAGGAGCGTCGGGAGGTGGAAGCGTTCATCGAGGTCCTCTTTCGTAACACGGGCGTCTCGCCCGTGTCTCAGCAGCACCTACGGGCGAGACGCCCGTGCTACGTCAAACCACTCACGCCAACTGAAACTCCGGGGTCGCGGCGATGGCGTGGATCGCCTGGGCGATGCGGGCGCTGCGGTCGCGGGGGCCGTTGGCGTCCTTCATCAGCCCGACCAGCGCCTCCCGCGCGGCGGCAGGAGGCGGGGCGGCGGCCAGCAACTCCAGCAACCAGTCTACCGTCTGTTCGGCTTCCTTCGCGCCGGATTTCTCGGCCAGTGCCTCGAGGTTGCCCGCCGCGTATCGCGTTTCGTTCGCCGTCAGGATCCGGCGGACGAGGTTCGCGCGGCCGAGCAGCGTGGAGGAATTGATCCACGCCCGCCCGCCGTCCCAGCCTTTCACGTTGGGCGGGTAGAGCAGCGCCTGCCCCAGCTCGGACAGCCCGTCGTGCAGTTTCACCAGGTTCGTCGTCGCGCCCAGCGCCCGCAGCAGACCCACGCCCAGCTCCACCGGCGACCTCACCTTGCGCCCGACGGCGTGCTCGCTGAACATCAGGTTGCTGCCTAGCATCCGCCGGACAACGGGGCCGATTTCGAAGCCGTTGCTTCGCAGTTCCTGCGCGATCGTCTCCACCAGCGCCGGCGGCGCTTCCGGCTCGTCGAACAGGAAGAACCGGACCAGTTTGCGGGCGATGAACCGCGGAGACGCCGGGTGCTCCAGCACCGCCTTCACCGCGCCGTCGCCGTCGAAGTTGCCGCTCCTGCCGAGAAACGACTTGGTGCCGGTGTCGTGCTGGATGGCGTTGAAGGCCCACTTGCCGGCCCGCACCTCCCAGCCGGTGAACGCGCGGGCGACCTCCTTGATGTCCTGCTCGGTGTAGTTGCCGACGCCGAGGCAGAACAGCTCCAGCAGTTCGCGGGCGTAGTTCTCGTTGGGGCGGATGCGGCGGTTGCTCGTCGAATCGAGGTACACCAGCATCGCCGGGTCGCGCGACACCGCCCGCACCATCTCCTCGAAATCCCCGCGGGCGTGGCGGCGCAACGTCTGGTTCTGCGCCAGCATCAGCTTGGCGCTCTCCACCTTGGCGGCGCTGGTGGCGAAGTGGCCGTGCCAGAACAGCGTCAGCTTCTCCAGCAGCGGGTCCGGCGTGTTGAGCATCCGGTACAGCCACAGCGACGCCACCTGCTGCGGGTTCCCGGTGGCGGCGGTGCGCTCGGCGAGGAGGGCCACGGTGCGGTCGAATTCCGTCGTGTCGGCCGAAGTCGACTGCGGAATGCAGAGCTTTTCCACCACGCGCGCCGGGCCAAGCTTCACCGCCTCGTCCAGTTCGGCGGTGCCGGCGGAAAAGCCGGCCCGGCGGAACAGGTGGGCGGCGGCCCGCCGGTTCCATGGACACTTCGGCGACGGCTCGTACGGCGCCCACGCCCACGTCGGATCGAGTTGTGAGAGTTGCGTGGACATGACAGAGCCCCTCACCCTGACCCTCTCCCGGTACTCCGGGGAGAGGGGATAAATGGTTACTTCGCCGACTGGAGCTCGATCTCCAGCGTGATCTGCTTGTCGGTTGGCGTCAGGCTCACCTTCGCGCCGCTGACGGCATTCACGAGCGTGACGAGCAGGTCCACTTCCTTTTCGGCGGCCTCGCGGCTGTGACCCTTTTCCAGGATGTTCTGCGCGATGAGCTGCTCGCGGTTGGCGCGGAGCAGTTCGCCGACCGGCCCGGCGGTGACCTCGATCAGCGTGTTCTGGGGGATCGGCTTGCCCGCGTCGGCGCCCGCCCCCTGCTTCGCCGCCAGGTCGGCCAGGTCATTCGCGAGCTGCCGCGTGGAGCAGAGGATCAGGTAGTCGGGCGAGAGGACCACCGCGGGCGAGAAGTTGTAGTGGATGTCGGCGTCGGGAGACTTCTCCGCCTTTTCAGACTTCTCGGCCTTCTTGCCGTCCGCCTCCACGCCCTCTGCCGGAACTTCCTCGGGCGGGGCGTAGCTGGCCGACAGGATCTCGGCCTTGCCGCGGCGGTCGGTGTTCATTTCCAGCAGCGGCCGGCCCTTCGACGCGCCGTCCAGGTTGGCCAGCGCCACGATCGACTGGAAGCCGACGCGGAAGTGCTTGCGGAGGGCGACCGACTGCGCCTCCTTCGCCTTGAGCCGGAAGACGATCGCGCCGGCGGGCAGCTTGATCTGCGGGGCCGGCACGCCGGCCTGCTCGTATTCCTGGGCGGCGACGACGAGCTGGATCTGCGGTCGGAGGGCGCCCAGGACGTCGGTGCCAAAGCTCTTGCCGCCGAGGAACGTGCTCAGGCCGCTGTCGGCCTGGGCCATCTTGGCGGCGGCGCCCTCGGTGAGCAGGTCGGGGCTCGACGCCCACCAGCCGGCAAGGTCGCGGTAGGTGGTGACGGTCAGGAGCGTGCCGCGCGGCTTGAGGGGCTGGTCCGCACCGCCGCCCTCGCCGGCGGATTGGGCGAAGAAGAACTTCCGCTCTTCCCCAACCGTGGACGGCTCGTGCGGCGCGGTCACGGCAATCTTCAGGTTGTGCGAATCGTCCAGTGTCAGTGTGCCGGCGATGTAGGGGGCGTTGCGCAGCGGCGGGATGAGGCCGCCGAAGAACAGTTCGACGGCGGCGTCATCGGACTTGTGCGACTTGTCGAACACCGGCTTGTCCGCCGCGAACAGCCGCAGCGGCGCCATCTTCACGAACGCCCAGGCGGTGGGCTTGCCGGCGACGCCGTTGGCGACCAGCTCCCGCGCGCCCTCGTACTCCGGCGTCTTCGCCAGCGAGCTCTCGGACTTGCCGTCCACGTAGGCGTCGGCGACGGCCTTGGCGGCGTTGGGCTTGTTGGAAACGAGCAGCCACGACCCCATCTCCACCATCGTGGAGTCGGCGGTCTTGAACGCCTTGAGGCCGCGGTAGTCCTTCTGCTCGATCGGGTCCTTCTGCCCCTTGCCGGCGGCGTCCTGGCGCACCATCTCGATGAGGCTGTCGCGGACCGACTCGGTCACCTTCGGGTCTTCGGACTTGACGAGGATGATGAGGCCCTGCGTCGGGGCGTCGAAGCCGAGGGCGATTCCGCCGCCGGTCATCTTCTCCAGGGCGGGCCGCCACTCGACGCCGGTCCGCTGCTCGAGGGCCTCGACGACCTGCCGGAACTCCTTGAACTGGGGGGACTCCAGCGCGTTCTTGAAGTCGCTGGACCGCTCGACCTGCGCCCGCAGCGGGTGGTCGAGGATGAAGTTGAGCAGCTCGCGCGGGCGCTGCACCTCGGCGTAGAACAGCACCGACGGCGGCATCAGCTCGGCGGCGGAGCGGGCGTCGGCTTTCGTGCCGGCCGCCTGGGCCGCGACGAACAAGGGGCACGTGAGCAGCACCAGGCCCGCGACGAAGACGGCGAGGCGGGGGAACAACGGACGAACTGGCATAGAGGCTCCGGAAGCTTGTGGATTCGGTTGTACGGCGACTACGGGGGTTGAGTGCCGCTGCCTCCATGCGGGTTTAGCGAATAGGTTGCCGGTACAATCCCCCTTCTTGCGGGGAAAGGGCTTTTGCGATGGGCAACGTGATGCTGTTTACGGTGCTGGCCCTGGTTCTGGGACCCGCGGCGGCGGGCGCCAACTCAGACCCGGACGGACCGCCGGTGGCGCCGGTGCGGAACGTGGTGGACGAATACCACGGCACCAAGGTCCCTGACCCGTACCGGTACTTTGAAAACCTTTCGGAGCCGGAGGTGCAGGCGTGGTTCAGGGGGCAGGCCGACTACGCCCGGCGGCAGTTGGACGCCATCCCCGGGCGGAAGAAGCTGCTGGAGCGGATCGCGGAGCTGGACACGGGCGCCCCCTACCGCATCCGCGTCATCCGGCGGTGGCCGGACGGGTCGCTGCACTACTTGAAGCGGATGGCGGGGGAAAATCTCGACAAGCTGTACTACCGCCACGCCGCCAGTGGGCAGGAGCGGCTGCTGGTGGACCCGGAGGCCAAGGGGCGGGCGGACGGCTTGCCGGAGGGGGTGCACTACTCGATCGAGTTTGCGGTGCCGTCGCCGGACCGGACGTACGTCGCGTACGGGCTGGCGGCGGCGGGGTCGGAGGAGACGACGCTGCGGGTCCTGCACGCCTCGGCCGGGGAGGACCTGCCGGTGCGCATTAGCCGCATCGAGGTCGCCTACAACGACCCGTCGTGGCTGCCGGACTCCAAGTCGTTCGTCTACAGCCGGCGCCGCGACCTGCCGGCCGGCACGGCGGCCACCGAGAAGTGGAAGCTGACGGCGGCGCACCTGCACAGGCTGAGCACGAACCCGGACGAGGACCCGATCGTCTTCGGCAAGGCGGCCGCGGAACCCGTGCCGATGGCGGACACCGACTTCCCCAGCGTCTTTGTCCCGCCCGACTCCGACCACGCCGTCGGAAAAATCAAGCACGGGGACGCGACGGAGCTGACGCTGTACGCGGCGCCGGCGGCTTCACTGGCGCCTGACGCCCTCGCCAAGGGCGAGCCGGTGGTGTGGAAGAAGGTGTGCGGCGTCGAGCACGAGGTGAAGGACTACGCCGTGCGCGGCGGCGACGTCTATCTCCTCAGCGCGCAGGGGGCGGGGCGCTACAAAGTCGTTCGGACGTCCCTGTCCAAGCCGGACTTCGCCGGCGGTGAGACGGTGGTCTCGCAGGGCCCGGCCGTCATCGAGTCGGTGGCCGCGGCGAAGGACGGGCTGTACGTGGGCGAACTGAAAGGGAGCGTCGAGAAGGTGCTGCGGCTGAAGTACGAGCGCGGGGCCGAGCCGCAGCCCGTCGAGCTGCCGCCGGACGAGCCGTCGGGGCAGGTGGTCGGGGCGACTCCGGACTGCGACGGCGCCTTCGTCGTGACGTCCTCGTGGACCCGCGCCGGGCGGCTGTACGCGTACGACCCGCGCGCCAGGAAGCTGACGGACACGGGGCTGCGGCCGCAGGGGAAGTTTGACAATCCGCAGGGGGTCGAGTCGGTCGAGGTGATGGTGACGAGCCACGACGGTGTGCGGGTGCCGCTGTCGATCGTGTACAAGTCGGGGTTGAAGCGCGACGGCACGAACCCGACGCTCGTGCAGGGCTACGGCGCCTACGGATTCACCACGTCGGCGAACTTCAACCCGGTGAACCTCGCCTGGCTGGAGCGCGGCGGCGTGCTGGCGTTCGCGCACGTCCGCGGCGGCGGCACGTTCGGCAAGGAGTGGCACCTGGCGGGCCAGAAGGCAACCAAGCCCAACACCTGGAAGGACTTCATCGCCTGCTGCGAGTACCTCGTGCGCGAGGGGTACACGTCGCCGAGCAAGCTGGCCGGCAAGGGGACGAGCGCCGGCGGCGTGCTGATCGGCCGCGCAGTGACCGAGCGGCCGGACCTGTTCGCCGCCGCGGTCATGAACGTCGGGCTGTTCGACTGCGTGCGGGCGGAGACGACGACGAACGGCGTGCCCAATATCGCGGAGTTCGGCATGGTGGCCACGAAGGAGGGGTTCGAGGGGCTGCTGGCGATGAGCGCGTACCACCACGTGAAGGACGGCGCTAAGTACCCCGCGGTCCTGCTGGTCCACGGCATCAACGACCCTCGGGTGGAGCCGTGGATGAGCGCCAAGATGACAGCGAGATTTCAGGCGGCGAGCACGAGCGGCAAGCCCGTGCTCTTCCGCGTCGACTACGCCGCGGGCCACGGGATCGGCTCGACGAGAAAGCAGCGCCAGGAACAGACGGCGGACGAGTGGGCGTTCCTGCTGGCGCAGATGGGGTTGAAAGTGGATTAATTAGGATTCTCCAGCCGCGTTACGACTCCGCCACTTTCGTCGCTGATATCACAATTCCCCGGCCCGGAGATTCACCTCCCCAACCCCCACCCCTTGGCGTACGATTCCCCGATGCCCGCACCGACCCTCCCGACCAGACACGGCGGGTTCACCCTCATCGAGCTGCTGATTGTCATCGGCATCATCGGCGTGCTCGTCGGACTCCTCATGCCCGCCTTCGGCAAGGCGCGCGAGTCGGCCCGGCGCGCGCAGTGCCTCGCCAACCTCCGCCAGGTCCACCACTCCTTCCTCCTCTTCGCCGAGTCCAACGACGGACGCGTGCCCCTCGGCTACCGCGCGCTGCCGACTTCGCCGGGGCAGGGGCGCAAACAGTTCAACAGCATGATCTTCTCCGGCACGTCGCAGAAGTTCTGCCTGTTCGGCGTGCTGTACCAGTCGAAGCTCATGACCCGGCCGGAGATCTTGTTCTGCCCCTCCAACGAAGACCCCCAGTCCAACTTCAGCTCCGACACCAACCCCTGGCCCCCCGGCCCGGAGGGGGACCCGACGAAGAACGTCTGGTCCGGTTACGCCTGCCGCCCGGAAGTGGAGCTGCCCGACAACCCGCCGTTGATGGACGAGCCCTGGCGGATGCCGAAGCTGGAGGACTTCAGGAACAAGGCGATCTTCGGCGACCTCACCGCCATGCCCGCCCGCGTGGACAAGCGGCACAGGACCGGCGTCAACGTCCTCTACGGCGACGGCTCCGCGGGCTGGGTCGACCGGGTCCGGTTCGACGACCCCCTGTCCCAGTGCACCGCGATCGGCCCGCAGTTCAACCCGCAGCAGGACGCGATCTGGAAGGCGCTGGACCGATAGTGAAGGAGCGAGTCATGTCCGTTGCGACAATCTCCCGCGACGAGTTGAAGAAAAAGCTGGACCGCAAGGAAAAGGTGGTCCTGCTGGAAATCCTCCCGGAGGAAACCTACCGGCGGTCGCACCTGCCCGGCGCGAAGATGTTGCCGCTGGACAAGGTGCGCGAGACGGCCCCGAAGCTCGTGCCGGACAAGAACGCCGAGGTCATCACCTACTGCATGAACAAGTTGTGAACGGCCTCCGAAGACGCCGCCCGTGAATTGGCGGCGATGGGCTACAGGAACGTCCGCGAGTACGCCGAGGGCAAGCAGGACTGGCTCGCCGCCGGCCTCCCCGCCGAGGGAACGCACCCCCGCGAGCCGGTCGCGCCGAAGAAGTGAAGTTGTATTGCGTAGGGCCCGCTTTAGCGGACCGGTTATTCCGTGCGCGGCGGCAAGGGTTGACATCCCGTGATACCGGGGCGGGTCGTGCTACAGTAGTGCGTACGCATGACCCAGCCGGTCGCGATCATCACCGGGGCGGGCCGCGGCATCGGCCGCGCGACGGCCCTCGAGCTGGCGCGGCTAGGCCACCGCGTCGTCCTCGCCGCCCGTGACGTAGAATCCCTGAACGAGACGGCGCGAACGGTGGGGGGTGACGGCCGCGCGCTGGCAGTGCCGACCGACGTGACCGACCCGGCGCAGGTGGAGCGCCTCGCAGAGCGGGCGCTCGAAACCTTCGGCCGCATCGACGCCGTCGTGAACAACGCCGGCCTCGCGCCGATCCGGCCGATCCGCGAGATGACGCCGCAGGAATGGAAGGCCGTGATCGACACGAACCTGTCCGCCGCGTTCTACCTCACGCGCGCGGCCTGGCCGGCGTTCGAGCGGCAGCGGTCGGGGGTGGTGGTGAACGTCTCCTCCGCCGCGGCCCGCGACCCCTTCCCCGGCTTCGCCGCCTACGGCGCCGCCAAGGCGGGGCTGCACCTGTTCGCCCTGTCGGCCGCCCGCGAGGGGGAGCCGATCGGCGTGCGCGTCCACACCGTCGCGCCGGGGTCGGTCGAGACCGAGATGTTCCGCGGGCTGATGACCAGGGAGCAGTGGCCGGCGGACAAGACCCTTGATCCGGCTGACGTGGCGCGGATTATCGGCCAATGCGTCACCGGCGAGCTGCGCTACACCAGCGGTGAAGTGATTTACGTCCACCGGACGATGTGACACTGCCCCGATCCGCCCGGCGCGCGCCGGGAGAAACACCCGGGCGGAACACCGGGGGGAACACACGCGGCGACGCCGCGTCTAAGCCGTAAAGGAGCCGTCCATGAACCGCCGCAGAATCGTCACCATGGCCCTCGCGGTCGTCGCCGCCGTCGCGTGGCTCGGCTCCTTCGCCGGCGCCGAGGCGTTGGCGCGGCGGGTGGTCGCACCCGGCGCGCCCGGGCAGGGCGGCATGATCAACCTGCCCCACATGGTCAACGACAACGCCGGCAACCAGTGGCGGATCTACCAGGGCGGCTGGCTCCAGCAGACCGGCAACATGCCCCTCTACAGCCAGGGCGCCATGCTCACCATCAACGGCGCCCAGCCCAACGTCGGCCAGAACATGGCACGCCTCGACCCGGAGAGCGGCGAGGTCGTCTTCGAGAACCTGACCGGCAACGGCGTGTCCGTCACCCGCCGCATCCTGGTGGACCGCGACAAGAACTGGGTGCGGTACATCGACGTCATCCGCAACACCGCCGGCCGCGAGCAGACCGTCAACGTGCAGCTCACGTCCAACTTCAACTACGGCCTGCAGGGCGGCCGCGGCGTGTCGGACCCGCGGCGCAAGGGGCAGGACGTCGGCTGGGTCGGGCAGACCCACGCGAACGGCATGGCGGTCGTGGAGGTGTACGCCGGCAAGGGCACCAAGATGGCGCCCACGGTGAACGGCCAGCCGCAGAACAACAACGTGATGGCGGTGCTCCAGGTGCCGCTCAAGCCCGGCAAGGAGGCGGCGATCCTCCACCTGCACGCGTCGGCGCCGAACCTGGAGGCGGGCGTCAAGCTCGTCGAGGGCGTCAAGGAAAAGGACCTGCTCAAGGAAGTGCCGCGCGAAATCCGCCGGCTGATCGTCAACGTCGCCCGCTCCGAGGGCTTCGTCGGCGAGATCGACGTCCTGCGCGGCGACATGCTGGACGTGGTCGAGCTCAAGACGGGAGACCAGTTCAAGGGCACGCTGAAGGAAACCGGCTTCGCGCTGGAGACCTTCTACGGCCCGGTGCAGTTGCCGACCGACCGGGTGGTGGGGTTGATGAACGTCGGCCGCTTCCGCCCGCGCCAGCTCCTCATCACCGCCGACGGCCAGATCTTCGGCGGCAACCTCAAGAAGCAAACCATCGACCTGCAACTGACCAGCGGCCAGGTGACGCAGATCCCGCTGGCGCAGGTCTCCCGCGTCGGCTACCGGAAGCGCGACGGGGAGAAGGAACAGGAAGAGTGGACGTACGACAAGCCCGTCGTCGTGATGCGCAGCGGCGAACGCGTGGGCGTGAAGATGCCCGCGGCCCCGCTGGAGGTCGTCACCCGCTACGGCCGCGTCAGCCTCAAGCCCGAATCGGTGGCGGCGGTGGTGCTGGTGTCCGAGGAGCACGGCGCCCACGAGGTGCACCTCACCGACGGCAGCCGGTTCACGGGCCTGTTGAACGCCGAACAGTTCGACATGGTCCTCGAAGCCGCCGGCGCGGGCGGCGCCGAGCAGACGGTGAAGTTCCAGACCAGCGGCATCTCCCGGATGCAACTGGCCGGCAAGGTCGCCGAACAGGACGAAGCCACGCCGACCCTGGAGCTGACCAACGACGACGTGCTCGTCGGCACGCTGCAAGGGAAGATCGAACTGGCGACGGCGTTCGACACGATCTCCGTGAACGCGTCGGAGGTGAAGACCCTCACGCACCCGCCGCAGACGGTGAGCGACGTCACGGTGACGCTCTGGGACGGCACGAGCCTCAGCGGCCAGCTCCAGGACCAGGGGCTGAACGTGGCGCTGCTGAGCGGCGCGAAGCTGAAGGTGCCGGTGGCGAACGTCGTGAAGTACGAGCAGCCGCAGCCCCAGCCGTCGGCGACGATGGTCGAGAAGATCAAGGAGTTCGTCGCCGAGCTCAACGCCGACGACTGGAAGAAGCGCGACCGCGCCCAGGCGCAGCTCGTCCAGATGGGCCAGGCGGCGGCGACGGTGCTGAAGCAGGTGCGCGACGCCCAGCCCCCGGAGGCGCAGCAGCGGATCGACGCGATCCTCAAGGAGTTGGAGGCCCAGAAGTCAGCCCGCCCCGCGGCCGCCACCGCGCCGGCGGTCACGCTCCCCGAAGCCCCGGCCTTAATCGACAACTAACACA
>Ga0075431_100007275_pt1 | contig 11021 bp, 10 predicted proteins | sample RhiMetdeltSRZDD5_FD_75297 | JGI IMG/M metagenome (GOLD analysis project Ga0075431, IMG submission 75297) | Populus rhizosphere microbial communities from Tennessee, USA - Rhizosphere MetaG P. deltoides SRZDD5 | ecosystem: Host-associated > Plants > Roots > Rhizosphere > Soil | place: USA...
CGGGCGACGGCTGCCGAGCCCGGCCAGTCCGTCGAGCGCCCCGGGCACGTCGAGCAGGTGGGCGACGCCCATCCAGTCGAGCACGCCGTCGCCGGTCTCCGGGGTGTTGAGGTCGGTGTCGAGGTCGATGTAGGCGAGGCCGACACTCGCACCGTCGGCGACCGCGCCGGCGACCGTGCCGAGCTCAAGGGTGCAGTCTCCGCCGAGCACCAGGATGTCGTGACCGTCGGCGAACGCAGCGGCGACCGAGTCGGCCAGCTCGGTGGCGACCGCCACCACCGTGTCCGCGTTGTGCGCCATCGGGTTGGCCTCGTCGGGCTGCCACGGTGCCGCCCGGCCGTCGCCGCGGTCGACGACATCGAAGCTGCCGTCGCGCAGCGCGTCCACGAGTCCGTACTCTCGGAAGATCCCCGGCGTGCGCTCCTGGCCCGGCCCATAGGCGCCGGCGCTGGTCGGTGCCCCGATGATCGACAGACTCCGAGTCGACGCGGCAGCCATGCGGGTCCCTCCTCGGGGCATTGGTGGACGGGCGACGCAGCAAACGTACGCCGTGTTGCCGACACCGTGAGACTGTCGGGCGCTGACGCTGTCGGGCGCTCGGCGTAGCGTCCGGTGCGTCGACCGCCTGCCACCGGACCGAAAGGGGCCGACATGCCGGGACCGACCCTGGGCGTGGTGTTCCGTCCGCAACTGCCACCGGAGCGGCTGCGCGATGCGGTCGCGGCAGCCGACGAGTGCGGCCTCGACGAGCTGTGGCTGTGGGAGGACTGCTTCCTCGAGGGCGGCATCTCGACGGCGGCGATGGCCCTGGCGTGGAGCGAGCGGGTACGGGTCGGGATCGGGCTGCTGCCGGTGCCGCTGCGCAATCCCGCCCTGGCCGCGATGGAGATCGCCACGCTGAGCCGGGCCTTCCCGGGCCGGCTACGGATCGGGCTCGGGCCGGGTGTCCAGGACTGGATGCGTCAGGTCGGTGAGCGGGTCGACTCGCCGCTCACCCTGGTTCGGGAGAGTCTCGACGCCATCCGGTCGCTGCTCGCGGGCGAGTCGGTCGGCGTCGATGGGCGCTACGTCCAACTCGACGCGGTCGCGCTCGACTGGCCGCCCGCCGAGCCGCCGCCCGTCCTCCTCGGCGCCACCGGACCCAAGATGCTGGCGCTGTCCGGCGCCGCCGGTGACGGCACGATCCTCGTGTCGCATACGTCGCCGGACCAGGTTCGATGGGCGCGAGAGCGGATCGAGCGCGGCCGTACCGAGGCCGGGCGTACCGAGCCGCATCCGGTCGTCCTCTATGCCTTGGCCGCCACCGGTGCGGATGCCCTGACTCGCGCTGCCAACGAGGCGCCGATCCCGATCGAGGAGGGCAACAACATGCTCAGCGGTGACGCGGCCGCGTACTCCGACGGCATCATGCGATGGCACGACGCCGGCGTCGACACGGTCGTGCTCCAGCCGCTCGCCGACGAGGCCGACATCGCCGGCTTCATTCGCTTCGCGACCCAGGACGTCGCACCGCTGCTGCCGTAGGCATCGGCGCCGCCACCCGAGTGTTGGCGTGAAACTGCAGCTCTCGCGAAGAGTTGGTGCGAGATTGCACCAACTCTTCACGCAGCGGCCGCCGCCGGAGCCCCTACTGTGGCGTCGTGGCGAATCCGTTCGGGGCGATCACCGACCTGCCGGACGTCCTCGTCGGCCACGCCGAGCGGATCGGCGACGGCTGGCTGACCGGCGTGACAGCGGTCATCCCGCCCCCAGGCACGGTCGGCGCGGTCCATGTCGGCGGCGGCGGACCGGGCACCCAGCAGACCGACGTACTCGCACCCGGCCGACTGCCCGACACGGTCGACGCGGTGACCTTCGCCGGTGGCAGTGCCTTCGGCCTGGCCGCCGCGAGCGGGGTCCAGCGCTGGTGCGAGGAGCAGGGCCGCGGCTTCGAGGTTGGTCCCGGCCTCGTGGTGCCGATCGTCCCGGCGGCGATCGTCTTCGATCTCGGCCGGGGCGGCGATCCGAGGGCGCGACCCGACGCGGACATGGGCTACGAGGCGGCGGCAGCAGCGGTCGGCGGATCAGTCGCCACCGGCAACGTTGGAGCAGGCACCGGCGCCGTATTCGGACTGGCCAAGCTCAAGGGCGGCATCGGGACCGCGAGCGTACGCCTGTTCGGCGGAACCGTGGTCGGAGCGCTCGTCGTCGCCAACGCGTACGGCTCACCGCTCGACCCGGCCACCGGCGGGCTGCTGGCCGCGCCGTACGTCGAGAACGAACGAGTCCGGCCGCGTCCGCCGGAGGCAGTCGTCGAGCCACCCGACTCGACCGGACCGTCGGCGGTCACGAACACGACGCTCGCCCTGGTGGCGACCGACGCGCGGCTCAGCCGGATGCAGGCGAAGCGGGTTGCGGCCGCCGGCCATGCCGGGCTGGCCCGCGCGATCCGCCCGGTGCACACCCTGGTCGACGGCGACGTCGTCTTCACGATGTCGGTCGGTCAACGCGATCCGGTGGCGTCGGCGCCGAACAGCTGGGCCGGCGCCGAGCAGATCGGCGGCCTGGTCGCCGTGGAGTCGGCCGCCGCCGACGCGGTCACGCTGGCCCTGGTCGACGCCATCCTGTCCGCCACCGGCGTCGACACTCCGGCCGGCCGGATCGAGTCCTACCTGGAGCGGTATCCGTCCACCTGGCCACCGGCCGACTAGCTCGCGCGGTCCGGCGCCGCCGACAGCCCTCGAAGGGTTTCGTCAAGAAGTGGCCTAACGTCGCCTTTTCGTTATGACGTGCCACCCGATTGCGCAGTACGGCCATTCATCTCTCGCTTTTCTCAACGCTCCGCCAATCCGTCGTACGAGGTCAGGTCGGGTTTAGCAGCCCGATCGGATGGTCGACCCGATTGTCCTTACATGCAAGGGCAACGCCGCTCCAACGCTCGTCCCCGTCGGTAGTGACGCGGTGGCCTTGCCGCATTTCGCAAGTGCCGCTAGTTTGTCGCCGGCTGCCCACGCGGGCAGCCTCGACTCTTTGGGAGGGGTCCGCCAATGCGGGTGCGTACCGCAGCTGCTATTTCTACTTCTGTTCTTACCCTAGGGGGGTTAGGTATCACCGTGGCATCGGGCGCCACGCCACTGTTCGACGCAGGACCGCCGGAGCCGAGCCTCACGCTTGACTGTCCGACGACGCTGGGGCTGGGGGACAAGGGGGATCTGAGCGGCACCTTGCTGGGTGACGCCGATGCGCCGCTCCACCAGGTCGACGTCAAGGTCACCCGGGTCGACGACTTCGGCGGCGACGCAGTCGATCTGGGGACCGCCAGGACTGGCCCGGACGGCGCCTTCGACAAGGTGTCCGACACGCCGGCCAACCGGGGCAACCAGACCTACCGGGCGACCGTCGACGCCACTGACACCTACGCCGCCACGTCGGACGAGTGCGAGACCGACGTCGACGGCACCACCACCGCGATCTCCGCCGATGACCCGACAGGTGTCACGATCGGCGAGGACGTCTCGGTCGTCGGCCAGCTCACGACCACCGCGGGCAACCCGATCGAGGGCGCGGAGGTCGAGGCGAAGGACACCGTCGAGGGTCAGCCGTCCGCCGACCTGGCGACGACGCCGACCGACAGCGACGGCAACTTCACCGTCACCGCCGAGAACGTCGCCGCCGGAAACCACACGATCGCCTTCTCCTTCGTCGGCGACAAGGTCTACGAACCGTCGACCCAGACGGCCGACTTCGAGGTCGACAGCGGCACCGGTCTGTCCATCGACCCGGTCGACGCCAAATTCGCCGGCGATGACATCGCGCTGACCGGATCGCTCACGAACGGTGCCGGCGAGCCACTGGCCGGAGCCACGATCACCGGAACCGACACGGTCGGCGGGACGGCGACCGACCTCGCGGAGGCGACGACCGACAGCGACGGCGCCTTCACGATCACGGTGCCCAAGGCAGCAGCCGGCAACCACACGGTCGATCTGTCGTACGCGGGCAGCCCGCCGAACAAGGCGGCCACCGGTCAGGTCACGTTCCAGCTCAAGTACGAGACCAAGCTGACGCTGTCCGGGCCGGCCGACCTGCCGGCGTCGCCGGAGACCGTCAACTTCACGATCTCGCTCAAGGACGGCGCGGGCGACCCGGTATCCGACGTCCGCGTGGTGCTCAACGACGGCGGCACGTGGGAGCAGGGCACCAAGACCGATGCCAACGGTCAGGCGACCTACACCAAGCCGGGTGTCTCGGACGAGGCCCCACTGCGGATCGACGTGACCTTCGCGGGCAACCCGACCTACTGGGAGTCCTCGACCCACGAGATCTGGAAGGGCACGCCGCGATTCACGCTCACCAAGGACAAGCCGACCTACACCGCGGGCGACAGCGCCTCGCTCACCCTGAGCTCGCCGAACGGCAACCTGCCGACGACGATCGCGCTGAAGCCGTACAAGCGCCCGGCCGTCCCGGTCACCCCGTCCGATACCGGTGAGACCGCGGTCAGCCAGACGATGTTCCGCACCAGCACGCTGACGATCACCACCGAGGCCACGGACCGGTGGAAGGCGGGCACCCGCACCTTCACGATCCGGGTCGCGCCGAAGATCACGCAGACGCTGAACGGCTCGTACGGCCAGTCGGGTGACACCTACCTGGTCCGCAAGACCCGGGACCCGCAGCTGACGGCGAAGGTGCTGCCGGCCCGGCCCGGACGGTGCGCGACGGCCGTGGTCCAGAAGAGTGTCAACGGCACCTACACCACCGTGAAGCGGGCGTGTCGAACGCTCACCGTCGATTCGACTGCGAGCTACAAGTTGATCGGCAACCCAGCGGCGGGTGCCAAGTTCAGGATGCGATTCGAGTCGGCTGCCGACGACATGAACATGGCTGGACAAGGCGAGTGGACCTACATCAAGTTCACCAACTGACCCATCGCCGATAGCCCACGACAGGCGCCGGCCGACCGCACACGCGGTCGGCCGGCGCTTTGGTCTCAGTCGAACCCGCTGCCGCCGACGAAGTCGGCCCAGTCGAGATCGCTCTGGTACTCGTACTCCCGCCAGCGCCGGATCCGGCCGTCGGCGCATTGCACGATCGCGACGCCGTGAAACTGCCGCTGGCCGCGATAGGTGTACTCGCCGATGCCGATGCCGGTGTCGGGATCAAAGATCAGGTGGTGCCAGACCAGCGACATCGGCGGCGGATTCGCTCCACCGGAGAACTCGTACATCGCATCGATGCCGACGTAGTGCTGCCGATCCGGCGGCTCGACGTACACGACGTCGGCGGTGAAGCAGTCCATCGCGGTCGCGTTGTCGCCGTCGTTCCACGCCGTGGCGAGTGCCGACATCAGCGACTCGAAGTCGGCTTTCGTCATCGGTCCATCAGGCTTGCGCATGGACAGATCCTGCGACCTCAAGCGCACTTGAGATCAAGCACCATAGGTCAGGCGGCTAGCTCTCGAAGATGTCCTCGGGCAGGAACGCCGACACCAGGAAGTTCGGCACGTCGACGAGCTGGCTCACCTTGAGGTCGACCGCGACGCTGCACAGCGCGTACGCCTGCTGCCGGGTCCAGCCGCGCTCGCCGAGGTGGTCGATCATGTTGAGCAGCGCGTTGCGGGCGGCGAGGGTGGCGTCCTCCGAGCGGTTCTCGCCGTCCCGGGTCACCGAGATCCCGGTCGTGGCGTAGAACCGGCGCGGCGCCGCGTACTCCGGCGGCAGGTAGTAGTCGGAGCGGGTGAACCGCAGGTCGCGGATGCCCTTCTCGGCCGCCTCCCCCTTGCGCAGTCCGAATCGGACCCGGAGCGTCGCCCGCATCTCGATCGCCGTGCCGCAGGTCTCGCAGTCGCCTTGGGCGAAGTGCGCGTCTCCGGCGGAGAACAACGCGCCGGGAGCGTCGACCGGGATCAGCAACGTGGTGCCGATGCCGAGCTGCTTGATGTCGACGTTGCCGGCCTGCTCCCGCGGCGGGATCGTACGAAGCGCCTCGGCCGCGATCCGCGGATCGGTCGGCACGGCGTCCGACGCGGAAGGCGGCAGGACGGCTCCACCCTGACCCAGCAGCGCCTGCTCGCGGGCGATGGTCGCGGCCAGCAGCTCGGGACCCGGACTGAGTCCGATCGTGCCCATGAACGGCGAGCCGGGAATGCGTACGCCGGGCAGATCGGCAGACGTGGCCCAGCCGTCGGCGATGTCCCAGTTGACCTTGAACGGCTCGGGGAAGACGTCGCGGAGGAAGCCGAAGCCCGGCACCTGGACGGTGTAGCCGTAGCTGTCCGGCGTCTCCTCGAGGATCTCGACCTCGAGCAGGTCACCCGGCTCGGCGCCCTCGACGTAGACCGGCCCGGTGAGCGGATGCACCACGTCGAGGTTTGGAGCGGCGACGGTCTCCAGCGTCGCGTCCGGACCCATCTGCCCGTCGAACGCGTCGCGGGTCTCCATGACGACCTCGTCACCCGGCTGGCATCGCACCACCGGCGGAATGTCGGGATGCCATCGGTTGTGACCGGTGTTCGGCTCGTCGAGCAGGGTCTTGCTACGGTCGATCCGGATCTCGTGAACAGTCATGCGTCCTCCCTCGGCCGACCTTGCGATCGTGGCACCGAAGTACGGAGGGCGCTATCCCTGTTATCCGCCCGGTAGAAGAGCGGATGTCTCGAGACAGGCAACCGAACCTGCGGCGCCACTAGTCCTCGATCTGAGGGGTCGAAGGTCCCTTGGACGTTCGCAGGCGACCTAATACGGTCCTCTGGCGAGGGAGTGAGATGGTGGGAAAATTTAGGCTTGGCTCGACAGTTTCGGCTGCGCTCATGACCGGCGTGCTCGTCATTCTCGGCGGGCCCGGCGCCCAGGCGGCCGGGTCCTGTGGATCGGAGGCGCTCGCGCACCGCGGAGCGCATTCGGGCTCAGTGGATGAGAACACGCTCGAGTCCATCGAGCGCGCGGCTCAGCTTGGCGCGTGGACGGAGAACGACGTCTTTTTGACCAAAGACGGCCAGTTCGTGATCATCCACAACCAGGGCATCGCGCACACGACCAACTGCAGGGGCGACGTCAAGACCTGGCTGATGGCCGACATCAAGCAGCAGTGCCACACCACGCCGAACAACCAGCAGATCCCAACGGCGAACGAGGCGTTTGCCACCCTGGCCGGCAACCCGGGCCAGGTGATGAACCTCGAGGTCAAGGGTCCCGGCTGGTGGGCGAACAACAACGCCAAACTGGGGCAGCTGTACGACGCCGCCTCCGCTGCGGGAGTCGCCGGGCGGGTCTACTTCAGCAACGACGCCACGTACCAGCTCCTGACCGCCATGCGCGCCGCCGCGCCGAGCTCCAAGACCGCGTGGAAGCCGGACCCGGGCGAGCCGAACTTCAACGTCAGCCAGGCGCAGTCGCTCGGCGTCAACGCCGCCATGGCCTGGAGCAACCAGTGGACGACCCAGAAGGTCAAAGCCTTCAAGAACGCCGGCATGCAGACCTGGGGCAAGCGGTCAGACAGCCAGAGCGTGTGGACGCGCAACTGGAGGCTCGGCCTCAAGGCGCAGCTCACCAACCTGCCCGGCCAGTACAACACCTGGTGCAACTCGGTGAAGTGACCTGGACGCGCTCAGCAGGCCGTCACCGATTGGAGCGAGACGATCTCGCCGAACGCGAACGAGACGTTCTGACCGTCCGCGTTGAGCGTGATGCCTGACGTGTCGATCTGCTGAAGCTCGCCGCACACCTCACCACTGGCGGTCGTCACGTCGACGAGCGCTGCCGACGACCCGGACTCGGCCTTGGTCGGCCACCACTGCGAGGTGGTCGCCAAGGCGGTCAGGGCGACGGCGACGAAGGTGAGGGCGATGCCGATCCGCAGTCGCCCGACCGTACGCCGGACCTCGACCTGATCGTCGGACCGCGGCGCCTTGGCGTAGACCGGCCAGGCTGCCAGCGCGACGAGCACGGTGGCCACACAAGCCACGGCGAGCGCGATCAACACCAGGACGGCGGCCAGCACCTGGAGCCAGCGCGGCAGGTCCTCGTGGCCGCGCTGCAGAACGCCGCACAGTCCGATGAATCCGAGAACGGCGAGTTGCACGCCGTGCCAGCCCCGGGCCGATGTCCGAAGCTCGGCGATCCTGCTGGTGTCGCTGCTGTCTGCCACGCCGCTGCTCCGCCCTCACCCTGCCACGGGCGCGATGGACGCGGGAGGGACCAGAGTCCCTACGTCGCGAGGAACTCGGCGAGCCCGTCCAGCAGCCGCGCGACGTCGTCGTCGCTGGTGTACGGCGCCAGTCCGACCCGCAGCGCGTCGGAGTCGTCGAGGGCGAGCCGGAGCTCGGCCTGGTGCGCGTAGAAGAAGCCCGCCGGCGCGAGCACGTTCTTGGTCAGCAGGAAGCGGTAGGCGTCTGCCGAGCTCCGGCCGGGGAACGTGGCGAGCAGAGTCGGCGTACGGTGCTGGGCCCGGGAGTAGACGGTCGCACCGAGGTCGATCAGACCCTTCTCGGCGACCTCCCGAAGCCGCTGCTCGTGCTCGTCGAAGCCTTCGTACGATCGGGCCAGCCGCTCCCGTCGGCTGCCCTCACCGGGCACTGCCGAGGCGATGAAGTCCACCGCGGCGGTCGCACCGGCCATCACCTCGTACGGCAGGGTGCCGAGCTCGAATCGCTCCGGCACGACATCGGTCGCCGGGGCGAGCTTGTCCGGCTGGAGTGACTCCAGCAGCTCCGGCGATGCGGCGAGGACGGCGCAGTGCGGCCCGAAGAACTTGTATGGCGAGCAGACGAACAGGTCGGCCCCGAATCCGGTCAGGTCCGGCAGGTGATGCGCCGCGTAGTGCACGCCGTCGACGTAGACGAGCGCACCGACCGCGTGCGCGGCATCGGCGATCTGGCGCAGCGGCGGCTTGGTGCCGAGGAGGTTGGACGCCGCCGTGACCGCCACCACCCGAGTCCGGTCGGTGATCACATCCTTCGGATCGGCGAGCTCGGCGGTCTCCGGGTCGAAGTCGAGCCAGCGGATCTCCGCTCCTATGGCGGCCGCGGCGAGCAGCCAGGGGCTGACGTTGGCGTCGTGATCCAGCCGGGTCACGACGACCTCGTCGCCCGGTCGCCAGTTCAGCGCGATCGCCCGGGACAGATCGAAGGCCAGCTGGGTGGCACTGCGGCCGTAGACGACGCCGCGGGGGTCCGCGCCGAGCAGGTCGGCGAACGCGGACCGGAAGCTCGCGACCGCGTCCTCGGCGTTCTGCTCCGACAGGGCGCCCTCGAAGCGGTTGGACAGTGGTCCGGTCACCGTACGCGCCATCGCCTCCCCCACGACCCGAGGCGTCTGCGTACCGCCGGGCCCGTCGAAGTGCGCGATGCCGGAGTCGAGAGACGGGAATGCGGCGCGGAAGGCGGCGCTGTCGAAGGTCTCGGTACGGGCGGTGGATTCGGTGGTCTCGGCGCTCACCGGTAAACCATAGGCCGACCCGGCGCGGTCAGGCAGGGCCGGTTCGCAGCCGCCACCCGGCCCAGGCGAGCGCACCGACCGGGATCGGGAGCCAGAACTGCACCAGCCGATAGAGCAGGGTCCCGGCCACGGCGGTGTCCGGGCTGACGCCGATCACCACGAGCAAGGCGGTCAGTCCGGACTCGACGAACCCGAGGCCGCCGGGGGTGAGCGGCACCATCTGCAGCGCCTGAGCGACGACGTAGGCGAGCAGGACCTCCGAAGGCCTGGCGTGGGCGCCGAAGGCGATCAACGCCGCGACCAGCGCCGCGTAGTCGAGCATCCGGTTCGCCGCGGCGGCGAAGACGGCCCGCATCCATCGACCCGAGAACACCGCACGCACCCTGGCCCGCTGCGCCAGTAGTTGGTCGGCCACCTGGGTCGGCGTGACCGACCGCCTCACGACGTGGATGCACCGGCCGACGATCTGGCCCGTGACGGCCACCGATCGCGGCCAGGTCAGTGCCGCCACCCCCAGCCCGACGAGCACCACCGCGAGGATCAGGGAGACCAGCAGGCCGAGCTGCAACTCCTCGTCCGGCGGCGGGCCGATCAGCAGCGCCGGGACCGTGAGGATCGGGAGCAGGAGCAGAACCGCGGTGGTGAGCAGCCCGACCCCAGCGAGTGCCGACGCGACCACGGGACCCGGCTGGCCGTCGCGGACCAGGAGACTGCCCTGCAGGACGCCGCCGGCGGCCGGTCCACCGGGGACGACCTTGCTGGCCGCGTTGCCGGCGAGCTGCGCGGTTGCCACCGATCCCCAACTCGGTTGCGGCGGCGGCTCGGCTGGAAGCTCCGCCATCGCCGGATCGGGATCCGGTTCGAGAGCCATCCGGGTGAGCCACCACAGCGCGGCGAAGCTGCCGAACTCGAGCAGGGCGAGCAGGACGAACCACAGCGGGTCCACATCGGCCAGCCGCGGCCAGGAGCCGAAGAACGTGAGCAGGCTCGGCATCACGATGTACAGGCCGACCCCGGTCAGGGTCAGCGCAACCGCCCGCGGCCCCCAGCGGCGGATCCACGCAGCCGCGATCGCACTCATCGCCGGCCGACCCGCCGCGTCCCGCGAATGCCGTACTCCTCCCGTCGGGCGGCCGCCAGGGCGATCGCCTGAGCAGATTCTTGGCCCGGCCCTTCGCCCTAACATCACCCGCCGAAGGTGAGGGGTCACCAGGTAATCTCCTTATGTTCCGGCAGTTCGAGGACCGGTGACGGGAGGCTAGCGTGTGGTGGTACACCTTCATCTTCGCGGGCCTGGCGATCCTTCTCATCGTCGCGGTCGTGGTGCAGAACATGCGCAACAAGTCCCGCGGGAGCAGCAGCGGCGGAACCCAGTCCCACAGCACGAAGAATGACGCCGCCCGGCAGGAGCGCAAGAAGCGGCGGGCGCAGTCGAAACAGGACCGCCGCAAGCGGCACTGACGGCGACGCGGGCTAGAACTGATGTCCGGCTAGGTGTGATGTCCAGGCAGGTTGGTTGAGGGCCTGCGACGACACGATCTGAGGTTGTAGGTGGGTGAAGACCTCCCGATGTGGAGTGGAGCTGTCTAAGAACCGCTCCGACCA
>Ga0075431_100007276_pt1 | contig 11021 bp, 11 predicted proteins | sample RhiMetdeltSRZDD5_FD_75297 | JGI IMG/M metagenome (GOLD analysis project Ga0075431, IMG submission 75297) | Populus rhizosphere microbial communities from Tennessee, USA - Rhizosphere MetaG P. deltoides SRZDD5 | ecosystem: Host-associated > Plants > Roots > Rhizosphere > Soil | place: USA...
CCCCCCCGGACGAATGTCTTCTTCGGCACATCGCGTCGGCGGCGGTTTTGGTACGCTCAGATGAAGTCAAACCACGAAAGGCTCACATGGCAATTAAAGGCACTCCCCCAGATACCGAGCAGTCTCGACGGCTCGCTGAGGAACAACGGCAAGTGCGTGAACGGGACCGCGAGGCGTCGGAAGCGAACCGGCAAACGAAGGAACAGTTGCGAGACGCAGCCGAGAGTGCTCGCGCCGCTGCCGAAGACGCGCGGCTTGCAGCCGAGGACGCCCGTCATGCCGTCGTTGATTCGGTGCGGACGACATCTGAGACGCTCAGGATCACGCTGAACCAGATGACAAAGATCGAGGAAATGCGCCGCAGTCTCCTTCATCTACGCGACACGGACAACCCTGAGCCGAAGTAGGACTATGGATTTCGGACTGGCCTTTTGACGAGGCGCGTAGCGGTAGTCTTCAGTGGCGGTGGGCGGACTCGGGCCCGATGACCACCTGGAGGCGATCCAGCGTGTTGTACAGGTGGGCGATCCGTGCGTCCAGCAATACCGCATCACTGTCGGCATCTGTGCCAGCGAATCTGCCGCTCCGATGTCGCGCCTCGAGCAGTCGCGATAACTCGGTAGAGAGGGAGTCAAACATTTCGAGCAACAGCATTTCCATACGTTCCTCGCCCGACACATCCTCTTCGTCTTCCGGCACCTTTCACTGCCTAGCGGTAATCGTTCTTGGCTCTTCGTGACGTCTCAACCATCTCGGTCGCGTAAAGAAGCTGTCCGACGGTACTCGTGGCCATCGCGTTCCGCCAGGTCATGAGCGTCACGAGCGCCGAGCTGACGAGGAAAACCAAGGAGAACGCGAACGTCGACACCGACACGATAGAGGGCACTGCGCCGATCCACACGGCCGCGGCTAGACAGAGCGCGACCAACACGACACTAGACAGAAGAACAGATGGAGCAATACGAAGAGTCAAAGACACTCCTTGCGATGGGCTATCAGCATCAGAACTGAAGTGAACTGGCGTGTCGAACGACAACGCTTACTTTAGTGAGGGCTGGCGGCTGATGCGGGCCGGAAGGCTCAGGAAAGAATCACCACTGTATCACACAACCGAACGTGCGCCGTCCGAGCCTGCTCGTGTGCAATGCGGCACACACCTAGAACACATCCACGTGTCACGCTTGAGTGCGGCCACACACTAGGAGTCCGGGATGAACACTACGCGTTCCCCTCGTTTTCTGATTCGCGTTCCTGAGGTTCGGCTCAATGGTTAACAGTGGAACCCTGACGAAGGCGGCGCTCGCGACAACGTTCGACTACGCCAGCCCGCTCGTCGTTCCAGGCCTGGTCCGTCGCGTGGCTATGGTTATCGGCGACGTTCTCTCGGCGGTGGCGATCGTCCTCTGCATCCCATTCGTGATCCTGGCGATCGGCATACCCATCGCGCTGTGCGTGCGATTCCTGTTGTGGATCGTCGCGATGCTTTGAGGTCATCAGCGCGGACGAAGTTGCCCCGTGATCGAGACAATCTGACAAGCGAAGGTTAGCCAATGGCAAAGCAAATTGTGTACGGCGACGCCTCGCGACAGGGAATCCTGCGCGGGATCAACAGCCTGGCCAATGCGGTCAAGGTCACACTCGGCCCGCGAGGGCGCAATGTCATCCTCGATCGGCCGTTCGGAGCACCGACCATCACGAAGGACGGCGTGACTGTCGCGAAGGAGATCGTGCTGAAAGATGCGCTCGAGAACATGGGCGCGCAGATGGTCAAGGAAGTGGCGAGTAAGACGTCCGACGTCGCCGGAGACGGGACGACGACCGCGACGGTGTTGGCGCAGGCGATCTATCGAGAAGGCGCCAGGAACGTGACCGCCGGCGCCAACCCCATGGCTGTCAAGCGCGGCATCGATAAGGCCGTCGACGCGATGACGACGGCACTCGCGAACATGTCGAAGCCGGTGAGTGGGTCGATGATCGCGCAGGTCGGAACGATCTCGGCGAACCACGACGAGGCGATCGGGCGGATCATCGCCGAAGCGATGGAGAGAGTCGGCAAGGACGGCGTCATCACCGTTGAAGAAGGCAAGAGCATGGACACGTCGCTCGACGTCGTCGAAGGGATGAAGTTCGACCGCGGCTACTTGTCGCCGTACTTCGTCACCGACCCGGAACGGATGGAAGTGGTACTGGAGAATGCCGTCGTTCTGATCCATGAAAAGCGGATCAGCGCGATGAAAGATTTGCTGCCGTTACTGGAGCTGGTTGCGCGTGCCAGCCGTCCATTACTGATCATCGCCGACGACATCGATGGCGAGGCGCTGGCGACCCTCGTCGTCAATAAACTCCGCGGTTCGTTGCACGCCGCGGCGGTGAAGGCGCCCGGCTACGGCGATCGCCGGAAAGCGATGCTCGAGGATATCGCGATTCTGACCGGTGGCAAGGCGATCACCGAGGACCTTGGTCTGAAGCTTGAGAAGATGACGATTGAAGACCTCGGTCAAGCGAAGAAGATTACCATCGACAAGGACACGACGACCATCGTCGAAGGAGCAGGCACCACCGCGGCGATCGCGGGACGTGTCAAGCAGCTACGGACGCAGGTTGAGGACACGACGTCCGATTACGATCGTGAGAAGCTGCAGGAGCGTCTCGCAAAGCTGGTCGGTGGCGTCGCGATCATCAAAGTTGGGGCAGCGACCGAGACGGAGTTGAAGGAGAAGAAGGCGAGAGTCGAGGACGCGATGCACGCGACGAAAGCGGCGGTGGAAGAGGGCATCGTACCAGGCGGCGGGGTCGCGTTGTTACGCGCGGCGAAGGTCCTCGAGCACTTGCCGGCTGTGGGCGACGAGCAGATTGGCGTCAACGTCATCCGAAGGGCGATCGAGGAACCGATGCGATGGATCGCGATCAATGCCGGCCACGAGGGGTCGATTGTCGTGCAGCGGACCAGGGAAATGAGCGACGAGGAGGGCTTCAACGCTCAAACCGAGCGATACGAGAATCTGGTTCAGGCCGGCGTGATCGATCCGGCGAAGGTCGTGCGCTCAGCTCTTCAGAACGCCGCGTCCATTGCGTCGCTTCTGCTGACGACGGAAGCTGTCATCTCAATGATTCCTGAACAGCCGCAACACGGGGCAGCGGCGATGAGCGGGATGGGCGGTGGCATGTACTGATAGGGGCGCTCAGGCCGAGCTTTCGATCCTCCCGGACGTGCGGATTGCGGTGCGACCGTATTCGTGTCACGCTGCACTGAGCACCGCGCTCCCTTTTGTCGTAATCCCTAAGGAATGCCAGGGACGCGGAAGGGTGAACACCAATGAGTAAGTCGAAGCATCCAAGCCGCACCCCTGCGGCCGCGATCGATTGGGCCGGGATTCAAGCGCAGCGCGTCGAGTACGAAGCGGGAACAAAGATCTTCACTCAGGGGGATCCGGCAACGAGCGTCATGTACGTCGCGCATGGAACGGTGCGGTTGTCAGTGCTGTCTCATGCCGGAAAAGAGGCGGTGATCGCGGTGCTGGACGACAACCACTTCTTCGGCGAGGGCTGTCTCGTCGGACAGCCGCAGCGGATGGCGACGGCGTCGGCCATGGCGGGGTCCACGATCGTCATCGTCGAGAAGCCGGAGATGGTCCGGCAGCTCCACGCGCAACCGGCGTTCGCCGATCAATTCCTCACGCACATGCTGACCCGCAATATCCGCATCGAAGAGGATCTGATCGATCAGCTCTTCAACTCCAGTGAGAAACGGCTCGCACGAACGCTCCTCCTCCTCGCGCGTTACGGCGAACCCGAGGCGTCGCACCGCACGTTACCCAGAGTGTCACAGGAAACGTTGGCTGAAATGGTTGGGACGACGCGCTCGCGCGTGAACTTCTTCATGAACAAGTTTCGGAAACTCGGCTTCATCGAGTACAACGGCGGCTTGAAGGTCAACACCTCGCTGCTAACCGTCGTGTTGCGGGATTGATCGTTTGATCGCAGCGCGGGTCACAACCCGAGCCGCTCAAAGTGCGCGCGAATGACCTCGTAGCACTCGCACGCGGCGTGTTCGAGTTTCTTCCTCTTCAGCACACGAATTCGTCCGTACTTCGTCGTGATGAGCCCGTCATCCTGCAACGTTCCCATGACGAGCGTGACCGTGGGACGCTGCACACCGAGCATGATGGCGAGAAAGTCCTGCTTCAATAGAAATTCCCGTGACCCGACGCGATCCTGCGTCTGCAGCAACCACCGGCAACACCGCTGCCTCACATCGTGCAGCGCATTGCAAGCCGCGCCTTGCATGATCTGCAGGAGGTTGGCCTGCGCGTACAGCGCCAGGATGTCGTGAAACGGTCCCGGGGTGGCGCTCTCCTTGACAAACCGACGTACGGTCATCGACGGGAAAGGACCATCCGGCACTTGCTGGAACGTGCGGCCCGCACCCGAGCGATCGCCGAGGAACGTGCCGATCCCGAGCATGCCCTCGATGCCCACGGTTGCGACTTCGACGAGCGCCCCATCACGCATTTCATTCGTGACGGAGAACACGCCCCCATTCGGAAAGTACACGTCGGTGACGGGCGTGCCGTGCGCCTGAAGCGTACTGCCGGTCACCCCCGTGTTCATGTGCAGATGCTTCTGGATACGTGCGTAGTCAGCAGTCGGAAGAGCCGCGAGAAGACGATTGTGTAGTGGCGTTCCGTCAGGAAGAAGCCGAGTTGAATCGACGGTTGAGCTGCCCATGGTGTCTCCCTCTGAGCGAACCTGAAGATCTCAGGCGCTTCGATGAGCCTGGAGGGGCGCAGCGTCGGGCTGCGAGCACAGCTCAGAAAAGCAAGTCGGTCTTTAACAGTATCACGCGCGCGACGATCAGAATGTACGATACACTACATTTGCCCGCCAGACTGGTGCCACGCCTTCGGTGACGTCGCCTCAGCTTCCGAGCTTCCGGCAGCGAATCGCTACCGTGCAGGAGCGTGACGAATGTCTCTCCACTTTGCTTCTGAACAACTTGTCCACCTTTGCCACGACGCACGGCTATTGGCTAACCGAGCTGGCGACCAAGAAGGTCAGCTCGACGCTTTCGTAGCCGCGGCCGAGCGGGATATGCGGCATGCGGAGGCGGCCGTCTCACGCGCGCACGACTTAGACGTGGACGAGGCCCGACACCTGCTCTCCGCACAGCTCGAACGAAGCGCGGCCGGCGCGGCCGCGGCCAAGCGCCTCCTTGCCGGGGCTCACCAACAGCATGCCGCGGCGTGTCGGTTGCTGGCGGACTTGGACGGCGATCCCAGTGCGGGGGCGACGGTACCGAGCGCGGTACTCGTGGTGGATGACTACGGCGACGTCCGTGAAATGTTGGCGTGCGTGCTCGCAGATGCCGGCTTCGTTGTCAGAACTGCCGCCAACGGCCTCGAGGCCCTGATTGCCGCGTATGAGATGCGGCCCGGCGTCATCGTCATGGACGTCTCCATGCCGGTGCTTGATGGGATCGAAGCGACGCGGTTGATCAAGGCGGGCGAGGTAACGCGCAATGCACGGGTTATTGCATACACCGGGAATCCTTCGTTCGATGACAGCCCGACGCGGACGCTGTTCGCTGCGGTACTGACCAAGCCGGCAACTCCGGGTGCGGTGGTCGCAACGGTTCAACGCGTTGCCGGTCTGTGATCACTCCGAGGGGCTTCGCCCCTCGGACTCCCCGACACGCTCGCTCGCGGGCGGAAGCCACCGCCTTACCAACGTGGGAGTGAAAAAACTTGATTCCGTCGTTGGATACGCCTCACTTCATGGAGCTGCCGATGCATCGCGTAGGGACTGCCGAACATGACAACGCGGTGGCGTTATTCGCCGGTGAGGACGAAGACGTGGTGAGCCGGTCACACGCGAGGCTTCTGATCTCGGCCGCGACGCAACACGGAGTGGAAACTGTCGCTTACCGGGTTCACGAGACCGGACCGCGTGCGCGATTCCCTTTCGTGCACACGTCAGCCGGCGATCTTCCGGTCGACCCGGTCGTGCTGAAGGAGTACTGCACGAGTGTGCTTGCCGCTGCCGCCGGTGGCAGCGTGCTGATCAGCGCCGTCGAGGAGATGCCACCAGCCGTTCAGGACAGGCTGATCGAGCTGCTCGCCGGACTTGAATTCGCGCGCACGCCGTCTGCTGCGGTTCGGCTGATCTCAGGCACCACTGTGTCGCTCCTCGATCGAATTGCCGCAGGCACTTTCTCCGAGCAACTGTTCTATCGACTGAACATCATCCACCTCACGGCGGGCGACAGTCGGCGTGAAGTCGCGCTCGCTTAAGAGCTCCGTGGAGTCTGAACGACACACGCGGGCGCGCGCAAAAGGTCGAAGGCGTCGGGATGTGCGAAACGGTACAGCTCGGGGAAGTCGTGGGTCGTTACTATGCTCGGTGACTCTGTAACCGCCTTCGAGAGCGGCGAGAGCTCAGAAGTCATCAAAAAGCATATGAGCAAATCTGCGCCTCTATCCGAGAGTCGGCTCTGTCCTTATTGTGGAGTCCAGTCAGGGGTCACGAGCCACGGCAACCTCAGCGAATGCGTCAACGCGCTTCACCGCGAGGTGGCTTTCCTCAAACATCACTTGGGTCAAGGTAAGCAGAGTGTACCGTCCGCTGCTCGCGCGACGTCGGCGACTGCTTACCCTGCTGAGTGAGCCGGGTGAACCGCATCTGCGCTGAGCGCCCGATGCACGCCCGGCCCGCCCTCCCCGATCCGAAGACGTTATTGAGGTATACGTTTCGACCTCGCGATGTCTACAGTCCAATTCAGAACAATTTCGATCGGCGGAGGCACAGCATCCGGTGTCTCTGCGGTTATCAGGAATCGACGACCTCCATGGCCGACTGCGTAGTTGAAACGCACGCCGAGCCCGAGTGGTCCCGACGTCCGCGCCTGGAAGAGCACCTTGGGCCCCGAGGCTTCGAAGTGTCCGCCTGGAGCAACGCTGACCGCCATCAATGCACGATCGGGTGAGAGGTAGTAGAGCTCCAACCCGTCATTCCGCCAACGAGGATCGGATCCGCCGGCGGTGGAGATGAGCCAGGCTCCACCCGGCGCGCGGAACGGCCGCACGAATACGTCGAGCCGTCCCGATTCATCCGACGTATACGCGAGCCAACGTCCGTCGGGAGAGAGCTGTGGCTCGATGTCGGCTGCCGGGGTACTGACCACCGGCACCGGTGTGCCCCCCTCGAGCGGATAAAGCCAGATGTCCCATCCGGTCTGTTCTTCCCGTGAGGTGAACAGGATGAACTTGCCGTCGCGGGACCAGCTGCTTGGATACTTCGTGCGCGGTGTTTGGAACAGCCGCTCGTCCAGTCCTGCGCCGCTCGACAAACGTCGATACAGGTTTCGCCCACCATCGCGGCCACTGGAAAACACAATCGAGCGGCCATCGGGAGACCATATGGGATCGGAATCGTCGCTCGTATCCGTCGTCAATCGTGCCGGCCGGCCCGAGATCGCATCGAGTACCCACAGGTCGCGGGCATTCGCGGCGACATCTAGACACTCCACCGCGACCTGGCCGCCCGACGGCGAGATCTCGGGATTGCGACACGATGGCGGCGCGCTGAGGGTCTCACGTCGGAGGCCAGTGCGATCGAACCAGGTGAGCGTCGTCGGTGGATTGTAACGTGCGCGGTAGGCCAGGACGCCCGTGTTTGACACCGAGACACTGGGGCCGGCCAGTTCGCCTCGGTTCTCCATGACCTGATCGACGAGTACCACCGGCTCGCCATTTACGCGCAACGCCCTCACGTCAAAAGGCTGGGCCACGAGGCTCCCTGAACGGACCGACAGCAGATACTGTCCCGCGAATACGACGTTGGACGTCGTCTCGAGCACGCGCGTAACGGTCTGAGTCTCAAGCGAGCCCGTATAAACTCCCTGCGCCGCCTGTGGGCCACGAACGCGGCGAAAAAGGTAACGCTCGCCGTCAGGGAGGAACTCCGGCCAGATCGACAGCGTGTCAGAGTGCCGCTCGGGCAGCGGGTGCAGGGGAGTCGGAGTCCCACCATAGTCGGGGATTCGGAAGAGCACATTCTGTTGCGAAAAAACGATCACGCCCCGCTTGCTCCACGTTGCGCCGGCCATTGTGGGAAGAAGGCACAAGATCTGAACCACGCTCCCCTCCAGCGAGACGCGTTTCAGCGCGCCCTGGGCGTGGAAACCAATCGATTCACTGTCGGGCGACCAGAAGGGCTGCGAGGCGCCGTCGGTGGCCGCCATTTCGCGTGCCACCAGGGAGTCAAACGAGCGGACCCAGAGCGCGGTCGCACTCGTCTTGCGAGCAATGAATGCGATGTGGCGCCCGTTGGGTGAGACACGGGCTTCCATCTGGTCGATGAGTAGCGTCGCGGGGCCTACGGGCTGCACGTTGAACCGCACGCGAGCTGCAGGCACCGCTGTGGGAGCTAATGTCGACTGCAACATCCAGGGAATGGCCAGCGCAGCGGCGATCGCAATGGCCAGCATCAGCGCCCAGCCCCACCGTTGCAGCTTGATCTTCGCTCGCGTAACGCCTGCTGTCGTGCGGCCGTCGTCAATAAAGGACAGCTCGCGCTGGACGTCCCGCGCCGACTGCCAGCGATCGTCCGGATCCTTCGCTAAACAGGTGCGAATCAGATGCTCCAGCGGCGCCGGCACGTCGCGCGACGGTAGCAACGCCAACGGTGGCGGGTCGGCATGCAGAATGGCCGTGATAACACTCGCCGTGGTCTCGCTCTCGAAGGGCCGGCGACCCGCCAGCATCTCGTACAGTACCGCGCCGAGCGCGAAGATGTCGGTGCGCCCATCCACCGTGCTTCCCCGTAATTGCTCTGGGGCCATGTAGTGGAGCGTCCCGGCAAACGTGCCCTGCAGGAGGGGTTTTGCTTCTGCCGTCAGCAATTCGGATGAGAGAGAGACGGCCAGCGAACCGTCGCGCACCGCGCGCAATTGGGCGATGCCAAAGTCGAGTAGCTTGACGCCATCGCACGTCAACATGATGTTGGCCGGTTTCAAATCGCAATGCACAGCGCCGTGCCGATGTGCAGCGGCAAGAGCGGCGGCGATCTGTGTGCCGAACTCCAGGACCAAACGAAAAGGTAGCAGGCCCTGCGCCATACGAACGGCGAGCGTCTGACCTGCGAGAAACTCCATCACGAAGTAATCGATTTCTCCTTCGCGACCGATGTCGAAGAGGGCGCAAATATGCGGGTGCGAGATTCCGGCCACGGTGCGCGCTTCCTGTTCGACGCGTACGCGCAGCAAGGGATCGAGGGCCGCGAGGCGGGGCAACATTTTGACGGCGACAATACGATCGAGGCGGGTATCACGAGCCCGGTAGACCTCCCCCATGCCACCTGCGCCGATAAGCTCGAGAAGTTCGTACGGACCGAGGCGGGTTCCGGGACGGTAGTGAGCTGATGCGGTGCTGCACGTGTCGGTCGCCGGTGTGAGCGTGGGCATATAGTTAGGCCCCGATAGCGTACTGAGTAGGGTAAGGGGAGCGATGTCCCTAAGTGCACATCAAGGAGGGCGACAAACCGCAGAATGGCGCGCGTGTGCATTTGGGAACATCGCAGTTGCAACCGAGGACATACCATTCCTCCAGAAAAGGCCGAGTGGCTGAAAGAGCAGCGAAGCCGAGGTCGCATGACGTCGCGGCGTGAAGGAGTAGCCGATGAGTATCACGCGGGTTCTTGCGTTCCCGACGGGCGCGATGGTCCTGTCGACTATCTCGTACATCGCGACGCCCGAGCTCTCCCTATATAGGGGTATACGCTTTGGCATGAGCGTGGCCGCGGTCGCACAGCAGTGCGGCATTTCACCAGAGCCACACATCGTCGATCGGCGTCCAGAGCTGATTCAGGAACTCATGTGGATGCCGGCGCGCGTCGAAGGCACGGCGGCGGATTCCGTGCAAAAGGTCCTCTTTACCTTCTACAACGATCGGCTTGCACGCATCGCGGTTTCGTACGAGCGAAGCAGAACCGAGGGTCTGACGGCGGAAGACCTGATCGAAGCCATCTCCGCGACTTACGGCGGGACGGCGCTTTCCGCGGTCGGCACAGCGGCCGGCTCCTTGGCTGGGAACGTCGACGACAGGATCCTGGCGCGCTGGGACGATGCGGACACCTCGATCACACTGTTCCGGTCCAAGTACTTGTCAACCTTCGGGTTGGTTTTGCTATCGAAACACCTGGATGCCCTGACCACGATCGCGCATGCCGAGGCAATCCTATTGGATGAACGCGAAGCTCCGGCGCGCGAATCGGCGCGGCAGCAGACGCGGAGTGACGATGACCGACTCAAGGAAGAAGCGGTCCGACGAGTGAACAAGGCCGCGTTCAAGCCTTGACCGCCTTCGCACCAGCTCAGTCCGAAACGCCTGCCGGTGATCGCCTCGCGAGAATGTGCAGGCTAATGCCCTCCGGCGACTGCCGGTGGCTTGCCCAGCGCCGCGAGCGCCGCGTCGAGCGCTTCGCGCATTGAGCCAACGTAGCCATCCGCCCCTACCACCTTCTGCTCTTGCGCGTCGGTCATCACCGGGTCAACGTGGAACCATAGTCCGGCTATCAGCGCCGCGTGCGGGGCGCGCTGACGAAGCCGGCGGATCAGGTATCGCAGGTGCGCCGGCGCTCCCGCGAGCTCGAGATACGACACGATGGTGACCTGGACGACGGATAGATCGAGCTGCGCAATCCCCTCACGCGAGGCGAGTGCGTACGGGACTCGACGCGAGACGACGCCTTGCTGCGCGAGCAGCTGCGCCAGCATCGCCGACACGACATCGTCGAACGGGCCGCGTCCTGCCACGCACGCCACGAATCCTCTAGGAGTCCGCTGTATCCGTTCGTGAGTCGAGATTGACTCGCCCTTCTCATCGCCATGCTGGTCCAGATCACTGATGACCGCGAGGATGGAGCGAATGATTTCTTCGGTGCGCTGGCGGCTGATCGTACCGCGTCTTTCGTCGTCGGCGGCGAGCCTCAGTGCCGGCAGAACAACGCTGTCGTAGTAGTCGACC
>Ga0075431_100007277_pt1 | contig 11020 bp, 9 predicted proteins | sample RhiMetdeltSRZDD5_FD_75297 | JGI IMG/M metagenome (GOLD analysis project Ga0075431, IMG submission 75297) | Populus rhizosphere microbial communities from Tennessee, USA - Rhizosphere MetaG P. deltoides SRZDD5 | ecosystem: Host-associated > Plants > Roots > Rhizosphere > Soil | place: USA...
GCGGACGGAGCCGCCGCTGGTCTTGCCGTCGACATTGCCTTCGACTGATTCGACACGCAGGCTGCCACCCGAGGTATTGATGGTGAGTCGGCCCCTCAGGCGGGACGCGTCGATCGATCCGCCCGAGGTTTTCAGGTCGACCGCGGTTTGTGACGGCACGTGGACGACCAGATGCGTGTGGTCGAACCAGTCACCACCCCAGAAGCCCTTCAACCAGCCCCCGCGTCGCCTGATGGCGACGGTCGCTCGCCCCGCGGCTTCCTCGAACCGCAGATCGAACAACTCCTCGAAGTCGTCGCGTCCGGACGTAATCGTGACGATGGCGCCCGACGTGGAGTCGCCAGTCACCGTCACACCCCCGACGTCGGAGACCAGCGTAAATGTTCCGCCCGGCTCAAGGGCCAGGCGACGCTCCATCTTGTAGTCCGCCCAGGCGGGTGTCGAGAGAAGGACGACTCCGACGGTCAGGGTCAGGAGAATCTTCGTGCGGTTCATCTCTCACTCCTTGAGTCTGCCGACTAAATCAAGGGCTGTGCCGTTTGAATTCGTGGAGATTAGACGACATCGGCCCCCTATCCGTTCGCCAGCGGGACCGGGCGTCCCACGAACGGTCGCTCGCCTCATCGGTGGATTAAGATCTAAGGACTTCGTGAGCACCGCACCCGCGCCCGCCCCACACCAGTCCACGACGGCCGAACCAGCACCTACGCCAACCGCGCTCAACCGTATTGCCGCGGCGCTGACGTATCGTGATTTCCGCGTCCTCTGGTTCGGCGCGTTCCTGTCGACGATCGGCACCTGGATGCAGAAGGTCGCGCAGAACTGGCTGGTCCTGACCATCACCGGTTCGTCGGCGTTCTTCCTCGGCCTGGATTCGTTTCTCGGTGAGCTGCCGATTCTGCTCCTGACGGTTGTCGGCGGCGTCTTCGCGGACCGGCACGATCGCCGCCAACTTCTTCTGGCCTCGCAGTACATCCAGATGACGGCTGCCTTCACGCTGGCGGCACTGGTGTATTGGGACGTCGTGCACATCTGGCACGTACTCGCACTATCGGTCGTCACCGGGCTGGCCCAGGCGTTTGGCGGTCCGGCCTACCAGTCTCTGCTGCCGTCGCTCGTCAGCAAGGACCATGTGCCGAATGCGATCGCGTTCAACTCGATTCAATTCAACCTGGCCCGCGTGATCGGACCGCTGTTCGCCGGCGCGGCGCTGGCGGCCTTCGGCATGGTCGCGTGCTTCGGCCTCAACGGCCTCTCGTTCCTCGCGGTGATTGCCGCCATCTGGTCGATGCACGTGCGGCATATTCCGCCGGCCGCTCCCAAGCGCATGCGAGAAGAATTCCAGAGCGGCTTTGCGTACGTGCAGAGCCATCCGGCGCTGCTCGGGCTGGCCGTGCTCGGCTTCGCAGGCACCTTCCTCGGCAATCCGCTCCTCACATTCCTTCCGCTCTTCGCGCAGAACGTGTTGCACGGTGATGTGACGCAGTACACGCACCTGATGTCGAGTGCCGGCGCCGGCGCAGTTACCGGTGCGCTCGTCGTCGCCTGGCGCGGCCGCTTTCCGCACATGGGCCGGAATGTGTTGCTGATCCAGATCGTGTTCGGCGCGCTCATGGTGCTGTTCGCGTTGACGAGGTCCTTCTGGGTCAACGCGATCCTGTTGTTCGCCGCCGGCGGGTGCATGGTGATGGTGTTCGCCACGCTCTCATCGCTGGTGCAACTCTATGCGCCCAACGAGATGCGAGGACGCGTGATGAGCCTCTACATGGTCGCGTTTCGTGGTGGGATGCCGCTTGGCAGCCTGGTCGGTGGGTGGCTCGCCACGCTCACGAGCGCTACCACGGTCCTCATCGTCAACGGCATCCTGCTCAGCGCCGTGGCCACGGGCTTTCTCCTGAAGAACAGGCAGGTGCGGGAGCTCTGATCGAATGACTCTCGACACCTGGGACGACGGCGCCGCGTACGAGAGCTACGTCGGTCGATGGAGCCGGCTGATTGCCGCGCAATTTGTCCGATGGTTGGCAGCGCCTGCCGAGTCGGCCTGGCTGGATTTCGGTTGCGGCAGTGGCGCACTTGCCAACACGATTCTTGCGCAGGCATCGCCACGACTCGTGGTCGGCTGTGACAGGTCCGCAGGCTTCATCGATCACGCGCGTGGGCAGACATCGGATCCGCGAGCGCAGTTTACGGTCGCCAGCCTCGCCGACTTACCTGCCATCGCCGGCGGCTTCGACGTGTGCGTCTCCGCTCTGGTGTTGAACTTCCTGCCGAATCCCGGCGAGGCACTCACCGCACTGGCAGCGAGCGTCCGGCGCGGCGGGACGATCGCTGCGTACGTCTGGGACTATGCCGACGGGATGCAGTTCATGCGCGTCTTCTGGGATGCGGCCGTCGCTCACGATCCCGCGGCACAACCACTCGACGAAGGCATTCGATTTCCCTTGTGTCAGCCGGAGCCGCTCCGTCGAACGTTCGAGGGCGCTGGTTTGCAGAGCGTCGACGTACGCGCGATCGACGTGCCGACGGTCTTTCGTGACTTCGACGACTATTGGCAGCCGTTTCTCGGCGGGCAGGGCCCCGCGCCCGGCTATGTGACGGGTCTGTCAGACGCCCATCGCGAGCAGCTTCGCGCGGGCATCCAGCAGCGCTTGCCCAGCGACGATGCCGGGCGCATTCCGCTGATCGCGCGCGTGTGGGCGGTTCGAGGTCTCGTCGCGTAGCAGGTGCACTCGATGCCTTCGGTCTTCGTCACGGGTGGAACTGGTTATGTGGGCCGGCCCCTGATCGAGGCTCTGCGTGACAGGAAGTTTCACGTGCACGCACTGACCCGGTTGCAGTCACAGCAGAAACTTCCGGCAGGTGCGATCCCGGTGATCGGCGATGCGCTGGACGATGCGACGTTCGCCTCAGAGATTCCGCCAGAGAGCACCTTCGTTCATTTGGTTGGGACACCGCACCCCAATCCATCGAAAGCTGCAGAATTTCGTGGAGTGGACCTCGTATCGATCCGTGCTGCCGTGCGCGCGGCGCAGCAGGCCGCGGTGCGGCATTTCGTCTACGTGAGCGTGGCGCACCCGGCGCCCGTCATGCAGGCGTACATCGCAGTGCGAGAAGAAGGGGAAGCGCTCGTCCGATCCAGCGGAATCCGGGCGACAATCCTGCGGCCATGGTACGTCCTCGGGCCGGGGCATTGGTGGCCGTATCTGTTGGTGCCTGTCTACGCGGTACTCCGACTCGTTCCCACGACACGCGAACGCGCGGAGCGCCTTGGCCTCGTCACACGTCGGGCGATGATCTCGGCACTGGTGCGGGCGATCGAAACGCCGCCCGATGACCCGGTGCGAATCATCGAAGTACCCGAGATTCGCCGAATGTCATTTCTTTGAGCTTTCTCGGAGTCTCGGCGCCTCGCACGCGCCACAGAAGTGAAACGCGCGCTAGCGTGCCGATCCGAACACAAACCCGATCGAGCGTTCGATGGGGTTGTACGACGTGCCGAAATCCGGCGCAGTGATGTTGTTCTGGATGTCGCGATCGGCGGCCGCACCGAAGATGTTGTAGACCTTGAGCCCCGCCCGGAAGCGGTATTTCATGACTCGCCAGCGCCGCGACAGCTGGAAGTCGAGCGTGGGCACGACAGGAAGGCGGCCCGCGCGATTGCGCTCGCCAACGAAATCCTGATATTCATCGACGGCCGACCAGGGAAAGCCAGACCGCACTTCCACAACGGGCGCAAACTCCCACTGCCCCGGCAAGCCGATATTTCCGCGCACAATCACTCGGTGCCGCACATCTGTCGGCGAATAGCTGTTCTGGTTGGCGCGCACGAGCGGATTACGGAAGTTGCCGTAGAACTGATCGTAGTTGTTGAGATCGGCTGTCCCACGCGCCCACACGTACGAAAACGTGAGATCGCGTCGACTGCCGCCAAGGTACCTCGTGGTCGCCTCAAGCTCGCGGTACTTTGACGAGCCCGTGCTCGATAGTTGCAGCTCACCTCGCACGGGATCCGGGTTGACGATGTACTCGTGTGAGCCTGAGCGTCGAAGGAATCCGAGCTTGAACAACAATCGACGCCCGAATCGCTGATTCCATTCCACGTTGCCGACGGAGGCTTCTGGCGTCCTGAGATCCCCGGTGATCACATTCGTGAAGGCGATCGCGGGAGTGAGTGGCGCGCCCCCTGGCCCGAACCTGGACACCACGCGCGATTCGAACTGCGGAAAGGCCTCAGTGTTGAGCGGTGTTCTCGCCACGAACTTCCCGAACCCGCCGCGGATGATCGCGCGTCCTTCCGGCAGCACCGAGACCGCCGCGCCCGCCCGTGGCGACCAATTCAGGTGTTTGACGACCGGATCGCGATCCATGCGGAAGCCCAGTTCCAGCGTGAGCCGCGAGCCGAGGCGCCAGCGATCCTGACCGAAGAGCGCAACCTCGGTTCCAGCGGATACCTGCTCCGTGGGTCCGCTGAAGACGGTGCGCTCGGCGAGCGAACCATCGAGCCGACGGACTTCCACCGGCCGGTTTTCACTCGTGCCTTCGAATCGCGCCCACTGCACATCAGCGCCGGTCTTGACGACATGCTCACCGCGCCAGTTGCGGATGAGGCTGACGCTCTCGACCCATTGGAAGCTGCGCACGTGCCGTTCCTGGGTGTTGAAGTAGCTGCCGCTGTCGGACTGAGGAGCGATGGTCAATGGCGACAGCCCCTCGGGTCTCACCTCGATCTCGAATCGACGTCCGGCGATTGTCGTCTCGAGCACGACGTTGGGCGAAAGCGCGAATCGATCGAGCACCCCAGCGGACCCACCTTCCTGCTTGAAGTCCGGCGTCGTCTCCGGCGGACGGAAGGTGTTCATCGTGGCGTGGCTGACGTCGCGCGGAAAGAGGATCAGGCCGCCGCCGAGTGTGTGGCGCGCCGACAGGACCGTGTCGACGCGCGTGAACGAATCGAAGCTGGTGAGCTCGATGTCGGGCTCGTCCGGCAGGCTCTTCACGGGTGTCTCGACAAAGCGGTATTGAAAATCCTGCGCGAGAAACACGCGATCGCGCCGAATCGGTCCGCGCACGGAAAAGCGCGGCTCGAAACCGCGGATGCCGCTGAATCCCTTGTGGAAGCGGGGCATGAGATTGCCGGGCTTGAACTCCCACGCGTTGGTCCCGCGTCTGGTTCGAATCTGGGTGACGCTCGTCGAGAATCTGCCGTACTCGGCAGCAAACGGGTTGGCCAGCACTTCGACGGACTCGACGCTGGGCGCCGGCAATTCGAGATCGAAGTCGCCGGTCGAGGGATCGATCAGGCTGGCGCTACTCACCTGGAGCGCAGCCTGCGTGGGCTGTCCGCCTTTGACCCGCAGGCGCCCGTCGGGCCCGCGCACGACGCCCGGCAACAACGGCAGCAGGCTCTGGAAGTCGTCTCCTTCGAGCGGCGACGAGTCGAGCGTCGAGCCATCGAGCATATCGCTCATCGAGACCGGCTGAACGCTGTCGGTCGGAGACGGACTCTTGGCCACCACGTCGACGGTCGGCACGTTGAACGTCAACTGAACATCGAGCAGCACCTTGGCCACGTCGTTCGCGCGAACGTCGAAGGGGGTGGACACGCTGTCGATAAACCCGGCGCGCACCGCGCTCAGGACGTATCGCCCCGGAGGCACGTCGGGGAACGTCACCTGCCCTGCACCGTCAGTCTGCGTCACGGCGAGCACGGCGTTTCCGGGTTGCTCACGCAACTCCACCTGCGCACCTGGCAACTGGACGGTGCCTTCAAGTGTGGTTACCGTCGCAACCACACGGCCGGTGCCCTGCGCTGATTGGGCTGACACACCTGCGGTGAGCACGAACACAAGCAGTAGGATCATGGGTTATCAGTGAAAGGACGTCTCTGGAAACTACGTCATAATCCGGCCCGATGTCACTCCAATTCAGATCGGCGGTCGTTGCCGCGCTGGTGAGTTTCAGTCCTGGTTGCGCAAGTGTTTCTCCTCAGAACGTGGCCACTGCGGCCGCCGCGGCTTCCACCCCGCCTCTGGCCGACGTCGTGGCTGATACACGAACGCTCGAGCAGCCGACCAACGCTGCCCGGTTGGACGCGGTACAAACACTGCTGCACACGTGTGGGATTCCCTTCACTCTTCAGTCTTTCACCAACGGCGCGCGTCAACGCGATCCGCGCGAGCAGGGGCACAACATTGTCATCGAACCCTTCGGAGGCGACGGCCCGCACATCATCGTCGGCGCCCATCTTGACATCGTGCCGTTGAGTGGCGGTGGGCACAGTCGCGGAATGGTTGACAACGGTGCTGGAGTGATCGTGCTGACGCGCGTTGCTGAGGCGCTGCGCACGCACCGGCTGCGACATCGTTTCCAGTTCGTGTTCTTCGCCATGGAGGAGGACGGTCTCCAGGGGTCGGCCTTCTTCGCGAAATCTGTCGATCGCGCGACGGTGACATCGATGGTAAACGTCGACATCGCTGGATACGGTGACACCATCATGAGCGGACCAACGGCCGGCACTGGCACTGCGCCGCTGCATCAGGCGCTCGCGCGCGTCTGTGCCGCACACGACTTCACCTGCCTGAGGTTTGCAGCCTTCCCGGCGGGCGACGATCGAAGCTTCCAGGCTGCCAGCATTCCGGCGATCTCGATGGCCGTCCTGCCCGCGCTCGAGGCACACCAGGTCTGGCTGCTGCTGAATGGCGGCAAGGAATCCGGCTTGGCGGCCGGCTTCACCCCTGCGATTCTCCGCACTATTCACACTTCTGCTGACAACGGCGACAAGCTGTCCGCTGAAGGGATGACGCTGATCTACAACGCCGTCCTTGGCCTGCTGCTTGAGCTCGACGCCCGCTAAGAGCGCTGGCATCTGCTGCCGATACACCGAAGCAGCAGAGCCAAGGTGATGGAGCAGAGACTGGCAACAGGAGACAGGAGACCGGAGGCGGGAATCCGGAGATCAGGTGCCTGGCAGTGCCCAAGCTGCGGCCGACATATTCCGCGCCACATCGAAGTCTGTCGCTGCGGGAACGAGCGCAAACGACTCGAGGCGCTCGGCTACGAGTTCGAAGGCGCGCCCGTGTCCCCGACAAGCCCTCCGGCAAAGCTACGAGTACAGAGCTCGGGGCTCGCTGGCGCGCTTATCGGCTATCAGCTTGATACAGATTTGGGAACCGGAACGCGGGCGGCGCTCAAAGCGCTCTTCGCAATTGCGATCATCGGCGTCGGCATCGCGTTGGTCTTCTTCACGCATACGGCGCCGCTCCCCATCAGGGACAACATCCAGATCCTGGACACGCTCGATGGCTTCACGCGTCACGCACCGCCGGATTCTCCCAACACGATTCCGGCGTTCATCGCGAGCGCGGGCAGCCTCGGCATCCTCACCGCAACGGGAACCCCCAGCGATCCGGTGAGACGGATCCAGGAGTCCGATCTCGAGGAGGGATTCTGCTCGCAAAGCGTGGCAAGACAGATTCGGCACGAATACCCGGGCTACTACGACAACTGGCCGAACGACAAACTCGAGCACATGGTGCTCGAAAAGTATCCGCACTATGCCGACCGCGTGTGCGTGCTGTCGGTCCGTTTCGATGCGATGGCGAGCGACGTGATCAAGTACGAGCTCAAGCCGCGATCGATGCTCGGCCACGCGTTCCTGTGGCTGCGGACGTTGCTTCTGACCGCGATGTTCGCCGTGGCGTGCTTGAACGTGTATTACCGCCTGATCATCGGGTTCGTCGTATCCCCGCCCGACGCGGTGGCGTGAGCCCGCGCTACGCGAAGCTTCTCGTAAAGAGCGCTTCGATCGCGCGTGCACTGTTCTCGCGCAACGTTCGCGTGCCCGTGCCGGTAAAGTGGGGGTGAGTGATCAAGGGCAGGTCGGAGCCGGAAGGCGTCCATGCCTCTTCCGTCCACGTGAACCACTGGTCCTTGTCCTGGTCGAAGACGTAGAGCGGCTTGTTGCACAGCTTGGCGAACTCTGCGCCCCACCCCGTGCCGCCGCGCACGGTGCCATCGTCCTGCACGGCGCCGATCACGTAGATCTCCTGACCGTTGTTGACCTGATACCAGAGCGTCTGCAGGACCTTTCGCAATGTGGGCCCTTCGGTGTAACGACGGTTCATCAGCCGTGACACGTACGCAAGACTGACGTCGCCGGCCAGCAGTTCCTCGTGATTCAGCACGCGGACACCACGGTGACGATCGATCTTGTGACCGTCGAACGTGAAGTTCACTTCCTCGACGCCGTGACGCTCTGCGCAGGCGCCGAACCAGGCCTCCGCTCCAGATGCTCCACCACTGAAGAGAATGCAGTCGCTTGGTTTCATGACCGCGATGATACCTTGGTCTCCGGTCTGCAGCGTGGTGCGCTTGCGACCCTGGAAGACGGCAGACCGAAGACTGGTGCATCATCATGTGGCGTGAATACTCCCCGCCGCTGGCGCGCTGGTGAATCGATCGAGGACTACTGCCGCGTCTGCAAGACCGATCGGTCCCACACCGTGATCGTCGTCGATACGAACGGCCATCCGATCCGCGTGCAATGCGGATATTGCGAGAGTCAGCACAACTACCGCGGCGGACCACGAATCGATCCGGCACCGAAACCTCCGTCGATGCCACGCCCCGAGTCACGATCACATGAATCGACTCGGAGTCTCGCCGAGCCCGTACCGCTCGTCAGCGCACGTGAAAGGACCGCACCGCCCATGTCTCCCTCGGACCGTCCCGACGATCTCGAACTCCTTCTGCGCCGCATCATCCGCGAGGAAGCCGGCATCACGCCTGTTGCGCCGGCACCGAAATGGCGCGGTGGGACCCTCGTGCTCCGTCCGGGCACGCCCGGCCTACAGGAGAAGACGTGGCCGATCGAGACCTTCTTCCACAAGGTCGTGATGCTGCGGAATCGGCTGCGGACGCTGGAGCAGCAGGTCAACGCGTCCGACTTGCCTGACGATGTGAAGCTGAAGCTGCAGTCGTACGTGAGCGGCTGTTATGGTTCGCTCACCAGTTTCAATCTGCTCTTCGCGAACGAAGAGGATCAGTTCAAGGGCAGCGGCGGAGACTGAGATGGACACCACTTCGAACGAGGGCTCGGCCAACGGTGAGCGCACGATGCTGCGACATGCCGTCGCGACGCTCGCGTATCGAGCGGAGAAAGTGCTGCGGGATGTCCCCGCCGGCTTCCCCGACCATCGCCTTGGACCGGGCGTTCGCACGCCGTTGGAACTCGTCGGGCATCTCGGCGATCTGATCGAATGGGCGACGCGTACGGCTCAGGGTGACTGGATCTGGAAAGCGGAGAGCGTCGGAGAATGGAATGCCGACGTCGAGCGCTTCTATACGGCGCTCTCGTCGCTCGATCGGTTCCTGGCTTCAGACGTCCCGCTCGGACATCCCGTCGGCGTGATCTTCCAGGGCCCGATCGCGGACGCCCTGACTCATGTCGGCCAGCTTGCGATGATCAGACGACTCGCGGGTGCACCTGTGCGACCCGAGAGCTACGGCCGCGCGAAGATCGAAGCCGGACGCGTTGGACCCGATCAATCGGCCGAACGTCGCGAGTTCGACGGCGACGCCAGCGCGCGCAAGTAGAACGGGAGCCGCCTTGGAAGTTGGAAGTTTCTGAATCACTCCAGCGTAAACGCGAGATACATCAACACGCCGCGCCGTTCGATCTGAAGCACGAGAGGCGCGCCTGGTTTGGTGCCATCGACAACACCGCGCAGCGCAACGAGATCGGAGATCCACTGGCCATTTGCCGCATGAATCACGTCGCCCGGCGCAAGGCCGCCGTTGTCCGAATCGAGTACGGTCGCGCTGGCAGAAGCCACGACAACACCGGCCCTGCCTCTGAGCGGCAGCATCGCCGCTAACTTTGGATCGAGCGTGGCGGCAAGGATCCCAAGTCGAGGCACGACGTTTTCGCGGGGATCGCTCAACAGGGTCGCGGCCGACAGCGGGTCGGCCCGCTCTGCCACGGGAACCGTCACGGTCGTTGGCCGATCTCCACGCAGGACTTCGAGCCTCACGGTCTCGCCGACTTCGCGTCGATACAGGTTGACGTGAAGCTGCCGGCCATTCTCCATGGGTTTGCCATCAAGGGTGAGGACGAGGTCGCCCACGCTCAGGCCGGCCTTGTCGGCGGGGCTTCCGGGCGCGACGTCCGCCAGCACCACACCTTGATCACGTTTGAGGCCCAGCCCCGCAGCCAGCGTCGGAGTCACGGTCTGCGCTCTCACACCAATCTCACCTCGACGCACCCGACCCGTCTTTCGGATCTGTTCGAACACCGTTCGCACGATGTTGCTCGGTGCGGCGAATCCGGGTCCAGCCGCGGCGGCGCCGCCACTCAGAAGCAGCGAGTTGATACCCATCAGGCGACCGCGGGCGTCGACGAGTGGCCCGCCGCTGTTTCCCGAATTGATCGCGGCGTCGGTCTGGATGTAGACCATCGGCGATTCAGGTTCGAGCTGACGCGCCGCTGCGCTGACGATGCCGAGCGAGACGGAATTCTGCAGGCCCAGCGGGCTGCCGAACGCGAGCACCAGCTGACCCGTTCGGAGCTCGTCGGAATCACCAAACGGGAGCGCCGGGAGACCTCGTTCTTCGACTCGCAGCACCGCGATGTCGGTTTCTTCATCCACGCCGATGATGCGCGCGGGGGCCACACGGCTGCGACGCGCCAACAGGGACTGCCCCTCCGTCCTCGTTGGGATCTCCACTCGGATACGCGATGCCCCGCGGACCACATGCGCGTTGGTCACGATGTAGCCGTCGGCCTGAACGATCACGCCCGATCCGGTCCCGCGCTGGGGGGTGACCAGGTCTAACTGATCTGTGACGACACCTGACAGCGGCGCGAGGCCGGAGACGAACACCTGGACGACACTCGGGTTGACCGCCCGGACGAGGGCTTCGATGGAGCTATCGACATCGGCCAGCGAAATCCCTTTAGCCTGAGTCCGCTCCTGCGCGTCGGCCGGGGACACGATCGAGAGCAGCATGATTGCCGCTAGCA
>Ga0075431_100007278_pt1 | contig 11019 bp, 9 predicted proteins | sample RhiMetdeltSRZDD5_FD_75297 | JGI IMG/M metagenome (GOLD analysis project Ga0075431, IMG submission 75297) | Populus rhizosphere microbial communities from Tennessee, USA - Rhizosphere MetaG P. deltoides SRZDD5 | ecosystem: Host-associated > Plants > Roots > Rhizosphere > Soil | place: USA...
CGCGTACGACGAACAGCTCGTCGTACTGGTCCACGAAAATCAGCGGCCACTCGCGCGTGGGCGTCTGGTGGCGTCGCGCCACCATTTGCCGTACGCTCTCGAGCTGACGCCGGAGCTCCGGATCAAAACCTGACCACACGGACCGCTGTTCCCCTGTTCGACTGGAAAGTTGCGCATCAGTATTACAGAGGTCGAGCTGGTCTGCCAGTGCCGACGAGTTGCCACCGAATATGTTGTTCTCTTCGTGGCTAGCCGTCGAAGCTTCTTCGTCGCGGCGTTATTTGCTGATGATTCGGATCGCGACCCGGCCCCCGTGTGCCGCTCCCTGAGCCCTGAAGTTGCTGGCAAGCGGGTGCTGGTCGCCGTAGCCTTCAGTCAGGAGACGGTTGGCAGCGACGCCGAGGGACATGAGCTCGGTGGCAACTGCGCTCGCTCGCAGCTGAGAAAGGCGCAGGTTGGTTGCGGGGTTGCCCCATCGGCCTGTATATCCCCCGATTTTCACTCGAACGTTCGGGTACGCCTTGAGAATGGCCGCCGTGGTTTCGAGCTGCTCGCGCGAGTCGGGTCGCAGCGTGGGGGAATCCGCCTCGAAATTCACGCGATCGAAGTCGAACCACGTCTCACGATCGAATGGCGATGCAGTCTGGATATGCATCAACAGCCGTCCCTCCATGCCGGAAGCCGGAATGCGAAGCTCCGTCCGGCCGGGCAGTGCGCGCGTGACGTACCCCGTGCTCCCAGTCGTTCCGACGCTACCAGTTGGGGCGGCGAGAGAAGACTCCTCAGCGGGCCGACTTGCGCCCAGAACGTCGAACAGCGCCGCCAGTGCGACGGCCCCGAGCAGCGCCACCACAACCCACGCCAGCGGCGACCAGGTGCGCGGCATGGGGGCCAGGATGGTCGCAGCACGTTCGAATTGTGGCGGCCGCATCGGAGCTGCAGGCGCGCGGATGGCGATCACGGACGCAAGCCGCGCAGGCAGCGCCGCGATGATAGACGCCCGCTCGCTCGCGAAGCGGCGTCCCAGACCTCCCGCGTCGAGACGATCCTGACGGACGAGCCTGCCAAGCTGCCTGAAGATGAATGAACAAGCAACGGCGAGCAAGGACGCGGCCGTTGACGAATTGACCCCGCTCAATCGCGCCAGCCCATCGGCGAGCGAGACGCCGTTGTGCCCGAGCACGAGGGACCGGAAACGACCAAACCGCCCGTCTGGCTCGAGCGCTGCTCGGCGAGCGTGTTCGAGCATCTTGACGGGGGTTTCGAGCAACATCGCGCTGCTCGGCTCTCTGACGAGCAAGAACAGCTGGTTGATGAAGCGCGGATCGCTGGATCGGGTGGCAATGATGCCGAGGATCGCGACTGTTGCACCTGACAGCCCGCGCTCGACGGCCTGCGTTGATTCCCCACACGTGCCGCTCAACTGCGAGACGACCGATGGCGTAATCGTCTGACGGATGTTGTCAACCAGCGATTTCGTCATGGCTCGACCCTCTGCGGCGCACCGGTTCCCGCTTCGTTGAGTGGCGTCGCGATCGGAGACGAAATGTCCGATTGCGTCTGATTACGTTTGCAGCGCCTGCGGTTTCGGCGGACGCTGAATGCCAAGCTTTCGCATTCGCGTCCGCAGCGTGCTCGGTCGGAGTCCGAGCACTTGCGCCGCGCCTGCGACGCCTTCGATGCGCCACCCGACGGTTTCGAGGACGAGCTGAATATGATCGCGTTCGACGTCGACGAGCGACCGCGAGCCGTTCGGCGGCCTGCGCACGGGCGTCTCGACCTGCATCGATTCGCCGACGAAGGCGGACAAATCGAGCCCACCGTCGTGCGAAACGATGATCGCCTGCTGGAGCACGTTCTCCAGCTCGCGGATGTTGCCTGGCCAGTCATAGCGCTCGAGCGCCTGATACGTGCCTGGTGTGATGTGTGCGATCGGCTTCCCGAGGTCGCGTCCCAGCCGATTGACGAGGTACCGGACAAGGGCAGGCAGGTCGTCACGCCGTTCGCGCAGAGTCGGAAGCGTGATCGGGAAGACGTTGAGACGATAGAAAAGATCCCGCCTGAACCGGCCGGATCGGACCTCCTCGGCCAGGTTGCGATTGGTCGCCGTCACCACTCGGACATCCACTCGCGTCGTCCGCCCGGCACCGAGACGTTCGACCTGTCCCTCCTGCAGCACGCGCAGGATTTTTGGCTGCAGCTCGAGCGGGAGCTCGCCGATTTCGTCGAGAAAGACGGTACCGCCGTTGGCCAGCTCGAACCGTCCCGCTTGAGAGGTGTGGGCGCCGGTAAACGCGCCACGCTCGCGGCCGAAAAGCTCACTTTCAATGAGCGTGGCCGGGAGCGCCCCGCAATCGACGACGACGAAGCTTCTGTGTCGCCGCGGGCTGTTCTGGTGGATGGCGCGCGCCACCAGCTCCTTTCCCGTGCCGGTTTCCCCAAGCAGCAGCACGGTCGCGTTCGTCGGCGCAACCTGCTCGACTTGACGCATCACGTACCGCATGGGATCGCTCGCCCCGACGATGGTGGAATCTGGGCTGAGTTGCTGAACGACGGAAGGCAGCTCCATCGATGGAGCGTGCACCGAAACTGCGGAATCCCGCATCATGTGGGTCACCCTTCAGCAGGCAGCTCCGCTGGCTGGCCGGACAATGGATCTCGCCCTAGCGGATGAGCGCGGAAGCATTACGGTAAACGTCGAGCCTTGTCCGGGGCCTCCGCTTTGCGCGCGCACGACACCGCCATGCCGCCGCACGAGTTGGCGGACGGTCGCGAGGCCAATCCCGAGTCCGTCGGCCATGCCCGACTGCGACCGGTGCTCCTGACGGAACGAGTCGAAGACGTACGGCAGAAAGCGCGCGCCGATTCCCCGTCCCTGGTCGCGCACCACGAGTCTCACGGAACCCTTTTCCAGCGAGAGTCGCGATTCTACGGTGCCTCCGCGTTCGCTGAACTTGATGGCGTTGGCGATCAGGTTACCCAGCACACGTGTGAGGTCCTGGGCATCTCCAGAAACAAAGACCGGCGCGCTGGCGCCTCGCGCTTCCAGTTGGACACCACTTTCTTCCGCAAGTGGCCGAAGCGCGTCGGTCATGGAGCGCACCAGCTCCGCCAGATCCACCCGCGACGGCGCCCGGGTGCGCGATGTCCGTCGGACGCAGGCCACCTCCAGCAATTCATTCAGCATGTCGGCCTCGAGACGCGCATTCCGTTCCAGGATCCCGAGGACCTCATCGAGCCGGGCTCCGTCCACGCGCTTCTTGCGCAGGAGCGAAACCCAACCAAGCACTGTTTGCACAGGCATCTTCAGGTCGTGCACGAGCGAGGCGACGAGCAGGCGATCGGTCGAGATGTCGTGCGCGGCCGGCGTATCGCGCACGGTCACGAGCCAGCCTGCGTCGTCGCTCGCCTGGATGGGGGTGAGCTGGACCAGCACCGACAGCGTTGCCAGCCTCAGGGAGAAGGGCTGCCGCGCCGAACAGTGTCGTGACAATTCGCGCTGAAAACGGCTGCGCGGGCCCGGCCGGCACAACAGCGCGAGCGACGCGCCGGGCAGAAGCCGGGCGTCGGCGCCCGACGCCGTCCAGCGTTTGATGAAGCAGGAGTTGGATGCCGTGATGCACAGCCGTGAGTCGGTGGAAGCCGCGGCACAGGGCAGCGCTTCCAGCGGGCACGGAACAACTGCTGTGGGCACCATCAACCACCTCCGTCATTCAAGAACGTAGTCATTAGGTCCACGGCTGGCCTTCGACCATGGTCAGGTCGCCCTGAGCCGAGTCGAGTGATGACATTCCGCAGGTCCCATGACGGCTTGCCAATGCCTCGTGATGCACTCCGCACCGGGCGCGTGCGCCGGTCCAAAGCAGAATGCAGTCTACGAGAGTGCGCCGCAGCTCGAAACAGGAGGAGTACGGTCGGGTGGATGAAAAAGGACTGTTCGAACGCTGGATAAAGTACTAGTTCGAACGGTGGAGAAAGTACTGGGCCGCGCCGAGTCATCACACCTTCTCACACGCCGACGAGATCGTGCTGCAGGGCGTAACGAACCAATTCGGCCGTCGAGTGCACGTCGAGCTCCTGCATGATGTGGTACTTGATGGACTCGACGCTGCGCGGCGAGAGATCGAGGATGCCCGCGATTTCCTTCACGCGTTGTCCCTGGACGATCAGCCGCAGCACTTCCCGCTGCCTCGGCGTCAGCTTGACGCCCTCCGACTGTGACGGTTCAGCCATCATTTCGAGTACGTCCTTTGTGAGGCTCGACGTCAGATATGTGCGACCCTGCAGTACCGCGTCGAGGGCAGTGAGCAGCTCGTCGCCGCTCGATTCCTTCAACATGAATCCGGACGCGCCGGCCTTGAACGCCTCGATGGCCAGCCTGGCATCACCGTGCATGGTCAGCACGATCGTCTTGTAATCAATGCGTGCAGACCGACGATGCCCGAGTGCTTCCAGCCCTCCCACATTCGGCATCGACAGATCGAGCAGAACGACGTCAGGGTGCAGGCGCAGCGCCGCGTCGCTCAGCTGGCTGCCGTCGCCGACGGTCCCGACAATCTCGTAATGGCCTTTGAGAAGCTGCGCGATACCTTCGGCGAACAGCTTGTGATCGTCGACGATCAGGACTCTGGGAAGACTCATCTCGGCCTCCGTATCCATCCGCCTCTTCAACAACGTTCTTGTGCGCGCGGCCGGTGGCAGAGGCGGGAACCTTTGCCCGAACGGTCATTCCATTTCCGGGCTGTGTGACGAGTTGCACGTAACCCCCGGCGACGCGAGCGCGCTCTTCCATCGTGACCAGGCCAAGGCCTGATCTCTGCCGCCGCGCTGCTTCGAGATCGAAACCGATGCCATCGTCAGCGATGGTCAGCTGCACCTCGCGGTCGAGGCTGGCGACGGTGATCGTGAGATGGCGCGCCTTGCCGTGCGTGGTGGCATTCCGCATCGCTTCCTGCGCTATTCGAAACAGACACAGCGCCGCCTCGTCGCTGATGCTGCGCAGGTCGCCTTCGGAAGTGAAAGCTACGTCGACGCCGTATTGCTGTTCGACTTCAAGACAGTACGCGTCGAGGGCGCCAGCGAGACCGACATGGCGCAGTGTGCCGGGATGCAGGTCATGCGACAGACGGCGGACACGGTCGACCAACCCGAGGGCGCGGCGCTGAAGTACGGACAACGCTTCCTGGGTGGCGATCTCCTGAACGTTGCGTCGCCACCGTTTCAGGTTGCTCACCGCGATTGAAATGCCCGCCAGCTCCTGGCCGACGTCGTCGTGAAGATCACCTGCGATTCGTGTCCGCGCGGCTTCCTGAGCGTTGATGAGACGGCCCGCGAGCTCCCGGATGCGTTCGTAGCTCGTTCGGAGCGCCGCGTCGCTCGCGCGATTGACTTCCTCGGCGCGACGCCGGCGCGTGTGTTGAGCCAGCAGCCCGCTGATGAGAAGGGCCTGGAAGGCGACGACGGAGAGTGCGGCCACGATGTACCACTGGTACAACTCCCAGGCCGTTGGGTCTCTGAACTGGATGACGGATCCGACAGGGAGGCGCGCAGCATCAATGCCCCACCGCCGGAGCTGGCGCCAATCAAAGGTGGGTACCAGGCGTTCGTTTTCGAGCGGGATGTCTTGAGCGCGCGCCCCGTCGAGGATCTGCAGCGCAAGTTCTGCGGCACGTGTTCCAAGCGCCTGCGGGCTTCGAATGGCGCCGCCAACGATACCCTGACCCACGTACGAGGCCTGTGCTCCATAGACCGGCACTGGCGATGCCTCAGCAACGGCGCGCGACACGGCTGCCGGAAAGACCACGTTGCCCGGACTCTCCTGGGAGTAACGAATGAAGAGCACTATGCTTCGTCGGGGAGCGGTCTTGATCGCAGCGGTCAGGCGCTCTATCGAGGGTTCGTTGACATAGACCAGCTTGACGGACGGCGGTGCCGCAGCGCTCAAAGCATCCCGGACCCGATCCAAGAAATCGGGGGACGCGGCCTCGGCGATGACAAACACCTGTTCCGTGGACGGATGGAGCTTCAAGGCAAGTACGAGGGTCTCGCGGAACGCCACGTCGCTCAGCACCCCGGTGAGTCCTGCGCCCTCGCTGCGAACGCCGGGAGGTGGCGCGGTCGTGCCGGTAAACACGACAGGCGCATTCGGAAACAGCTCGTGTCGATGTCGGAGCACGAACTGCAGTGCCGGCTCGGAGATCGCAATTACCAGGTCGATTTGCCTGCCACGGTATTTCTCGCGAATGTAGTCGCGCAGCGCCGCCGCCGCCTCTGCCGCGGGAAAACGATCCGACTCGAGGTATTCGGCGTAGTAGTCGATCAATAGGTTGGAGCGCGAAGACAGGACCTGTCGGATGGCGCCGTCCACGATGGGATTGGTCGGGAAATCCTCACTGCTCCATTGCACAGTCAGTACGGTCCTGTGGTGCTGCGACTGCGCTGAGGCCGTGGGGCACACGAGAAGGGAACCGACGACTGCGAGTACGGCGGCGGGAAAATGTGTTCCGCGTATATCCAGCACGTGCCCCTTAAGCGTTGTGCCTGATTGGCCGTGGCGCGACGCCGCGACCAGCAGCACGAAAACGAAGATCAGAGCGGTTACAGCCACTCGAACGTCCTCGTTGGGGGAGGGTGGGTGCCCGGATTCGGAAGGTTCGACCGAGCCTCGAACGCTGGCAGTCTATGGAGCGCGTGAATGCCTCACAAGTCGGACCTTGGTCTTATGACCCTGTGGCGATGGTGTATCGCTCGTGAGACCGTCCACAATTTGGCTGCGCTGAGAGCAAAGGCGAACGTTGCACTCGGCGTTTTGCAGGGTGAACTCGGGGTTACTCCGGCACATCCCGTTTGTGGTTAAAATACGGCCCCTGCACGGCGAGCACGCTCATTGCTCGTACATCGCGCAAGGGGTGTTGCAACACACATGGATCTTGCTCGAGCGCGACGCTGGCCCTTCTTCGAACCTGAGATCGTCGCCACAACGCTGGCTGTCGGTGTCGCGTATTACGCCGGGAGTGTTATCGGACTGAGCCTGCGACCGTCGACCGCGGTGACCTCCGTCCTGTGGCCACCGAACGCCATCGTGACCGCGGCCTTGCTTGTAACGCCGTTGCGACGGTGGCCAGCCGCGCTGATGGGCGTGCTTCCCGCGCACGTGTTGGCGCAGGCACCATTGGAGTGGCCCTGGTCGATGGTGCTGTTGCTGTATGGGACCAACTGCAGCGAGGCCCTCATCGGCGCGACGCTTTTACGAATCCTCAGCGACGCGCCCACGCGATTCGACACAATTCGGCGCTACGGAGCATTTGTCTGTGCGGCGGTCGTTCTTGGACCGCTGTTGTCGACCTTTGCGGACGCCGCCGTTGTGTCGTGGCTGCATGGGGACGTCTATTGGACGGTGTGGTGGAGACGGTTCCCGTCCAATGTGCTTACGCAGATTACGGTCACGCCGGCGATCGTCGGCGTCATTGTGGGAGCGCGCGCCTGGCTCCGCAGCACGCCGGAATGGCGCTACGCCGAGGCCGCCTCCCTCGCCGCTTGCCTTGTCGCAAGCGGATGGGTGGCGTTCGGCGCGCCCCTTGGATCAGGGGGCATCTTGCCCCAGACGACTGACACCGCGCTCGTCGTGCAGCTCCCACTCGTGCTGTGGGCCGCGCTGCGGTTCGGGCCGGTCGGCACAAGCCTCGCCCTCCTCGGGACAACGCTGGTGTCCGGGTGGGCCCTCGTGCAAGGGAGAGCTGTGGCGTTGCCGGTTCCGGCCGATCAGCTCATCCTCAACGTTCAAACCATCCTCATCGCGACGGGGGTCACGCTCCTGGCACTCGCGACGCTCATCGAAGAGCGACGAAGATCGATGCATGCGCTCGGAGAACGATTCCGGTTCGAGAAGCTGTTGTCTGAGTTCTCGCGGGCGTTCGTGCAGGTGACAAGCGAAAGAATGAACGCGGTGTGCCATGAGTGGCTCCAGCGTCTCGGCACTTTCCTCGGCGTCGAATGCGTGCGCCTGTTTCAGGTGGTCGAGCAGGAGACCGACATCGTGCTGGTCTCAGAATGGCGAGAGCCGGGATACGGTCTGTCGCCGCCTCTGATGGCTCGACGCGACTTTCCCTGGACATGTGAACGCATCTTTGCGCATGGCGCTGTCGCGATATCCGACATCGCGATGCTTCCTCCCGCGGCCGCAGTCGATCGCGCTTCGTTCGAGGCGAACGGCTACAAGGCGGTGCTCGTGCTGCCGCTGCTCGCAGGCGAACGTCTCATCGGGGCTCTGGCGTTCGTTTCGTTCGCCGAGCGTGCGTGGCCGGACGAGTCAATCTCTAACCTGCGCCTGCTCTCGGAAGTCCTCGCCAACGCGCTGGCGCGCCGCCGGATCGACGACGCACTGATGCGCAGCGAGGTGATGAAGTCGGCGATTCTGGATTCTCTCGCCAGCGGCGTGGCGGTGATCGACGCTGACGGATATCTGCTCAACGTCAACACCCATTGGACACGGTTCGCCGAAGAGAGTCGCGTCATGCCGTACGCGCCCATCCGCGAGCGAGACCAGATTCTCGATGTGTTTCCCTCAGACGCGGTGGCGGGCGTAAAGGCAGTACTCACCCGCGCTCGGGCGCGCTTCACGAATGAATACGTCACGGTCGGCTCCGGTGGCACGACGTGGTGGTTGCTCGCCGGCTCACGCCTGAATCGAGCCGAGGGTGGTGCCGTGGTGACGCTCGCCGACATCACCGAGCAGCGGCGCGCGGAAATCGAGGCGCAGCAGGTACGTCAGGAGCTGGCGCATGTCTCACGCGTTTCGACGATGGGTGAGTTGACGGCGTCACTGGCACACCAGCTCAACCAGCCGCTTACGGGCGTCGTCATCAACGCGCAGGCGGCGCGGCGCATCATCGACCGCGTGCCCCTTGATTATGACGAGTTGCGCGAGACGATGATCGATATCCTCGCGGACGCGCGGCGTGCCAGCGAAGTGATTCAGCGGGTGCGCGGGCTGCTCCGACGAGGCGAGTTCGAAATGACGCCGGTTGACCTGCAGTCAATCATTACCGACGTGGCAAATCTCGTGAGTAGCGATGCACTCATTCGTAACATCACCATTTCGCTCGACCTTGACCCGCAATCGATCATGGTTCGGGGCGATCGCGTGCAACTGCAGCAGGTCGTGCTGAATCTGCTCGTCAACGCGATGGAGGCGATCGGCAAGACTCACGCCGAGCGCATGGTGCGCGTCAGCTGCCGTCGGACCGAGCGCGGCGACGCTCGCGTTATCGTCCACGACTCCGGCGTTGGTCTCGCGGAAGGGGCGGAGGGGCGGGTGTTCGACCCGTTCTATACGACCAAGCCGAATGGAATGGGAATGGGCCTGTCAATCGCCCAATCGATTGTCGAAGTGCATGGCGGGTCAATCAAAGCTCGCAACGCCGCGCAAGGGACGATCGTCGAGTTCATGCTGCCGCTGGACGAAACGCCGGAATTGGTCTGACAACGAATACACACTCACTCAACGAGCCGCATAGCGGTCCGGATGCCGGCGGGAATGCCCGACGTCAGCGAGGATGGGCGCTCCGATGTCAGGCGAGGGCGGGCTGCTCTTCGAGGAGTGAAAACAGTCGCACCAGCGCCGCGACCGAATCGACGTCCAACTTCCGCATCGCGCGGCCCCGGTGAATCTTCACCGTCTTTTCGGCAATGCCCAGCGTGGCGGCGATCTGCTTATTGATCAGACCACGAACGACGAGCTCGCACACTTCTTTTTCGCGATGGGTAAGCCGGGACAGACGGTCGGCCGCCTTCTGCTGCTCCGCGCGAACGAGCCGATGCCGGACGTCCCAGGCCAGCGCCCGCGTGACTGCGTCGAGGAGCTGTGACTCGTCTGCCGGCTTGACCAGGAAATCGAGCGCGCCATTGCGCATGGCTTGCGCGGTCTTCGGCACGTCGCTGGCGCCGCTGAGAAACACGATGGGAATGTCGTCACCGCGTCCTTTGACCAGTTGCTGGACGTCGAGACCGCTCATCTCGGGCATGCGCATGTCGAGGATCAGGCACGCAGGACCGTCCGGCCTCGGGCGATCAAGGAAGAATTGCGGCGACTCATACGCCTCCACGATGAATCCGTGAGTGTGAAAGAGGCGTCTGAGCGCCCTCAGCACGGCCGGGTCGTCATCGATCAGGAAAATATGAGCCGTCTGTTCCATAGCTCAACTGCAAAACACCAGTACGTGACTATATATCGCGTGGCAAGGCTTGGTGTTTACCTCGGCTGCAAATTTTACGTTGTATGTGAGTTGCGCGTTGTCTGCAGAGCTCTGCGACATTCCGCGACATTTGAGGCACGCCAAGGCAAACGCAGGCTGACGCCTGACAGGGATGCGCTGTTTCGCGGGTGAATAGCGACGCAGGTGGGGGACGCACATCGGACAGGAGCGGCACATACGGCCGTCCCCTGCCCGACTCAATCACCGCTCTATGCTTCGAGCGGTGAAAGTTCGAGAGTCATCCAACCCTCAACCGTACGACTCGTCGTCTGAGTCTTCACAGCGTACGTAGACGCCGTCGGCGATCTCGCGCACGTAACCTTGAGACGCGAGGAAATCGAGCACACAGACAGCGGTTACACGATCGAGGCCCCAGAGCCGCGCCGCGCTGGCCGGCGTGAGTGCCAATGCCGGTGTCCCGAGAAACTCATGACGGAGCCGGCAGAGGATATTTGAGAACGTATCGCGTCGTTCATCAGCTGTCCGCGTACTCATCACGTCCATTGCCAAACATTCCTGCAGGGCGGCCACTGAAGGTCGGTTCCTGCGCCTCCTGGGCTGGTCCGTGATCCCAGCCGATGACGGTTGGATCGGAGCATCGACTATGCCAAAAACTGAGCGCGGGCAATTTCGCGGAATCCGCGGCCTGTCGTGACACTATCGCGCTGATGTTTGTTTTTCGGCGAATTCTTGCGAGCGCATTAGTGTCACGTTCGTGGCACCGCTAACCCGAGGTCACAGCGCGGCATATGGTTGGGGCTATGCG
>Ga0075431_100007279_pt1 | contig 11019 bp, 11 predicted proteins | sample RhiMetdeltSRZDD5_FD_75297 | JGI IMG/M metagenome (GOLD analysis project Ga0075431, IMG submission 75297) | Populus rhizosphere microbial communities from Tennessee, USA - Rhizosphere MetaG P. deltoides SRZDD5 | ecosystem: Host-associated > Plants > Roots > Rhizosphere > Soil | place: USA...
TGCTGTTCGTTGGGGATGACTGGGCCGAGGACCACCACGACGTCGAGCTGCAGGACGAGAACGGGAAGCGGCTCGGCCGGGCCAAACTGGAGGAGGGAGCCGGCGGAATCGGCCGACTGCACGCGCTCATCGGCAAACACCTTGGCGAGGACGACGAGCCGGCGCAGGTCGTAGTCGGGATCGAGACCGACCGGGGCCTGTGGGTGCAGGCATTGATTGCCGCCGGCTATCGGGTGTACGGCGTCAATCCACTGCAGGTGGCCCGCTACCGGGAGCGCCACAGCGTGTCCGGCGCCAAGAGCGACCCTGCCGACGCGCACACCCTGGCTGACATGGTGCGCACCGACCGCCACCAGCTGCGTGCGGTCGCCGGCGACAGCGACCGGTCCGAGGCGGTCAAGGTGGTGGCGCGGGCGCATAAGACGTTGGTCTGGGAACAGACCCGTCACACGCTGCGGCTGCGGCAGGCGTTGCGGGAGTTCTTCCCCGCCGCCCTGGTCGCTTTCGACGACCTGACCGGGACCGACGCGCTGGCGCTGTTCGCCGCCGCACCCGACCCGGCTACGGCGACCGCGCTGTCGACCGAGCAGATCACCGCGGCACTCAAGAAGGCCCGCCGCCGCGACATCGCGGCCAAGGCCGAGGCGATCGCCGCCGCCCTGCGCGCCGAACACCTGCGCCAGCCGGCGCCGGTCTCGGCCGCGTACGGGCCGTGGTACGCGCCCAGGCGGCAATCCTGACCACTCTGCGCGCCGAGGTCAAGGCCCTGGAGAAGCAGGTCGATACGCATTTTGGCAAGCACCCGGACGCTGAGATCTACCTCAGCCAGCCCGGCCTGGCGGTCACGCTCGGCGCCCGGGTGCTCGCCGAGTTCGGCGACGACAAGACCCGCTACGCCGACGCCAAGGCCCGCAAGAACTACGCCGGCACCAGTCCGATCACCCGCCAGTCCGGCAAGAAGAAGACCGTGCTCGCCCGGCACGTACACAACGACCGGCTCGTTGACGCCCTCGGCCTGCAAGCACTCTCCGCGCTAAACGCATCGTCGGGCGCCCGCACCTACTACGACCAGCTCCGGCCCGCGGTGTTGGCCATCGAGCCGCGCCGCGCCAGCTCGGCAACCGCCTCGTCGGTATCCTGCACGGCTGCCTCAAGACCGGCACAAAATACAGCGAAGACACCGCCTGGCCACAACACCGAGAAGATTTTCAAACCGCCGCTTGACAACATAGCTCATGGGATGTCTCTGCGGTCCCTTTGAGCAGGCTTGCGGGCAGGCCGGTGGCCTGCCCCGGCCGCTATGCGCCGCAAGTGAAACACAGGATCCGATGTCACTTCGTGACCGATTTGTCCACCCACGGATGTGTCAGGAGGGCCGTAATTTGCCCGTTTCCTCGGACTGCCACCGATCAAGTCACGATCCAACGTCACCGACATCGCCGACGCAGTCTGCCAAGTCCTCGTCGATGCCCACTGCGATCTGGTGCTAGTGGATTTCCACAACCTGAACCTCGCCACTACGGCTGGCGAGGACATGTCGGACCACCTCAAGTATTTCACCGAACATCTGCCATCCACGTATGTCTATGTTGGTATCAGCGTCGAACGTTCCGGATTGTTCACTGGGGTGCGCGGCAAACAGATCGCTGGACGCTGCGTGCTCGTCAACACCGGACTTTTCCCCACGCACCGGAATGGAAAAGTCTTGTCGCCACAATGGAAACCGCGCTGCGGCTACACCACCACGAACCCGGCAGCCTCACCCGCCTTGCCCGATACCTGCACCACCGCACCGGCGGAATGATCGGCAGCCTGTCCCACCTGATCCGCGCGGCCGCGCTCACCGCGATCGACACCGGCACCGAAGCTATCACCCGCGATCTGCTCGACAGCATCCCCGTCGATTACGCCGCCGAATCCGACAGACGAGGCGCCGCATGACTGACAGCCTGCGGCCTCACCACCGCAGGCCTACGCAGCATCACGTGACCGGCCACCCACAAGATGATCAGACGTTGCTTTGCCGATGTTGCCACGGGACCGCGCCGCAAGGATCATCACCGTGCATGTTGCTGTATGGTCGTTACGCGCCATCGCCGACCAGCTCGGCCACGCCCCGCAAACCGTCCGTGGCTATCTAGACGGGCGCACGATACCCGGAGTCCGGGCCCAGCGGCCAAGTCTGCTCACCGAACTCCTCGCCGGCTACTGCCGCAAGCGCTTCGCCGAGGACCCTTACCTGCGGCCCAGCACCCTGTTCAGCGAGGTGATCGAGCTCGGCTTCAACGGAAGCCGCTCGACCTTCTACCGTGAGCTGAGACAGGGCCGACTCTCACCACCAGGCCACCAGCAGTCGGTTGCACAGCAGGAACCTCCGCAGGACTTCGCCATATCCCGCACGTTCGTCCACGAGCCCGCGCACATTACCGAGCTGCCACGACGAGTCGCCCCCACCACCGGCGAGGCGCTCGTCTCCTATCTGACCCGTCTCGCCCACGCCAACGGACTCACCATCAGCGAGACCCTCGCAGTCCTTCCGCCCTGGTTCACCACGAAAATCAACAACCCTGACGATCGAGCCCAACACCACATGCTCGCCCCCGCAACGGCCGAAGCCCTACGCGCACTCGCTCACCTCACCAGCACCACTGAAACCGGCCCCGCCCGCGCGCTTCCCGCCTTCGCCAGCCCAGACACCCACCACCCGCTGCGGGCCACCACCGCCTGCCATCGATGCGCCGCCCGCCGCGGCATCCACCAGCCCATCCCCGTCCACCTGCCCATCCACCACAAGATCTGCACACGCCACGGCATCTGGCTCACCGACGCCGGCCAGTCCTCCCTCGACGTCGTCGCCTGCCCCGAGATCATCACCGCACAGCAGCGAGTCAACCGGCTCCTGCGCCGCCACACCCCAACAACTGACGCTCGCCCAGCAGGCCGCGATCAGCGCTATCCCTGCCTGGCCAACGTCGCCAGCCGCCATCGCGCTCCACTGGAGATATCGGCTCCTCACACTGCAAACCACCAACCACCACCGAGGCATACCAGCCGACCACGACTCCTATACACACGCGGCGATCTACCCCGACGTCATAAGCCTCGCCACAATGATCCTCAACAGCGGACAGAAGCCGCGATTCAACGAGTTGCTTCACGATCATGAGACGTCTGCACAAGCTATCGCGTCTCACGAATTTGAAGCACCACAGGTCACAGATTTATCGATGCTTCACGATTCATGAGACAGGACAACGGTCAGCTGCCGGGGCCGGCCGCGGAAGTCGTTGGCCAGGACCCACCACCCCTTGAGCTGGGCGTTGGCTCTCTCCCCGACACTGCGCAACCCGGCCAGGACCTGGTTGGCAGCTCGTTTTCCCGCCGGCAGGCTGTCCTGGCCACGCCGGCGCTTGTAGCCGGTGACCACCTCGGGATGCAGGCCGATGTAGCCCAGATCGGCCAGCAGCCCAAGGAATCCCACCACCTTCTCGCGATCTTGAACCGGCGTGCGGCGGTGATGTCCACCGTACGGCCGGGCAGCACCCCGGACACCCACAGCAGCTCCCCGTCCGGGGCGGCCACGGTCTGCACCGCGGCGCCGTGCCGCCTGTGTTTACCGGAGTACCAGTACTGCACCCATCCCCACCGGGCGGCGACCCGCTCGGTGGGGATGTTCACCCCGTCCACGATCAGGTATGGCCACCCGGCCCGGCGGGCCAGCTGGATGATCTCGGTCAGCGGCAACGCCCGCCGGGCCAGGACTTTGATGCCTTCGGCGACCAGGGTGCGGCAGGTGCTCTTGGGCACCCCGTTGCCGGCACCCAACGCCCGGTACGTGTGCCCGCCCTCCCACCAGGCGATCGTCAGTACCGCCTGGGTGTGCACCTCGTGCGCCCGCCACCGGGTGCCGATGCGTTTCTGGTAACCGGTCAGGGCGGCGGCCAGCCGCCCCACCGCGTCAGCTGGCGCGGACAGGCCCACAGATGATGGGCGCGCAGGTCTGCGGATCCTGGTTCGTCACACAACCGAGGTACCGCAGACCTCCCCGTATTCCGATCTTCACCCACCGGCCGTGACCACATTGTGACCCAACAGCCACATGGTTGTCGTCCACAACAGACACACCACCAGGGTCGGCCTGGGGTTGAGCACCAAAGACCACCCTGTCAATACCCGATCACCAGCGAAAACGAGGTTGGGACACGCTCATTGGATGGTTGGCTGACTTTCTGCTGACGCAGCAAATCATCCACAGTGGCGGTTTATAGGTCGAGAATGTCGTACCCATCGACAACGGTGGCATAGTGACTCCGCTGGTAGGTGCCCAGCATGGCGTCGTGCTTCTCGCTGGCCGTGACAGCTTGAGCCTCGTCATGAGGATGCCGCTCGACAACGTCAGCGACGCGCGGCACGTCGTCACAAAGCACCGGAAGCAGGACGGTGCGCCCTTCGTCGCTCTCGGCCAGTTCGAGCAGCCGCACTCGATCCAACCTTGAGCCGACAGAGGCAACTTGTGTTGATCGCTTACCAGGTCATGGCAGGCGCCAGCAACCTGCCCCGGATCACCGCGCTGGCGGCCAGCCACGGCGGCACCGTGCCCAGCACCGGCCACCGCGAGGCAATCGCCGCCCGGCAACCCAGGATCGCCGCGACCGCATCCGCCAACGGTGATCCGGTCTCGGCCGGGACCTGCGGATCCGGGCCGATATCCACCAGCAACACCGTGAACATCACCCGTAACCGGTCCGCATGGGCGGTGAACCGGCGCAGCCACCCCCGCACCGTGTCGGCATGCCTGCCCAGCCTCACCGCGATCACCGCTATCCCCGTCCCGGTGGCCTTCGCCACCAGCGCCGCCCCGATCACCTCAGCCAAATCCGCCCGCCGGGACAAAGCCGCCACTGGCAACAACACATGAGTGACCTGGCAAGCCGGGCATACCGTCCGGCGCGGCCGAATCCGCAACACCGCCGCAGCGAACCCGCGCAGCACCCGCGACCTGGCCCAACCCCACGGCGATAACGCCCCAGCACAGGTTGGGCAACGAATATCACCAGCGGCCAACCGCCGCTCGACCCGCGAAGGATCAACCTCTACCGTCAGCAACAGCGTTCTCCAAAACGCTACGACGGCCCTCCCCAACGGCTCGCCCAGAGACACCGGGAGGGCCGTTCTCGTGAACAGAACATCGGCAAGGTGCCGCCGCCCACGATCACACGCCACCCCTCTCAAGGTCACCCCAGACCATCGGCGTCCTCAACGCCGGACAAGACCAAACTCGTTGACACCCTCGGTGCCGTCCAACAGCAAGGCGGCATGAAGGTCGGCGGTCTGCGGCCATGGCTATTGGCTATACACCTTCAACCGTCAGGCGTGAGAACGCCCTGCCACACCTCCGTTCGGTGGCGTCTGCCGGATGCCGGCTGGCTGGCTGTCGGTCCGAGGCCCGGTTTCGTCTGTCGGCGTGCGGATGGTGGCGTCGACAGGAGGTTCGATGACCGTCGCTTTTTGTCAGAGCGCTTTTATGGGACGGTACCGCGTGGGACGACCCAGCGGGTTTGCAGGCCGGAGACAGTGGCGATGTGGTCAAAGTCGGTGTCGTAGTGCAGCACGATGGCGCCGTAGTGTTCGGCGATGGCGGCGGTAAGGATGTCGGCGCACCCGGCAGCGCGGTGTTGGCTGCGCCGGGCGAGCATGGCCTGTATTTGCCTGGCCCGGTGGGCGATCTGCGGGGTGGGCGGCAGATCGGTGAACCCTGCGGTGCGTAAAGCGGCGGTGCGGGTGTACTCGGCCGGATCCCGTGCGCAGTAAAGAACTTCCAGGTCGACCACGACGCAGGTGGCCAGCAGCCCGGCTTTGCCCAGCCGGGTCAGTTCGGCCCGGACCGGGTCGTGGTGCACCCGAGCGATGGCGCTGGTGTCGGCAAGATACAGGCCGGCTGGGATCGCTGTTTGGATGCCGATGGACGGGGTGGTCACCGGCGTGCGGCCGCCCGGATGTCAGGGTCGGCAAGGTCGGGGCTTCCCCACACCAGTGGGTCGTCGAAGACCTCGGCGCGGCGGCGACGTTCGGCGACGAACGCCAGTGCGGCGTTGACCGTGTCCACCTTGGTCTTCGTCCCGAGTTCGCGGGCGGCAGCGGCGAGTTGGTCCTCGTCGATGTCGATCACAGTACGTGCCATGACATCAAGTATGCCGCGAACGATATCAAGGTCACAAACTGTGGGATGGGTGCAGCCGCGAGGCGCCGACCGCCGGCGATCCGAGGGATGCCAACCCACCGAGGGAACTGCCCGAGCGGAACGTGACACGACCAGACCGAGGCACGATTCGAGATTGGTGTCCCCCGTGCCGCCACGGTGCCGCCACGACGAGAAAACTTCGACATCCATCAATGGGATCGACGCCTTTGTGCTGCTCAAGTTGGTGGAGTTGAGGTGGCGGCATGCGAACCACATTCACGCTGGCCAGAGGCGATATTTGCGGTTGCGGTATGTCGCTTTCGATGTAGTTGACTATAGGCCACCGGGCACCGGGGTTATCCGGGTGGCTGATTGCAGTATCGGCCGTCTCGCGGCCGTTGGCCCCCACCATTGGGCGATCTTCGGTGCGACGACGTAGCTAACCACGCCGGGGGTCCTCGTTCCGACGACGCGGTCGGGCGGCCGGATCACCACAACCATGGACCGTACGGATAGCCAGGGTTACTGCGAAACGCTACGGACACGCTATCTGAGATCACCAGGTCCTGACGCTTGGCGGCGATCTCGCCAAAGTCAACGCATTCAGTGAGGGACCCCTCATGGGACATGGTGAGCGCGTTGACCAAAGAGGCCCGGATATGCGTCGGATTCTTATGGACCTCGATCGGGGGTGTCTGCCGCCCATAGAATGCGTTGATGAGGTCGGGGGATGGCGTGGCGTGGTCTCGTCTGTTCCATGTGTATGGGGTGGCGGCGGATACGGCGCTTCATCTGGACGCGTTGAGTCGCGATGACTTGACGGCGGTCGACGACGAATCAGCGGATGGCTTTCATACGCAGGTGCCTTACAGCTACCTGTGGTCGGCGTTGTACGGCGGCGGCCGACTCACCCCGGCTACGGTGCCGGCACTGAGGAATCTTGCTGGGATGGTAACCGATCCGGACTTCGGCCGTGACGACGAGACGTTGCGTGAGGGCGTGCTCTACTTCATCCACGAGATCGCCCGGACGGTGTTCACCGCGGGTGACATGGCGCAGCTGCGGCGGTTGGCGGCTGGTCGCCGGACGCCGGTGGTAGAGGCGTGGCTCGAGAGGTTTCTGGCCACCCCGCGACCGGTGTTTGACTGGACGGACGACGACCAGCCGGGACAGGTGCTGATGGCGGCAGCGCTGGTCGATTGCCACGATCTGCTGCCTGAGGTGTATACGGCCATCGAGCCGCTGTTGCATGAACCGTGGCCGGCGCGGACCCGGCAACGGGCCGCCCACGCTGCCGCCCGGCTCGTGTCCCATCCCGACCTGACCGGTCAGCGGACGCCGCTGCTCGATTACCACGAGCGTCTTGCAGCCACGGTGGCCGACGTGAAGCACCGCGCCTCGCTGGTGGCCGGCATCGGTCAACTCGGCGGACAGCCGCACGCCTGGCTCAACGACGGTCATCTGGGCGTGCGGACATGCGCGGCGCTCGCCCCCGCCTTGGCCACCGACCCTGCCGCGCTTGAGTTGCTGATGGCAGTGTCTCGCGCGCCAAGAGCTCTCAACGCCGCGTTCGGCGAGGACCTGTCCTCACGAACACTGCATCCCTGCGCCGCGCAGGTCGCCGACACTGTCTGTCGCCGGGTCGACGACTTCGAGCGGCTCTTTGACAGCGCCCTGGCAACGCTGCCCTTCAACGCGATCTGGCTGACCCCCCACGATGCCCGCCAACGCGCCGCGTGCGAACCATACCTACGGGTGGCGTTCCTCAGCGGACTGCCCGAACCTGGCCGGGCCACCGGGACACAGCGCGCCTTCGCCAACGCGGCCCTCGACCGCGACGAACTCTGGGCCGACCCCGACGGGCCGTGGTTGGCCAGCCTGCGGCATCTCGGTTTACCCGCCGACCGTTTGCGGTGGCACGCGGCGGGCCAACTGTTTGCCGGCCCCACAGATGACATCAGCGATCACCAAATAGGGATTCCCGCCCATGTCACCCTGCGAAGTTTTGCCCGGCTCAGGCCCACGATGTTCGCCGGTGCGCAACGCACCGATCCCGACCTGCCCACACGACTGGTGGAACTCGCACTCGAGAGCATGAGACAAGCCGGTGCGCATGACGCGCGCATCGTCATCACCGATGACCAGCAGTTCACAATGGACAGCGGAGCGCACCTCACCCCGTACCTGGCCGATGCCAAACGGCCGGACCTAGAGCTGATGTGCGTGCCCCCGCTTTTGGTGCCCGGCCTGCCACCACCGTTCAGCGGCATCGGCACCATCGCCGCCTACTGCGCACGGATCACCGCCAACGCGTGGGTCGACGGCACGGCCTACACGCAGGAATTCGTGGACGGCATCAGCCTTACGCCGCTACGCGAAGTCGGACATGCCACCCGGACCGGTTTTCAGGTCACCTTCCACCTCGACACCGTGTGGCTGCCCAGAGCCGCTCGCATACTCGATCTAGTCGGCACACACAGGATGATCATCGACAGGCGCCCGGACCCAGCCACACCGGGTTCCCCAACGGACAGCAACGAATAGAGATCGCGGAGCGAAGCGACACCGTTCTCTCAAGGTTCGAAATTGAGACCAGCTTGGCGGCGTCCGAAAGGGCCCGCCGATTGAGAAAGGCGCGATCTCGATCGTCGAGCAAGAGATCTGCGCGAACGCGTCGGTGGGCGACCCGAGCCAAGACCACAATGCTCCTCGAGGACTGTACTGTGATCTCACCAATCTCTCGTAGCAACCAGCTCCTCGATGTCCGCATCGGCGAACCCGTAGGCCCCGGCACGAAATCAAAGTCCATGGCGATCGCCTCGCGTGCCACAGTTTCGATGTGGCTGCCCGCTTCCTCGAAGTCGTCCTGCAGCTGATTGAACTCCTCGGTCGCAGCGTGTGTGATCACATACAGTGCGGCGAGATCCGCGGGCCGTTCAGCTTCGATCCGGTCGCACATCCGCAGCAAGATCGCCTTGCCTTTGTCCACGACCTCGTCGGGATAGTAGCCGTCCCGATACAACTCTTCGAGAAAGGAATACTTGGACACCAACTGGTTGAGCGGCATGCTAATTGGTCCTCCCTCATCAGCGCTGGCACGTAGTCTCTCATCGCGTCGTCTCGGGGACGGCAGCGGACAGAGATCCGCCTGGTGAGGCTACGCGGGTAGCACGTTGGCTCAGGAACCGTTCCGCAAAAGAGATGAGCCCCGGAGATCCGTTGACGGCACGGACTAAAGACGAGGGATCTAGCTAGGTCGCTACATGGGCGAGCGAATGAGATCTGTTGGCTAGCAGGCATCCACGATGGTGTGACGCGGCGCTTATCCTGCCGTTCTTGATCGACCATCGGGGTCCCCACCTCGCGCCTCAATTGGTTGCGACATGGCCAGCAACTTGGTGGCGGCCGTTGCCAAGTCGGCGTGTGTACAACCGCCGCCGAACATGGAGATGGACACCATATCCTGGAACTGCACCAGCTCAAGGTCCCCGCGCTTGAGCTCACTGGCTTCCTCTCCATCACGCTCCATCCACCGCTGAGAGGCCAGGCGCAGGGTAGCTCGTCGTGCTCGACGCATACATTCGTGCCAAGCCGCATCGTTCCAGTCAAAAAGAGGCGGGATTTCTCTACATGATTCGAAGCCACAAGCATCGATGAACCGCTCGACGCGCGCCTCACCGTAAAGATCGGTGCTGGCGAACGCTTCAGCGAGCGCCGCCTCGTCGACGCACAGGCCGCCGACACGCGCCCACTCCGTCACCGCAGGCAGCAGCACCTCCAGGGCAAGCGTCCGCGGACGCTGTCCCTCAGGAACCCGCAACACCGCAATCTCCACATGGTCGTACCCGCACTCGGCATCCTCGAGCGCTTGATCGTATGGCAGAACATGCGTCGACCAGGCCTGCCCCTCGCCGGTATAGACTCTGTTGGCCATTGACGACAAGCCTGTGAACTGCGGAAAGGCTCGCCGGACCATCCTGCGCGGCGGGCGTGGCGGCACTGAGATCGGGCTACATCGGCTGAATCGATGGCTGAGTTTGGCAGCCCACGACCGTCTGAGCCAGATTTCCGCAGGTCACGGTGGTTCCTCGAATGGCCAACAGAGTCGATATAGCCCACAAACCGCACGCACTCCGACTCCGACACCCAGGCCGCCATCCACGGCAGGTCCAGAACGGATGCCAGCGAGACCGGCATCGGCTCGATCACCGGCCACTCATGCTTGTCGGGAATGACCACCAACAGCTGCCAGCCATTGGCGAGATCCCAAAGCGAGTTCCAATGCGAGCCAAACGCGGCCCTCAGCTCAGGCATGTTGGGCAGCAAACGATCCGGTGACCGAGCCACGATCCACGCCCCGTAATGACTCATAACCGTGCAGCCTACGCGCCTTGTCCGCGGCCACGCGCGGACAGGCCTTCTCGCTCAACCCATCCGCCGGTGCGGCAACCGGTGCCCTGGCCAAACCGACGGAGTATGGCCGCGGCTCGGATTGGGCAGATGCCTGTCGGCGGCGGTACCGTTTCAGCCGCAGTTAGGCGCCTTTTGCACTCCGGCCCACGACAGTGGCTACACAGGCCCCAGCCGCCAGCCCCCGCATCCTCGACACCCTAGAGCTGGCCCAAGGCAAGGTCCAAGACCGCGGGATCGTATCCGCTGAGGGCGACGGTCTCTTCCACCTTTTGCGCCACCCAATGTTCGGACGCGCCTCCAGATAGGCACAAGGAGGCGAAATGACGGAAGCTCAGCGTGGCTGCCGCAGCCGCGCTGCTCGGGATCTCCACCGACATGTCCGCGAGCGCATCTGGCAACAGGTCCCACACCGCACGGCTGTCATT
>Ga0075431_100007288_pt1 | contig 11016 bp, 12 predicted proteins | sample RhiMetdeltSRZDD5_FD_75297 | JGI IMG/M metagenome (GOLD analysis project Ga0075431, IMG submission 75297) | Populus rhizosphere microbial communities from Tennessee, USA - Rhizosphere MetaG P. deltoides SRZDD5 | ecosystem: Host-associated > Plants > Roots > Rhizosphere > Soil | place: USA...
GTTCTTCTATCTGTGGACGCTCGGGCACGGCTACTACCTGGCAGGTCAGCGCCAGCAGGCTCTCGACACGTTGAACACGATCGTCGAGCAGAATCCGAATTTCGTCCCCGCCCACGCCTACCGCGCGATCGTCCTCAGCGAGCTCGGACGGTCCGACGAGGCGCGCCATGCCTGGGATGCGGCCGGCCACATCAGCCCCGGCGCGTCGATGACCAACCTCCGCGACCGCCTGCCCTACAAGCGCGCAGCCGACCTGGATCGGGTGCTCGCCGCGGTGCGTCGCGTCGGCATGCAGTGATTCCGCACCGCAACGTCACGCAGGCCTGACCACCACGCCGGCCGGCGTGGGCCGGAACCCAAGGGGGGGCGCCCGACCTCCTAATCTCAGGAGCGAGTCATGAGGCGAATGACATCGGGTGGCATGAAGATCCTCTGGGTGACGGTGCTGATCCTGTCCGCCACGCTCGGCCTCGCCCATCCCGCGGCGGCCTACGTGGTGGCGGTCACCACGTCCATTTCCGCCAGCACGCTGGCGGACGACACCGACCTGGCGGAGGCGTTGGAGGCGGCGGTCGATGACGTCGTCGCCCACGCGATCGCCTTTCGTCCCGCCTTCGTGACCGTGCAGGCCACGAATCTCGCGGGCGGTCGGCTCTACATCATGCTGCTGATCGGCGACCGCGACGGCGAAGAGGCGATACACACGCTGGCCGCCGATCGCGAGCCCACGAGCGTCGGGCCATGAGTCTCTGCGTGTTCTGCGGTCACCCGGTGGTCGGCAGTCGTGATCTCTGTGCGTACCACGACGCCGCTCACGAGGATGACTGGGCCGCCGGCAATCGGATCATGTGCGACTTCGTGCATCGTGGCATCGTCGGGCGCGGCACGCCGGTCCGCGGCGCACCCGAACGGGCCGTCGCCGCGTAGTCCCACCCCCCAGGGGGAGCCCACCCGACCAACGTAGGGTGTGCCCCAACCCGACGAACGTCGGGTAGAAGCGCTCGACCTCGGCCAGTACCCTCGCGTCGAATTCGCTTTCAAACGGTTCACCGACGACAGCGAGGAACGCGAGATGGAACTTCAGGTGCTCGAGCGCGCGACCGAGGGGAGCATCGGACGACGGTTCGCCGACCGCGACGCGGACCTGCTGATCGCCCTGCGACGCCGCGAACCGACGGCCGCGGAGGGTCTCATCACCCGATACGGCGAACGCGCGTATCGGCTGGCGATGCGAATCACGGCGAACGTCCAGGACGCGGAAGAGGTGGTGCAGGACGCGGTCTGTATCGTCGTGCGGAAGATCGACGGCTTCCGCGGCGAGTCGGCGTTCGGCTCGTGGCTCTACCGGATCGTGGCCAACGCGGCCTATCACAAGCTCCGCGGGCGGCAGCGGCGCGGCCGCGAGCTGCCGCTGGACGAGGTGCTGCCGGTGTTCGATGCCGACGGTTGCCACGCGGCCCCCGTGGCCGACTGGTCGCCGCGCATCGACGATCCATCGGTCCAGGCCGAGGTGCGCACGGCGCTGACCGCCGCCATCGACGAGCTGCCCGCCGCCTATCGTACCGTCCTGGTCCTGCGCGATGTCGAGGGTCGGTCGAACGCGGAGATCGCGGAAGGCCTGGGCGTCACCGTGCCCGCCGTGAAGACGCGCGCGCACCGCGCGCGCCTGTTCCTGCGAAAGCGCCTCGGGGAGTCGCTGTCCACGATCGACGCCGCGGCCCCGCGAATGGCGTACGCGTCGTGCCGCTGATCAGGCCGTCGCGTCGCCGCTGTAACCTTCGACGCACCAACGGCATCCAACATGGTGGCGGCACTGAATGACACCCAGAGGGCGGCACACCGATCTGGCGGACTCGATCGTCTATGTGTGTGCGCTGATTGCCGATCAGCCACGCGCGATCGATCGCTACATCGACTATTTCGGAGAGACGTCTCTCGAGGTGGAGGCCGGCTCGGCAGAATTTGCGCAGTAAGCAGCTCGGCGGTCAGCCGAGCGGCAGGCGCAACGTGAAACGGCTTCCGCCGGCGGCACCACGGCTGACGATCAGCGTGCCGCCGTGCGCGGTGGCGATCGAGCGGGCGATGGCGAGGCCGAGGCCGACGCCGCCGGTATCGCGTGCACGCGCCGCGTCCAGCCGGACGAACGGCTCGAAGATGCGTGCGGCCTGCTCCGGCTCGATGCCCGGGCCCGTGTCCTCGACCGCGAGCACCGCGGTGTCCCCCTCGCGCACCAACGAGAGCGTGACGCTTCCACCGGCCGGCGTGTACTTCGTGGCGTTTTCGACAAGGTTCAACAGCGCCCGCCGCAGCGCCAGGGGGTTGCCACGAGCGGACAGGGTCGTCGCCTCCCCGAGACGCACGGTGACGCCCGCGTCGGCGCCGAGGCGCGCGCCGACGTCGAGGACGTCCAGCACCAGCGGCTCGAGCTCGACGATCTCGTGGATGCGTTCCGGAGCCGCGGACGAGCGAGCAAGGAGCAGCAGGTCTTCGGTGAGACGGATGAGCGTCTCGACGTCCTCGAGGCTGGCCTGGAGCACCCGTCGGTACTCCTCGCCGGAGCGTTCGGCACGAAGCGCGACCTCGAGGCCTCCCTTGAGCGCGGTGAGCGGCGTCCGCAGCTCGTGGGCGGCGTCCGCCGAGAATCGCCGCATCGCCGCGAACGCCGTCTCCAGCCGTTCGAGCATGTCGTTGAGCGTCTCGGCGAGACGATCGAGCTCGTCGCCGGCGCCGCGTACGACGATGCGGCTGCCCAGGGCTTCGGCGGTGATCCGTCGCGCCGCGCGCGACATCTGGTCCACGGGCCGGAGCGCTGCCCGCGCCATGAGCGCGCCCGCGACCGCCGCCAGCACGACCACGACCGGAACGAGCACGAGGAGCGTCTGCAGATAGCCGCGCAACGGGCGGTCGCGCACCGCGAGCGACATGCCGACCTGGACGACATCGGCGAGGCGGCCGTTGCGCACGACGGGCAGCGTCACGACCCGGACGTCCTGCGAGCCGTTGAGGCTGACCGTCTCGAAGGTGGGCAGGCCCAGCGCGGCGTTTGCGCGCGCGCGGGGCGACACGTCGAATTCCGCGGTCCCGAGCACGTCGCGCAGATCGCGCTCTGGACGGAACGGATCGCCGCCCCGGACGCCCGTGTCGCGCAGGACTTCCGCCACCGTCAAGAGCGAGCGATCCACGTCGTAGCTGAGGTTCCAGGCCAGCACCGAGTACGACAGCGAGCTCACGGACAGGAGCGTGGCGAGCAGCATGCCCGAGTACCACAGCGTGAGACGCGTGTGAATCGAGAACGGACGGCCGCGCACGGCTAGTCGTCGCCGGCGCGCAGCGCGTAGCCGGCGCCGCGAACGGTGTGGAGCAGGCGCGAGTCGCCGGGCGCGTCCACCTTCCGGCGCAGATAACCGACGTAGACGTCGACGATGTTGCTCTCCGGATCGAACGCCAGCCCCCAGACGTGCTCAGCCAGCATCGGCCGCGTCAGCACGCGTCCGGCGTTGCGCATGAAGTACTCCAGCAGCGCGTGCTCGCGCATCGTGAGCGTGATGCGGCGGGCGCCGCGCGACACGTCGCGGGTGGCCGGATCGAGGGTGAGATCGCCGACGCGCAGCACCGGCTCACGCCGCGCGTCGCTGCGACGCAGCAGCGCGCGCACCCGCGCCAGGAACTCGTCGAACGAGAACGGCTTCGTCACATAGTCATCGGCGCCGAGGTCCAGACCGGCCACCTTGTCGGCCACGGAGTCGCGCGCGGTCAGCATCAGCACCGGCGGGCGCACGTTGCGTGCGCGCGCGGAGCGCAACACCTCGAAGCCGTCCAGCCCCGGCAGCATGACGTCCAGCACGACGAGGTCGTAGGGCGGCCCGTGCACCAAAAGCTCCAGCGCGGTCGGCCCGTCCTTGGCCACCTCCACCGCGTGCCCTTCCTCGACCAGGCCCTGGCTGACGAAGCTCGCGACCTTGCGGTCGTCCTCCACGACCAGAATGCGCATCGTCCACTCAGAGTGCTCGCAGCCGCGCATCGTTCGCAAGCGGAGGCGGCACGCGGCAGGCCGCGAGAAACAGCCCGCGCGCCCAGCGCGCGTCGCGCAGCGCGGGCGGTCGATCGAACGCGCGCAGCAGCGTGCTCACGACCACGTCGATCCAGGGTTCCCACGCCTGGCGATCGTCGGGCGGGACGAGTCGCTCGAGGCGCTGCGACAGCTCCTCGTAGGCCTCCTCGGCGCCGACGGTGACGGCCGGCGTGGTCATCCGCTCGGTGATCCAGACGTGGGTCTGAAGGACGAGCTGCCGCCGGGGTTCCGGGCTCAGGCCGAGCCACAGCGGCGCCAGATCCGCGTACCAGTGCTCGAGCGAGCGTTGCAGATCCCCCGCCGCGGGACGCCGCCGCGCGGCGCGCCCACGCAGAAAGCGGACGTCGGCGGCGCGCCGTCGCGCCATCGCCCGCAGCTCGGAGGCGCGGACCGGATCGCCCTGCCAGAGCAGTCGCCAGCCGTCCAGCACGCGGCGCGCGCGGTGCGGCGCGAGTCGCTGCACGATCAGCACGCGTCCATGGACACCGGCGGCGCGCAGATCGTGCGCAATGCTGCGCCCGGCGTGCTGGATGTCGTGGCGCCACGCGCGCCGCCGCCCATCGATCGGCACGAGGGCATGGCGCAGGAGCAGCGCGAGCTGGCCGACCGGCGATTGATGGACGGCGATGAGCGCGGGATGGCCCGCACTGATCGCGTCGTGACGCTCGCTCCAGCGCGTCAGCGCCGTGCGGCGTACGGCGCGGCGCCTCACGCGGCCACCGCGAGCCACATCGCCTCCCCGTCGCGCGTCACACGGAACACGATCGGCACGCCGGCGCGATGCTCTTTCAGCGCCGCCTGCATCTCGGCCACACCGGCGACCGCATGGTGGTCGACCTCGGCGATCACGTCGCCCGGCTGGAAGCCGGCCGCGTCCGCGCGGCTGCCGCTCGTCACGTCGACGACGAGCACGCCGCGCTGCGCGGCGACGCCGGCCTGCTCGGCGACCTGCGGCGTCAGCGTGCGCGTCGCGATGCCGAGCCTTGCGGGCTCGGCGGCGCGCTCCTCGTCCCGAACGCGCGCCTGCTGCGAGCTCTCGAGCCGCGCGACGGTCGCGGTCAGCGTGACCGAAGCGCCGTCGCGCAGAATCTTGAGTTTGACGGTGCGGCCGACCGGCGTGTCGGCGACGGCGCGCGGCAGCTCCGTGGCGCGCGCCACCGTGCGCCCGTCGTATTCCACGATGACGTCACCCGCCTTGACGCCCGCGGCGGCCGCCGGCGAGCCGTCGCGCACCGACGTCACGAGCGCGCCCTCGGGGCCCGGAAGGTTGAAGCCTTTGGCGAGCTCCTCCGTGACCGGCTGGATGCCGATGCCGAGGAAGCCGCGCACGACCTCACCGTGGCGCGCCAGTTGACTGATGACGGGCTTGGCGAGGTTCACGGGGATCGCGAACCCGATCCCGACGGAGCCGCCGGTCTGACTGAGCATCGCGGTGTTGATCCCAACGACCTGACCGCGCGCGTTGATCAGCGGCCCACCGCTGTTGCCCGGGTTGATCGATGCATCGGTCTGGATGAAGTCGTCATACGGACCTTCGCCGATGACGCGTCCGGTGGCGCTGACGATGCCGGTCGTCACCGTCTGCTCGAGGCCGAACGGATTGCCGATGGCCATGACGGGCTCGCCGACCGCGAGCGTGGACGAGTCGCCGAGCGCGATGGCGGTGAGATTGCTCGCGTCGACCTTCAGGAGCGCGAGGTCGGTGCGCTGATCGCGGCCCACCACGCGCGCGGCCAGCTGCCGGCCGTCGGAGAGCTTGACGCGCACCTCGCTGGCGCCGTCGACCACGTGGTTGTTGGTCACGACGTGGCCGTCGGTGTTGATGACGAAGCCGGAGCCGAGGCTTCGCATGCCACGCGACGGGCGCCCGCCCTTGGTGCTGACGTTCACCACCGCCGGCTTCAGCTGATTCGCCAGCGCCACCCAGTTGGGCGCGGACACCGCGGCGGGTTCCACGCGGACGGGCGCCTCGTTCCAGATGGGATGGGTGGGCGCCGCGCGCAGATGGGTTGCGAAGACGGTCAGGATCACGAGCAGGGCCGCGCCGAGCGGCCATGTGACATGTCGAAGGGCGCGATATGAGGTCATGGGTCCTCCTTCGTTCATCAGCGTAGTCGCCAAGGATGAGACGCCAATGAAAGGAGGATGAGAATTCGCTGAGACGTCGTCAGAGACGCCGGCGCAGGCGCCACACCAGATACCAGACGATCGCCACGTTGACGGCGAGCAGGGCGGCCCGACCGGCGTCCGGGCGTCGTACGAGCTCATAGACCTCCAGCGGAACGAACGAGCCGGTCACGATGACGGTGAAGTATTCGGCCCAGCGGCGGCGCAACACGAGCCCGACGCCCTCCACGAGGAACAGCGCGGCATAGACGAACAGCGCCGCGCTCACCGCCTTCACGTGGGAGCTGCCGAGCCCGGCGATGGCGTTGACCGCCCGCGCGAAGTGGCGGCCATCCGGGTCGATGTGCGCGCGCATCGCCCATCGCGCCAGCGTCTGCACGAGCCCGGACGGGCCGAGCCGGAGGAGATCGACCGCGAGGCCCACGATCAGCGCGGCCTTCACCAGCTTGAAGGCGCCGATGAGCACGAGCATTCCATTGCCGGAGCGCGTCATCGTCCCGGGCACGCCGTGTCACGCGGCGCCATCGGCGACCATCATAAGACTCTGTTCGGCGCTTCTCATCGGCCTCGGTCCCCGTCGTGCAGAAATGCGACCGTCGACCCGTCGCCAGCGTCACAAACATGACTGGATGCGGAAAGGGGATGGCCTATGCGGCAGCGCAGCTTCATCGTGGCACTCGGCGCCGTCGTCCTGACGGCGCTCGTCGCGGGCTGTGCCGGCGTCGGCTCGCGGATCGACGGTTCGCCGTCGGGTGAGGGCTCGGCCTTACCGCGCGATCTCAGCGGATCGTGGCAAGGCTCCTTCGGGCAACTTCCTCTTGGCAACTCCTACGACGACATCGCCGACTGCACCCTTCGCATCAAGGAGGATGCAACGTACTCGGCGGCGTGCCAGCGCCCCCCGATCGGGACGAACAACCTCATGAGGCCCGCGACCTGGTCGGGTCGGGTGGTGACGAAGGGCGATCGCGTCATCCTGCAGAACGGCGGCGGACCCTGGCCCTCGATCGTGTTGCGGCGGTCCCGCAGCGGCGCGCTGTACGGCACGACCGTCGATCCTCTGGTCGGAGCGACCGTCGAGATGCGGTTTCACCACGACCCCACCCCGGCGGCGTCCCCAGGCGGCAACTGACCGGTGGAGACCTCCCGGCGTGATTTCCTGAAGGGCTCTGGCGTTGCGGCGCTGTCCGGGACGGCACTCGGAGCGCTGACCGCCGTCGGCGCCAGCCTGACGCCGACGGTGGCTCAGGCGCAAGCGCTTCGGATCGCGCACGCGAAGGCGACCCCGAGCGTCTGCCCGTACTGCTCCGTCGGCTGCGCGACGCTCGTGCACACGGTCGGCGGCAAGATCGTGAACATCGAAGGCGATCCGCGCAGCCCGCACAACGAAGGGACGCTGTGTCCGAAGGGCGCCGCGACCTATCAGCTGCACGTCAATCCGAACCGCCCGACCAAGGTGCTTCACCGCGCGCCCGGCGCGACCGAGTGGGAGGTGTGGGACCTCGAGCGCGCCGTCGCCCGCGTCGCCGAGCTGGTGAAGGCCACCCGCGATGAGACGTTCATCGAGCGGCTCGACAACGGCAAACGCGTCAACGTCACCACCGCGATCTTCTCGCTCGGCGGCGCCACGCTCGACAACGAGTGGAACCACATCCAGCAGAAGCTGATGCGGGGCCTCGGCGTCGTCGCCATCGAGAACCAGGCCCGCATCTGACACAGCTCCAGCGTCCCCGGACTGGGGACACGGTTCGGGCGAGGGGCGGCCACGATGTATCCGCGCAGCATGGCCGACTCCGACTGCGTCGTGATCCAGGGATCGAACATGGCCGAGTGCCATCCGGTGGCGTTCCGGTGGCCGATGCAGGCCAAGCTCAAGGGCGCGAAGCTCATCCACGTCGATCCGCGCTTCACGCGAACGAGCGCGGTGGCCGACATCCACGCGCCGATCCGGGCCGGCTCGGACGTGGCGTTTCTGGGAGGCCTGATCCGCTACGTGCTCGAGAGCGAGCGCTGGAACACGGACCCGTTCTTCAGGGAGTTCGTCGTCAACTACACGAACGCGGCGACGATCGTCGGCGAGGAGTTCAAGGACAGCGAAGACGGCGAGGGCGTGTTCTCGGGGCTGATGCAGTACACGCCCGACATCAAGGAGTGGCCGCTCGACGGATTCGTGGGCCGGTACGACACCCGCACCTGGCAGTACGCGACCCCGCCGGCCCCGGCCGCCCCCGCGACCCCGCCGGCCGGACCGCCGTTCGACCCGCTGGTGCGCTCGCTGCTGACACCGCGGCCGCGCCGCGACGCCACACTCGCAGACCCGCGCACGGTCTTTCAGATCGTGAAGCGGCACTTCAGCCGCTACACGCCCGAAACCGTCGAGGAGGTGACCGGGTGTCCGAAAGAGACGTTCGTCGCCGTGGCGGAGACCATCCTCGCCAACTCGGGGCGCGACCGGACGACGTCCTTCGCCTACGCCGTGGCGTGGACACAACACACCAACGGGCCCCAGACGATCGGCTGCTGTGCTCTGCTCCAGCTGCTGCTGGGCAACATCGGCCGCCCGGGCGCCGGCGTGATGGCATTGCGCGGCCACGCGTCGATCCAGGGCTCCACCGACCTGCCCACGCTCTATCACTCGATCCACGGCTACATGAATCACCCGTCGGTATTGAAGCACCACGACTCGTTGCGCGACTGGCTGCTGGCGGAGACGACACCGCGGGGCTACCTCGCGAACACGCCGAAGTTCATGGTCTCGTACCTCAAGTCGATGTATGGCGCGGCCGCCACGAAGGACAACGACTTCGGCTACGACTGGCACCCCAAGATCCTCGGCGACCACTCGCACCTGCCGATGTTCGTGGCCATGAACGAGGGTCGCGTCAAGGGCATGTTGTGCGTCGGCCAGAATCCGGCGACGTCCCTCAATGCGAGCGTGGAGCGCAAAGGCCTCGCACGGCTTTCGTGGCTGGTGGTCAAGGACAACTGGCTCACCGAGACCGCGACCTTCTGGCAGAACAGCCCCGAGATCCGGAGCGGGCAGCTCAGCCCTGGCGACATTCGGACCGAAGTGTTCTTCTTCCCCTCGGCCCAGGTCGCCGAGTACGAAGGGAGCTTTACGAACACGCAGCGGATGCTGCAGTGGCACTTCAAGGCCGCCGATCCGCCGGGCGACTGCCGGACCGACCTGTGGCTCGTCCATCAGCTCGCGACGCGCCTCAAGGCGATGTACGCGGACTCAGGGCGGCCACGCGACGACGGAATCCGGAATCTCGTGTGGAACTTCGACTCCGACGACCCGCGCGAGCGCGAGCGCGGAGAGCCGGACGCCGCGAAGATTCTGAAAGAGATCAACGGGTATGAGACCGACGACCCGCGCCGACACCTGGCCGGCTTCGGTGATCTGAAGGACGACGGCTCCACCACGTGCGCCTCGTGGATCTATTGCGGCGTGTTTCCGGCTCCCGACCGGAACCTGGCGGCGCGCAAGCAGCCCGACCCGCCGGATGCCCCCGGCGCGCAGCTTCAATGGGGCTGGGCGTGGCCGGCCAACCGCCGCATTCTCTACAACCGCGCCTCGGCCGATGTGCAGGGCCGGCCGTGGAGCGAGCGAAAGAAGTGGGTGTGGTGGGACGGCGCCAAGTGGACTGGCTACGACGTCCCCGATTTCGCGCCGACCAAGGCGCCGGGATCGAAGGCCGTGGCCGATGGCATCGGACTCGACGCGCTGTCGGGGAGCGATCCGTTCATCATGAAGTCGGACGGCGTCGGCTGGCTCTACGTGCCGAGCGGTCTCGTCGACGGGCCGCTGCCGGTGCACTACGAGCCCGCGGAGTCGCCCGTGGCGAATCCGCTCTACCGCCAGCAATCGAGCCCCGTTCTCAAGTACTGGAAGCTCGACGGCAACGCGTTGGCGGCGACGGGCGATGCGCGCTTTCCGTACGTCGCCACCACGTATCGGCTGACCGAGCACTATCTGTCGGGCGCCATGAGCCGCTGGAGCCCGTGGCTCACCGAGCTGCAGCCCGAGTTCTTCGTCGAGATCAGCCCGGAGCTGGCCGCGGAGAAAGGCATCGGCAATACGGAGCTGGTGACGGTGACGACGCCGCGCGGGCGCATTCGCGCCAAGGCGCTCGTCACGCGCCGCATGCGCGCGTTCACGATCGCCGGCCGCACCGTGCACCACGTCGGCATGCCGTTCCATTGGGGCTATCAGGGCCTGATCGTCGGAGACGCCGCCAACGAGCTGACGGCGCTCGTCGCCGATCCCAACGTCTCCATCCACGAGGGTAAGGCGTTCGTCTGCAACGTGGAGAAGGCGTGATGCCCGAGCCGATGGGATTTTTCACTGACACCACGGTGTGCATCGGGTGCAAGGCCTGCGAGGTCGCCTGCAAGCAGTGGAACCAGCTGCCCGCGGCCAACGGCGGCGTGCGGACGCTGAGCGGCAACAGCTACGACAACACCCGGCATCTCGACGGCATCCACTGGCGGCACGTGAAGTTCATCGAGCAGTTCAGCGCCGACCGTCGCGAGGGCCGCTGGCTCCTGATGAGCGACGTGTGCAAGCACTGCGTGCGCGCCGGCTGCCTCGAGGTGTGCCCGACCGGCGCCATCATCCGAACGGAGTTCGACACGGTCGTCATTCAGTCGGACACCTGCAACGGGTGTCGCGACTGCATCGGCGCCTGCCCGTTCGGGGTCATCGGCATCAATCCGGCATCGGGGACGGCGCAGAAGTGCACGCTCTGCTATGACCGGATGAAGGTCGGGCTCGAGCCGGCGTGCGCCAAGGCGTGCCCGACCGAGTCGATCAA
>Ga0075431_100007289_pt1 | contig 11016 bp, 9 predicted proteins | sample RhiMetdeltSRZDD5_FD_75297 | JGI IMG/M metagenome (GOLD analysis project Ga0075431, IMG submission 75297) | Populus rhizosphere microbial communities from Tennessee, USA - Rhizosphere MetaG P. deltoides SRZDD5 | ecosystem: Host-associated > Plants > Roots > Rhizosphere > Soil | place: USA...
ACGGGGACGACGCCTTTCTGGACGTCTCCGTCGCCCCAATCGACGTCGACACTTTCGCACGTCCCCGTCCCGTCCAGGCTGAACCTCAGCAGTTTGTCGATACCTCCAGATTCACCCGGCGCCAGGCTCACGCTCCGAAGAACGTTGAACTGCGGACTGCTCGTCTGCGGGCTACAGCCCGCCACCATCAGGGCGCTCAACGCGAACGACGCTGCCGCCAGCCACAGCCGACGGAGATAGATCGATGGCTTCACGTTTCACCTCGTCTGAGTGGCGCTGGCGTATCGACCCGTCTCATCGGGACGCGGTCGGGCAGATCACCGCATCCATGCACGTCGCCGACTGCGTGAAGAACACCAGGTAGGGCCGCGTCGTCAGCGTACAGTCGAACGGCGGCGAGCAGTTGTTGTTGCAGATGTCCGGCAGGACGATCCGGAGCACGAGCAGGCACTGTCCGCGCGTGGCCTTCGGGGTCGAGGCGACGTCGACGGCGACCACGACGGCCACGACGATGACGACGAGCACCAGGACCCCGACGCCGAGATGGATCATCGCGCGGCCTCGGGTGGCCAGCCGCGTCACTCTGGTGCGGCAGGGCACTCCGCGTTAGTCTGACGTCCATTCCGTCCGAGGCACTGCTCTTCGCCGGGCTCGTCGTCTTCTTCGGGTACCTCGTCTTCGGCGTCACCGGCTTTGGCGCCTCGCCGATCACGATTCCCGTCCTGGTCCACGTGCTCCCCGTGCAATTCGTGCTCCCGTTGGCCGCGCTGCTCGACCTCGGTTCGGCGCTGGCGCTGGGCGCGCACACGCGCAAGCAGGCGGCCACCCGCGAGCTCGTGATCCTCGTGCCGTTCACGCTGATCGGTCTCGCCGTCGGCGTCACGTTCCTCGTGACGCTGCCGCGCGATGCCACGCTGCGCGCGCTCGGCCTGTTCGTGTGCGCCTACGCGCTGCATTTGCTGCTGCAGCGTGAGCCCACGCGGCGGCTGGCGCGCTGGTGGGCCGCGCCCGCCGGTTTCGCCGGCGGGGTGATCGGCGCGCTGTTCGGGATGGGCGGGCCGCCGTACGTCGCCTACATCGCCGGGCGACTTTCCGACCCGACGGCGCAGCGGGCCACCATCGCGCAGATGGTGATCCTGAACGTCGGCCTGCGCGTGGTGGCGTTCGCTCTCGCGGGATTTCTGACCCCGCCGGCGCTCTGGCTCGCCGTGGCCTGCCTGCTGCCGGTCGCGTGGACGGGCGTCTGGGTGGGCCATCGCGTGCACGTGCGCATCGCGCCGACGACCGCGGCGCGGGTCGTCAGCGCGATGCTCTTCCTGAGCGGCGTCGCGCTCGTGCTCCGAACGCTCTCCTGAGCGCTACGACACGCGCTGCATGAACGAGCGATCCTCCACCAGGATGACGCCGGACTGCGCGGCGCGCCGCGCCACCTCCACGTGCTCCGGATCGGCGGCCAGCGCCTCGCGATAGCGCTCGTACGCAGCGAGGCTCGGAAAATCGATGAGCGAGAGGCCCATGTTGGTGGGGCCGGCGAACTTCGTCGGCGCGAAGTAGCCGACGACCTTGCCGCCGCAGCGCTCGATGGGGCCGGCGACACTTCGGCCGTAGGCTTCGAAATCGGCGAGCTTCGCGGAGTCGAGCGTGTAGCGGATGCACAGTGTGAGCATGACGTCCTCCTTGTTGCCCGGAGTATCGCCACGTCACGGCCCGGCGTCCACGCCGAACGCTTCGATCCAGCCCGAACTGTTCAGCCTTGCGACCGAGGGCGGTGGCCTCTAGTCTTTCATCCAGGTGCCGTGATGGTCGACACGAACATGCTCTCGGCGGTGGCGGGGCTCCTGGGCGAGCCCGCGCGCACGCGTATCCTGACCGCGCTGATGAGCGGCCGGGCGATGACCGCGAAGGAGCTCGCCTACTTTGCCGGCGTGACGGCGGCGACCGCGAGCAGCCATCTCTCGCGCCTGCTGGGCGGCCACCTGCTCTCGATGGAGAAGCAGGGGCGCTGGCACTATTACCGCTTGCGCTCCGCCGACGTCGCGCGCGCCATCGAGGGGCTGATGACAGTGGCCACCATCCCGTCGAACGGCTGGCCGCCTCACCATCACGTGGAGCCGGCGCTTCGCGACGCGCGCCTCTGCTACGACCACATGGCGGGGCGCCTCGGTGTCGCCGTGTGCGACGTGCTGCTGAGCCGCCGCCACGTCGTCCTCGTCGACGGCGGCGGCGAAGTGACGCCGAGCGGTGAGCGCTTCCTCGCGAGTCTCGGCGTCGATCTGGCGAAGGCGCGCGGCGCGAAGCGCCACTACTGCCGTGGCTGCATCGACTGGACCGAGCGGCGCCATCACCTCTCCGGAGCGGTCGGCGCGGCCCTCGCGGATGCCTTCCTCGCGCGACGCCTCGTGTCGCGCATCGCCGATAGCCGGGCGCTGTCTGTCACCCCGCTCGGCCGCAAGACGCTCGCGGCGATCGGCGTGGCGGAGTACCGAGCACCCGCGTCCCGCGCCGCGAGCGTCGGCTAGTCCTCGGCCGCGCCGACGGTCTCGAGGTCGCTTCGCGATTGCGTTCCTCGCTTGTCGAATTCGAACGGCACGAGCCTGACGATTGAGACGCGCGCACGGGGGTGGGGCTCTCGGGGACTTGACCCGCCGCGTGTTCGGGCGGATTCTCGGGCGGGTCGGTCGACGGCCTGAGACTGAGGAGGTCGATGATGCCAACCGCGCTCCGAAATACCGGAATCGAGCCGGTCGGTGACATGCCGTGGGGCACGCATTTCTGTCACTTCTACGAGACCCGCGATGACCTGCTGGACACCCTGTTGCCCTTCTTCAAAGCTGGTCTCGAAAACGCCGAGTTTTGTGCCTGGGTCGTGTCCGAGCCCCTGACCGCGGAGGGCGTGTGGCAGGCGCTGGACCGCACGATTCCCGGTCTCGACCGGTACGTGTCCGACAACAGCATCGAGGTGTTGAGTGCTCGAGACGTCTATCTCGCCGGCGGAGAGATCGATCTGCACCGGATCATCGCGAACTGGAACGACAAGCTGAAGCGGGCGCTGTCGCGCGGCTATCAGGGCATCAGGGTGAGCGGAAACACAGCCTGGCTCGAGCAGAAGCAGTGGCGCGGCTTCATGGAGTATGAAGCAGAGCTCAACCGCGGCATCGGCGACCTGCCGATGCTGGTGCTGTGCACCTATCCGCTCACGACAAGCGGCGCCAGCGAATTCCTCGACGTCGCGGGCACGCATCAGTTCGCCGTCGCCAAGCGCCGGGGCCGCTGGGAAGTGGTCGAGACCCCTCAGGTCAAGCAGGCGAAGGCCGAGATCGACCGCCTCAATCGAGAGCTCGAGCAGCGGGTGTTCGAACGCACGATGCAGCTGGAGGCGGCCATCGAAGACCAGGCGCGCGCCGCGGCCGCGCTGCAGGAAGCGCAGAAGGCGCTGGCGCACGTGACGCGACTGACCACCATCAGCGAGCTGACGGCCTCCCTGGCCCACGAGGTGAACCAGCCGCTCAGCGCGATCGTGGCCAACGCCACGGCGAGCCTGAACTGGCTCGAGCACACCCCGCCCGCCCTCGACGACGCGGCGCAGGCGATGCGGCTCGTCATCCGGGATGCCGAGCGCGCGGGCGAGGTGATCGCGCACGCGCGGGCACTCGTGAAGAAGTCGGACGCCGACAGGCGCCTCGTGCAGATGGATCAGATGATCCGCGAGGTCCTCGACCTCGTGCAGCCCGAGCTCGCGAGGCATGGGGTCGTGGTCGAGGCCGTCCTGCCCGAAGGGCTGTCGCCGGTCCTGGGCGATCGGATTCGCCTGCAACAGCTGGTGCTCAACCTCATCATGAACGGCATCGAGGCGATGGCCGAGGTGACGGCGCGTACCCGCCGAATGGTCATCTCCTGCGAGCGTGCGCCCGCAGAGACCACTCCTGCGGTCCTGACGGCTGTGCAGGACGCCGGGATCGGCGCCGCGACGGACGACCTCGAGAAGCTGTTCGATCCGTTCTTCACGACGAAGCGGGATGGTCTCGGCATGGGGCTGTCGATCGGCCGCTCGATCGCCGAGGCCCACGGCGGACGGCTCTGGGCACGCCGCAACGGCGATCACGGGCTGACGTTGTGTCTCTTGCTTCCTGAGACGCGCCCAGCCCGCGTCTGACGCTCAGCGCTTTCGTTCCTTCCTGCGCGCCTTGTAGGCGACGGGCGATCGGCGCGCGTGCGCAACATCCGTAGACCTACCGACCGGTGATCGGAGTCCCTGCGCCGCCCGTGCGTGGCATCCCGGATGCAACATCGAGGGGCATGGACGCCGAGCGCGAGCGGCACACGCTGGAGCGGTCGCGCCACCTCATCGAAGCGTCGCGACAGTTCATCCGCAAGGCGCACAGTCACATCGAGACGGCCACGCAGCGGATGGAGCGGACGCGGAACGTCTTGCAGGCGGCCTGGCTGCTGCGCGAGATGCGGCGGCGCGGCGATCGCGCGCCGCGCCATATCGCATGATCTCTCGCGCTCAGGTCTGCCGGTTGGACCGGGCGGCTCGCCGCGTTCGCTGCAGCGCGCGGATCGCCTTGACGAGATAGCCGGGGTCGACGGGCTTGGTCGCGTGGGCGTCGAATCCCGCCGCAAGCGAGCGATCTCGGACGTCGAGGCCCGTGTAGGCGGTCACGGCGATGGCGACAATCGCGTGGCCGGTTCGCTCACTGAGCGCGCGGACGGTCTGGATCAACGCGTAGCCATCGGTATCCGGCATGGAGATGTCGCTCAGGAGCACGTCGATCTCGTGCGCGGCGAGGATCTCGAGCGCCTCTCTGGCCGACCCGGCCACGCTCACCTCGGCACCCTGCTCCGATACGACGAGCGAGAGCAGCTCTCTCGCATCCGGTTGATCATCGACGATGAGCACGCGGACGCCGCGCAGCGTCTGATGCTCGGTCGACGCCGGCCCGATGCCGTCCATCGCGGTGCCGGGTAGACCGACCCGCACGGCGAGCACCGGCAGATCCACCGTGAAGGTCGCGCCGAGATTCCTTCCCGGACTCTCCGCGCGGATCGCGCCGCCGTGCAGCTCCACGAGCTGCTTGACGATGGCCAGACCCAGGCCGAGGCCCTGATGGCGCCGCGTGGTGCTGCGATCGCCCTGCTCGAAGGGGTCGAAGATGCGCAACAGCAGCGCCGGCTCGATGCCCTGCCCCGTATCGCGGACGGTGAGCCGCGCGTACGTCTCGAAGCGCGTGAGCCGCAGCTCGACCGTGCCGCCCTCGGGGGTGAACTTGATCGCGTTCAGCAGGAGATTGCTGACGACCTGCTGCAGGCGACGCGCCTCGCCGAGCACCTCGCCCGCCGCGTCGTCGAGATCGGTGATCAGCCTCAGCTTCTTGGCGTCGACGTCGGCGGCCACCGCTTCCACCGCCTCCCGCACGACGAGGGCGAAGTCCACCGCCTCGCGCTCGATCTCCATCTTGCCGGCCGCGATGCGTGACAGGTCCAGGAGGTCGCCGACGAGCTGGGCCTGCAGCAGCGCATTGCGCTCGATGACGGCGCTGGCGTGGGCCCGCTTGGCCTCGTCCAGATGGCGCGTCGTGAGCAGGCGTGCCCATCCGAGGATGGCGTTCAAGGGCGTCCGGAGCTCGTGCGAGAGCACGGCGAGGAACTGGTCCTTGCCGCGATTGGCGGCGTCGGCCTCGGCGCGCGCCGCGCGCTCGGTGGCGAACAGCTGGCTGTTTCGAATCGCGGTGCCGGCGTGATCGGCCAGCCGGAGCAGGACGGCCTCGTCGGCGTCCGTGAAGGGTCGATGGCTTCGCCGATCGACATACAGGAGTCCGGCGATGTCGGATTCGCCCGGGATCGGCACGACCACCTGCGAGATCGTGCCATCGATGATGCACGCCTCGATGTAGTGGCGACTGATGCGGGTATCGCGCGCATAGTCGTCCGTCCGGAACGGCTTCCGGGTCGAGAGCACGATCCCGCCGCTGCCGTGGCCCGGCTCCACGACGGCCTCGTGCTCCGCGCCGAGCCATCGGGTGCCGACCTGCTGCCGCAACACCATGCGGCCGCTCTCGGGGTCGCGAACGACGATGCGTGCGATGTCGCCACCGCAGAGCTCGCGCGCGCCTTCGACGAGCCGCTGGAGCGTGGTGTGCAGCTCGAGCGATGCGTTGATCCGCTGCGCCAGCTCGGCGACGAGCTCGGCTTCGCGCTGCCGGCGCCGAGCCTCCTCGTAGAGCCGCGCGTTCTCGATGGCGAGCGCCGCCTGGTCCGCGAACGCCTGCAGGGTCTCGGCGTCGGCGGCCGTAAACCGGCGTCCGCGCCGATCGGCGATGGACAGCGCGCCAAACACGTGGGCGGCGGTTCGAAGCGGCGCCGCCAGCACCGCGGCGTCGTCGGCTTTGCGCATCGCGAGCCGCACGTCGTCGGCCACGGCGACGCGCGGATCGGCGAAGTAGTCGTCCGTCGACACGGCCTCGCCCTGCATCATGGCGAGTCCCGAAATGGTCGCGGGCCCCGCCGGAACGGTATGGCCGGCGGCGAAGGCCGCCTTCATCGTTCCGGAAAACGCGAGCCCCACCAGCGTCTCATTGGGCGACGCCAGGCGCAGACCGCACCCTCGCGCATGGAACAACCCGAGCGCCGCATCGACGACGCGCGTGCCGAGCTCCTCGACGTTCAACGTCTCCGTCAGCACCCGCGCGAGGCGGGCGAACTCCTCGGCGACGGCGCGCCGCTCCTCGGCATCGACCCGCGCCGCGTCGGCGTCGCGCCGCGCGAGCTGCTCTCGCTGCAGGAGGTCCTCGATGGCCGACTCCGCCACGACGCGCGCCAGTCCGAAGGCGACGTGCTGCGCGATGCTCTCGGCGAGCCGCATCTCGTCGGGGGAAAACACGTGCGGCGTGTCGTAGTACACCATGAACTTGCCGAGCAGCTGGCCGTGCGTCACCAGCGGCACGAAGGCCAGCGCGCGGATCCCCTCGCCGAGAATCACGTCGCGCAGGCTCGCGACCGCGGGCTCCGTCGTCACATCGGCCACGACGATCGGCTGCGGGTCGCTCGCATCGCGGGACCACGGCGAGTGCCCATCGACGGCCGCGCGGTACGCGGCCGACAGATTCCGCCACGCCCTGAATCGCATCGTGCCGTCGGGGTCGAACAGCAGGATGCTCGCGCGCGTGGCGCCGACCGCGATGACCGCGTCGACGGCGGCTTCGCACACGGTCGTGAGATCTTTGGCCCGCCCCACGCCGTCGGCCAGGCGGTAGAGGGCCTCGAGCCGCTGCAGGGCGCCGCGCAGCGCCTGCTCGGCGTGGCGCCGGTCGCTGATGTCGCGGGCGATCTTCGACGCGCCGATGATCCGACCGGAGACGTCCCGCATCGGCGAGATGGCGAGCGAGATCGGCACGCGGCGGCCATCCTTCCGGATCCGCTCGGTCTCGAAATGGCGAATGGCTTCACCGCGGCGAAGCCGCGTCAAGATCTCCGTTTCTTCGCTCAGCCGCTCGGGCGGAATGATCAGCGTGATCGACTTGCCGACGGCTTCGGCCGCCGTGTACCCGAACATCGTTTCCGCCCCCTCGTTCCACGACATGATGACGCCGTTGAGATCTTTGCTCACGATGGCGTCGTCGGCGCTGGCAACGAGCGCGGCCAGATGGGCGCTCGCTGCGCGGTCGGAACCTGTGCGCGGGGGAGGCAGGAGTCGGCGGAGTGCGTCCAGCACCGACTTCATGGAGGGCTACCGCGCACGAACGAGTCCATGCGCAACGATCATACGCACGGTTCACCGTTGCGAAAAGTCGGGAGAAACCCTAGCTGTGAAAAAGTTTTCCCAGCCGCGCGCGCAGCGTGTTCCGGTCCACCTTGCCGGCCGGCGTCTTGGGGAGCTCGTCCACGATCTCGATGACGCGGGGGTATTCGTGCTTGCTCAGGCGGTCCTTCACGAAGTCCTGGAGCTCCCGCGCGAACGCGGGCGTCTTTCCCGGCGCCACGATGCACGCCTTCGGGATCTGACCGCGCAGCTCGTCGGGCACGCCGATGACCGCCGCCTCCACCACCTCGGGATGCGCCAGCAGCGCCTGCTCGATCTCGAGCGCGCTCATCGTCCATCCGGCCGAGATGATGACGTCGTCCGAACGACCGGCGTGGAAAAAGTAGCCGTCGGCGTCCATGTGGCCGCGGTCCTTCACGCGGAACCACTCCCCGCGCCGGCGCACCGCGATCTCGCCGAGCTCGCCGGGCGGCAGCGGACCGGCATCGCCGACCACCGCGACGTCCCAGCCGGGCGCCGCCTTGCCGAGGGCGCCGCGGCGCACCTCGTAGCCCGCGAAGCCCGGGTAGTTCACGATGATCACGCCGACCTCGGTGCTGCCGTACATGCTGCGTGGCGCGACGCCGAACGTACGCTCGACGAAATCCCACGTCTTGCCGTCCATCGGCTCGCCGGTGAACGACAGCTTCTCGGGGGCGAACCGCGTCGGGCCCTCCACCCCCGACTCGCGAAGCATCCGATACACCGTCGGGGCCGCCGCGAGGTTGGTGATGCCGAACGCGCCGAGCGCCTCGACGATGCGCTCGGGCCGGAACTTGCCCGAGTAGCTGCCGACGGCGATCCCGAGGGCGAGCGGGGCCACGGTGCCGTGCCACAGCCCGTGCCCCCACGCCGGCGACGACGGGCAGAAGTAGCGATCGCCCGCGCGCAGTCCGACGCCGTACAGCGCGGCGACCATCAGCGTGACGACGGCCCGGTGCGTGTGGCGGACGGCCTCCGGCAGCGCGCGCGTGGTGCCCGACGTGTACTGGAACAGCGCGACGTCGTCGGGCGCGGTGCGCGGGTCATAGCGCGTCGGCAGCGTCCGCAGACGCTCGGTCAGCGCGTCCACGGCGATGACCGTGAGATCGGGAAACTGCGCGCGCCAGCGCTCGGCGTCGTGATCGACCACGAGAATTCGCGGCCGGCAGTCGTCGATGCGCAGCGCGAGCCCCTCGGGACCGAACAGCGTGAACAGCGGCACCGCGATCGCGCCGCGCTTCATCGTGCCGAACACCGCGCCGTAGAACGGCAGCGAGGGCTCGAGCATGATCGCCACGCGCTGGCCGCGCTCGACGCCCGCGTCCTCCAGGTAGTGCGCGAACCGCGACGACCACTCGGCGAGCGCAGCGAAATCGTGCTCCTCCCGCCGGCCGTCCGCGAACTGGATGCGCAGCGCCGTGCCCGTGCCGACGTGGCGGTCGACGCACTCGTGGGCCAGGTTCAGCGACTCGCGGTTGCCGTCGAACAGATCCCAGAGCGCGTCCCAGCGGAACTGCTCGCGCGCGTCGGGATACCGCCGGACGTCGAGCACGCCTCTCACGGCTCGTCCCGGCTGCCCGCCATGCTCATCGGCGCGGCAGCACGACCTCGGCGGTGCCGGCGGCGATCGTTTCGCCGCGCTGATTGGTGCCGTCGATCTCGAGCGTGACGACGCCATCGCGCGTCTTGCCGGTGACGCGGCCGCGACACCAGGTGGTGTCGCCGATGAGATTGTGGCGAAGGACCTTCACGGTCAAGCGACGCAGGAACCCGGCGTCGCCCATCCAGTTCGTGACCAGGTGGCCGAGCCAGGCCACGCGTTCCGGGCCGTAGTCGTACGCGCCGGGGACGCCGACCGCGCGCGCCATCGCTTCGTCCCAGTGCACGCGCTCCGGCGGCTCCGGCACGCCGAAATCGTTCGGGATGCCGAGCGCGGGGTGGCGGTCGAACAGATCGAACGCCAGACCGTGCGCGCGCACGTAGAGGCTGCCCCAGCCCTGCACGAACGCGACGACCGAGGTCACGGTGAGCGGCCCCTTCACGACGTCGGCGACCGCGTCGCCGACGTTGACGTCGCCCCAGTAGCGGGGCGCGGCGCCGCGGATCTCCTCGACCTCGTACGCGCGCTTGATCGCGGCGAGGTCGGCCGCCGAATAGCGGTGCGGCCCCTCGGCCTTGTACTTACCGCGCTCGCGCGCGGTGTCGCGCTCGGTGCGAAAGCACCACGAGTCGGCCTCGCAGACGGCCTCGCCGCGCTGGTTCGTGAACGTGGTGCGATAGATCTGCTGGATCGCTCGCTTCGCGAACTTCGAGGGCTTGTCGACGAGCGCGTGCAGGACGCTCTCCCCAATGACGCGGTCGTCGACACGGATCGGCCGCTGCCAGCGAAAGTCCGTGCCGGCGTACATGGCGTGGATGCCGGGCAGCCCGCCGACGTAGCCGGACACCACGCGATCCATCGCGAACAGGATCGTCGGCGGCGCGACGCCGGCCTCGATCCAGTACGGGTTGCGGTCGCCGATGCCGTGCGCCCAATGGCGAATGGCATCGCGGGTCGCGACCTCTATATAGGGCTCGGGACGCCGCACCGGCTTGCCGAGCCGGGCTTCGAGGTCGGCGAGGGCGGCGGCGGTGATCGTGGGAAAGCGCGTGGAAGCCAGCGTCTCGTGGCGGCTCATGCTCAGGAACATTACCATCGGTTCATGTTGCGCCCTCCCTGTCGGTGCAGTAGGGTCGTGCCTTCGGAGGGCGCGATGGGTGACGTGCTGAAGGCCTACTTCGTTCCGAACGGCTCGTATCTGATGGAGATGGCGGAGGACGGCGACTCGGTATCCGCCGTCGAGGCGCTGCAGGAGATCGGGCGCGAGATCCGCACGACGCTGCGTCCCGACGCCATCGTCGTCGCCTCGCCGCACTGGCTGCCGAGAAGCGCGTTCTTCGTCGACGACGGCGCCCAGCACGAATCGTTCAACGACTATCCGCTGCGGCCGGCGCCCTTCGGCCGGCGCTTCTTCTCGTACACCGCCGCCGGCGATCCGGTGCTCGCGCGGGCCATCGTCGACGCCGCGCGGAACGCGGGCCTGCCCGCCGCCACGAAGGTCTACGGCTTCGATCACGGCGCGTTCTGCCCGCTGAAGGTCATGGACCTCGCCGCCATTCCCACGGTGCCCATCTCGACGTCGCGGCGCTCGTACGACGAGTCGGTGCGCTGGGGCGAGGCGGTGCGGCGGGCGGCG
>Ga0075431_100007295_pt1 | contig 11010 bp, 11 predicted proteins | sample RhiMetdeltSRZDD5_FD_75297 | JGI IMG/M metagenome (GOLD analysis project Ga0075431, IMG submission 75297) | Populus rhizosphere microbial communities from Tennessee, USA - Rhizosphere MetaG P. deltoides SRZDD5 | ecosystem: Host-associated > Plants > Roots > Rhizosphere > Soil | place: USA...
GCCCGCCCTCGTCGCGCCTCTCCGTCGTCGCCATCGCGCCCCCGCAAGCCCCCGCCGCGCTCCGCGCCACGCCCGGCGAGCGCGAGGTGCGGCTCGAGTGGCAGGCCTCCTCGGCGCTTGCCGACGGGACGACGGCCGAGGACCGTTTCGTCTACCAGATTCTGCGCGCCCCCGGCCCCGAGGCGCCGCTCGACGTCGTGACGCAGACCGCGCCCGGCGCCGCGAGCTACGTCGACCGCGGCCTCGAGAACGAGCGCGCCTACGTCTACGCGATCCGCGCGCTTCGCACGACGCGTGCCACCGTCGCTCGCAGCGATACTTCGGAGCGCGTGACCGCGACGCCGGTCGACATGACCCCGCCGCGGCCGCCGAGCGAGGTGGTCGGCATCCCGTCGGAGGCCACCGTGCGTCTGGTGTGGATGGCGAGCCCGGATCTGGACGTCGGGCGTTACATCGTCTATCGAGGGCGGGAGGGCGGGTCGCTCGAGCGCGTGGGCTCGACGGCGTCGCCGGGAACCACCTTCACGGATCGCGAGGTGCCGGCCGGACGGTGGCGCTACGCGGTGAGTGCGCAGGACACCTCATCGCGCGCCAACGAGAGCACCCTCTCCGGCGAGGTGACGGTGGTGGTCCCATGACTTATAATCACGGAAATTCCACCGGGGAGACGATGCCATGAAGGCGACTTTCCAGGGCTCGATCGTCGCGATGGTCACCCCCTTCCGCAACGGCAAGATCGACGAGCCCAAGGTGAAAGAGCTCGTCGAGCTGCACGTCACGCAGGGCACCGACGCCATCGTGCCGTGCGGCACGACCGGTGAGTCACCCACCTTGAGCCACGACGAGCACCGGCACATGGTCGAGCTCGTGGTGCAGACGGCGGCCGGCCGCATTCCGATCATCGCGGGGACCGGCTCGAACTCCACCGCCGAGGCCATCGAGCTCACCAAGCACGCCGCCCACGCGGGCGCGAGCGGCGCCCTCGTCGTCAACCCGTACTACAACAAGCCGACGCAGGAAGGCCTCTACCGGCATTTCCGCGCGGTGGCCGAGGCGACGGCGCTGCCGATCCTCGTCTACAACATCCAGGGCCGCACCGCCGTCAACATCGAGACCGACACGATGGTGCGGCTCGTGCGCGACTGCCAGACGATCGTCGGCGTGAAGGAAGCGTCCGGGTCGCTCGATCAGATGAGCCAGGTGATCCTCGCCTGCGGCCCGGACTTCAGCGTGATCTCCGGCGATGACAACATCACGCTGCCGCTCCTGGCGATCGGCGGACGCGGGGTCATTTCCGTGATCGCCAACCTCGTGCCGCGCGAGACGTCCGAGATGGTGCATGCCGCACTCGATGGCGACTGGAAGCGGGCGCGCGATCTGCACTACAAGCTCTTCCCGCTCGCGCGGGCGGCGTTCCTCGAGACGAATCCGATCCCCATCAAGGAAGCGATGGCCATGACCGGCATGCTCGAGCCCGAGTTCCGGCTGCCGATGTGCCGCATGGGCGATGGCAATCGCGAGAAGCTGCGCGCGATCCTCACGGCGTACGGCCTCGTGAAGTAGCCGCGGCATGACCGACGTCGTCGTCGCCGGCGCCGCGGGCCGGATGGGTACCCGGATCGTGGCGTGTCTGCAGGGCGACGCGGAGCTGAAGGTCGGCGCGGCGATCGAAGCAAACGGCCACGCGGCGCTCGGGAAGGACGCCGGCGAGATCGCCGGCATCGGCAAGATCGGCGTCCCCATCACGGCGGACGCACCCGCCGCCATCACGGCCGGCCGCGTGCTCATCGAGTTCTCGATTCCCGACGCGACCCTCGCGCACCTGGAGCTGGTGGCGGCGACGGGAGCCCGTGCCGTCATCGGCACCACCGGATTCACGCCGACGCAGCGCGAGCACATCGCCGAGCTCGGCCGCCGCGCGGCGATCATGCTGGCCCCCAACATGTCGGTCGCGGTGAACGTGGCCTACCAGGCGCTCACGCTGATCGCCCGGGCGCTCGGCGACGACTACGACGTGGAGGTCACCGAGATTCATCACCGCTTCAAGAAGGACGCGCCGAGCGGCACCGCGCTCGCGATGGCGGAGACGGTGGCCGCCGCGCTCGGTCGCGATCTGGCGAAGACCGGCGTGTACGGACGCCAGGGGCAAACGGGCGAGCGCACCCCGAAGGAGATCGGCGTGATGTCGCTGCGGTCCGGCGACGTCGTCGGCGAGCACACGGTGTCCTTCGGAACGCTCGGCGAGCGCCTGGAGCTCACGCATCGCGCGCACAGCCGCGACACGTTCGCGCGGGGGGCGCTCCGCGCCGCCCGCTGGATCGCGGCCCGCCCGCCGGGGCTCTATTCCATGCAGGACGTGCTCGGCCTCTGATCGCGCTGCCCGTGGACAAGCTCTTTCTCGACGACGTGCGGTTCTTCGGCCGCCACGGCGTCACGAAGGCCGAGGAATCGGTCGGCGCATGGTTCTCGGTGGACGTCGCGCTCACCGTCGATCTCACGCCCGCGGCCGTTTCCGACGACCTCGGCGCCGCCGTCGACTACGGCGCGGTGGCGCGGCGGATCGTGGAGATCGGGACGGGGCCGCGCGTGAACCTGATCGAGCGTCTCGCGGGGCTCATGGCGCAGGCGCTGCTGCGCGAGTTCCCCGCCGGCGAGGTGTGCGTGCGCGTTCGCAAGATGACGGCACCGCTCGATGGCGTGGTTGGCACGCCGGGCGTCGAGATCACGCGGAGGCGGTAGTGGAGCGTGTCTATCTCGGACTGGGCTCGAACGTGGGCGATCGGCTCGCCACGCTGCGCGCGGCCGTCGACCGCCTGAGCGCGGGCGGCGAGATCAGCGTGGTGTCCGCGTCCCGTCTCTACGAAACGGAGCCGTGGGAGGACGAGCCGGGACGCACGATAGGTGAGCGCGCCTGGCACCTCAACTGCGTGGTCGCGGTCGAGACGAATCTCGAGCCGCGCGTGCTGCTCGAGCGGGTGCACGCCGTCGAAGACGCGCTCGGCCGCACGCGCGCCGGCGGCACGCCGGAGGCGCGGCGCTTCACGCCGCGGACCGTGGACATCGACATCCTCTTCTACGGCGAGCGCGTCATCAGCGTGCCCGACGAGCTGCACGTGCCGCATCTGCTCCTGCACGAGCGCGCTTTCGTGCTGCGGCCCCTGGCCGAGGTCGCTCCCGACCTCCGCCATCCCACGCTCTATCGCACGGTGCGCGAGATACTGGCGGACGTGGAAGACGACCACGTCGTGGAAACGGCCGATTTCCCGGCCGAGTGGCTGCGGCGCGACTGATGGTGGCGAGCGCCGACTTCGAGCGCGACGCGCTGGCACATCTTGATGCGCTGTATAACTTCGCGCTATATTTGGCCCGGAACTCGGCCGAGGCCGAGGACCTGGTGCAGGAGACCTACCTCCGCGCCTTCCGCTTCTCCCACCGGTTCGAGCCGGGAACCCACCTGCGGGCCTGGTTGTTTCAAATCCTGAGGAACACGTTTTTCACGTTCTATCGCATCCGCGACCGGGAGGCCGCGGTGGCCGAGGATGGCGTACCGGACTGGGATGTCCCCATGTTCCACGACGCGCCGGACGAAGATAGCAAGGCCACCGAGACGCACACGGACCTCGAGCGGGCGATGCAAAAACTCCCGGAGGAGTTCCGAACGGTGCTGCTGCTGGCCGAGGTCGAGGGCTTGCCACTCGAAGAGGTCGCTCGGGTGATGTCCTGCCCGGTCGGCACCGTCAAGTCGAGGATCTTCCGGGCGAAGGAGCGCTTGCGCGGCTTTTTGCGCGACTACGGAAAATGACAGGACCATACGACGACCTTTCGGACGAAGAGCTGGGCCGGCGCCTCGCCGCGGAGCTTCCGCGGCACGCGGCGCCGGCACATCTGAGCCGCGCCATCCGCGCCGCCCTCCCGGCCCGCGCGCCGCAGCGGCCGTGGCTCGCCCCGACGGTCGCCGCGCTCGCCACCGCGCTGCTGCTGCTCCTGGTCTTCATGCCCATGATGTCGCGCGTGCAGCCGACCGACCCCACGGAGCGCCTCGTGCGCGCGGTGGTGAGCGAGCACACGCGCGTGCTCATGTGGGGCGTCCGCCACGGAGACGTGGTGCCGGCCACGCTGCCCGAGCTCTCGCGAGAGACGGGCGTGGCGCTCACGCGGAGCTTCATCGGCGACGACCAGCTGACGCTCGTCGCCGCCGAGCCGATCTACGTCGACCGGCGGCGCGGCATCGCGATTCACTATCGCGACACCGAGGGCCACCTCGTGAGTTACATGGCGGTTCCCGGCACGGGCGTGGCCATTCCGGACCGTGATCGCGTGCAGGTCGATCGCTTCCGGCCGGCGCTGGTTCGCGACAGCGGCTACGCCACCTGGCTCTGGCGCCAGGGCGACGTCGCGTGCGTGATCGTGTCCGATCGCGTGTCGGACGCGGAGCTCGACACGTTCAAGGACCACTTCAAGCGCCTGCGCGCCGCGACCGAACCGCTCCCCGCCTACTAGAGCTCGTTCGTCACGATCTGGTCCGGGGATTGGCGGCGGCGCAGCAAGCGCAGCGAGCCATCGGACTCCAGCATGACCTCGGGCGCCTGCGGGATCGAGTTGTAGTTGATCATCGCCATGCCGGCGCAGTAGGCGCCAGCGCCGCCGACGATCACCACGTCGCCGATGCTCGGGCGCGGGACGGTCCGGGGACCGAGGGCTTCGGGATCGCCCGGGCCGGGCGTCAGGATGTCGCCGGATTCGCAGCATGGGCCGACGAACACGACGTCGGCCGCGGAGCGGCCGGTCGCCCCGAGGACATCGATCGGATGCTGCGCGCCGTACATCGCCGGGCGCGCCACCTCCGGCATCCCCGCATCGAGCTTCGCGAACACGTAGCCGTCCTTGCCGGTATCGACCACGTCCACGCACGTCGCGACCACGGCGCCGGACTCCGCCACGAGGAGCGTGCCCGGCTCGAGCTCGAGGTGGAGCGCACGACCGTCGCGGGCCTTGAACCCCTCCAGCTCGGCGCGGACGTGCCAGGCGACCTCCTCGAGGTTCACCGACTCCTCGTTCGGCATCCGCCCGACTTTCAGTCCGCCGCCCAGGTTGACGACCTTCACGTCGGGAACGCGGCCGACGAGATCGAGGGTCATGCGGGTGACCCGCTTCCACACCTCGGGGTCCGTGCCGGAGCCGATGTGGGAATGCAGGGTGCGGATGACGAGCCCGTAGCGCGCCGCGACGGCTTTCACCTGATCGAGATACTCGTGCCAGATCCCGAAGCTCGAGGCCGGGCCGCCGGTGTTCGTGCGCTTGGTCGATCCACTGCCGAGCCCGGGATTCATCCGCACCGCGATCTCGTGGCCCGGCGCCGCCTGCCCGAAGAGCTCCAGCTGGTGCAGCGAGCACGCGTTCAGCAGCACACCCCGCGAGACGTGTTCCTTCACGCGCCGCGACGGCATCTGCGAGGTGAGCTGGATCTGTGACGGCGCGAAGCCGGCCGCGAGCGCGCGCTCGACTTCCCAGTCGCTCGAGGCGTCGATGTGCAAGCCGAGCTCGCGAAAGAGCGTGAGGATGCCGCGGCTCGGATTCGCTTTCATCGCGTACCGGAGCGTGAAGCCGTAGGGCGCCGCGAACGCCAGCGCGCGGCGCGCGGTCGCTTCGAGCCGCGCGCGATCGTAGACGTAGCACGGCGTCCCGAAGCGCTCGCGCACCTCGGCAGCCTTTTCCTCGGTCAAGAACGGCGCGTGGCGCGCAGTCACGTATCGGGCCTCCCTGGGTACCGGATCAGTCACCCGAAGGATAACCGATCGCGACTACGCCTCGCGATCCACGGCGTAGACCAGCGCCATCACGAACGTCGCGGCCAGCAAGACCTCCGAGTCGCCGAAGTTGTGCTCGAAGAGGCCGGCCACCAGAAAGCCCGCGACCGCGGCCATCGCGCCGGTCACGAGGGCGCTCGCCTGCGCGTCCTCACTCACCCGGCGAGCGACACGCTTCGCGTGGACGAAGAACGCGAGCCAGAGCCAGAGCCACGTGAGGAGGCCGAAAATCCCGCGCTCCACCAGCATCTGGATCGGGGAGTTATGAAGATGGCCGCGGGACTTGTTCGTGACTTCCGGAGCCGCGTACTTCGGATAGATCCGCTTGACCTGGCCCGGCCCCACGCCCGTCAGGAGATGGTCGCGGGCCATCACCAGACCGCTCCGCCACATCAGCACGCGCTCCGACGACGTCGGATCGTTCGGGTCGGCAATGCTCCGCGCGCGGTCCCGGACACCCGGTAACAACAAGAGCACGACCGCCAGCGCCACGAGGCTGCCGAAGAGCACGCTGCGTCCGTAACGGAGCGATCCGCCGAGGACGGTCACGCCGGCCGCGAAGCCGAGCCACGCGCCACGCACGTAGGTCACCGCCAGGGCCACCGCGGCGAGGCCCCAGGCCACCGGCGCCCACACGGGGCGCCCGCGCCTCCGGAGCAGCTCGGGAAGCGTCGCCAGCAGCACGATGTTCAGCACGCCCGCCAGCGTCATGTAGATGCTGTAGAACCCGTGCGCGCGGTGGCACCGCTTCGCGACGCGACCGAGCGTCGGCACCCAGGCCTCGATCTCCGGGCAGAAGGTCACCTGCCCGATCCCGATGAGCGCGATGATCCCGAGGACCGCGAGCAGGCCGAACAGCGCGCGCCGTGCCGCCGACGCATCCGGAAGCGCGTCGCGAATCACCCACACGCTTCCCAGCAGCAACACGTTCCGTCCGATCACGAGGCTGTCCAGGGGCTGGCCGGACCTCAGCGCCGCCACGAGCGTCACGAGCGTGAAGGCCACCATCGGCCACACGAGCGGCCATCCGGGCCGCGCGCGGCCCCGCGCGACGCGCCAGAGCCCGCGCAGCGCGAGCGCGATCAGCGCCGCTTGCGCGAGCGAGATCGAGACGCCCATGCCGACGACGTACGCGCCGAGGAGCCCGTTGCGGAGCCACGCGTCGCCTCGGCTCGTCGCCCCGCGGGGCTCAGTAGGCGTTGGTGAAACCCCGGTACAGCGTCTGGACGAGGATCTTCAGGTCGAGGAACAGCGACCAGCGCTCGATGTAGTAGAGGTCGTACTCGATCCGCTTTTCGAGCGACGTGTCGCCGCGCCAGCCGTTCACCTGCGCCCAGCCCGTCATGCCGGCCTTCACCTTGTGGCGCAGCATGTAGCCGGGAATGCGCCGCCGGAAGTCCTCGACGAACACCGGCCGCTCGGGACGCGGTCCCACGAGGCTCATCTCCCCCCGGAGCACGTTGAGCAGCTGCGGGAGCTCGTCCAGGTTGAAGCGCCGCAGCGTGGCGCCGATCGACGTGCGACGCTCGTCGTCTTGCCGCGCCCACACGGGCCCGGTCGCCGCTTCGGCATCGACGCGCATCGTCCGGAACTTGAGGAGCTCGAAGCGACGGCCGTCGAGCCCCATGCGCTCCTGCCGCAGCAGGACCGGCCCGGGCGACGTCAGGCGCACGGCCAGCGCGATCCCGAGCATCACGGGCGCCGCCAGGAAGAGACACACGCCGCCCACCACCAGGTCGAACACGCGCTTCATCAGCTGGTTCCAGCCGTAGAGCGGCGACTCACGCAGGTGGATGAACGGAATCGCTTCGAACTCCTCGATCCCCCCGCGCAACGACGCGAGCCCGTACACGTCCGGCACGAGGTGGATGGTGACGGGATCGTCGCTGATGTCGCCGAGGATGCCGATGAGACGCCCGTGCTCCGCGTGAGGCAACGCGACGAAGATGACTTCGACCGTATGACGATCGAGGATCGCGCGCACGTCCTCGAAGCCGCCGAGCCATGGGCCCCGGCCGGCATCGACCTCGGTCTTGTCCCCGAGAACACCGAGCACCTGGATGCCCAGGTCCACTCGCCGCGCCAGCATCGCAAGCACGTCGGCGGCCGGCCGGCCGCCGCCGATCACGATCGCGCGCCGCTGGTTGTATCCGCGCCGCCGCGCCACGCGGAGCGCCTCGCGGAAGACCGCGCGCACCAGGCTCGCGCCGACGATCGACAACACCCAGAAATAGAGGATGACGACACGGGAGTACTCGTAGGAGTGGAAGGCGAACTGCATCACCGCGACGAGGACGAGCACGCCGAGCGTCGACGCCTTCGCGGTGTCGACCCACTCCGAGACATGAGAGCCGATGCGGCGCGGACGATAGAGATCGAACCGGTGGAACGCGAACGCCCACACCAGCAAGATCGGGACGAGCTGCAACAGGTAGTCGCGCAGGGGCGGCACTTCCGGCGTGACGAGCGCCGGCCCGACGACGTAGAAACGCAGCCCGTACGCCGCCAGCCACGAGGCAGCAACCACCGTGAGGTCCGCCGCGAGCATGAGCTGCTCGAACAGCCGCGAGTGCGCCTTCAGCATCCGACGGCCTCGCTGAGATACGCGGCGATGCGTTCACGAAACAGCGGCCGGTCGAACGTCTCGGCGCGCGCCCGCAGCGCCTTGGGCTCGAAGCGGCCCTCGGTCCCCTCGAACGTCTCCATGGCGGCGACCAGCGCGTCGACGGTCTGCTCCCGAAAGAACACGCCGGTCTGCTCGGTCACCGTTTCCGTCGCCCCGCCCACCCCATAGGCGATCACGGGACGACCCGCCGCCATCGCCTCGAGCGGGACGATACCGAAATCCTCCATGGCCGGAAACAGCAGCGCCCGGCATCGCGCGTAGAGACCGGCGATGTCGGCATCACTTCGCCACCCGAGCATCTCCACGCTCGGCCCGGCCATCGCCGCCAGCCGGCGCGCCTCGGGGCCGGCGCCCACGACGACGAGCCGGCGGCGCATGCGCGTGGCGGCCGCCACGGCGAGATCGACGCGCTTGTACGGGACCAGCGCGGACACGACGAGATAGTAGTCGTCGGGCCCGTCGGGCGCGATCGTGAAGCGCGACAGGTCGACCGGCGGATAGATCACGTCGGCCGTGCGCTCCCACACTCGACGGATCCGGTCGGCCACGAAGTGGGAGATCGCAACGATGCGGTCGGGCCGTGCGCTCGTCCGACGATCCCAGCGGCGCAGCGCCGCCGCGACCGCGGGCATGGCAAGGCGCGCCGCGCGCGGCGCCCGCGCGCCGAAGTAGTCGTCGTACAGGTCCCAGACGTACCGCATCGGCGTGAAGCAGTAGCAGACGTGGGTGGCGCGAGGCCCGCGCCGGGCGGCCTTCGCCACCGCGTGACTCGACGAGAGCACGAGGTCGTAGGCCGCGAGATCGAAGCTCCGCACGGCCGCGGGAAAGAGCGGGAGGTAGTAACGGTACCGGTCGACGGCCTGGGGCAGCCGTTGCACGAACGACGTCACGATGCGCCGGCGCTCGATGACCGGCGAGACGCTCCCCGGCACGTGGAGCAGCGTGAACAGGTCCGCGTCGGGAAAGAGCTCGCAGAACACCTCGAGGCAGCGCTCGCCCCCGCGCATACCCGTGAGCCAGTCGTGGACGAGGGCGACGCGGAGACCGGGCGTCATCCCACCGCCTCGCGCACGGCGGTCTGCACCGCGCGACCCGTCGTTTCCCACGAGAAGAGCTTAGCCCGGGACAGGCCGCGCGCACGCAGGTCCTCGGCGAGCACGTCGTCCTCGAAGAGGCGTCGCATGGCGTCGGCGAGCGCGTCGGTCTGCAGCGGATCCACGAGGAGCGCGGCATCCCCGACGACCTCCGGCATGGACGACGTCGACGACGTGATCACCGGCGTGCCGCACGCCATCGCTTCCAGCGCGGTCATGCCGAACCCTTCGTACAGCGACGGCAGGAGCAGCATCCGCGCCCCGCGGTAGAGGTCGGGCAGCGCGGCGCCCTCCGCGTACGGCGCCCAGTCCACCTGGTCGCCCAGCGCGAGCCGCTCGAGGCGCGTGCGAAGGTCGTCGACGTTGCGCGCGCGTCCCCACCCGCGCAGCACGAGGCGAACGTCACGCCCGCGCGCGACGGCGGCGAAGGCGTCGACGACACGGCCCAGGTTCTTGTGCGGCATCACGTTGCCGAGGTAGAGCGCATACGGGCGGCTCGCCGTGGCCGGCGGCCCCGGCGCGTAGCGTCGCGGATCGCAGCCCGGGGCCACCACCCGCAAGCGCTCGCGGGGAACGCTCGGATAGAACCGCTCGATGTCACGGCGCGTGCTCTCCGAGCTCACGATGATGCGCCGCGAGGCACGGAGGACCGCGGGCACGTAGTGGCGGAAGTAGTACTGCTGCCGCGGATACTCGCCCGGATAGTGCAGCGGCAGCACGTCGTGGATCACGGTCACCTGGGGGACCGGTGTGGCGAGCAGCCCTTCGGGCATGAGATTGAGCAGCGCGTCGGCGCGCGTGCGCCGCACGTGGGCCCGCAGCGCGGTCTGCGTCCACACGAGGCGCGCGAGGTGTCCCGAGGCCCCACGCTCCGGCCGGATCCGGGACGAGACGCGCACCACCTGCGCGTGACGCGCGGTCACCGCCTCCGGCGCCGAGGTGAACACGGTGAGCCGCTCCCCGACGTCCTCGAGCGCGTCGATCAGCTGCAGCCCATAGATCCCGAGGCCCGTCGGGCGCTCGCCCACGATCGCGGCGTTGACCGCGAGCACTACCGTCCCTGCCCCGCGCTCACGTGCCGATCCGCGAGGATCTGGCGGTAAATGTCGCGCTGGGCCTGCGCGATGCGCTCGTTCGTGTAGAGGCGGTCCACCCGCGCGCGGCCGCGCTCCACGAGCCGCTTGCGGAGCGCGGGATCGTCGAACAGCGTGGCGAGCTGCGCGCGGAGCGCCCTCGCGTCGCCTTCCGGAAACACGAGGCCGGCCTCGCCGATCACCTCCGGGATCGCCCCCGACGAGGACCCGACGACGGGCACGCCCGCGGCCATGGCCTCGATGAGCACGTGGCCGAACTGCTCGGCCCACGACGGCGTCGTGCGCGACGGCAGCACGAGCGCATCCATGCACGCGAGGTAGTCCGGCACCGCCGTGTCGGGAACCCCCCCGATGAACACCGCTTTGCCCGCCGGCCAGCTCGTGGTCTG
>Ga0075431_100007297_pt1 | contig 11010 bp, 9 predicted proteins | sample RhiMetdeltSRZDD5_FD_75297 | JGI IMG/M metagenome (GOLD analysis project Ga0075431, IMG submission 75297) | Populus rhizosphere microbial communities from Tennessee, USA - Rhizosphere MetaG P. deltoides SRZDD5 | ecosystem: Host-associated > Plants > Roots > Rhizosphere > Soil | place: USA...
CGCAGCAAGATCGACTGGCTCGCGCTCGAACGTCCCGAACACGCGTCCTGGCTCGAGTTCTATAAGAAGCTGCTCGCGGTCAGACGCGATCGTATCGTGCCGAGGCTTGCCGGGACCGACGGACATGCGGGCCGATACACCATCTTCGGCGACGGTGCGATCGCGGTCGCGTGGACACTGGGCGACGGCAGCACGCTCGAGCTGCGTCTGAACCTGTTGGATACCCTCACGCGAGCCGGGTCCCCGCCCCAGGGCGAGTTGCTCCATTGTGAACCGGCGAATGCGGCGAACGCTTTCGACGCGGGCGAGCTTCCGGCAAACGCATCCGCCATATATCTGCAGCGCGCATCGCGCTAAGGACGAACACCATGGCTGCTCCTTCCCAGGACGACGCTGAAAGCGATCTCGACAGGCTGAGCCGCCTCTATGGCATCGCGCCCGAGTACAAGGACATCTGGGGTAAGCCTCAACGCGCTTCCGACAACACACGCCTTGCGCTTCTGAAAGCGCTCGGCGCACTCGATGAGCAGAGTGATCTCGGTACGGCCGCGCGCGCGAGGGAAATGCGGCGCTGGCGCACGATACTCTCCTGCGTCGCCGTTTTCCGCATCGACAAGGTCCCGTACCGCATACATCTGCACTTCAGAGAACGCGACGAGCGCGCGACGTATCGCTGGACGTTCGCGCTCGAGCACGCGCAGACGCTGACGGGCGAGTTTCGGCCGTGCGATCTCGAGGTGCTGGCGCGGCGAGAGATCGACGGCGAGCGCTACATGGAAGTCGCCTTCGACTGGCGCAGCACCCTGCCGGCGGGATACCACCGTTTCAGCCTTGCGGGACCCGGTCTCGAGGGCGACTGGCTTTCCTTCATCGTGGGACCCGAGCAGTGCTACCTGCCGCCGGCGCTCACCGCCGGCGCGCGCGTGTGGGGAGCGGCCGTGCAGCTTTACAGCGTTCGCTCCGAGCGCAACTGGGGCATGGGCGACTTCACCGACCTTCGTACGGTGGTCGAGCAATGGGGCCATCGCGGGGCTGGCGTCGTGGGCGTGAATCCGCTGCATGCGCTGTATCCCCACAATCCGGCCCATACGAGTCCGTATTCGCCGTCTTCGCGTCTTTTTCTGAACGTGCTGTATATCGATGTCGAGGCAGTGGCCGACGCACGCGAGAGCGCGGAAGTGCTCGCCGCAATGGCGAGCCCTCAGTTTCAGTCTGCGCTCCAGGGCGCACGCGCGGCCGAGCTCGTCGACTATCCGGCTGTCGCCGCGCTGAAGATGCCTCTGCTCGAGCGTGCGTACCGACATTTCCGCGAGCATCACCTCGCACAGGATACCGATCGCGGCACCGCGTTCCGCCGCTTTCAAAATGAGGGCGGTGAACGCTTGCGGCGGCACGCTCTCTTCGAAGCGCTGCAAGAGCATTTCCATGCAGCCGATCGGTCCGTCTGGGGCTGGCCGCGGTGGCCGGAAGCATACCGGCGGCCGGACTCGCCGGAAGTCACTGCGTTCGCGGAGGCGAACACCGAGCGCATCGAGTTCTACGAGTATCTGCAGTGGCAGGCTGCGGTGCAGCTCGAAGGCGCGGGCACACGCGCGACAGCGCTCGGCTATGGCGTGGGCGTCTACCAGGATCTCGCGATCTCGATCGATCGCGGTGGGGCCGAAAGCTGGGCCAACCAGGATGTCTACGCAGTCGGCGCAAGTGTCGGCGCCCCCCCGGATGAAGTGAATCTGAAAGGGCAGAACTGGGGCCTTCCGCCGCTGCGGCCCGAAGCGCTGCGAGCAGCTCGCTACGAACCCTTCATCGAAACGCTCCGCGCCAACATGCGCTATTCCGGCGCGCTGCGCATCGACCACGTGATGGGTCTGTACCGACTCTACTGGATACCGCCCGAAGCGTCGGCCGCTGAAGGCGCCTACGTCTGCTATCCGTTCGACGATCTCATCACGATCCTTGCGCTCGAAAGCCATCGGAACGAATGCATGGTGATCGGCGAGGATCTCGGCACTGTGCCCGACGAAGTGCGCACCGGTCTCTTACGCGCGCGTGTGATGTCGTACCGGCTGCTTTTCTTCGAACGCACGGATGACGGCGACTACAAGAAACCCTCCGCATATCCGGTGGACGCACTCGTCGCCGCCTCCACGCACGATCTCGCTACGCTCTCGGGATTCTGGACGGGCCACGATCTCGAAGTGCGGCAGAAGCTCAATCTCTTTCCATCCGAAGAGCTGCGCAAGCAGTACGTGCTCAATCGCGCGCTCGAGAAAGCGCGGCTGGTGCTTGCGCTCGAACGCGAAGATCTCCTGCCCGAAGGGAAAGTGAACCCGGTGAGCTCTCCGATGACGCCGGAGCTTGCGCTTGCGGTGCACGCGTATCTTGCCAAGACGCCGTCGCGGCTCTTCGTGGTGCAGCCGGAAGACGTGCTCGGCGTGATCGAGCAGGCGAACATGCCGGGAACGGTGGAAGAACAGCCGAACTGGCGCAGGAAGCTCCCGCTCACTCTCGAAGAGATGGAGCACGATGAGCGCTTCCTCTCAACGACCGAAACCCTGGCGCGCATCCGGCCCCTGCCGAAACCGCGGGGCGGTGGCGGCCCCGGACCCGGAGTCAAAATCCCCCGGGCGACCTATCGCGTTCAGCTCAACGCGGACTTCAGGTTTTCCCACGCGACGGCGCTCATCCCTTACCTTTCGCGACTCGGGGTGAGCCATGTCTACTGCTCGCCGTACTTGCGCGCGCGGCCGGGCAGCCGCCACGGCTACGACATCATCGACCACAACGCTCTCAATCCCGAGATCGGCACCCAGGAAGATTTCGATCTTTTCGTCTCGACGCTGCGCGACCACGGCATGGGACACATTCTCGACATGGTGCCCAATCACATGGGCGTGCTCGGCGCGGACAATGCGTGGTGGCTCGACGTGCTGGAGAACGGGCCGTCGTCCGCTCACGCGGAGTTCTTCGATATCGAATGGAACCCGGTCAACCCGGCGTTGCAAAACCGCGTGCTCATTCCCGTGCTCGGAGACCAGTACGGGCTGGTCCTGGAACGCGGCGAGCTGAAGCTCATCTTCAAGGCCGAAACCGGTGAATTCAGCATCTGCTACTACGATCACCGCTTCCCCGTCGATCCCCGCGAATATCCGCGGATCCTCGAAGTCGTGCTGACTCTCACCGGCGGCGGAAACATTCCAGCGCACGCAGCTGCCGAGCTCGGAACGCTGCGCGCGGCCCTCGGACATCTGCCGCGCCGTGAAGACTTGTTCGCGGAGCGCCGGGCCGAGCGTCAGCGCGACAAGGACGTGCACAAACGCCAGCTCGCGCGGCTGGTGGCCGAACATTCCGGCATAGCACAGGCGATCGAACGGGCGCTCCAGGCATTCAACGTGGGAAGCGGCGACCGTGCGGCGTGCGAGCGCCTGCACGAGTTGCTCGAAGCGCAGGCGTATCGACTTTCTTCGTGGCGCGTCGCGGTCGACGAGATCAATTACCGCCGCTTTTTCGACATCAACGATCTCGCGGCCCTTCGCATGGAGAACGAGAGCGCGTTCGAAGCAACCCATCGCTTCGTGCTCGCGACTGCGGCCAGCGGCAAGATCGACGGGCTGCGCATCGACCATCCGGACGGCTTGTACGATCCGGAGCAGTACTTTCAACGGCTGCAGAACCGCTACGCGCAGCTCGCCGGTATCCCGCTCGAACCTTCAGACGACGGCCGGCCGCCGCGGCCGCTTTACGTCGTCATCGAAAAAATCGCCGCGAGTCACGAAAAGATTCCCGAAACGTGGGCCGTGTACGGCACCTCCGGCTATCGGTATGCCGCACTCGTGAACGGCCTTTTCGTCGATACGGAAGCCGCGGACGAGATGGAGCGCGTCTACCGCAGCTTCGCGCCCGATGCTCTGGATTACGCCGAGAGCCTTTACAAAGGCAAGCACCAGATCATGGACGCGGCGCTCGCCTCGCCGCTCGCGATGCTCGCGACGCAGCTTCTTCGCATCGCGCATGCCGACCGGCGCACGCGTGATTACACGCTCAACAACCTGAGAAGGGCGCTCGCGGAGATCGTCGCGTGCTTCCCGGTGTACCGCACGTACATCGTGGACACGCCCTCGATACAGGACCGCCGCTACATCGAGTGGGCAGTTGCGCAGGCGCGCCACAGAAGCCGCGCCGCGGATGCGACGGTCCTCGACTTCGTACAGCGCATGCTGCTCGCCGAGGCGCCTCCGGAGGCGTCAGCGGAACTGAGGGAGCAGATCAAAACCTTCGCGATGAAGGTGCAGCAGTTCACCGCGCCTGTTACGGCGAAAGGTGTCGAAGACACGGCGTTTTACCGTTACAACCGGCTCGTCTCCCTGAACGACGTCGGCGGCGACCCGGACCAGTTTGGCGTCACGGTTTCCGCTTACCACGGTGCGAGCGCCGAGCGCGGGGCGAATCGTCCCCACACGATGCTGGCGACGTCCACCCACGACAACAAGCGGTCGGAAGACGTGCGCGCGCGCATCGATGTGCTCTCCGAGATGCCGGCGGAATGGCGCAAGCTCCTGCGCCGCTGGGAGCGCATGAACCGCAGCAAGAAAGCGACGGTCGAGGACCGTCCTGCTCCAAGCACGAACGACGAGTACCTCCTCTATCAGACGCTTCTCGGCAGCCTCCCCGTCGACCTGAAGGGCGACGAAGCGCTCATGGCTTACACCGAACGCATCGAAGCGTACATGCTCAAGGCGGTGCGCGAAGCGAAAGTGCACACGAGCTGGATCAATCAGTCCGAAAGCTACGAAGCTGCGATCACCGGGTTCGTGCGGGCGCTGCTCGCACCGTCTGCGCGCAACCTGTTCCTGAAGGACCTGCGGGCCCACTCACGAACGGTCGCGTGGTTCGGTATGCTGAACAGTCTCTCGATGACGCTGCTCAAGCTCACCTCGCCCGGCGTTCCCGACATCTACCAGGGAAACGAAACGTACGACCTGAGCCTCGTCGATCCCGATAATCGCCGCGCGGTGGACTATGCGGCACGCGAGCGGATGCTGGAGGCGCTCTCGCAGCTCGCAAAGCACTCGTCGCCAGGGGGTGCAGTACAGGCGCTTGCGGCATCCGGTCTCGACGGACGCGCGAAACTGTGGATCGTATTGCGTGCGCTCGAGTTGCGGCGCGCGCAGCCGGATGTGTTCAAGCACGGGCATTACGTTCCGCTGCACGCGCATGGCAGCCAGGCAAATCATGTCGTCGCATTCATGCGGCGTCACGCGTCAGGCAGCCTGGTGAGCATCGCAGGCCGTCTCTGGATGAAGCTTGGAAGCGAAGCGGAAGTGCTGCCTGTCGGCAAGCAGACCTGGGGCGACACGGCGATCGACGCAGGTCCCCTTACAGGGGAGCTGACGAACGTACTGACGGGTGAGAGACTCGCCGTGGAAGACGGCAAGATCCGGCTTGCTGCGGCGTTCAGCCGCTTCCCGGGTGCGCTCCTGGTTCCCTCACGCCGGCCGGGCGGCTAGCGAGAGCCTTCTGTCGCGGATGCACGTAGCCGTGGCGCATCGCGTGCGCTACGCAATCGATGCGCTCCTTGAAGTAGTCGGCGCTGTGCCGGAGCAGCTGCCCCATGTCATCGACTTCTTTCCAGTACCACTTGCGCTGTTGCTCGTCTTTCCGAAACTGCCACATTTGCCTGCCCCTGCTGTTCTCTACTCGCCCGTTCGTAAAAAGCCGGCGGAGCTCTGCGGCGCCCCTTCTCGACGCGGCCTGCAGTAGCGAGCCCTTATTGCAAACGCTATGCCGTCCACGGAGAGGCGCACTGTATGATCGGCCGCGGAGTCATGCGCGGACAAAATTCCCGTTCGCTTCTTCGACAGGTGCTCGATGGCTGCCACATGCAGCACGCTGTCCTGCTCGCAGTGTTTTGCTGCAGTGCGATGGATCCTAGAACAGCCGAAACTGCCGTCCATCGTCTGGTACCGCGAAGAGACTCGTGTCGAACGATCTCTCGCGCTCCGCGTTGAATCCGATGCGCTTACACACGATATCGAAGCGTTTCTCGAGGAGATCCGCCAGCAGGCCCGTGCCGCTCATCCGGCTGCCGAAGCAAGGGTCGTTGTCCCGGCCGCCACGCATGTCGTGCACGCGGCTCATGACGTGCCTCGCTTTCAACGGGTAGTTCCGTTCCAGCCAGTCTTTGAAAATGTCTTTCACTTCCCACGGAAGCCGCAGCAGCACGTACCCCGCCCGCGTTGCGCCGTGCTCCCACGCGGCTTCGAGCACCGGCTCGATCTGATCGTCGGTGAGAAACGGAATCACGGGCGCCATCAGCACGCGCACTGGAACCCCGGCTTCCGAAAGATTCTTCATTACGTGCAGGCGGCGCCTCGGCGCGACGCAGCGCGGCTCGAGCCTGCGTGCGATTTCGTGGTCGAGGTTGTTGCACGAGATCGTTACTGCAGCGAGGTTCTTTTTCGCCATGGGCGCGAGTATGTCGATGTCGCGCTCGATCGTAGCGTTCTTGGTGATGAGCGCGACCGGCTGGTTGAATTCGGCGCAGACTTCGAGGACCGAGCGCGTGATCTTCAACTCGCGTTCGATGGGCTGATAAGCGTCGGTGTTGACGCCGATTACGAGCTCTTCGCATTTGTAGCCGGGGCGCGATAGCTCTTTACGCAGAAGCTCGGCTGCGTTCACCTTCGCGAAGATGCGCGTTTCGAAATCGATGCCGGGCGAGAGATTGCGGTAGGCGTGGGAGGGGCGCGCGAAACAATAACTGCACCCATGCTCGCATCCCTGATACGGATTGAGCGACTGGGAGAATCCGACGTCTGGTGACTCGTTGTGAGAAATGATGCTTTTCGCGCACTCGATCGTGACCTGCGTTTTCAGCGGCGGCAGCTCCTCGCGTTCCTGAGCCGACCAACCGTCGTCGTACGCTTCACGGTCGATCTTCTCGAAGCGGCCTTCCGGATTGATACCGGCGCCGCGGCCCTTGCGTGGATCGGCGTGCTTGCCGGAGACGGTCTTCAGGGGCATACCACTGCGACGGGGAGGCGAGGACCGTGCACTGCGAGATCCGTAAAAAAGGCTTCCAGCTCGCGCGCACCGCGTTCCCGCGGATGCCGGAATGGGCAGCATCGCACAAAGCGCCTGACGCAATCGACGTACGCCTCCTCCGTGCGTAAGCTGTAATGCTTGCGGCAGATGACCTCGCGAACCCGTTCGAGCAGACGAGGTGCAGCCGATTGGTATTCGGGGCGCGCTTGTCGGACACAAGGGGGAACAGACAGCATTGCGTACCCTTTTGAACCTGCGGGAAGTCGGCGATGGATACTGGCTATATATACAGTTGTGGCGTCGTTTTGTAAAGCGGCGTCCAGATCGTGCGCGAGCTAGCGTTCCACGTGATGATTCGACGCGGTCTGACTGACTCAGATGCTGGACCTCCAAACCCTGCTCAAGCGCGATCTCATCGATACGCTGCGCATCTGGCAGTTTCTTGTGGTTATTGGCACTGGCAAGCGCCTGTTCGGAGAAGGCACGATCCCGCGCGCCTTCCGGCTTGCCGACACACAACAGACCGCTACCGGTGCTGTCCTGCATGTGTATGAGCGTGCTGGCGACCTCAAGTACGGCGAAGTAGAAGTCGGCCAGGAGACCCGTGATCTTCGATTCGGACACGGCACACAAGTGACGCATCACCAACTCCACCCCTACACGCGGCAACGTCTTTCCTAACATTACCGATAGGAGTCGTGACATGCAGGATGTTGCCCACCGGAGCCAGCGCTTATCCACTTGACTTGTCAGCCTGGCGTATGGCTGGCTTCGATCTTGCTCGAGTGCATCCGAGCTGCGCCGCTCAACAAGGTGTCGGGCATCGCCGCTTACGTCGGTAATCCTTCGTATGCGAACTGGGGACAGCATTTGGCCGCGAAATGCTTTACTCTCTTCATTTCATCCTAAATCCCAGCAGAAAGACATGTCGAATGGCAAAACCCAACTATGCATTTGCGAAGCGTCAGAGAGATCTCGCCAAAAAGCAGAAGAAGGAAGAGAAGCGCCAGCGGAAAACTGGCACAAACGAAACTCAACCTCAGGACGCTCAGCAGCCGCCGCTTGACAATGCCAAGCCGATGCCGGGCGATTAGTAGGCGCTCAGCAATCGCAGGCAGGCCGCTGCACTTTGCCCAAAGATCCTCCTGATCAGAGCCGAGACACGGCCGCGGACACAGGCGATGGAAAACGTGGATGCTGTAACGGAAGCGTGCGCGCGGGCGCAGCGTATGCTCGAAGATAATGCGCCGCGTGATGCGATTTTGAACTGCCTCGTGGCCGCAGCGCAAATGGTGTCGGGTCCGCGTACGGCGGTATCGGTTCTCGTGCTCGACAACGACGGCTTGCTCCGCAACGGCGCTTCGCCGAACCTGCCGCCGGACTACTTGGACGCTATCGACGGCTTGAAACCCAACGCCGCGGTCGGGACGTGCGCCGCCGCCGCGGCGACGGGCGTGGTCGTCGTCACTCCGAGTTTTCTTGCCGACGGAAAGTGGACCGAACTGCGTCACCTGCCGCTTGCGATCGGCTTCGTCGGCGCATGGAGCATGCCGATCATATCCACCAGCGACGGCAGAGTGCTCGGCACCTTCGGCACCTACTTCAAGGACGAGCGGCAGCCTACGGGGCCGGAAATGGCGGCGGTCCGTGCGCTCGCCGCAGTGGCTGCCCGCGTGCTCGATGTAGGCCATACCGAATAAGTCGGGCTGCACTTAGAGTCCGCCGACCGGTATATTGATCGATCGTGGCGGGCGTGGGGCTCACCATCTTTCGGTGCATTGGGCGGAGGGGCCAGATCATGCCGGATGCAATTCCTGAGGTAAGCGTCGAGTTTCTGCAAGCCTTTGCCGACGCGTGGAACCGTCACGACGTCGATGCGCTCATGACGTTCATGACGGAAGACTGCGTGTTCGAAGCGTCTGCAGGCCCGGACGTCTGCGGCACGCGGTATGCGGGACGTGAGGACGTGCGAGCAGGCTATGCGGAGGTGTTTGCGACTTTTCGGGACGCGCAGTGGAAAAACGCCCGCCATTTTGTTCGCGACGAGAGAGGCGTCTCGGAGTGGACCTTCACGGGGACACGGCCGGACGGCACTCGTGTCGAAGTTCAGGGATGCGATCTCTTCACGTTTCGCGACGGCAGGATCGCGGTGAAAAACTCTTATCGCAAGAACCGCCCGCCTGCAAGCGCCACGAAGCGTTGAGTTGCACCGCGTTCTTTCGTCGGCAGCATCAGAGGCACATGAATGAACCAGCAAGAGATCAATCAGGCAGAGTGGCTGGATCCGCTGATCTGGCCTGGCGGCTGGACGACTGACGGACAACTCGAGGCGGCATAGGTAAAGTAGCCGCAATGTCCCCTGGCCTCAATATCAGACCCGCCGACATCGTGCTTACGCGCAGTCGCGGTCTTTCGGCTTCACTGAACCGCGCCGGACAGTTCATCCTCACCGGCAGATTTCCGGGATTTACCCACGCCGCAATCTGTCTCGTTCCTGACGTCATCATAGACGCGCGGCCCTTCGAGGACGTTCGACTCCGAAGCATGTTCGAAGAAGTACGCTCAGGTCGCCTCGACACGGCTCGAATGGGAAAACGGGATATCTTCGTTCTGCGGAATGACCGTCTCTCGTCATCGAGGGAGGTCATGGACGATACGGCGATCAGCCTGGTTCGCCCGCTCTATCGCCAGCTCCGCAAGACGTACAACTGGTTTTTCCAGCTGCCGCAGTCTTCCGATTCCGATCCGCAGTCCGAAGAAGCGAGGGCCGTCTTCTGCACCGAGCTTTGTGTCCTGCTCCTGCACTCCCTGAACGTGACGCCGGCGAATTGGCTGCCCGCGAGTGGAGTTCTGCCAGTGGACTTCGAGGCTCTGCTGAATCACGGCTGGTCCGATGTCACCGAATCCTGGATCAATGAAATCGGGTCGTTGTCGCGAGCGCTGGCGAGTCCGGACTCCGAGCACGCGCGACTCGTGATGCCACGCGAGCAAACGGCGGAACTATGGATCAAGGAGACTGAAGGCTGGGCAGCCGTCAGCGAGCAGGTCAAATCCCTTGATCATGTCGCCCAGCAGCTGGACGACTTGCTATCGAGGGTGAAGCACCGCTTTCCCGAATGACTTGGCTCATGAAACTCTATATCACGCCGGGTGCCGGAACGACATGATCCTCGAAGCCGCATTTCTGCAAGTCCGGCCGGACAAGTCCCGCGCCTTCGAGGCTGCATTTCGCGAAGCGCAGCTCATCATTTCCTCGATGCCCGGGTACCGGTCACACGAGCTGCAGCGCTGTCTGGAGCGGGAGGGGCAATACCTCCTCCTGGTTCGATGGGACAGCGTGGCCGCACACGAAGAGGGTTTCCGGAAATCAGCGCAGTACGAGAAGTGGCGACAGTTGCTGCATCATTTCTACGACCCATTCCCCACCGTCTTGCATTACGAAAAAGTCGCAGAGGCCTGATCAGCTTTCAGGGCGTATAGCGGCCCGCGAAAGCGCACCTTGGCGAGTATGCGAATCTGGACGCTTCACCCCAAATACCTCGATAGCCGCGATCAGCTCGATTTTGAATGGCGGCATCTCATGAAAAAGCTGCGAACGCGGGATCCCGCACGCGGAGCCGAGCTCGGTTACCTGAATGCGCCAAAACCTCACCCCCTGTTCCGCATCGTTGAGGGGCCCGTCGCGGACTGGGAGAAGGGAGCCTGGACGGATGCGTCACAGCGCAAGACACGCCATACAATGATCCGCACGGCCCGAACGTAACGACGGGCACATCATCAAGGAAAACCTCGTAATGGCCAGAGTGCCGCTGATCGGCGAGGAGCGCGGGGATCTTGCCGCGTTCATTTCACGGGTGAAGAGCGAGCGTGGCAGGCTCATCAATCTTTATCGTGTGCTGCTGAACAGCCCGCCGGTGGCGGAGAGCTGGCTCGATTTCAACTCCACAGTGCGCTTCAAAACGGCCCTCG
>Ga0075431_100007298_pt1 | contig 11009 bp, 10 predicted proteins | sample RhiMetdeltSRZDD5_FD_75297 | JGI IMG/M metagenome (GOLD analysis project Ga0075431, IMG submission 75297) | Populus rhizosphere microbial communities from Tennessee, USA - Rhizosphere MetaG P. deltoides SRZDD5 | ecosystem: Host-associated > Plants > Roots > Rhizosphere > Soil | place: USA...
CCGACGCACACCCGGGCGCCACGCTGCCGGGCGTGGTTGCCGAGCTCCTCGGCCAGCCGGCTCTTGCCGATCCCGGGCTCTCCGGCGACGAGCGCGAGACGCCCACTCCCGCCCAGGGCGTCATCGAGCGCGCCCGCGAGGTCGCCCAGCTCGCGCTCGCGGCCGACGAACGCGCCGCCGCGGGCGGGCGCCGACGGCCTCGGCGCGGCCGCCGGGGTGGGGTCGGCCGCGGGCCTGCGGTCGAGCTCGGGATCCTGGCGCAGGATGGCCTGCTCGAGCTCGCGCAGCTCGCGCGCGGGCTCGATGCCGAGCTCGTCGACGAGCGCCCGGCGCGCGTCCTGGTACGCGGCGAGCGCGTCGGCCTGGCGGCCGGACCGGTAGAGGGCCAGCATGAGCTGGCCGCGCAGGCGCTCGCGCAGCGGGTGCTCGACGATGAGCGCCTCGAGTTCGCCCACCACGTCGCTGCGGCCCAGCTCCAGGTCGGCCTCGATCCGATCCGAGAGCGCTTCCAGCCGCAGCTCGTCCAGGCGTCCGATCTGTGCTTGGGCGAAAGGCGCGAAGGCGAAGTCGGCCAGCGCTGGTCCGCGCCACAGCGCGAGGGCGGACCGGAAGTGGTCCGCCGCGGCGGCGGGGGCGCCGGCGCCAAGCGCCGCTCCGCCTTCGTCGAGGTGGCGCCGGAAGCGGTCGAGGTCGACGGCGTCGGGCTCGACCTGCAGGAGGTACCCCGGCGGGCGGGTGACGAGGACGTCGGGGGCCAGGACCTTGCGCAGGGCGGAGACGTAGACCTGGACGAGCTTGATGGCAGTAGCGGGCGGCCGCTCGCCCCACAGCTCGTCGACGATCCGGTCGCGCGACACGACCTCGTTCGCGTTGAGCAGCAGCAGCGCCAGCAGGGCTCGCTGCTGCGGCGGCCCGAGCCTGACCGGCGCACCGTCCACCACCGCCTCCAGCGGGCCCAGCAACCTGAACTCGACCACCCCATGGAGACCCTAACCGAGCGGTCGTCACCGGATCGGTCACTACTGCGCCAGCTCCTCCTGGATGCGCCGAAGATCGGCGCGATAGGACCGCGCCTTCGCCGCGAGGCGCGGGTCCTGCTCCTCGATCTCGTGCGTCTCCTCGATGGCGCGGATCATCTCCTGGGTGCGCCGCTGCGTCGATGTCCGGCTCCAGGCGGCCCGCAGCCGCGCGAGCGATGCGCGGTAGGCCGGCGTCGGCTGCTCCGATCGGTAGCGCAGAACGGACGTGAGCGTCTCGATGTAGTTGGAGAGCTTCGGACGCAGTGCGACCGCCCCGCGGGCGGCCTTGATGGCGGCGGGGTAATCCCCCAGCCGCAGCTCGGTCACCGCGAGGTTGTTGAGCATGAGCGCCCGCTCGTAGCCGAGGTCGTAGGCACGCTGATAGTCGTCGCGGGCCTCGCGCGAGCCGTGCGAGCCCTTCGGGTCCGTGAACCCGAGCACGGTCTCTGCGATAGCCCGGCTGGCATAGGCGGCGCCGTAGTTCGGCCTTATCCGGATCGCCACGTTGAAGTGACCGATCGCCGTGCGCATCAGCGCCCGCGCATGGGGATCCCGCTCGGCGCCCCCGGAGATCTCGGCGAACGCCGCGCGCCGGAGCTCCTGGCCGCGGACGTAGGCGTCGATCGCGGGCGCCGAGGGGTCCTGGATGCGCTCTGAGGCGACGATCACACCCCACACGGTGACCACGAGCGACAGGGCGATGCCCGTCCCCAGAAGCACCTTGCGCGCCGACGGCGTGCCGACGGCCAGCGTGAGCCCGATCAGGAACACGCCGATCGCCAGCACCGCGGTGACCGCTAGCAGCGAGTCGACCTTCTCGCTCAGCTGCCCCTTCTGCTTGTCGTAGGCGTTGGCGAATTCGAACGCCGTGCGGTAGCCGCGGCGTTCCTGCTGCTTGAAGCGCTCGGCGACGGCCGACGTGTCGCGCAGGACCGAGTGCTGCGGGCCGAGCTTCGAGGACTCCTCGGCCCCGCGCGCCGCTTCGAGCGCTCCTCGGCGCTCGACCTGGAGGTCGAGGCTGCCGGTATCCCGCCTGGTCAGGGCCTTGACGTTCGCGCGCTGCTCGGCGGCGGTGTTCTCGGCCTGCTGCTCGGCGCTGATCCGCCCGGCGGCGCGGGAGCGCTCGTCGAGCATCCGGACGCTCGTGACCTCCACGGCGCGGGTCGCATCGACGTGCTGGTCGCTCGTGCGCTCGGCGATGACGCCGAAGACGCCGCCGATGACCGTCACCACCATGAGCAGGACGGCGACGGCCTGCTTCGTGCGCCGGGAGGCCGAGGTGTCGTGCGCCTCGGCGCTCATGCGCCGAACCCCACACTGATCATCAACGCCGTGGTGACCAGGACCCCGAGGATGCCCACCGCGAGGAAGAGCCGGTACCAGCCCGTACGTGACACCTCGGCGCACGTGAGCACGAGCGCGGCGACCAGGGCGGCGACGCCAAGCTCGCGCAGGTCGTCGGCGCGCCGGTTGTGGTCGGCGGCCTGCTTGATTTCCGGCGTGGGGTCGAGGTCGGCGCGAGCGAGCGCGGTCTCGATGTGGAGGTCGCGTGCGCGCTTGAACGCCCGCGGCGTCGCACCGCCCGCGAGCACGTCCGGATCGATGCGCTCGCGGATGACGCTGGCCATCGCCGTGTACCCCGCCGTCAGCGCGCGAGCGCGGCGCCCCGTGTCCCCGGTGAGGCGCCCGCTGCGTGCCTCGGCTCCGAGCGCCCTGGCCCGCCGGTCGTCGACGCGGACGCGCACAAGCGTGATGCGGCTATCGTTGAGGTCCGCATCGATCTCCTCGATGACGCCTTGGCGCTGGCGGGTCTGCACGTCGGCCGCGTTGAGCGCGTCGCTTCGCGCCCGGTCAGCTACGTCCGACCGCCAGGTCGCAAAGCCGGCGAGCACGCTCGTGACGGCGATGAGGATCGCGATGGTGAGCCTGGGGCGAGGACCGGGACCGCGGTCTGCGCGCGTGGCCGGCACTGGTTTCTCCGCGACGGTTGACATCCAGGCACAACCTTCGCGGATCCGGGTGGGCCGTGGGGACCGATGCGATGCTTGTCGGATGAGGCTTCCCCTGGTCGCGGCGGTCGCGCTGCTCGTGCTCGCCGTCCCCGCCGCGGCCTATGACGTTCCGCTCGATCCGCGCAGCCCATGGCCGAAGTTCCGCCGCGACGCACGCCAGACCGCCCTCGCCGACGTCCGGCCGCACCGGAGCGCACGGCGACCGTGGGCGTTCCAGACCGGCCGAGGGGTGTTCAGCTCGCCCGTCGTCGGCGGCGACGGCACGGTGTACGTGGGCTCGGCCGATCGGCGCTTCTATGCCATCTCGCCCACCGGGCGGCTGCGCTGGCGCATGCGGACCGGGCAGATCATCGACTCGGCGGCGCTACTGGACGACCGCGGCCGCGTCTACTTCGGCTCGGGCGATGGGCATCTCTACGCGCGCGACGCGCAAACCGGCGCGCCCGTGTGGGCCTTCCAGGCCGAGGCGTCCTCAGCGACCGGCGCCTTCATCAACTGGTTCGAGGGCAACGTGGCGATCGGCGCCGACGGCACCCTGATCGCGCCCAACGACAACTTCCGCATCTACGCGATCGATCGCGACGACGGCGGCGAGCGCTTCAGCTTCACCACCCGCGACCAGACCTGGGCGCTCCCGGCGGTCGACGTCCCGAGCGGCCGCGTCGTTGCGGCCAACAACTACTTCCTCGGCGGCGTCCCGAACGTGTTCGGCCTCGACGCGGCTGACGCCGCGCAGCGCTGGTCGGCCGAGGTCAACGGCAGCGTCGTGGCGAGCCCGCTCCTCACCGCCGATGGGATCGCGATCGCGGGTGGGTTCGACGGCTACGTACACGCCTGGGACGCCGCCGACGGGCGCGAGCTATGGACCTTCGCCACCCGCGATCACATCTACTCCAGTGCGGCGGAGCTCCCCGACGGCACGGTCGTCGCGCCGAGCGCCGACGGCACGGTCTTCGCGCTCGACCCGGCCACCGGCGCCGAGCGGTGGCGCTACGACACGCTCAACCCGATCCGCTCCTCGCCCGCAGTCGACGCCGAGGGCAACGTCTATGTCGGCTCGGGTGACGGTCGCCTCATCGTGCTCGACCGGCGCGGACGGCTGCGCTGGGCCATGCGGCTGACCCGAGGCAAGCGGGCCACGCTGAATGCCTCACCCGCACTCGGCCCGGACGAGATCGCGATCGCCGACTCGGAGGGCACCGTGTTCGGCGTCCCATACGACTGGTGCCTGCGCGCCCGCCGTGACCCACGCTGCCAGCGCGGTCCGGCGCTGCCCAACAACCAGGCGCGGCTGCTGTGGACGAGTCCCTTCGGCATCACGGCGGAGCGGGCGCCGCGCGCGATCGACGCCAACCAGCCGCTCGCGTTCTCACTGGACGTCCGCGCGGGCGACAAGACGCGGCTGGCCCTCGTCGATCCGGACAGCGTGCGCGTGCGCGCCGACCCTCGGGCGCGCCTACGCGTGGAGGTCTCCGGGGATCGCCGGTACCTCCTCGTCACGCCGCGCCGTCCGCTCGCCCGGGCCGTGGCACTCGACATGACCGGGCGCTATCTCGTCGATCCGGAGCGGACCGGCCTCGCCATGACCGGTGGGCGCCCCGGCGGACGCTTCCACGCGCGCTTCCACTTCCGCACGCGTCGCGGCGGCGCCGACCGCATCCCGCTCCCCGTGCCCGACAAGGCCGGCGATCCAGCCGGGGTGTGGCTGCTCAACCGGCTCGCGCTGCCGCTGCCGAGCCTGCTCCCGAGCTACAACCAGATCGGATTCGACAGCCTCGACTTCCTGGTCGGGCTCGTCGGTCGCGAGCGCGACGGGCGCGCGGTCGCATGGCTGGTCGGCGCCAACGACCCCGCGACCACCTATCTCGTGCCCTTCACGCTCGACGTTCGCGACGGCCTCCTCGAGCTCCGCAACGACGGGGGCGCGTCGGTCGTGCTCAACGGCTTCACCATCGGGCTGGCCGACTGGCTCATCACCGCGCGCGTCGGCGCGCGCGGCGCGATCCCGGGAGTGCCCAAGACGGCGCTGACCGTCGACTGCGGCGCGATCGGCTTCTACGGGCCCTTCCTCGAGCAGCTCGGCCTCTGCGCCCCGGGCCTGCCGATGCGCGTGTTCGGCGGCGCGCAGATGCGGCCGTACCGCGGCGGCGTCCAGCGGCCGCCCGCCCCGGTCGGCACCGTCTCCTTCGCGCGGGAGGGCGACCACCTCGTGGCCCGCATCGCAGGCTCGACCGTGAGCGCGGCCCGGCACAGCGTCGCGGTGCTCGCCCTGAATGCCCGCACCGGCGCGCCGGTCCCGCTCGCCTACGGCACCGACACCGCGCGCACGACGGATGCGGCGGGCAACGTCGACAGCGTCCGCATCCCGCTCGCGGGGCGCACCGGCCCGCTGCGCGCCGTCCTGATGGTCGACGCCTATCCGGCGGCACGCGGCGACGTGCGATAGCTGGGTGTAGCGTTGCGGGCATGCCCATCGCCGTCCACATTTCGCCCAAGCAGTGCACCAGGGAGGACTACGAGCGCATCATGCACGAGCTCCAACAGGACGGGCACGGCTCGCCCGAGGGGCGCCTCTCCCACACCAGCTTCGGTGACGATCAGGTCGAGATGTTCGAGACCTGGGAGTCGCACGACCATTTCGAGCCGTACCACGACCGCATGGTCACCGCCATACAGGCGGCGGGACGCGACGCCGGGCTCGTCGTCAGCACGGACCCGGTCCACCGCCACATCGACTAGCGGCCTCGTCCCGGGCTGCCCCGTCCTGACCGCCGCCGACCTCGACGTCCTCACGCTCGGGTCAGGCCCGCGCGTGGTGCTCGTGCACGGCAGCATCGTGGACGCGCGCCGCACCTGGCGTCACCAGTTCGAGCTCGCCAAGCGCTGGACGCTCGTCGTCATGGACGAGGGCCCCTCGTGGGAGGCGGATGTGCCTCTCGACGCGCTGGCGCGGGCGCCGTTTCGCACCCTGGTCCTGTCGGGCGGGCACTCGCCGGCCTTCGAGGCGGTGCACTCGCCGGCCTTCGAGGCGGTGTGCGATGCGATCGCGGAGCGACTGCACGCCGAGCGCGACACCATCGCCGGACGCGGCCACACGATCCCGTCCACCGGTGCGCAGTACAACGCGCGCCTCGAGGCGTTCCTGCGGGCATGAAAAGCGCCGGCCTGCTCCTCTATCGCGTGCGCGACGGCGAGCCCGAGGTGCTGCTCGGGCACATGGGCGGCCCGTTCTGGGCGCGCAAGGACGAGCGCGCGTGGTCGATCCCCAAGGGCGAGTACGGGGACGACGAGGATGCGCTCGCGGCGGCCCGGCGCGAGTTCGCTGAGGAGACCGGCTCCGCCCCGCCCGAGGGGGAAGCGCTCGCGCTGGGCGAGGTACGGCAGTCGGGCGGCAAGCGCGTCGTGGCCTGGGCGCTCGAAGGCGACCTCGATCCGGCGACGGTGCGCAGCAACACGTTCGTGATGGAATGGCCGCCGCGCTCGGGCCGGCAGCAGGAGTTTCCCGAGATCGACCGCGCCGAATGGTTCGGGCTGGGTAGCGCCCGCAGCAAGGTGGTCAAGGGCCAGGTGCCCCTGCTCGACGCGCTCGAGCAGAAGCTTTCACTGCGCTGACAATCGGCGCGCAACTTCGCCTGCCACGCCGGGATTGTGTGGTCGGAATGCTCCGGAAGCTTTCAGCGGCGGTGACGCTCGGGTGCGCGCTGGTGGCAGTGTGGCTCGCACCTGCCGCCGGTGCTGCCCCCCCGAACATCGTCTTCGTCCTCACCGACGACCTGTCCTGGAACCTGGTCCAGTACATGCCCCACGTACAGGACCTGCAGCGCCGCGGCATGACGTTCTCGCGCTACTACGTCACCGACTCGCTGTGCTGCCCCTCGCGCTCGTCGATCTTCAGCGGGCGCTATCCGCACAACACGAGGATCTTCACGAACAAGGTGCCCGACGGCGGCTTCGACGCGTTCCACGCGCGCGGGGAGGAGGGGAGCACGTGGGCCACCGACCTCCAGGCCGCCGGATACCGGACGGCGATGATGGGCAAGTACCTCAACGGCTACTTGCCGGGCGGCGTGGTCGACGGGAAGCGGCTCTACATCCCGCCCGGATGGAACGAGTGGGATGTCGCCGGCAACGGCTACGGCGAGTTCAACTACAACCTCAACCAGAACGGGCAACTCGTCCACTACGGCCTCCAGCCGCAGGACTACCTGACCGACGTCGTCGGCGGACGGGCGGTGCAGTTCATCAACGGCGCCGCGGACGCCGGGCAGCCCTTCGCGCTCGAGGTGGCGACGTTCGCGCCCCACGCGCCGTACACACCCGCGACGCGCAACGCGATGGACTTCCCCGGCCTAACCGCTCCGCGGACGCCGGCCTTCGACTTCCAGAACATCCACGCGCCCCGGTGGCTGAGCGGCCACGCGCCGCTTACCCCGCAGCAGATCGCCCAGATCGACCAGGCGTTTCGCAAGCGCGCACAGTCGGTCGAAGCGGTCGACGACATGATCGGCAACATCGAGTCGACGCTGCAGGCGCGCGGGCTCGCCGACAACACCTACATCGTCTTCAGTTCGGACAACGGCTACCACATGGGCGAGCACCGGCTGCTGCCCGGGAAGATGACCGCGTTCGACACCGACATACGGGTGCCGCTGGTGGTGGCCGGCCCCGGTGTCCCGGCGGGGAGGACGACGACGAAGATCGCCGAGAACGTGGACCTGCGGCCGACCTTCGACGGGATCGCCGGCGCAACCGTGTCGCGGCCCGTCGACGGCCACAGCCTCGTGTCGCTGCTGCGCGGGCGCACGCCCTCGGGCTGGCGCACCGGGGCGCTGATCGAGCACCACGGCCCCGATCACGCCCGCGGCGATCCCGACCTGCCGCTGCCCGGGAGCGGCAACCCGGCCACCTACGAGGCGCTGCGTACCAAGGACGCCGTCTACGTCGAGTACCACAACGGCCAGCGCGAATACTACTTGCTGCTCCGCGACCCCGACGAGCTCCACAACGCCTACCGGCGGCTGTCCCACGCCCAGCGCACGCGATTGCACGACCAGCTGGCGGCGTTGCGTCGCTGCGGCGGTGCAAGCTGCTGATCCTCGCGCGCCTCGCTGCGTAGCATCGGTGCCGATGGCGGCGCGGGAGCCCATCCTCCCCTCCGGCGTAGAGGTCGACCGGCTCGCCGTCAGGCCCGGCTCCGTGGTCTGGCGCTACGCGAGCGACGCGCGCGTGCTGATCACCGGCGCGGGCGTCGCGTTGCTGCTGCAGGTAGCCCACCCCACGGTGGCGGCGGGCGTGCGCGAGCACTCGGACTTCGAGCGCGACCCGTGGGGCCGCCTGTGGCGCACGCTCGACTTCGTGAACCTGTTCATCTACGCGGGCCCCGAAGCGGCCGCGCGGACCGGGCGCGCCCTGCGCGAGATGCACCGAGCGATCAAGGGTGTCGCCCCCGATGGGCGTCGCTACCACGCGCTCGAGCCCGAGGCCTACGCGTGGGTGCACGCGACGTTGTGCGAGGCGATGCTGGGCGCGCACCGGCTGTTCGGGCGGCGCATGCGACACGACGAGGTGCTGGCGTTCTACGAGGAGTGGCGCGCCCTCGGCCGCCTGCTGGGCGTGCGCGACCGCGACCTGCCCGAGGACTGGGCGGGCTTCCGCCGGTACTTCGACGACATGGTCGACGGCCGCCTCGAGGACAACGACGTCGTCCAGACGGTCATCCGCACGCTGCGCCGGCCCGCGCCGCCGCCGTTCGCCGAGGGCCTGCCGCCCGGCGTGTGGCGCGTGCTCCGCTTCCCCAGCGCCCGCGCCAGCGAGCTGGCGACGATCGCGCTGCTGCCGCCTCGCATGCGCGCCCAGGTGGGGCTGTCACTCGGCCGGCGCGAGGCGCGCGAGCTGCGCGCGTTCGCGGCGCTTTCGCGCGGCGCGACGCCGCTGATGCCGGAGGGCCTTCGCCGCATGGGCCCGACCTACCTGCGCGCCCGGCGCGGCGCGATGGCGCACGGCGATTTCGCGGCCGCGCTGGAGATCGTCAAAACTGCCTGAGCACCGCGCTCGTCCGGTTTCGGAGGCCTAGTGGCAGGATGCGTGCATGGCCGATCCCAACGTGTTGTCACCCGAGTGGGACGTCGAGCTGACCGAGCCGCCGTTCCGGGCCAGGGTGAGCCGCGTCGCCCATCGCGCCGGCGGCTCCGAGCTCGGCGCGTCGCTGTTCGAAGTCGAGCCCGGTGGCGCGGTCTCGCCCTACCACGTCCACCACGGCAACGAGGAGATGCTGATCGTGGTCGCCGGCAGGCCCGAGCTGCGTACGCCCAAGGGGCGTCGCACGCTGGAGGCGGGCGCCGTGGTCGCGTTTCCGCGCGGCCCCGTCGGGGCCCACCAGGTGCGGAACCCCGGTCCGGACAAGGTCCGGGTGCTCCTGATCTCGACCATGCACCATCCCGAGGTCGTCGAGCACCTGGACACCGGCGCCACGCTGGCGATGCTCGGCCCGGCCGAGGGCAGCGTCTTCCCGGTCGGCACGGACGTGCCGTACATGGACGCCGTGATCAGCGCGATGGAGGCCGAAACCAAGTGAGCGCCATCGCCCCTGACACCACGGTCGGTGCCGTCCACCTCACCGTCGCCGACCTCGACCGGTCGCTGCGCTGGTACGCGCACGCCCTCGGCCTCGAGCCGACGCACGACCGCAACGGCGGCAGCGTGGCCGCTCTCGGCGCCGGCGGCGACGACCTGCTCGTGCTCCACGAGGAACCGGGCGCGCTCCCGGTGACGCACCACACCGGCCTCTACCACTACGCGCTACTCGTGCCCACGCGGTCGGACCTCGCCCGCTGGCTCGCGCACGTCGCCCAGGACCGCATCCCGCTCACCGGCCTCTCCGACCACATCGTCAGCGAGGCGATCTACCTGCGCGATCCCGACGGGCACGGCATCGAGATCTACCGGGACCGCCCGCGCGAGCACTGGATCCGCGACGGGGACGAGGTGCGCATGAGCACGGACCCGATCGACGTCGAGGACCTGCTCGGCGCGGCTGAGGGAGCGCCCGCGCGCGTGCCCGCGGGCACGCGCATGGGTCACGTGCACCTCCACGTGGCTGACATCCCCGCAGCCGCGGCGTTCTACGGCGACGCGCTCGGCTTCGACGAGACCGCCCACCTCGGCAATCAGGCGAGCTTCTTCTCGGCCGGCGGCTACCACCACCACATCGGCGTCAACACCTGGGCCGGCCACGGTGCCACACCGCCACCGCCCGGGTCGGCGGCGCTGCGACACGCGACGATCGTGCTGCCCGACGCCGCCGAGCGCGAGCGCGTGCGCGACCGCGCCGCCGACGCCGGCGCCGAGCCGGTGGAGGTGTCCGACGGGATACTCGTGCGCGACCCGAGCCAGAACGCGCTCGTGCTCTCCGTCGCATGACCACGGTCGCCGACCTCGACATCCCGCAGCTCGACATCTTCGACCCCGAGCTGCGCGGGCCGCGCTTTCACACGGTCATGAACGACCTCGCCGCCCGCGCCTGGATCGTCCAGTCACCACTGGCGTTCATCGTGCTCGACCGGGAGGCGGGCTCGTTCTTCCTGCGCTCCAAGCAGTGCAGCTTCCCGGGCCTCAAGATCGCCGAGCTGTTCGGCATCGAGGACGGGCCGCTGCACGAGGAGATCGTTCGCAACATCCTCCACGTCAGCGCCACTGATCACCGCCGGCTGCGCAGTCTCGTCAACCCGGCCTTCACCCCCCGCGCAGCGGAGCGCTGGCGCCCGGCCATGCGCACGTTCATCGAGCAGCTCCACGCCGCCGTGGCGGGCGAGGGGCACTGCGAGTTCGTGGAGGCGTTCGCGAAGCCGTACCCGTCCCTGACCATCGCGACCGTCATGGGCGCCGCGCTGAGCGACGCGCCGCGGCTGCACGAGTGGTCGAACTGGATCCAGCGCCAGTTCGACGGGCCCTCGCTGATGACCGAGCGCGAGCGGATCGA
>Ga0075431_100007304_pt1 | contig 11005 bp, 8 predicted proteins | sample RhiMetdeltSRZDD5_FD_75297 | JGI IMG/M metagenome (GOLD analysis project Ga0075431, IMG submission 75297) | Populus rhizosphere microbial communities from Tennessee, USA - Rhizosphere MetaG P. deltoides SRZDD5 | ecosystem: Host-associated > Plants > Roots > Rhizosphere > Soil | place: USA...
ACGCGCGCACCGGCGTATGGGTGCAGGGACCCCTGACAAAGCAGTCACTCTTGCGGGCGTTGCAAGCGAACCGCACATACGCCAGCGAAGTTCGCAACCTCACGGTGTGGTACACGATCAACGGCCAGCCCATGGGCTCACGCATCGCCGACACGGGCGACCAAGACCTCACGATCAGCGTTAACATTACGGACGCAGACGAGCCGACAGCCACCTACGTCGTGCGCCTCCTGCGCGAGACCATTGGCGATGATGACTTACCCGTCGAGATCGACAAGACCGAGACGGCGTTGCGTAACAACCAACCTTGGGAGAGCACGGTCGAGCACCTCAAGGGCGACCACGAAGCGTACCTCGTTCAAGTCACCCAAACAGGCACCAACGGCACCATTGACGTGGCATGGACCGCACCCATCTGGATAGAGCCGCCGCCAGCGACAGAACTCGACGAAACGGAAGGCTTCGTCAAAAGCCGCTCAAGCAACGTGTACCACTACCCCGCCTGCCCCATCGCCGTCGCGATCAAAGCCCGCGGCAACCTGGTATCCCATACTCCGCAGCCCGGTGATGGGACGCGATTGCACAAACACTGCCCCACCAACCAGTAGACGACCCCAAGACGATGAAGATCCTGAATTTGCCAATGCTCTCGCTTCGCGGATGGGCTGCTCAATGAAACGTTACGTGATCATGCTTGATGTCCTCATGGATCTGATCGGCGATGGCTGGCCCATTACGTTTGAGGACGATGACTTAGAGGTAGTACGTCAGCAGCAGCGCTTCGATGGCAACCCGCGAATGTTCCGGCCACGATCCGATTACTCCTTGCGGATCATCGAATCGATCTCCCTCACGCACGTGCTGCGACCGTTCGAGGATCACAAAGGGGCCATCTATGAACGCCTCTAAGAGCATCGGAACACTCTTGTGTCTGGCGCTGCTGACCAGTGCGTGTGGACCCCTGCGCCCACGGCTCACCCGCTGGCACGATCAGCTCAGCGCGCCAGTGGGTGCCAATCCGGACGAGCTCGACTTTGGTGTTTTTGGTCTCAACCCGACACCCGAACCCAGGGGGTTCCGTGCCACTGATCTGACCGAGCGCGGACAAGCAGCCCTCGTACATGCGCTTGGCGGACTCACGAAAGACCCACGGGACCTGTTGGGAGCGCTCGGCAGACGCATCACTCCGCCCGCGGTCCCACCCGGTGACGTCGACATGACCGTCATCGACCGTCGCCTCGTGTTCAGTGTCACGCACATGCCGCTGCATCCCGCCGACCGCCTGCACATGATCACCATGCGACTCCTCCCGAATCAGGCGGGCGTGCAGTTCCAGAACTGGTCATTGCTCGCAACCAAGTACGAGACGATCAATCTTGGCTCGCTGACGTTCGATCAGAAAGACACGACCAAACTTGAAACTGGCCTTGCACCCGGCGTGATCGAGCAGCTCAAGGAGCCCAAAGCATCCCTGGAGTCCGTCCGGAACCTCAAAGAAGAAGTCGCGCTCAAAGCAAAGTACGCCGCGCTAAGCGGACGTCTGGCAACGAATGAAATGTTCATCTTCGAAAAAGGCGCCCCCGGCGTTGACCTAACCGGCGTCATCGCGGTCGACGTCACCCTGCAAGTTCCACAACTGAGCATTCCCTGGACGATCACGTACCTCGAGAAACTCTTTGACACCACCGGTACCCCGACACCAAGGGCAGCGACCTTTCGGAACCGGTCCCTAAATTTCCCGGTCGCTCCCGACCGCATCACAGGATGCGCAGAACTCGTCGCGTATACCAGACGCGTGTGCGGCGGCGGCACCACGATGACGGAAAGCGACGACTGCGCCATCCTCACCCGAACTGTAAAAGCTGCTGATGTCGTCCTTGTTCCCGAGCTGCGCGCACAGGTCTATCAGGTAGCGGATACGCACGGACGCGGCGCGGTAAGCTTCGCCGCACCGGTATCCCCGCTTGCATTTTTAACATTAGAGGCCGCGGAGGAGTTCCTGCGATACCTTCAGTTGGGACGCACACCGCTCATCGGACCTGCGAAGCTCGTGTTGGAAATGGGCGGCGCAATCGATGTCGACCAGCTCCGCGTGCAAGCATTGCCGCTGAATAGGGCCGGTACAGGCAGGCTGGCAGGCGACGCATGCGGCACGGTCCTGCAGGAAAAGAACTCGGAACAAACACCACCCTACGAGTACGAGAAATACCAGCAACAGCTAAAGGACAAACTGCTCCGAACACCAGGCTTGACCGCACCTCGGGGGACGAAGAAGTAATGCGTACCGTGATTCTCAGCCTCTCGTGCATGGCCGTTGCCCTCGGGCAAGCGCCGCCAACGGACATCAGTGAAGGACACGATGTCACGGCAGCTCCCGCCAGACAAGAGTTCGGGATCACTACAGCGATCCGCGTCGGCGACCGCACGACGCGAGCCGCCACTGGCTACGTGGGACTCCAATGGGCCTTCCTCATTACGACAACGCGACAGTTAACCGTGCAATACGTGCTTGAGGGACGGCCCTTCGTGCAGGTCGCGCACTCCGGACAGCCTTCGACGAATGGCTGGAGCGTCTCTCCCGCCGGGGTACGCACGATTTTGCGCAATCACTTCTACCTGGATACCGCAGGAGGGCTCCTGCGTACCCGAATCACCCCGGCAGAGCAGACGAGCGGCGTGAGTCAGTACTACCGCACGTGGGAGATCGGCAGTGGCGTGCAGTTGGGCAGAGCATCACGCATCAACGCCCGCATCGGGTACAAATACCTTCGCGCCTGGAACTCCAGCATCGCAGCCTACGATTTCACGGCGCACATGATCAGCGCGGGAGTCTTCTTCCCTGCGCGACGCTAAGCGAAACGGCACCATTCGGTGCGCACCTTGGAGGAGTACTTGGAAAGGACTCTACTAGAAACGCTTGGGAAGATTGCTGGTATCGGAGGACTCTAAGTGGCCCCGGAGGCCAAGGCGCAAGTGGAGACGGGATGTGCTCACCCTGGGCCGCAGGGTCTTCCCGGTCGACAAGGCGAGCCGGGCCAGCGCGGACCGGATGGAGAAGCAGGAACCATAAGCAAAATTTAGTCACGACCACGCCGCGCACCAGCCGTCTAAAAGTTCCGCCTGATCTGCCCCCGTTATATGTACCAACCTCGATGAGATTTCTTCCAAGATAATCCAACTTAGCCCATCCGAGCGGGGATGGGGGTCTGGGGCAAGGGGATGGCGGCTGGGTCTCAACTTATCTGCTGTCTCAAAAAGCGGGGCGGGTCAAACTGCGAAAGCCCCCTTAACCTGCTGTCTCACCCCACGGGTGCAGTCCAGTTTGAATCCCCTTGCCCCAGTCAGCACTGCAGAAACCTTCGCTCACTGAAGCGCTCCCGAAACTACTTGTGTTGCTGCAAACACCTGCGGCGGCAAATATCCTAACGAGCTGTGGGGACGGTCTTCGTTGTAATCGCGCTGCCACGCAGCGATCTTCCGCCGCGCATCAGCCAGGCTGAGGAACCAATTTGCGTTCAGGCATTCTTCCCGCAACCTGCCGTTGAAACTTTCAATGAAAGCGTTCTGTGTTGGTTTGCCGGGCTCGATGAAGTGCAATCGTACCCGCTGCAGTTCGCTCCACGCCCCTAGTGCTCTGCCGCGAAACTCCGGCCCATTGTCCACGACAATGCTCTCCGGCCTTCCTCGTTTCCCGACCACGTTGTCCAACACCCGTCTCACTCGTTCCCCACCCAGCGACGTATCTACCTCAATGGCTAGGCACTCCCGCGTAAAATCATCCACCAAGGTCAGCATGCGGATGGTTCGTCCTCGGGAGGTGCAGTCGCTGACGAAATCCATCGACCAACGCTCGTTGCTACGGTGTGGTTTCCCGAGCGGCGTGCCGGTGCCGCGCACCAGCCGTTTTCGCCGGCGTCGTCGCACGACCAGCCCTTCCAGCCGATAGAGCCGGTACATCCGCTTGTGGTTCATCTTTTTGCCCTCGCGCGCCAGCAGGGCGCCTAAGCGCCGGTAGCCAAACCGCGGCCGGCTCAGTGCCAAAGTCCTAATCCGCTGTCGCAACTCCGCCTCCTGGTCGTTTCCGCGGGCGCGATATCGCTTCGTCGATCGCGCCACTCCAACCAGCCTACAAGCATGGCGTTCGCTCATGGTGTATTGCTTCGCCACGTAGCGCCGCCTCCCTACGGCTCGCAGGCTTTACCAGTTTTTTGAGAGCACGTCCTTCAAAGCGCGGTTATCGAGCGTCAATTCGGCCACCACGTGTTTCAGCTTCCGGTTTTCCTCTTCAAGCTGCTTCAGCTTCTTGGCGTCGCCATTGTCCAGGCCCCCGTACTTTGCTTTCCAGCGGTAAAACGTCTGCTCGCTGATGCCCTCCTGCCGGCACAGTTCGGACGTCGCCATGCCCTTCTCGCCCTGTTTCAAAATTCCGATAATCTGCTCTTCACTACGTCTGCTTCCACGCATTGTCGGCTCCTTCTTTCGCTGGAATTAAACATTTTACGTGGTACATGTTTTGGGGCGCAGGTCACGCCCAGTTGCAGTAGCGCACGTCCAACACGAACGGTCGGTGTCCGCCTCCTGATTATGTCGGGTTATAAAAAGGAGGCTGATCGCCACTTTCGAAAGCTCGATCGGCCCGACGCACGATCAGCGTGATCATTGCGCGCACGATTCATTCTGGATCGTGGTTTAGTGACGCGCACCAGCATCATGAGGTAAAAACAACCGATGCCGGTTCCAGCCGCCAAGCCAGCACACATTCCACTCGCCGAAGCGGGAACCGATCTTGACTGGCGTTTTCAAGCGCAGGGAACTTCGTGTCCGGGCGCGTGCGTGACGCATTCATGGCTCCGGAACAGCGGAGAGTCAAGGACTCAGTGTTCTGTTCGCGTGTAAGTGACGTAACGGACCCGTTAGGTCACAGAGCCGGGCGTGCCTGATAAGTAGCATTAACGGAAGTAAGCCTCCCCCAGTACCAGAAGCATACCTCGGGACAATCGCAGCGAAGACCGATTGCTAAATTGCGTACGGTTGGCGGCTGCTCTTCCGGCTAACTCACGGCTAATAAGATGAACACTCCGCCGCTTCCTGCTCCAGATTGGAATTGGTTCCCGCCACGCAAAGCTCGCAAGAATCGCTGTCGCGGCAGCGAACGCGGCGGACAGTATCGACCAGCCTGGCAAATGCATCTCTTTGGCCCCCACTATCTCATGGCCGCCACGACAGGGTTATGCTAGAATCGATCACTCCAACCTGCGGAATCAGCCGCTCTTTGCGAGAGACCGGGCTTCCAGGCAAAGCCGGATCGTGATTGCGTTTGTAGACGAACCTTCCGATCAGAAATCCTAGAGAGTCGCCGACGGCGATGTCGGAAACCCAATGACGTCTGGCGCTGACTCGGGAGGCCGAAACCAAGCCCGCAACCGAGTAGGCGGCGATGGGAACAACGATGTGGTTGCGATACTCGTACGCGAAGACAGTCGCAACAGAAAAGGAGCTGGCAGCGTGGCCGGAGGGGAACGATGTCCCGCCCTCCCAGAAGCTTCCGTGTTTGTCATGATCTAGCGGCCGCTCGCGATTTGTCAGTTGTTTCAAGGTAAACACGACAAGCTGTGTGTGACCTAGGGCTTCGAGTCCCAGCATGCCCGCTTCCTTGGCGTGGTCGTCGCCGGCTATTTTTCCGACGAGGTATGTGGCGCCTGCCATTGCGGCTAGGCTATACCAGGCGCCGAGCTGCGATACTCGCCCGCTCCAAACCGCTTGATCGGCGGTATTGGGCAGGAGATCTCCAGTCTGGCGATCGGTCGCTATCAAGGCGCCGGAAAGAAGTGCAAAGGGCACGCCATACTTCTTTACCGTATGCGATGTGTATGTGCCACTGCGAAAAGGACTGGACCAGATCCGCCACTCATCCGCGACAAACCTGTGTGGCAGCGTGCTGAATCCCACCGGTTCGGAAGCACCAGAGGATTGCTGCGCCAGGAGGACAGAGGCGGTTAAAGTGAAGACGATCAAACCTGCGTAACGATTAGACATCCCTACCCCGGGAGAATTTCGCATACCGTAGACTGAGAACCGGCAAGACAAAAAGATTGAGGAGAGTCGACGTAGCCAGCCCTCCCAGAATGACGACAGCCATCGGATGTTCGATCTCGTGGCCGGGCTTGTTTCCTCCGATAACGATCGGCAGCAACGCGAGAGCTGTGGCTGCGGCCGTCATCAGAATGGGAACCAACCGCTCTTCTGCGCCACGCAGAATCAACTCCAGGCCGAAAGCCTGTCCCTCCTGCTCTTCGAGGTGTCGATAGTGGCTGACCAGCATGACTCCGTTCCTTGCGGCGATTCCGAGCACCGTCACGAAGCCGACAAGCGACCCCAATGAAAGAACCCCACCGGTCAAAAACACGCTGGCCACGCCACCGACAAGCGCGAACGGAAGACTGATAAACACTAGCGTCGTCAGGCGGGGCGAGCGGAAGTCGGTGTAAAGTACCAGGAGAATACCAAGCAGCGAGAGAGCAGACAAAGCTAACAAACGCTGTTGGCCCGCTTGGCGCGCGGCGTATTCGCCCAGAATCTCGGGATGGTAACCAGGATCAAACGACATCGCATGAACGCGCTGTTCAATCTCGCGGGCGACACTGCCAAGGTCCCGATCCTTGACGTTGCAGGAGATGTCAATCTTCCGGCTGGCGTTCTCATGCTGGATCACGTTTGGCGTCGGCGCGATTCGCATCTCCGCAACGTCTCGGAGTGGAATCTTTCCGCCGAGCGGAGCGTCGACGAGAAGGTTTCCGAGGCTGAAAATATCGCTGCGTGATTTCTCCGAGCTCCATACAGCGACGTCGAAGATCCGCTGGTCCTCGTACACCTCGCCTACCTTCGTGCCGCGGACCAGGGTCATGGCGGCGCGGCGAACGTCGCCGGCGGTTAGCCCGAAACGCTCGGCGGCGTCGGGACGCAGTCGTATTTCGATCTGCGGAACGTCAACCTGCTGCTCAACCTGAAGATTAGCGATGCCCTGAACAGTCGAGATCGTATTGCTAACTTCCGCCGCTTTCTGGCGCAGTACCTCAAGACTCGGCCCGTATAGACGGACGACAATCGCCCCGCTTCCACCCGAAAGAACTTCCTTGATGCGCTCCTTTAGATACGTCAAAAGGTCGCGCGTCAATCCGGGGTATCCGTCGACAACTTCCTGGATCTTGGCGACCGTCAGGGCATAAGGCACGCCAGGATCGAGGCTGATCCAAAGTTCTGTGAAGTTCGGGCCTACTACTTCGTCGGCGACCTCCGCGCGGCCGATATGCGATCCGAAGTTCCTTACACCAGGAATTGCGCGAAGTTCCCGGCTGGCTCGTGCGGTGATGCGCTGCATCGCCTGGAGCGACGTGCCGGGCTTCTCGACGAAATGCATCAGGAAGTCGTATTCCTGAAAGTGTGGCAGGAACTCCTCACCTAGTCGAGTGACAGCGAGTCCGGTCAGAACGAAGATTCCTGCTAGCGCCACCGAAGTCGCTCGCGGACGGGCAAGCAAAGGTGGAAGGATTCGCCGGTAGGCGCCTTTGAGTTTACGTACCAGGGAGGTGTCCCGATGCGCCGGGGCGTTGCCGGCCTTTGGCAAGAGGATCAGGCAAAGTGCGGGCGTCACGATGAGCGCCACGCCCAGAGACGCCATGACGGCGAGGATGTAGGAAAGAGCAAGAGGACGAAAGAAGGTTCCGGCGAGGCCGTCCAGGAAAAATACCGGGAGAAAGACGAGGACGACAATGATCGTGGCGTAGACAACGGCGCTGCGGACTTCGAGTGACGCTTCAAGTACAACGCGCGCCGCCGGCTGCGGCTCCGGGGACTCGTGATTGAGGCGCAGCCGCCGCAGGACGTTCTCCACGTCGATGATCGCGTCGTCGACTACTTCGCCCAGAGCAATCGCAAGCCCGGCGATCACCATGGTGTTGAGGGTGGTGCCGCGCCAGTTGAGCACAAGCGCTGCCGCGACCAGCGATAGGGGAATCGCGGTGAGACTGATTAGCGCCGTTCGCCACTCGAATAGGAACAGAATGAGGATGATCGCCACAAGAATGCATCCCCAGATCAGGGCGTGCCGCAGGTTGTTGAGGGACATCTCAATGAACGTCGCGGGCCGAAAGATCGTCGTATCGAGCTGCATATCTTTCAATCCCGGGCGCAACTGTTCGATGGCTCGCTCGACATCTCGAGTCACCTGCAGCGTGTTGGCGCCGAGCTGTTTCTCGACGATCAGGAGGAGACCCGGGCGATCGTTGATTACGGCGTCTCCGATTGGCGCCTGGTGCCCTTCGGTGATGTCCGCAACTTTGTCCAGCAAGAGAGGAGTCCCGTTTCGAAATGCCACGGGTACGCTCTTGAGATCGTCCGCAGTCCGCACGGCAGGCATGTGGGTTACGGGAAGACGCTGATTCGGCGTTTCGACAAATCCACCCGCGGCCGGCATGGTGGCGTCCTGCGTGACACGGATTACCTCGGCGAGCGTCAGGCGGTAGTCTCGCAGCCGGTCGGGATCGACCAACACGTGCACTTGACGGTCCCGCTGTCCCCAAATGGCGACGTTCGCGACACCTTGAACCGACATCAGTCGCGGACGCACCGACCAACGTATCAGCGTGGTCATCTCGGTCTGCGACAGCTTGTCGGACCACACCCCGATCTTCAGCACGCGGCTAGTGGACGACAAGGGTGAAAGGATGACCGGGGTTTTGGCTAATGCAGGAAGTTGTCCGCTTAGAGTCAGCAGGCGTTCTTGCACGAGCTGGCGGTCCGCCATCAATTCAGTACCGTCCGCGAAAATGAGCACCACCGACGATAGCCCCAGCACCGACTTGGAGCGCATGATTTTCATGCCCTTCACCCCATTGAGGGCGTTTTCAATGGGAGTCGTGATCAGACTCTCCACCTCGGTCGTGGAAAGCCCCGGCGCCTCGGTCTGAACCTCGACAAGGATGGGTGAGAATTCCGGAAAAACGTCCAGTGGCGTTGTCTTAATGACCTGCCATCCCGCGACCAGCAGAAGAACGGAAAGTGCCACGACAACCCAACGCAAAGACAGCGCGGTTGAAACGAGGGTCCTCAATGTCCAGCTCCAAATTCTGTGCCGAACAACTCAGCGGCCCCTTGCGCGACAACTTTCGATCCGGGAGCGGCGCCTCTCGAAAGGAACGCCGTACCTCCAGATGTTTCCGCCAATTCCACCCGCTGGCGTCGATACACATGCTGCGCTTCATTCACGTAGACCCACGTTCCGCCGTAGACGTCGTAGAGGAGAGCAGACAATGGCACGGAGAGACCTTGGCGCGCCGGCGCGCGTACAGGCAGTGTCGCCGACAATCGCTGGCCCGGTCGCAAGTGAAGATCCGGGTTGGCGATCTCATAGTAGAGATCCGTGGTAACAGCCAATGGATCGGCCGTCGGTGGCGCGTTCACCCGGCGGCCTTGACGCACCGGACCCGTTCCGTCGACGTCGCGAATGGCCGCCGTGGACGCGGCACCGATGTCTTTCAGATCCCCCGCGTAGACAGGAACGCGCAACCACACGCGCCGGAAATCCACTACTTCAAAAAGGGAGGCTCCCGATGTCACGTTCTGCCCATCTGCGGCTAGGATCTGCCGGAGTATTCCGTCCGACGGCGCTACGACGTTTATGTCAACGTCGGCATCGAGGGGATGCGTGTCGAGTCGTTTCAGCCGCTCCTGCGCGGCCTCGTACGCGGCCTTGGCCTGCCCATACTCCTGTTCTGCAATCTCGACGTTCCGTTTGCTTCCCGCCATGTCACGCAAGAGTTGCTGCGCGCGAGCTAATTGCTGGCTGGCAGTGTCGAGCCGTGATTTGGCGGATTGCAGATCCGCCTCGTAATTGGTTCTCAAGTCGCGCTGCGGAGCAAGCATCGGGGTGAGACGAAAGATCGTTTGGCCACTCCGGACTGTTTGGCCAGCAGAGATGTCCTTTCCGGCAAGCACGACTGTGCCGGATGCAGGAGCAGTCACAAGGAGGGACTTACCGGGGATCGCCATAACGTCGCCTGCGATCCGCAGTTGATTGGCCGTCGTGCGTTCAGTGACAGACGCCAGTTCGATGCCGAGTCGCTTCTCGGCTTCGGGTGTCAGTGTAATGCGGGTTAGATCGCCTTCCCTGACGCGGTTGTCGACCTTGGCCGGCGGTGCTGTGGCGACTTTCGTCGGCGTGGGGTCGGAGCCACAACCGCACAACGCGCCAAAGGCGATGGTCAGTGCGGCCAATGCCACTAGATTTCCAGTCATCTTGTTCCCACGCTCCGCTCCAGTTGTGCCCGGCTCCGGCGTACGGCCGCCTCTGCATCGGCGACTCGCAATTCCGCATCGACCAATCCTCGTGACTGCTCCAAAACGAAAAGATAAGCGACATCACCTTTTTCGTATTGCTGTTCGGCCAGCGTCACCGTCTGTTTCAGTGGTGGAAGGACTTGCTCCCGCAGACGCGCCAGAACGTCCAGCGCTTGAACCAACAGCTTCCGCGCCTCATAGACTTCAAATGCGACGCGCTGCTTGAGATTCAGGTATTGGCGAGACGCGACCTCGACATCGGCGTCAGCTCGCGCGATCAATCCCTGGTTTCGATTGAAGATTGGTAACTCTGTACTGAGACCCGGTCCGGTGAGAATACCGTTATTTCCGATGCCCTTGGAGCTCAACTGACCGGCGATCACGAAAATCCTAGAACGTTCCCATCTAGCTCGCTTCGTCGCGGACGCAATCGAGAGTTCTGCCGCGCGGAGGTCGGGACGGGCCTGCAATGCTTTTTCCAGAAGATCGCCGGCGTCTGGAGGTGGTGAGGAATCGACGGCAGTTGCAACTACGTCAATGCCCGTTCTGTTGATGGAAAGGCCCAAGAGAATCCTGAGTCGTTCCGAGGCGAGTTCCACATCATGTTTCAGGCGAACCAGTTGTTCGCCCGCCGCCGCCTCTTCGGTTCGCGCGGCCATCGCTTCCAGCT
>Ga0075431_100007306_pt1 | contig 11003 bp, 1 predicted proteins | sample RhiMetdeltSRZDD5_FD_75297 | JGI IMG/M metagenome (GOLD analysis project Ga0075431, IMG submission 75297) | Populus rhizosphere microbial communities from Tennessee, USA - Rhizosphere MetaG P. deltoides SRZDD5 | ecosystem: Host-associated > Plants > Roots > Rhizosphere > Soil | place: USA...
CGGCGGCGGCACCAGCAGCGCCGGCCAGTTTCAACTCCACGGCACCATCGGCCAGCCCGACGCGGGCACGCTCGCGGGCGGGAACTTCAAGCTCGAAGGCGGCTTCTGGAGCGGCGTCACGCTGCTCCAGACTCCCGGCGCGCCGATTCTGAAGATCAAGCTCGTCCATGGCGGCCAAGCCGTGATCTCCTGGCCCCTGAACGCGGTCGGATTCACGCTCGAAGAAACCGCCTACGTCGCGCAACCGAAAAGTTGGAGCGCTGCGCCACAGTCTGTCATCGACACCGCCACTGAGCACACCGTGACTGTCCCGGCAGCGGGAGTCGTTAAATGTTACCGGCTCAAGAAGCCATAATTCAAAGGAGCGTTCCCCGGGGACGCGACGCGGATTCTGTGCGTCCCGGGGACAAACGCCCTTCGGCGCTGACGGATTTTGGGCGAGGGCACATTCTCGTGGACGACATTAGGATGAGACCGCCAGAACAGGCCGAAAAATATGGTGGAGGCGGCGGGAGTTGAAAGCAGTCGCGTTTTCGACATCTTTCGCGAAGGTGCATGGCACGATGCCAAATTCGCGAAATCGAATCTTCGAGTTCACCCTTCACACCGAACTGTGGCTGCCGCGCCCGCGTGACGAGGTGGGACACAGATAGACTACCGCATTCGCGTTCACGGCCTGCCCATTGGCTGGCGCACCAAAATCATCGAGTGGAACCCGCCCGACAGGTTCATCGACATTCAACTGCGTGGTCCCTACGCCTTGTGGCGGCATATGCACGTCTTCGAGGAAAGTGATGGGGGAACGCTATCGACAAGATCCAGTTATCCGCGCGGTGGCGCGTTGATGAACTGGCTCTTCGTCCAACGCGATGTGGAGCCATTTCACGTACCGCCGTGAGCGGCTTCTCGAATTGCATTGCGGCCCCCAGCATCAGTCCAGCACCAGCACGCGATAGAAACGCTGTGGTTGCGTGCCGATGTCATCGTGGATGGCAAGCGTGGTGGAAGGCGCGAGGCGATTGCCGCCGAGTGGCGTCCACGCGAGGTCATTCAAGTTGTTCTTGTAATCGACGCGATAGGTTTTGCCCGCGATGGCTGGCACCGTGAGCGTGACCACGCCGTTGACGGGCGGAGTAATGCCACTGATGCGCGGCGGACCAACGACGAACACGGTGAACGTGCGCGTGGCACTCAGGGGCGGCACGCCGCTGTCGGTGACGCGGACGGTGATCGCATTGGTGCCGGGCGTTTGCTGCGCAGTGGGTGTCCATGTAAGCAAGCCGTTCATGGCGCCAATCACCGCACCGGACGGAACGATGCCCTCGAGCAGGAAGGAGAGCATTTGCGGCGGCGCCTCCGCATCGGTGGCGGGAACCGTGAAGTTCAACGTCTGTCCAAGTGTGACCGTCTTGTCCGGGATGGCAGCCAGTTGCGGCGCTGTGTTGCCACCGCCGAGGGTGTTCGGCAGACCCGGTGTGGGCGTGGCCATGGAGTAAATGGCGCTCGCGCCGTCGGCGAAACGACCTTCGCTGATATCGTTGACCTGATTGGTGAAACTTACGCCGTCGATGCGTGTGAGGTCGGACGCGAAGAGGCCGATGTCCTCGCGGCCCGCACTGAGCCGGAAGTTCACGTGCAGGTCCGGAAGTTCCGGGCGGTTGACGCTCGAATCCTCATCCGCCCACACCAGCAGGAATCCACCGGGGGGGACGACATAGACGCCGTTGCTCGGCACCCGGAAACGCAGCGGGTTGGCGAGGTTGTCCGTCAGCCACCAGCCGCCCAGGTCCACGGGGTCCGGGCCTGGGTTGTAGAGTTCGAACCAATCATCGAACGCCTGATTTGGAAACTCGCTGGGGTCAGCCAGCGTTCCGGTGTTGCTCGCCATCCATTCGTTGATGAAGAGGCTGACGACCTTCGCCGCGTTGGTTGTGCCCGGGGTGACGCTTTGGAGGATGCGACGTGTGAACGGCTGGCCATCGGGAAAATCACCGTAAGACAAGGCCGCGCCAAGGCTGGCGTAAGTCAGGTAATCGGTGATCTGCGGCTGCGCGCGCACCAGGCGGACCAGGGCGACACTGCCAGTGGCGCCATTGAGACGAAAGTTCGTGTGCAGGTGGGCGCCGGAAGTTTCGCCCGGCTCGCCGTCGGCCCAGACGATTTTGAATTCGCCGGCTGCGATGCTGCTGCCCGGCGGGAAGGCCCACTGCGTCAGATTCGAATCGTAGTTGTTCGCGAGGAAATAACCTTCGAGGCTCAGCGTGCCGGTTCCGGCGTTGTACAGTTCGATCCATGGCTCGCGCTCGCCGAAGTTGTCGGCGATGCCCGCGGTGTTCTGCGCCTGGAGTTCGTTCAGCCAGAGCGGATCGTAGGGCGGCAGTTCCCGCTGATCGTTGTTGGCCGCGCCGGGGGTAAAGTTCGCGGGCCGGATGGAAAACGCGCTGCTGAACAGGCTGCCGCTGACGGTGCGGACCAGGCCTTGCACACCGCTCGTTCCCGGCCGGAACCAGTAGCTGATGGTGCAAAGAGTGTTTGCGGCGAACGCCGGAAGCATCTGGCGAACCGCCGCCGAAGCCCCGCCTTGCCCCGTGCCGATGACGTGGAGTGAACCGTTCCCACTGCGCGCCGGGGCCGAAGCGATCATCGAGCCGCTGTGATTGCCCGTGGCGCTCCACGGCCCGCTCAATGCGGACTCGAAGTCCCCGTTCTGGATCAAGTTCATCCCCACGTTGGCCACCGCGCCGGTCACCAGCACGATGTCGTCGATGTAGAAGTCTCCGCCGCCGCCAGTGACGAGGATGGTCAGGTTGGTCCCAGGCGAAGCTCCGCCCTGGATCGTGCCCGTGTAGGTGATCTGCTGCCAGCCCTGGCGGTCGGTCCAGTTGCTCGGACGGCTGTTGTCCTGCCCGGGATCGATCAGTTGGAGGGACGAGCCCGCCCCGTTGGCGTCCGTCGGCCAGGGCAGGCGCGCCTCGTAGCGGACTTTGTCAATCACGACATCCGCCGCGCCAGTCGTACCAGGCCGGAGCAACGTGAGCGTCTCGCCGTCGGTATCAAGATTGGCCTCGAAGATGCCGAACGGCGGCGGCGCGTTCGAGCCATAGGCGGCGAAATAGGCTGGGCGATTCTTCGCCAACGCGAGCGCCTGCTGGCCGCCGATGACCGATCCAGCGGGAAACTCATAGTCCAAACCGTTGATTTGCCAGCCGGACAGGTCGAAGGCGAATTCACTCCTGTTGAAAACCTCCGCGAACGCGATGCCGGCATTGGTGGGGTTGTACATGATCTCGTTGATGACGACATTTCCTTGCGGCTGAAGGATAGGTCCGCTGTAGACCGCGGTGACCTGGTTGCTGATGCCCGGGATGAGCCGGCCGTGCGCGTCGGCCCCGAGGAAGATCAGTTGGTTGCTGGCTTGCAACAGCGGCACGCGCAGCGTCCAGTTCGTCAGCGTCGGCCAAGTGACGGGATAAGCCACTCCGTTGATGAGGATGGTGTGGACGCCGACGGGAGCCAGGCCGGTGAAGGTGATCAGATTGGTCGGCGAAGTGATTTCCGCCGGCCCGGCGACGGAGAGTCCGGCCGCGTTCACTCGGGCGAGCTCGGAAAGGATGTAACTCCGGCGCTGGGTGATCCAATGCTTGATCAGGTCCGGCGCGGTGACATGGACGCCGCTGGCTTCAAAGGCCTCGAAGCGCGAATCCATCACCGGATCGGCGTTGGCGTTGATGAACACCGTGTTGGCGATCTCCTCCAACGCCCGCCAGTAGGCGCGGCGATAGACGGGGACGCCGTAGATCGCATTCATCGCCACGTCGCCGGTGTCGATCTCGAACAAGTTGTCGTTCGTTGCGACAGGCGTGCCACGCGTGCCGCCGCCGAAAATGATGTTGATGTCCCAGATGAGCATCGACCAGCGGCCGCGCTCCGGTTTGTAGGCGTACATGTTCTGCTGGTTGCGATAGCCGTAGCTGTCCCAGTTGCCCAGCGCGTGCTCCAGCGCGAAGGTCCGCATCCAATTCTCGACGTCGGCGATGGCGTCCAGGTTTTGCACGTAGACGGCGTTGGTCGGAGCGCCCGCCACATCGACCAGCGTGAACAGGTTCGTGAAGTCATTCGCCGATCCATGGACGGCGCGCGGCTGCCAGTTCCAGCGATAGCGGGCGCGTTTCTTCACGCCGCCGGTCGTTGCGTAATTGTTCAGGTAAGCTTCGGAACTGGCTGCGGTGCCCAGGACCTGGCTGGTGCCGGTGTTCGGCTCATACCAAACGGAAATCTTGTGCAGATTGCCTTCGGCGTCGTCAGGAAACACGCTTTCGATGACTTCGCTGTTGGGCACCTGGGTGTCCTCCATCAACGTGCCGCGCCGCGCGCCGTTCATGAACATCGCCACAAAGCGTTTGTAATTCGCGGGCAGGCCGAGTTGCTGTGCCATCCAATAGGCGGTCGTCTCGCGCTGAAGCGTGTTGTCGTCGTGATGATTGTTGCCCGCGCCATGGACCTTGTTGAAGTTGTCCGTGCCGAGGACCAGTTCATCGCGCGGCATATCGAAGGTGTAATTGTTCGGCGTGCCCACCGGCGAATAGTCCGGCGCCGCCTGGTCCTGGTGCGCCGCGCTGCCCGAATAGCGTGAGCCGGAATCGTAGATCGCGCGGTGGTTGCCATATACGAATGTGCCGGGGATGCGCTCGTTGCTCAGCACTTCGCGCTGCGACCAGTTGGTGATCGATTGCCGCGTAAGCCAGAAACGGTAAGTGCCAAACGCGCCGGCCGGCGTCGGGCTGCCGAAATGAATCAGGCACTCGCCCATTGGAGCGTTGTCATCGCGCAAGGCCGGGAAGCGTGAAGACGCCGGATTGTCCGCGGCGTCCGTGGCTTCGATGATGAAGGCCACGATCGTATCGGAAGGCTGGCCAGGAATCGTGGCACTAAAGACACCGTCGCCGGCGAAGGCATCGCCTCCCGTGCCCGTGTCGTTCATGGCCACGGTGGTAAAGGTCGCCGAGGGGTCGATGCGGTATTTCAACGAGACGGAACCCGGGCCGTCCACGTCCGAGACGCGGGTCGTGACGAGCACGGCTTGATTGGCCGCGGGCACGATGGGCGTATGCGTGGCCTCGGTGATGGCCGGGCCGGCGTTGGCAAGAAAGCGGCTGTTGGGCGCGCCGGGGGTGCCGAGGTTCGTGGGAATGGTCATGCGATCCGTCGCTTCGAGATAGCTGCCGCGCAGGCGCAGGAGAAACTCCGGCCAGCCGCGCAGCCAGCGGACCCTAGCGCGGATGGTGGTGTTGCCGCTGGGCGCTGCTGTCAGCGGAACGCGCACCTGGTTGGCGCCGTGGTCGCCTCGCGAACTGGCGCGCACGTGCAGCGAACGGGCGCTGTTGAAGCCGCTGTTCGCCAGCGACGACCGCTCGTGCGTGCCGCGCGCCGTCCAACCGGTGAGTCCGGTCTCGAACGTGCCGTTGGCCACGCGGTTGCCGCTCCCGACAGGGAACACCTCCACGTCGTCGAGCAGATACTCGCCCTCTTCCAGCGCGACGACGTGCAGGTGATCCGCCGTGGCGAGGCCGTTGTCCATCATGCCCGTGTGCTCGAGGGTGGTCCAGGGAGCCTTGGCCGTTTCATCGCTGTCGGCCCAGTTCGGACCGAGTCGGTTGTCGGCGCGCGGCTCGATGAGCTCCAGGCTGCTGCCGCCGCCGTCGGACCATTTACCCCAGCGCCCGCCGTCGCGATACTCGACCTCGTCCACGACGACATAAATGATATTCGTCATGGGATCTTGTCCGGGATCAGCGGTGATGGCGAGTTCGGGACGGGCGAGCGCGAGGCGTTCGCCGTTATTGTCGAGGTTGCCGCCGAAGTCGCCGACGACCAGAGCAGGGCCAAGAGCAAGATCAGGATAACGAGCAAGAAGGTTGGTGCGATTCCTGGCGACCACGAGGTAGCCACCAGCCGTGATGACAGTGTTCGACGGGATGCTGAAGTTGATGCCGTCGGTGAAGCGCCAGCCGCCAAGGTCTATGACACTTGCTCCCTTGTTGAACAGCTCGACGTATTCGTCATCGCTGTTCTCCGAGATGGGGTGATACATTATTTCGTTAATCACAATATCGCGCGTGAGGGGAGCAGTGTTGGGCTGGCTGGCAGTAGGTGAGGAGAGTTCCTGAAAGCCGGACGCGCCATCGGGGAAACGGCCGAAAGAGACGCCGTTGTCCTGCGCGTCAAAGCGGATGGCGTCGATGACGCGCGTCTGATTCGAGTTCACGAGCAGAATGCGTTCGCCCGCCGAACTGAGCGAGAAGCCGAGTTCGGTTTGAGTGAATGACAGGAAACCGCGGGCTGGAAGGATCGTCGGCGACGGCAGGCGGAATTTGTTCGTGGCCGGATTGTCCGTGAGCCACGCGCCGCCGAGGTCGATAGGTTGCGTGTCGGTGTTGAACAGTTCCACAAAATCCACCTGCGGCTCGTCGGTGTGGGCGAGGAATTCGTTGATGACGACCGGTCGAAGCGGCTCAGCGTTGACCAGATCCAAACGTCCGGGCGAGCCGCCAATGGAATCGCTGGCCGCCCAAGCTTCGCGTTGGTTTTCGCCGTAGCTGGGCCTTGCCAGGACGAGCGAAGGGCCGGCTCCATCGGGGGAAGCGGGCCACGGGTGTCGGCTGTCGTAGTTTACTTCGAGCAGCACGAAACCGTTATTGTTCCGCAGGCGGATTTGACCCCGGTCGTTCGGCAGGTTGTTGGTAAACGGGCCGAGCACATCAGCGAGCGAGTAGGTCGCCTCCATATCCGCCGGCACGCGCGCCACGACGGCAAAGCTCCCGCCCTGCAGGATCGTTCCGGGCGGGAAGGTGTATGCGATATCACCCGAAAGCCGGTAGCCCGAGATGTCTTCGTAATATGGATTCGAGTTGTAGAGTTCCACGAACTCCAACTCCGCCTTGTTGGTTCCGAAGAACACATCGCGCGGGTGATACATGATTTCCGAGATGATCAGACCGGTCTTGCGGCTCGACGCTCCCAGCGGCTCGGTGCGCGCCGGGACAGCGTCCACCGTCCCGCCGACGACGGACGAGAACTGTGCGAACTGAGCGTCGGTCATCTGGTTGGTACTGTGGCTGCTGGCAGCGAGGCCGAGGTAGAGCCGGTTCGCCAGCGGCATGTGAACGGAGCCGAGCGTGGTCCAGTTCGCGCCGTCCTGACTGGCGAAGCCGAAGAAGAGGTTGCCCGCCCGTTTCAGCCGCAGCCATGTGCTCGGATGACTGGCCGGGAATGAGCCGCTCGTCGTCGTCAACCAGCCTGCGTTGGTGCGTGCCTCGAAGAAACAACCAGCCAGCGTGGGCGTGGCGAAGGCGGCGGCGAAGCGGCTGTCCGCGTCGAGGGACTCGCGCGCCATCAAGCCTGCCTTGGCAAAAAGGTCGGTGAACCCCAGTTTCGCGACGCGTATGCGAACATCAAAGTCGCCGGCAATCGACTGCCACGCGAATTGAAATTGATCCTTATTGCCGCCAATCGCGCCACCGCCCGTCATCGTGGCGCCATCGTTGCCCGCCGGGAACACGGCGCCGGTCTGCGAACCCCCGCCCACACGCTGGGGATTGAATGCGCTCGCGTCAAACGGCACTAGCGTTGGCGCCAACGCGTTTGGCGCGCTGGCGCTATCGAGGACACCGCTGACGGAAAGGGTGTAACTGTTTCCAAACGTGAGCGGCGAAGTGCGGAGGATGACAGTCCGCTCGTCCGCGGCCAGGTCGGCGCCAAGCAATATCACGCCGGGAAGGCTGTAGTTCGCGAGGTTCATCGCCGAGGCAGCCGCGACGCGCTCGGAAAACGTCACGAACACGTTCGTCGCGTTCGCGGCCAGGACGCCAGCGACGGTCGGGGCGTTGGTGTCGCGCCGGACCGTGAGTTGCGCCTCGGCCGTGTTCGTAGTGCCGACCTGATTGGTGATGAAGGCGCGAAGGAGCGCGCCGTTATCCGAGAGCGTGGCGGTGTCGATGACGTAGCTGCTGTTGGTCGCGCCCGAGATGTCCGCGCCGTTGCGCTGCCAGCGGAAGGCTTGCGGGAGGAAGTTCGCCAGCACTGGCGCAAGAACCACCGCCCGGCCTTCTTCGACAGTGAGGCTGACAAGGTTCGAGACGATGAGGGGCGCGAGTTCGTAAACAAGGCGCGAGTTGGGGATAGGCGATTCCGTCGTGCCCGCCGGCAGCCGCCATTGCACGGAGAGATGGTCGATGAGGTTGGCTTCGTGGTGGAGCACCTCGACGTAGTAACGCTTCCCCGCCTGGAGCGGGACCGGGAGAGATGCCTGCCCGTGGTGTGTCGTGTAATTGCCCGGCTGCGCGCGCGGGTCCACCCAGGCAATGAGCCGTTTGGTGGCCGGATTCTCGTCGGTGCCGAGCAGAAGGTTCGAGGCTTCGTCGCTGGAGATGGAAAAGACGTAATTTCCGTCGGCGGGGGCGGTGAGATAGGCGCGCAAGCGCTGGGCGTAGTCGTCGCCCGCAAAGGTGCTGTTCAGTCCGCCGGTGGTGATGGCAGTCTGGTCGGGGGTGCCGTTGAGAAAGTTGGGATGATTGGTCAGCCGCGCCAGTGAGAAGGCGTCGCGGGTGAGATTGAGATAGAGTTCGCGATGCACCCCGGCGACTTGGGCGCAGACAGACCCGGAGCAAAGGAGCAGGAGCCAGAAACCCGCTGCCCCGGGCCACAATCGCCGCGTTGGTCTGCCGGAGTAATTCGCCGAGGCTTTCATGCCGCTTTGCGGTGGCTCAGTGGGCTGCGCGCGCTACTTCTTGAGCCGGTAATATTGTGCGCCGCCGGGCGTCACGGTTGTGGAGCCGGCGGAGGTAATCGGGTTGGCTACGCCACCCACAGGACTCCAGCTTGCGCCCTGACCCAATTGCGCGGTCGATTCCAGCGTGAAGCCGACTGCCGCAGCGTCCCAAAGAACCGTTGCGGTGCCGTTGGCGTTGAGCTGAATGCTCAGAACGGGCAGCGGCGGGACAATGCGCACCAACTGGATGGCATTGACGGCCGGCATGGCATCGCCCACGCCAGGGGTGGCCGGGGGCTCGGGAGTCAGGTTCAGGGTGAAGACGCCGGAACCGTCGGGAGACACGTTGTCGAACATCACGTAGTTGCCGGAGTCACGATTGTTCGGGTCGGTGCTGGACATGCGGCGATAGCCGGGTGAATTGCGGTACTGGCCGAAGGTTTGCGCGCGGGTGCGGAAGGCCGGATACGTAATGGCGCCGACCAACTCATACGCCTGGTCATAGATGGTCTGAAAGTCAAACCCAACGCTGTAAACCAGCAGACCATAGTTGCCAGGCGGCACTCCGGACAAGGTGATGGTCATGGGGGTATTGTTATTCTGAATGTAGCCCTCGAACAACGCGTTTTCCGCCGTGACGTTACCAGCGCCTGTGTAACGGATGAAAGCGCCGTAAGAGACCGTCACCGGCGAGGCGGCACCGGAGGCGTCGTTCAAAGGATAGCCGGTTTGGGCGCCGCCGGTAACATTGTTGAAGTTGGCCTGAGGCACGGCCCCGGCGATATCGGTCGCGGACAGATACCCTTCCACCGCGCCGCCGCCGCCGACGAAGTTGATGCCGACGTAGGGCTGAGCCGTGGGCGGCTGACCGGGATTCACGGTAACCACCGCCTCGGAACTGGCGGCCGTGACGCCGTTGGCGATCGCCACCGCGCGGTAGCGCTTGCCGGAATCCGCCAGGCTGAGGGCGGGGGTGATGTAAACCGGCCGGTTGGCGCCGGGGATGTTCACGCCATTGACCTGCCACTGGAGCGAAACCCCGCCTCCGGGCGAGGAAGCCGCCGCTTGGAAGCTGGCGCTCTGGCCAACCGTCACGGTGGCGTGTTGCGGTTGGGTGGTGAAGCTGACGCTGGCGTTGGCAGGGTTGATGTAGGCGGAGATGAGATTGCCGCTCAATTCAGTCAGCTGCTGTAATCCGGCCCCAGCCGGTGCCACCGCGAGGCCCAGCCGCGCCTCGGCGCCGGCCTGCACAAACAGAACCTCAACCAGATACCGCTGGCCGGCGACGTAATCCTGGAAGGGAATGGTTCCCTTCACGTCCGGACTGTAGCTGGACGAGGGCGCCTGCGTGAGAAGGACGGACTGGAGATTGGCCGGGCTGTCGTCGGTGCTAAGCAACAGTTCAGCCTGTTCGTCGGCATAGACGTAGAATTCGTACTGGCCCGTTGCCGGCGGGAGGAAGAAGCAGCGCACGCGCATGCCGTAATTGTTTCCCCGCGGGTTGTTTTCCATGGTCACCGAGGTGAACGAGTCACTGGAATCAGGACTGTTCGGATATTTGGCATTGCCGGTCAGGTTGGCGACTGTGCCCCCAGCGATGCCACCGAAGATGTCTCTTGAGACCCAGCCGGTTTGCAGCCTCCAGGACTCGAAGGTCGCCTGCGAGTCCTCCGGAACGGTGTTGCCCGAGACGTCCGCCACACCGGAAAAGGTGATGGTGTAAACGGTACCTGGCGTTTGCGGGCTGGTTTGAAGTGTCAGCCGTTTCAGCGTGGCGCTGTCCAGCACTGGGATGCCTTCCAGAGTGAGGCCACCGCTCAGGGAGAAGTTGAATTCGTCAATCGATCCGGGATTGATGGCCTCGTCGAAAACCATGGTGACGTTGGTGAAGCTGATCGACGCCGCCACGCTGACGACTTGCGGAGCAATGCTGTCCAGTTCCGTGTTGGGCAGCTGATTGAAGCCGGTCTCGCTAAGGCCTTGGTCGGTGCTCAATACCAAACGATCGAGCATCACGCCGCGCTCGCGCGTGCCGACACGCAGAGTGACGACATCACGGTTGTCCACCATGGCCTGGCTCACATCGAAGAGAGGTGCCTCGCCGTAAATGTTGAAGTTGGTGCTCGAGGGGGTGGCCTGGGCATCGCTGGCGTTCATGGCCGAACGAACGTAGTGGGCTTCCGAATCCGGTGTGTTGGTGGTGAAGGGCGTGTTGAACCGCAGCGGAATCCATATG
>Ga0075431_100007308_pt1 | contig 11001 bp, 11 predicted proteins | sample RhiMetdeltSRZDD5_FD_75297 | JGI IMG/M metagenome (GOLD analysis project Ga0075431, IMG submission 75297) | Populus rhizosphere microbial communities from Tennessee, USA - Rhizosphere MetaG P. deltoides SRZDD5 | ecosystem: Host-associated > Plants > Roots > Rhizosphere > Soil | place: USA...
TCGGGCTCTCGGAGGAGGACATCGGGAACGCGGTGTCGGTCCTGGGGGACCTCTCGCGGTTCCCGACCATCGCCGACCGCCTCCAGCAGGGAATCCTCGACACGTTGTTCCTCGGCCGCCTCATGACCGACGCCGGCGGGTTCGTATCCAACCCCGCGTTCCAGAGCAAAGGTGCGCCGGTCATCGACACGCGTGAGCTGTTCTTCGACGGCAACAGCCAGGGCGGGATCATGGGCGGCGCCGCCACGGCGGTGTCGAAGGACTGGACGCGCGCCGTGATCGGAGTCCCGGCGATGAACTACAGCACGCTGCTGCAACGCAGCATCGACTGGGACACGTACAAGGCGATCTTCGACCCCGCCTACCCGGACCCGACCGACCACGTCCTCATCCTCGGGATCGTGCAGATGCTCTGGGATCGCGGTGAGGCGAACGGGTACGCCCAGCACCTCACCCGCGATCCGTATCCCGACACTCCGAACCATCAGGTGCTCATCCACGAGGCCTTCGGCGATCACCAGGTTGCGAACCTCGCCACCGAGGTCGAGGCCCGTTCCCTCGGCGCCCGGGTCCATCGCCCCGCGCTCGCCGCCGGCCGGTCCTCCGCCCGCCATCAACTCTGGGGGATGGAGGAGCTCGAGGGCCCGTACGACGGTTCGGCGATCGTCGTGTGGGACAGCGGCTCCCCCGCCCCGCCTCCGGGCAACGTCGCGCCGCGGGAGGGCGAGGACCCGCACGGCGACCCGCGCGCGTCGAAGCAAGCGCGGGAGCAGAAGTCCGAGTTCCTCAAACGCAACGGGCGCGTGGTCGACGTGTGCGGCGGCCAACCCTGCAAGGCGACGCCCACGCCCTGACGAGGCCGCGGCGCGCCTATCCCTCGGTGGTCCTCCGCGATGCCATCAGCTCATGCAGCCGATCGAGGGAATCCGTCCAGCCGTCCACGTGAAGTGCGCGCCGCGCCTCGGTCGCGAAGCCCGACTGGACGACAACGACTTCCGTCGAATCGCCCTGGTCGCTCAACGACAGGGTCACGACGGTTTCGCGGTCGTCGGGATCCGGCTCCTCCCATCGAAACGTGTACACGAGCCGCGCCGGGTGCTCGATCTCCCGGAACTCCCCGGAGAGGTGGAACACCTCGCCGTCCGGAGGCTGCATCCCGAATCGGTATCCACCTCCGACACGAAGATCGAGCTCGATATGCGGCGTCGTGAAGCCGTGCGGCCCCCACCACTGCGCGAGCTCGTCCGGCTCGACACACGCGCCGAAGACGGCCGGTCGAGGCGCCGGCAGCTCACGGTGCAACCGAAGCGTGAGCCCACTGGAATCCGCCATTGACCGCTCCCCCGCCGGACGCCTCGCCTACTGGACGACGGACCCGCCGTCGACGGCGAGCGCGTGCCCGACGACGAACGAGGCCGCGTCGCTGCACAGCCACACGACGGCGTCGGCGATCTCTTCCGGACGGCCCAGCCGCCGGAGCGGGACCGCCCGGGTCATCATGCGCTCGACCTGCTCGTCACCACCCATGAACCCCTCGAGCATCGGCGTGCGCGTGCTCCCGGGACAGATCGCGTTGACCCGCAGACCCTGCGACGCGTATTCCAGCGCCGCCGCGCGGGTTAGCCCCACCACCCCGTGCTTGCTGGCGACGTACGCGGGGAGACCCGCGAAGCCGACGAGCCCCGCGCCGGACGCCATGTTCACGATTGCGCCGCCGCCTTCGAGCATGGCCGGGATCTCGTACTTGAGACAGAGGAACACACCGGTGAGGTTCAGCGCGATCGCGCGGTTCCAGTCCTCGAGCGTATAGTCCGCGGTGGGCGCGCTCACGCCCGTGGTGCCGGCGTTGTTCAGCGCGCAGTCCAGACGGCCCCACCGGGCGACGGTCTTGTCGACCATCGCCTCCACCTCGTCGGCCTGCGTCACGTCGGCGCGGACGAAATCGGCGTCACCGCCCGCCTCTTCGAACACGAGGGCGGCAGTCTCCTTGCCGCCCTGCTCGTCGACGTCCGCCACCGTCACGGTCGCGCCGGCACGGGCCAGCGCGATCGCGGACGCGCGGCCGAGCCCGGAGCCGCCGCCGGTCACGAGCGCCGCCTTGCCCTCGAGCGCGCTCACGAATGCTCCATCAGACCGGCAGGCTGCGGAGGATGTACTCGGCCGTCGGGTACGACTCGACCGAGCCGAGATCGAGGAACGCGGAGACGTCCGCCATGACGCGCTTGACGTTGTGGTCGAGCGTGTCCGGCGAGTCGCCGGCGCTGAAGTAGCGCATCGGGTCGGTCAGGTCCTCGACCTCGCGCAGGCCCTCTTCGACGATGCCGCGCCAGCGCGGCGCACCGTCAGTGACGGCGCGCGCGACCGCATGGCGTACGTAGAGGCAGACGGGGTGGACCTCGAACGTCAGCGGCGTGTGCGAGCCGTGCCAGCGGGCGAAGAACTGGGCATCGTCGATGTCCGATCGCTTGTCGAACATCGTGATCTGCTTGACACCGGGCGAGCGCTCCCCATCGGGCCAGGTCCGTCGGTCGTACGCGAGCGGGACCGACTCGGTGACGAGATAGCCCGCCACCCTGTCCGCGGCGCCGCCGAGCACCGACTCGTACGGCCCGCGGTCGTCGAGCGAGTCGAGCCACACATTCACGGTCGCACCGATGCCGTTGTCGGGGACGGCGACCGTCGCGCTCATGTCGACATCCGGATCGACGACGCTCAGCGTCAGCCCGTGCGGATCGAGGGCGAGCAGCTCAGGCCCCGTCTTCTCGACCAGCCGCTCGTGCACAGCCCACAGCGCGTAGACGAGCTTCTCCATCAGTCCTCCGTCGCCGTCGCAAGCTCCGGCATTGCGGGTCGCACGGTACCTCTACTCGAGCGACCACGAGACAGGAGCCCACTACCGCGCACGAACCCGATCCGCGACCGCGAACGCGACGGCGAGCGCGTACCCGGTTCCAGGCAGGCTGGAGAGGGCGACCCCGGTTCGGTGGCGGAGCGTCGGCCGAAGGGCGCAGACCTCCCTGAGCAGGCGCCGTCCGCGAGCGCGATCCGCAGCCAGCACTCGTCTGCCGTTCTTCCAGGCACGACGGAGGATCACCTGATCCGTCGCAGGATCCCGCCCATACCACTTGAGCAGCGCTCTCGCGCGGGACTCGTGCATGGCGGCCACGTGCGCGGGGTTGTGCGAATGACTGAACGCGAGGACGCGGTAGTTCACGAGCGAGCCGGGAAGATAGCGAAACTCGTATCGATCGGCGAGCCTCAGCCACATGTCGTAATCCTCGTAAAACAGGGACTCGTCGTAGCCTCCGGCTTCCTCGAGTGCCGTCCGTCGCGCCATCACCGTGGGCGCCACGATGAAGTTGCCCTCGATCAGACGATCGAAGATGCGACCCTCGGTCGGCGGAAGACCTGTCTGGTAGGCCAACCCGATCTCACGACCGCGCTCGTCGACACATCGCGCGTTGCTGAAGACGGCGGCCACCGAATCATCGAGCTCCCCCCAGAAGCGCCGCTGGCGCTCGATCTTCCCAGGTTCGTAATAGTCGTCGGCCGAGACAATGGAAATGAGCTCGCCCCGACAGTGCTGCAACGCGACCCTATGACTGGCACAAACCCCGAGGTTGCGCTCGTTCACCACGAGCCGAGCGTCACAACGGGAGTTGCGGAGCCACGCCTCGATTCGCTCGACCGTCCGGTCAGTCGAGCAATCGTCCACGATCACCAACTCGAAGTCATCGAACGTCTGCTCAGCGACCGAATCGAGGCACTGCTCGACGAAGGGCTCGTGGTTGTGGGCGAGAACGATCTGGCTGACGGCGGGGATGTTCACGCAGAGGAAGTGTTCATAGCGATCGGAGGGTTTCCGTCAGCGCCGAATCCTCGACCAAGCAGCGTTCAGGCTTCGCAGTGGCTTGGTCACGCGGAAGCTCCTGGACCGTTCAAGTGCCTCGATTCGTGCCTTGACCTTCCGTGTGTGTTCTTCGACAACGTCCAGCTCGTAGCTCACGTGCCGAGCGTCATCGCATTGTCCGGTACTGAGGTCGAGTATCGCCGCGACTTCGAAGAAGGCCAACGGTTGATACGCGGATGTCACCGCGAGGACGTGGCCATCGCGATCGAGGTCGATTCCCTTCGATCCACCGTCACCCTGGTCGAACCGCGGGTGTTGCCGGAACACGTCTTCGTGCATGACACGCACCGAGACGGCCGGATACCGGACATCCCGCCACATCTGACCATCCCGCGCGAAGACGTGGACAAAAGGCCCGCCGGTGCTCGCCACGAAGAGATGGCGGCCATCCGGGCTGAAACAAAGGCCATGTGGGTAGCTGACGCCGCGCAAGATGCAGCCGGGCACGGAGTCCTCGTGCAGCGACGAGGAACGCTGGTAGAGCATCACGGTGTGCGCACGGTGATTGCTGACCGCGATCCACTCGCCGTCGGCGCTGACGGCGAGACCGTCGGGATAGTCCATCCCTCGGCGAAGCCGGACATTGGTAGACGTCACGGCGATCGGATCACTATCGAGAGTGTGCGCCGTGACCGTGTTGCCGGAGTTATTGGCTACGAGCATCTCCACGTCGCCGTGGGCACCGCCGGCCACCGCAATTGAGCCGGGAGCGTTCAAGAGCTCGAACCCGGGACCCGGTCCCAGGTCGATCGGCGGTAGTTCCACCGGCTGATGTGCAGCCGCGTCCGCTGGCACCCGGAGCACGTCGACGTCCCCGAGACGGTTGGCGACGACGATCGTGTCGTCGTCCAAGAAGGCGACGCCATGCGGCTCCTTCAGGCAGGGCGATAAGTACTCGACCACATTCGTCAGGGTCACATGCGGACGGCCACCATCCGTTGCGATGTTGATGTCCGCAATTGAGATCGAGTTCTGGTAGCACCCGGCGAGCGCCAAGCGGCGGTTATCCGGCGAGAAGCAGACGTCCTCGAAGCCTCTTGGTTGCCCGGGAACAGCCTGAACCGCTCGCGGAGCGTCATAGGCTATTTCCATACGCGCGTGTTGATATCGCGTGGCGCGGGGCACGTCCAGAACCCTTCTGAGTTGCTCAGTAGCTACGTAGTGTCGACCGCGCGCTCACTTGAGTGCGGCGTGGAATGTAGAGAGGAAGTCACGCACGGTGGCGACCGCCTCGCGCCCCAGCCGTGCCGCGTCCTCGTCGTCGCCGGGCTCGGCCAGGAACGTTCCGTACGCCTTCGGCCCGTCCTGGCCAACATCGGCGAACCGTTCGCCCAGCAGCTCGAGCGCCTCGGTCGCCCGGTCATCGCGCGCGACGGGACTCCGGGCGGCCTCTTCTGCCGCTGCTCCCGGACCGTCGCCGAAGTTCAGGAGGCAGAAGACGAGGTCATAGGAGTCCTTGTTCTCGTGGCGGTCTTGGAAGGCGAACGCCTTCAGCACGGTGTACGGCAGCACGTTCGCGACTCGGACACGGACCTTCGACGCGCCTCCGCCGTCGAGGCGCTCCCCCCGGAGATCGCGCTCGATGAAGTCGTAGCGCACGAGGTTGGCGCCCCGGACGTTGAACGCTCCGACCACCGAGCCGGTAGACCCCGCCTTTGGTCGGAAGACGAGACCTGCCGGCACCGCTTCCGTCTCGCACAGGAACTCGACGACGACCTTCGCGCCTTCGACTTCGCGCGCCCATCGAAACCCGGGCTCCTTCTGGTCGAAGTGCGACTTCTCCAGGTTGTTCTCGAGCGTCCGGTACGTCTCCGGCGTCTCGTCGCCGAGAGCCAACCCGATGACGAGGTCGACGTCCGTCGTTCCCACGTGGGCGCGCGCTCCTTCGGGCAGCTGCCCGACGAGGTACCGAGGCGCGAGGCCGCCGACGAGATAGATGCGCTCTCGCCACGGCCCGAGGTCGCCGAGCAGCGTGACGAGCGCGCGCTCGCAGCGGGCGGTGGCGGCTTCGTCGTAGTCGGTGAAGTGGTCGCGGCTCAGAACCCGATCACCTCCCGGCGGAGGGTCTCCGCCTGCTCGTGACCCCGGCGCGGATCGTTGCGGAGGTCGTAGAAGAGGCGGAACGGGTTGACGGCCCAGATCCCTTCGACCTTGTGCCGGAAGGCCAGCGGCTCGTCCCCGTTCGCCTGGACGAACGCGAGATTGTGGCCCGTCTCTGCGAGCTCGGCGCCGGTTGCGGCGACAGCTTCCTCGAGGGAAGCGACCGGGTCGATCCAGATCTCGGCCACGGGAACCGCGGTGATGAACGGCGCGATACGTGCCGCCGCAGCCGCCCCGGTGACGGCGTGGTCGATTCCGGCAGCATCCAAGCCCGCGCTCGCCGCGTCGGCGAGCGCGCGCGGCTCACGCGCCAGCCGGTAGGCGCGCATCCGTTGCACGGAGCGATCCGTGTTCTCCTCGGCCCACAGGTCCAGCAGCGCGGTGGGGTCGGCCACACGGCGTACTCGCCGCGGGCCCGCTCCTTCCGCCGCGACCAACCCTTCCGTCTCGAGACGGGCGAGGACGCGGTGCGCGAGACCGATCGAGACGCCCGCTTCGCCGGCGAGATCCTGGACCTTCCATTCGCGCATCGGCTCGAGCAGCAACGCCTGGGCCGCCACGCCGCCCTTGCCCGCCAGCCGGGCTTGGGTCCGGGATCGAGGAGCGTCACCGCGCCGACCGCGTTGTCCCTCGGTGTGGAGGAGGAGCCCCGGGAGCTCGACGTGGGCGTTGCCGAGACCGTCGACGACGGCGACGCCGTGGCGCTCGAGGATCTCGCGCGCCTCCGCGGTCGTCGCGCCCGCGACGAGCAGGAGATTGCCGTCGGGGACGGTCCGGGACTGCTGCACGATCTGCCACGCGGTCGCCGCGTTGGCCCTTCGCTTGACCTCGACCGCGACGGCCTCGGTCGCCGGGCCGAACCGGAGCACGGCGTCGCCTCGGCCGCGGCCGCGAGCTCCACCCGCCTCGACCGTGACGCCGGGGACCTCACGTAGGATCCGGAGGTCCTCGGCCTTGAATTGTCCTTGGATTTTCATGAGTTCCCGGTTTTTCACAGTGCGAGTGAATATACCACTTCAAGTGAAGGTGCGCACCCGTGATCAAGCTCATCTGCGTCGTGAAGCGCAACCCCTCCCTATCGGTCGAGGAGTTCCACGATCACTGGCGCGGCCCCCACGCCCGCCTTATCAGCGAGACGCCCGGCGTTGCCGATCGGATCGTTCGCTACGAGCAGAACCACCGCTCCCCCGAGGACTACAAGCGTGGCGGCGACTTCGACGGTGTCGCCATCCAGTGGTTCGACTCGATGGACGACTTCGTCGCCATGGTCGGCGATCCCGAGTACCAGGCGAACGTCGCGCCCGACGAGCGCGAGCTGCTGGACCTCGACGGGCTCGTGTGGATCCTCACCGAGGAGGAAGAGGTCGTGATCCCGGGCCCCGAGCAGCGCGACGAACCGGTGATCAAGCTCGTCTGCATGGTGAAGCGCCGACCCGGCATGACGATCGACGACTTCCACCGTCATTGGCGCACGGTGCACAGTCCTTTGAACTGCGACACACCGTCGATCGCCCGGTACTTCGTCCGCTACGAGCGCAACCACCGCGTCCCCGCCGACTACGCCCGCGGCGGCTCGGACTTCGACGGAGCCGCCGTCGAGTGGTATCCGTCGGTGCAGTCCTTCTACGACATGATCGGCGAGCCCGCGTACGGCGAGCTGATCGCACCCGACGAGGACCGCTTCCTCGACCGCGACAGCCTCGTCTGGCTCCTGACCGAGAGGGAAGAGACGATCATCGGCTGATGGAGGTCGAGGAGTACGCCCGCATCGCGGCGGCCGAAGACGACCACTGGTGGTACCGCAACACCCGGGCGCTCATGGCCGAGCTCCTGCAACCGTGGCTCGGCACCGACCAGCGCATCCTCGACGCCGGCTGCGGCCCGGGCGGGAACGGCGCGTGGCTCGCGAGCCACGGCCGGGTGATCGGCGTCGACCTGGCACAAGAGGCCCTGGAGTTCGTGCGCGCACGCCGGCCGGCCACCACGCCGGTGCTGGCGAGCGCAGAGCGCCTCCCGTTCGCCGACGGGGCGTTCGACGTCGCGGTGGGCATCACGTTGCTCTACACCGTGCGCAACGACGTCGCGGCCCTGGGCGAGCTGGCGCGGGTCTTGCGCACCGGAGGCGCGCTGCTGCTCCTCGAGCCCGCGTTCGCGTCGCTCCGCCGCGCCCACGATGTGACCGTGCACGGCCTGCGCCGCTACCGGCGCCACGAGCTTGCCGGCCTCGCCGAGCGGGCCGGGCTGCGGGTGCGACGGTCGACGTACGCGTACTCGTTTCTCGCTCCCCCAGCGGCGTTGTTGGCCGTGCTGGAGCGACGCGGCTCCCAGTCCGCCAACGACACGGGGTCGGACGTCGAGCGCCGTGCCCTGGATCGGGTCTTCGCGCCGCTGGCGGAGGCCGAGCGCCGGTGGCTGGCACGCCGCGACGTCGCCGTCGGGACGTCGGCCGTCGTCGTGGCGACGCGGGGCTAGCGCCCCCCTGCGGTTCTGGTCTTCCCGCGGCGCAGCACGACGAGCTGCACCCAGAGCTTGGCGAGGTCCCATAGCGTGCGGGCGACGCTCGTCAGCTTGAAGAACTGCGAGCGCCCGTGGACCCGCGGGTAGTGGTGGACGCCGACCTCGACGAACCGCGCACCTGCGTCCTGGAGGGTGCGTACGAGCTCGACGCAGATCACCCCGGTCGTCTTCTCGAGCCGGACGCGCTCGAGCATCGACCGCCGCATCAGGCGGAAGTCGCAGTCCGTGTCGCGCACGTGCAGCCCGAACACGAACGACACGAACCGGTGGTACACCCGCCCGATCGCACGCCGAGCGATGTTGTCGGCCCGGTTCAGCTTGTAGCCCTGCAGGACGTCGATGTCGTCCGTGGCGCGGGCGACGAGGAGCTCGAGCTCGGTCGGGTCGAACTGCCCGTCACCGTCGGTGTAGAAGACCCACTGCTTCGTCGCGGCGCCGAAGCCCGAGAGGAGCGCGCCGCCGTACCCGCGGTTGTGCTCGTGCGTGACGACACGCAGCCTCGGCTCGGTCTCCGTCAGGTGCTTGAGCACCCGCTCCGAGCCGTCGCTCGAGCCGTCGTTGACGACGATGATCTCGCCGTCGGCGCCGACGCGGTCCAGGGTGGCAGCGGCCGCCTCGACCATGGTTCCAATCGTCGCTTCGTCGTTGTAGCAAGGGAAGAACGCCGAAACAGACTCGACTGCCGGGTTCACCGGAGGGCGCGGCACACGATCTCGATCTCGTCGTCGGTCATCTCGGGGAAGCAGGGTAGCGAGACGCACTCCGCCGCCCATGACTCGGCCTCCGGGCACGGGTCCCGCACGAACTGCCGGTACGCGGGCTGTTGAGTGAGCGCCCGGGGATAGTGCACGGCGGTGCCGAACGGCATCCTTGCTCGGAACGCATCGCGGTCCTCGATCCGCGCCACGCACTGGTGGTAGACGTGCCGCTCGTGCGGCGCCTGCCACCGCATCTCCGGCGCCGCCTCTCGGTACGACCGTGCGATGAGCTGCCGGCGCGCGTTCCATTCGGGCAGGCGGCGCAGCTCGAGCCGTAGCGCGGCCGCTTCGATCTCCGACAGCCGTGAGTTGCCGGTGACCGCGGTGTGCACGTAGCCGCCGGTGAGGCCGTGGGCGCGCAGCAACCGGATCTGCGCCGCGAGATCCGGGTCGTCGGCCACCACCGCTCCCCCGTCGCCGATCCCGCCCAGGTTCTTCGTCGGGTAGAAGCTGTACGCCGCCGCCGCCGTCGCCGCCTGTGGGTCGAGCGCGCCATGGGCCTGGGCGGCGTCTTCGATCACGAGGGCGTCGAGATCGGGAGCCGTCGCCGGCCGGCCGTAGAGATGCACCGGGATCACCGCCCGGGTCCGCTCCGTCACCGCGGCAGCGGCGTGCTGCGGGTCGAGCATCGCGGTATTCCGTTCGACGTCCGCGAAGACAGGCGACGCGCCCGTCGCGCACACCGCCGCCGCCGTCGGGACGGCCGTGAACGCCGGCACGACCACCTCGTCGCCGTTCCCGACGCCGAGGGCGCGCAGAGCAAGGCGCAACGCCTCGGTCCCGGACGCGACGGCGACGGCGTGGCGCCGGCCGCAGAACGCGGCGAACTCCTCCTCGAAGGCCTCGGTCTCCGGGCCGAGCAGGAACCATCCAGAGCGCAGCACGCGCTCCATGGCTTCGCCCAGCTCGGGTTGCAACGAAGCCGTGCGGCGCGCGAGGTCGACCACGGGCGGCCGGGCCGTCATCGTCGTCACATGTACCGGGGGCGATGTGACCGGTAGAACTCGATCGTCGTCGCGATCCCGTCGGCAAACGACGTGCGCGGCTCCCAACCGAGCAGCCGCTTCGCCTTCGACGAGTCGCCGTAGTACGAGCCGATGTCGATGGCGTCGCGATCGTGCGGCCACGGCACCGACTCGATCGATCCCGACCCGGCGGCGGCCACGACGGCTTCGGCGATCGCCCGGAGCGACAAACGCTCGTCGTTACCGACGTTGAACACCTCGCCCGGTGCCTCGGCCGAACGCGCGGTGAGCAGCAGGCACTCGACGACGTCGTCGACGTAGAGGCAGTCGCGCTCCTGCGCGCCGTCCCCGAAGACGGTGATCGGCTCGCCCGAGAGCGCGCGCCGTACGAAGATCGGCAGGAACCCCTGCAGGTTGTCGCGGAGCCGTTGTCGGGGCCCGTACACGTTCGTGAGGCGGACCGAGCTGGCGCGAATCCCGTACAGCTCCCCGTAGAGCAGGTGCAGCTGCTCGGTCGCGGATTTGCTGATCCCATTGACGTCGACTGGTGACACGGGGTGGTCCTCGTCCACAGGGAGGTAGCGCGGGTGGCCGAAGATCTGGCGCGTCGACGTGTACACCACGACGGCGTTCGAGCCCGCTTCACGCAGGATCTCCAGGAAGCCGAGCTGGCTCGCGGTGTTGATCTCGAGATCGAAGCGCGGACGCTCCATCGATTCGACGTGGCTCACCTGGCCCGCCAGGTTGAAGA
>Ga0075431_100007327_pt1 | contig 10989 bp, 9 predicted proteins | sample RhiMetdeltSRZDD5_FD_75297 | JGI IMG/M metagenome (GOLD analysis project Ga0075431, IMG submission 75297) | Populus rhizosphere microbial communities from Tennessee, USA - Rhizosphere MetaG P. deltoides SRZDD5 | ecosystem: Host-associated > Plants > Roots > Rhizosphere > Soil | place: USA...
AGCGCCATCGGGAGAAGGAATGCCACGCGTCGCCGCGGTGGTCGTCAACTACGACGGCAGAGAGGTCACTCTCGACGCCGTGGCGAGCCTGCTGCGCATGCGCTACCCCCGCTTCGACGTGGTGGTGCTCGACAACGGCTCTCGCGACGGCTCGACCGGCGCGATCGCGGCGGCCTTCCCCGCCGTGCGCCAGCTCCGCCTCGCCGAGAACCGCGGCAGCGCGAGCGGCTATGCCGCCGGCATCTGCTGGGCCTTCGCGCACGGGTACGACTACGCGCTCCTGCTCAACAACGACATCGAGGTCGAGCCCGACCTCCTCGACGAGCTCGTCGCCGCCGCCGAGCGCGATCCGCGCGCGGGCGCCGTCGGTCCGAAGTGCTACTTCCACGGCGAACGCCGGCGGCTCTGGTCCGCGGGCGGCGTGCTGCGCTTCCGCGAGGCGGTGACGCGAGAGCGTGGCTACGGCGCGATCGACCACGGGCAGTTCGACGTCGAGGCGGCGGTCGACTACGTCAACGGCTGCGCCATCCTCATCCGCCGCGCCGCCGCCGAGAGCGCCGGCGGCTGGGACCCGCTCTACTTCATCTGCGTCGACGACGCCGACTTCTGCACCCGTCTCGCGCGCGCCGGCTGGCGGTGTCTCTACGCGCCGCGCGCTGTGCTCTACCACCGCGTGGCGTGGACGACGGGCGGCTACACGCCGGGCCGCAACCACCAGCTCGGCAGGAGCAGCGCGCTCTACGTGCGGCGCTACGGCAACGCCTGGCAGCGCGCCCGCTTCTGGGCCTTTGCGCTCGCCGCGCTGGCGGTCGGGTACCTGCGCGAGCTGCCGCGCGGCAACCAGGCCGCGGCGGTCGCCAAGCTGCGCGGAGCTCTTGCCGGCTGGCGCGAGCCGTTGCCGGCGCCGCCGCCACTCTCCCCGCCGCCGCCGGAGCTCGAAGAGCTCGGCACCTCGGTGAGCGCCGGCGCCGCTCCCCGCTAAGTGCTGCCCGGCGCACGCGTTGACGGGCGAGGCTGCCCGCGACGCCGCTGCTATGCTGCCGCCCCGTGACCTCGACAGCGCGGCTCGGGCTCGCCGGCGTCAGCGCCTTCCTCTTGCTCTTCCCGCTCACGCTGAGCCGGCCGGGCGTGCCGAGCCACCTGAAGGCCGACGAGGCGGCGTATTACGGCATGGCGCAGTCGCTCGCCCACGATGGCGACCTGCGCTTCGAGCAGCGCGACGTCGACCGCTTCTTCACCGAGGTCCCCTACGGCCCGGTCAACAACCTCATCCTGATGAGCGGCGACGGCTGGAAGACCGTCCACTACGCGAAGCCGTTCCTCTACTCGCTCTTCGCCGCGCCCTTCGTGCGCGCCGCCGGGGCGCGAGGCATGCTCGTCTTCAACACCGCGCTGCTCGTGGCGATGATCTGGATGGGCGCGCTCTACCTGCGGCGCTTCAACGACGAGGGGATCGCCGCGCTCTACTCCGCGGGCTTCTTCCTCTTCTCGGTCGGGTTCGTGTACGTCTACTGGCTGCAGCCCGAGGTGTTCAACATGGCGGCGGTGACCGCCTGCCTCTTCTTCGGGCTGCCACGCGAGGGGAGCGAGGAGGGGCTGCCGAGGCCGCGCCGCGAGCTCCTCTGCGCGGCGCTCTCCGGTGCCGCGCTCGCCCTCGCCGTCGCCAACAAGCCCATGCTCGCGCTTCTCGGCGTGGCGCCGCTGTGGAGCCTGTGGCGCGACCGGCGCTGGCGCCAGGTCGCCGCCTGGCTCGGCGGCGCCGCCGGCTGCATGGCGCTGACCGCGGCGCTGTCGATGGCGCTCACCGGCAGGCCGACCGCGTACCTCGCGGTGCAGCGCGGCGGCTTCACGCTCTGCGGGCCCGGAGAGATGCCGATCTTCCCGGGTGCGCACGCAGCGGCGGCGCCGCAAGGGGCAGGCACACCCGAGGCGGCAGCCGCACCCGAGGGCGACGCAGCCCCGGCGACGGCGACGGCAACCTCCAACCCGCCCCCGAGCGCCCCCACGCCGGCCGCCGGCGCCGCCGCCGCCATCGGCGAGTCCGCGACCGGCAACAGCTACAGCTGGCTCTTCCGCCTCCCCGACACCTCGTGGAGCGAGCTCGCCGACAACCTGGGCTACTTCCTCGTCGGCCGCCACACGGGGCTTCTCCTCTACATGCCGTTCGCGCTGGTCTCGATGCTGCTCTTTCTCTTCCACGGCCGTCGCTCGGGCGCGCGCTGGCTGCTGCTCGGCGCCAGCGCCGCGATCGCGCTCTTCTTCCTGCTCTTGATCGCCTGGAACTGGCAGGGCGGCGGCGGCTTCGTCGGCAACCGCTACTTCGTGAACGTCTACCCTGCCTTTCTCTTCCTCGTCACCCGGGTGCGACCGCGCGCCGTCGTCGCCATCGCCGGCGCGCTCGCCGGCCTCTGCGTCTCGCCGCTCGTCCTCGCGCCGTTCGGGCTGCCGGGGCCGGAGCCGACGCTGCAGATGCACGTGCGCGGCCTCCCCTTCCGCTGGTTCCCGCTCGAGCTGACGCTCCGCAGCGTCCCCGGCTACCACCGCGTCGCGCTCGGCGACGTCCGCATCGTCGGTCGGCGCGACGTCTTCCTGCCTCTCGGCGAGCGGATGTGGATCCACGGCGCCACTCCGGTCGAGCTCTACTTCATCGCCGATCGGCCGCTCGGCGCGCTGGCCTTCGAGGTCGCGAGCGCCGCGCCCCGGAACCACGTCGAGCTCAGCATGGGCAGCTGGCGGGAGCAGCTCGACCTCGCCGAAGGTGAGTCGCGCCGGCTCGTCGTTCCCGCGCCACGACCCACCCGTCGCTGGACGATCAAGTCGGGCCCCCTCTACGCCTACCGCATGGTCGCGCAGACGTCGTCCGGGCGGCCGCGCGTGTGGGAGCGCGAGTACCCACCGCCGACCTGCCCGGGCTGGCCCTGGCAGGCGAAGGAGCCCGACTCGTTCTTCGCCGGCGCCGAGCTCGTCTACCTCGGTGCGCCGCAGGACCTCGAAGCGGACCTCTACCATGCCGCGTGGAGCAAGCTCGAGGCGCCGGCGCAAGCGCGCGTGGGCGAGACGTTCACCGTCCGGGCGACCCTCCGCAACGCGAGCACCGTCACCTGGCGCAACAGCGGCGGCGCGCGCGTGCGGCTCTCCTACCACTGGCTCGACCCGGCCGGTGCCACCGTCGAGCAGGAGGGCGAGCGCACCGAGCTCGCGGAGCCGCTCGCCGCCGGCGGCGAGGCCCCGGTCGAGGTGAAGGTCATCGCCCCGTCGAGGCCCGGCCGCTACGTCCTCGCGCTCGACCCGTTGTTCGAGACCGTCTCCTGGTTCTCGCAGCGCAACGGCGGCGCGATGGAGCGCGTCGCGATCGAGGTGCTCCCTCCTGAGGCCGCGACACCGGAAGGCCGCGCCGCGCCGGAGGGCCACTGAAGATGCTGGACAACCTGCGCGAGGATACCCGCCGCCTGCTGCTCATCAAGAGCAAGCCCTTCCCCTGGTACGTGTTCGAGTCGCTGCTGTTCGAGACCGGCTACCAGGCAGTCGTGCTGCACCGGCTCGCACACTGGTTCAAGCGCCGCGGCGTGCCGGTGCTCGGGCCCGCCATTGCCCGCTTCAACCAGTTCCTGACCGGCGTCGACATCGGCCCCGCGGCACAGATCGGCCCCGGCCTGATGATCGTTCACGGGCAGGGAATCGTCGTCGGCGGCTGGGCCCGCATCGGCCGCAACGCGATCCTCCTCCACCAGGTCACCATCGGTTCCCCCGACCCCAGCCACCGCGAAGCGATGCCGGCGATCGGCGACGACGTCTTCATCGGCGCCGGCGCGAAGCTCATCGGCGCGATCACCGTCGGCAACGGCGCCTTCATCGGCGTCAACGCAGTGGTCACCCAGGACGTGCCCGCGGGCGCCCGCGTCGTCGTCCGCGGCGGCGTCGACGTCACCCCGCCGAAGGCCTGAGGCCGACCCGGCATCGCCGTCTCGCGATCAGGACGCGCCCGTCTCCGCGCGGCGACGGCGGCCACGTCAGCCGATCGACAGGATCGGCACATTGGGCCTTGCGCGCCCGAGCGAGGTGTCTCGCGTGCCTGGATGGAACAGGCGTTGCAATCGCAGTCCGCAGGCAGACCACGGACTCGGAGGCCTTCGATGCGCGCGATGCGGGTGTGGAGCGTGGGCAAGCTCGCCTCGAAAACCCTGGTCGCCTCGATCGGCTTGGCCACCTCGGCCAGCTTCCTCGTCTTTCCGTCGGCGCTGGAAGCCCAGGACTACGCCGAGATCGTCGAGGTCGACGTCGTCACCGTCGACGTCGAGGTCCGCGACCGCGACGGCAACCTCGTCACGGACCTCGAGCGCGACGACTTCCGCCTCTTCGAAGACGGCCAGCGCGTCGAGGTCACCAACTTCGAGCGGGTCAAGAACGGGAACGCCTCGGCTCCTGCCGTCGTGGCGCCGGCAGCTGCTCCCGCGGCCGCGGCCCCGGAGCCCGCCGCCGCGCATGCACTGTCACCCGAGGCGCCGTCACCGGAGACGGCGCAGCGCACGATCGTCTACGTCGACGCCCGACACCTGACCGCGGCGAGTCGCGCGCGGGCGCTCGCCCAGCTCCGGAGCTGGGTGGCGACGCTCGCCGACGGCGATGAAGTGATGGTGGCCGTCGAGAGCCTCGGCGGTCTCTCGGTGGCGCTCCCCTTGTCGCAGGAGCGCGGCGCGATCGACGCCGCGCTCGAGCGCCTCGGCACGCTGGCCGTACACGGCGAGAGCGTCGATCGCGACCGGGCCACGGTGGTGCAAGCGGTCATCAGCATCCAGAGCGACGACATCTTGATGGGCATCCCCTGCGCGCCCAACATCGCCGATCCGGTGCGCGCCTTCGCCGACAGCACGCGCCAGGAGGTGCGCCGGACGCTCGCCCGCATGGGCGGCCTCGTCAGCTCCCTCGCCGGGATGCCCGGGCGCAAGGCGCTGGTGTACGTGAGCGACGGCCTCCCTCTGCAGCCCGGCGCCGACCTCTTCGAGGTTCTCAACCAGATGTGCGGCGGAGGAGCAGCCACCTCCGGCGTCGGCTTCCCGTCGCAGCCGGCGGGTGGCCCAGGGGGTCCTGCAGAGCGCCAGAAGCCCCAGGGTGGCGGCCTCGGCATCCCGCTGATGGACGCCAGCGTCCTGGGCCCGGGCGCCTATCGCGCGCAGTCCGCCGCCCTCGACGCGGCGAGCTACGACCTCACGAACGACCTGCGCCGGCTCGCCTCGCACGCGAGCACCAACCGGGTGAGCCTCTATACGCTCCAGGCGAGCGGCCTACGCAACACCGCCGCGGTGGATGCGTCGCTGGGCGTCGCCGACGGCTTCCTGCTCGCCGGGCCCGTGGCGCAGCTCGCGGTGTCGAACCTGCGGGAGCCGCTCGTCTACCTCGCCCACGAGACGGGCGGCCGCGCGATCGTCGACACCAACGACTTCGCGGGCGAGCTCCGCCGCATGCGCGACGGCCTCGGTGCGTTCTACAGCCTCGGCTACGCGCCGAAGCACCGCGGCGAAGGGAAGCAACACCGGATCGAGGTCGAGGTGACGCGCCCGGGCGTGCGCCTGGCGTACCGCCGCACCTACCGCGACAAGCCCGCGCTCGAGCTGGTGGCCGATCGCCTGGTCACCGTCCTCGTGCACGGCCTCGAGGAGAACCCGCTCGAGGTGGCGGCCGAGGTCGCCCCACCGAAGGCGCTGCCCAACGGCCACGTCCTCGTCACCACCCGGCTGCTCGTGCCGCTCATCAAGCTCGCGACCCTCACGCACGACGAGGCCTACGAAGCGAAGCTGCGCGTCATGGTCCTCGCCGCGAAGCCGGGCGGCGAGAGCTCGGGCCTGCGCCAGCTCCTCGTGCCGGTGCTCGTACCGCACATGCAGGGGCTCAACGCCTTCGGCCAGAAGTACGCATACGACGTCGGCCTCGAGCTCACCCCGGACGTGCACGACCTCGCTTTCGCCATCCGCGACGAGCTCGGCGGCGTCACGTCGTACCTGCGCCGGCGCGTCGATCTTCGGGTCGCGGGCACGCAGCGGTAGTGCAGGCCCCCGGACGGGCGGGCGCAGGGCCCGCCCCTACACCCGAATGCAGGTTGCCAGCCGAGGCATCCGGTCTGATGTAGGGGCGGGGCCTGCCCCCGCCCGTCCGCGGTCGCCGCACCACACCGACTCGCTGCTCGGGTCAGCCAGCGGTCTCGACGAGAAGCCCCGCGTCCACGAGCGCCCGTGCGGCCTCGGCCAGGCGCGACAGGGGAACCCCCGATCGCTCCGCGATGGCCAGCAGGTCCGGTCCGCCGTCCGACTGGTTGAGCACCCACAACATCGCCATCTCGCGCTCGCGGCCGCCGATCGTGCCGCCGACGCTTCCGTAGAGCCCGCGCCGCCCCAGTTGCGGCTCGCCTTTGGGGGCAAGGTTGCGGTAGCGACGGTTCTCCTCCAGCGCAGTGACGACGGCGAGGTAGGCACGCAACGATCCACCCAGCGCGCCTGGTGTGATGAAGCTCAGATCGTCCGCCGACGTGTGGTACTCGGGATAGCGGCCCCAGGGCGTGCGCGTGAGCGAGCCCACCGGCAAGTCGAAGCCGGGCGAGCAGTACTGGCGCTCGTCGTAGCCGAACGGGACGAAGGGCTCGACGGTCACCTCCTCTCCGAGCTCCGCGAGCGCGCGGGGCACGGCGCGGTCGATGGTCGCGTTGCCGCGGCGGCTCTGCTTGTAGTGGAAGCCGCCGCGGTCGCCGACGTTCGCCACCACCAGGCCGTGCTCGATGCGGTCCAGCCGGCCTTCGCTCCGCGCCAGCCAGGCGATCGCGCCGATCGTCCCCGGCACGAAGAGAAAGCGATACCCGAAGCGCCGGGGCGCCGTCGCCAGCCGCTCGGCGAGGACCGTAGCGAGGGCCAACCCCGAGAGGTTGTCGTTTGCCAGCGCCGGATGGCAGACATGGCACGAGACGAGGACCTCGCGGTCGCTCTCGCCTGGGAGGAAGCACTCGCCGTAAGTGAGCGCCCCGTCGGCGAGCGTGGCGTCGATCGAGACCTCGTAGTCGCCCTCGCGAAGCCGCTTGCGCTCGGAATCAGCGAGGCAGAAGCCCCACGCCTCTTTCCAGTACGACGTGCGATAGGGCACCCAGTCCGGGTGCTCGGGTAGCGAGTGGAGGTGCTCCTGCAGCTCGGCGAGCGGCATTCTCGCGCGCACCGGCACGCTGTAGCCCACGACGTGCAGCGGCGAGCGTTCGGCGTCGACCGCCGTCGCGCCGTCCGGCCCTTTCACCCATGCGCCGCGCAGGTTCCACTCCCGTGGCACCGTCCAGTCGAGCACCGGCGTCCCGGTGGGGACCTCGTGTGCGACGAGCGGGATGCGCTCGCCGATGCGGGCCAGCGTCTGCCGCACGCCGTCGCCGGTCAGGCTGCGCGGGATCGGCTGCAGCTCGGCGGCGAACGCGTGCATCGCCGCGCCGGCGGCGACCGGGTCGAGGCCCGCGAGCAGCTCGCGCAGCGAGTTGACGCTCACCAGCTCACTCGTCGCCGAAACGCGGCAGCATGAGGTCGCGATCCGAGATCATCGTCATCTCGATCGGCCAGCGGATCGAGAGCGTCGGGTCGTCGAAGCGATAGCCCCGCGCGTGCTCCGCCGAATACGGCGCCGAGATCTGGTACGAGACCTCGGTGGAGTCCTCGAGCGTCTGGAAGCCGTGGGCGAAGCCCGGCGGCACGTAGATCTGCGTCCCGGTCTCGGCGCTGAGCACGGCGGCGACGTGGCGGCCCCGGGTCGGGCTGCCGGGCCGCACGTCGACGACCACGTCGAACGCCGAGCCGCGGGTGACCCGCACCAGCTTCGCCTCCTCGAACGGCGCCGCCTGCAGGTGGAGCCCACGCACGGTGCCGCGCAGGTGGTTGAACGACGTACTGCACTGCACGACCGCGGTCGCGAGCCCGTTGGCCTCGAACTCGTCGGCGGCGAACGTGCGGGTGAAGAAGCCGCGGCCGTCCTCGTGGCGCTCGGGGTCGAGGAGGAAGACACCAGGGAGCGCCGTCGAGCGAAAGATCATCGGCGCTCTCCTCCCGCCTCGTTCACAGCACTGTCAGGCGAGGCACGGCGACGACGAAGCGCCCGCCCCACGAGCGCACCGCGGCCATCTGCCCCATCACCTCGTCCTTGAGGTTCCACGGCAGGATCAACACGTAGTCGGGGCGCGTCTCGAGGATCCGCTCCGGCGCGTGGATGGGGATGCGGGTGCCGGGCAGGAAGCGCCCCTGCTTGTGCGGGCTGCGGTCGACCGTGTACGCGAGCAAGTCGCCGCGAACGCCGCAGTAGTTGAGCAGCGTGTTCCCCTTGGCGGGCGCACCGTAGCCGACGACCGTCTTCCCGGCCTCGGCGGCGTCGAGCAGGAAGCGCAGGAGGTCCCGCCGGACCTCGGCGACGCGCTTCGCGAAGCCGCGGTGCCCGGCAGCGCCGGCCAGCCCGGCGGCCGCTTCCCTCGCCAGCAGGTCGGCCACCCGCGGCCCCACCGGCTCGCCCTTCCCGTCGCGGTGCCGCGCGTAGATCCGCAGCGAGCCGCCGTGCGTCGGCAGCTCCTCGACGTCGAAGAGCTCGAGCCCGTGCGCGGCGAAGACACGGCGCACGGTGGCGAACGAGAAATACGAGAAATGCTCGTGGTAGATGGTGTCGAACTGCGCCTCGTCGATGAGGCGCAACAGGTGCGGGAACTCCATCGTCAGCACGCCGTCCGGCGCGAGCAGCGTGGCGAGGCCGGCGACGAAGTCGTTGAGCGCCGGCACGTGCGCCAGCACGTTGTTGCCGACCAGGAGATCCGCGCGCACGCCCTCGGCGACGAGCTGCCGCCCCAGGTCACTGCCGAAGAACGCCACCCGCGACGGGATGCCGATCGCCTCCGCGGCGGCGGCCACGTTGGCGGCCGGCTCGACGCCGAGCACCGGGATGCCGCGCTCGGCGAACCAGCGAAGGAGGTAGCCGTCGTTGCTGGCGATCTCCACCACGCGGTGGCCGGGCCCGAGGCCGAAGCGCTCCACCATCCGTGCCGCGTAGTCGCGCGCGTGTGCGAGCCAGCTCTCCGAATACGAGGCAAAGTAGGCGTAGTCCGAGAAGATCGCCTGCGGCGACTCGACCTCGGGGAGCTGCACGAGCAGGCACGCGTCGCAGAGCATCACGTGCAGCGGGTAGAAGCGCTCGCCGCGGCCGAGGTCGGCCGGCTCGACGTAGGAGTTGGCGAGCGGCGAGAGCCCGAGGTCGACGAAGGTCGTCGCGAGCGGCGCCCCGCAGAACCGGCACGCACCGGCGGCGGTCGACCGGTCCGCGGGTGCTGACGCCGGGGCCTCGGAGGTCACCACACCTTCCACGGCGGCCGCTCCCCTTTCCAGAGCGCGTTGAGGTGGAGGTAGTCGCGATAGGTGTCCATCGAGTGCCAGAACCCCTCGTGCACGTAGACCGAGAGCTGCCCGTCGCGCGCCAGCGAGCGCAGCGGCCGCTGCTCGAGGAAGAGCTGCGGGTCGTCGTCGAGGTAGTCGAGCGCCTCGCGCTGGAAGACGAAGAAGCCGCCCGAGACGAGCCCCTGCGCCACCGGCTTCTCGGCGAACTCGCGGACCCGCGTACCGTCGAGCTCGATCTCGCCGAAGCGCGACGTGGGGTGGACGCCGGTTACGGTGGCGAGCCGACCCTCGCGCCGGTGGAACTCGAGGAGCTTGCCGATGTCGATGTCGCTCACGCCGTCGCCGTAGGTGAGGCAGAACGTCGGGGCGTCGAGGTACTGCCGCACGCGCCAGAGTCGCGCCCCGGTGGCCGTGTCGGCGCCCGTCTCGGCGCAAGTGACCTGCCACGACTCGCTGCCGTTGGTGTTGTGGAACACCGGCGGCCGGCTGCCGTCCATGGCGACCGTGAAGTCGCCGAGCATCTCCTGGTAGCGGAGAAAGTACTGCTTGATCTCCCAACCCTTGTAGCCGAGGCAGAGCACGAAGCGGTCGAGGCCGTGGGCGCCGAAGAGCTTCATGATGTGCCAGAGGATGGGGCGCTCCCCCACCTCGACCATCGGCTTCGGTCGGTATTCGGTCTCCTCGCGCAGCCGGGTGCCCTGGCCGCCGCAGAGGATGACGACCGGCACGTCGTGCCGGCCGGCGTTCGAACGGTCGTTATCTGCCATTCCGGCGGGGATTCTATCGGGCACCGCGGATCGGGGCCACGAAACACTAGACTCCCCGGCCCATGGAGGGCCTCGCCCCGCTCTGGACCGGCGTCGTCTTCGCCGTCTCGCTCTGCCTCGACCTCGGCATCGTCAACGCCGCCATCCTGAGGACGGCGCTCGAGCGCGGCGCGGTGGCGGGCTTCCTCGTCGGCGTCGGCTCGACGCTCGGCGACGCGGTCTACTTCGCGGCCGCGCTGCTCGGCGTCGCCGCCCTCCTCGCCTGGGAGCCGCTGCGGCTCGCGCTCTGGCTCGGCGGCACCGTCGTCCTGCTCGTGCTCGCCTGGCGCATGCTGCGCGAGGCGCGGCGGCCGCACGCCGTCGACCTGGCCGGGGCCGAGCCCGCCGACCCCCGGAGCGGACGGCTGCGCCTCGTCGGCTGGGGCGCGGCCCTTGCCCTGGCGTCGCCGAGCGGCATTCTCTGGTTCGCGGCCGTCGGCGCGAGCGTGGTCGCAGCGGCCGGCGGGCGGCGCCAGGAGCTCGTACCGTTCGCGGCCGGCTTCTTCGCCGGCAACCTGGCGTGGTCGGCGGCGCTGGCCGCGACGGCGGCCGGAATGCGGCGCGTGCTCGGCGAGCGCCTCACACGAGGCCTGGCGTTGGCATCGGCGCTGCTGTTCGCGGCGCTGGCGGTGTGGGTCTTCTGGAAGGGGCTGCAGGAGCTCCACGCCGGCCCGGGCGCCCGCTGAGCTCCGCTCCCGCGATGTCGGCCTACTCGGGCGGCAGCTCGATCACCGGCGTCACCGCCCGACCGGCCGCCAGCTGCAGCGCGGCGTGGGCGACGTTCCAGCTGTCGAGGG
>Ga0075431_100007328_pt1 | contig 10988 bp, 10 predicted proteins | sample RhiMetdeltSRZDD5_FD_75297 | JGI IMG/M metagenome (GOLD analysis project Ga0075431, IMG submission 75297) | Populus rhizosphere microbial communities from Tennessee, USA - Rhizosphere MetaG P. deltoides SRZDD5 | ecosystem: Host-associated > Plants > Roots > Rhizosphere > Soil | place: USA...
TTCGGCCAGCAGCTCGTCATCGACAACCGCACCGGCGTCGGCGGTGTCGTCGGCGGCTCGATCGTCGCGCAGTCGGATCCCGACGGCTACACGCTGCTCTGCGCGGCGACCCCTTCGCAGGTGATCGGGCCGCAGCTCTACAGGAAAAGCATGACCTACGACACGTTGACCGCTTTCACGCCGATCGGCCAGTTCGCCGTCACGCAGAACGTGCTCGTGGCGAATCTGAAGGCGCCCTTCAACAGTGTGAAAGAGCTGATCGCGCATGCGCGGTCGAATCCCGGGAAGATCCACTTCGGCAACGCCGGCACCGGTTTCCAGAGCCATCTCGCCGGCGTGCTGTTCACGCACGCAGCCAGGATCGAAGTGCTGCACGTCGCTTACAAAGGCGCCGGTCCGCTCGTAACGGGTGTCATCTCGGGAGAGTCGCACGTGACGCTCGGTCCCGCGCCGGCGTGGATGGTTCACGTTCAAAGCGGCCGTGCGCGCGCGATCGCGATGGCCGGCGAAAAACGCTCTGTGCTCTGGCCCGACCTGCCGACCATCAGCGAAAGCGGCGTGCCGGGTTTCGCGACGGACGGATGGGCGGGGTTCATGGGCCCCCGCGGATTGCCCAGGGAGATCGTCGCGAAAGTTCACGAGACGCTCGTGCGAGCCGTGAACGATGCGGCCACCAACGAAGGGCTGAAAAAAATCGGCGCGGAGCCGGTAACGACCACGCCATCCGAATTCGCCACGCTCATCGTGAAGGATTGGAAGAGCTATGGCGAGGCGATTCGAATCGCCAATCTCAAGCCCGAGTGATCACGGAGGAAGCAAATGACGACACGTCGAAGCTTCATTTCAATGCTGGCAGGGGCCGCTGCGATTCCGGCCGTGAGCTGGGGACAACAGTCGCGTTCCGGCAAGGTCGTGCTCTACGCGAGCTCCGGGCCCGAGCTTCGTGGTGGGACGTGGACGTCGCGGGCACGACGCTCACGAAGCGCGGCTCCGTGACGCTGCCTGCCAACATCCAGTACGCGTGGCCGCACGTGTCGCGCCAGTATCTCTATGCAACTTCGAGCGACAGCGCGTCCGGCATCGGCGGCTTCGCCGGCAAGACTCATCATGCGACAGCGCTTCGCATCGATCCCGCAACCGGGGCGCTCACGCGGCATGGAAATCCGGTGCCTCTGCCAACGCGTCCCATACACAACGCGACGGATCGGAAATCCGAGTACCTGCTGACGGCGTACAACAATCCGAGCATGGTCACGGTGCATCGAATCAACGGTGACGGCACGCTCGGTGACGAAGTGAAGCAGCCTCAACCCGTCGACGCGGGCATATTCGCGCACCAGGTTCTACTCACGCCGAACAATCGTCTTGCGATTATCGTCGCGCGCGGCAACGACGCCGCCAAAGAGAAGGCCGAAGATCCCGGTGCCCTGAAGATCTACCACTTCAAGGACGGTGTGCTGACGAACGGCGCCACGGTTGCTCCGGGCGGTGGACTCGGCTTCGGCGTCCGGCATCTCGACTTCCATCCGACGCAGCCCTGGATTTACGTCTCGAACGAGCGCCACAACAAGCTCGAGATGTTCAGGCTGGATGGCGACACCGTTTCGGCGAAGCCGCTCTTCGTGAAGGAGCTGCTTGCCGATCCCAGGAATGAACGGCCGCGGCAGCTCGGCGGCACGGTCCACGTACATCCGAACGGCCGCGTTGTATACGGCATCAACCGCTCCGACTATCGCGTCAACCATGAAGGCAGGCAGGTTTACGGCGGCGGCGAAAACAGCCTTGCCGTATACGCGCTCGATCAGAAGACCGGCGAGCCGACGCTGATCCAGCACGTAGATACGCAAGGCTTCCATCCGCGCACGTTCCACATTGATCCGAGCGGGCGCATGCTGGTTGCGGCGCACATCATGCCGATGCAGGTCCGCGAAGGCTCGAATGTCGTCACCGTGCCGGCGACGATGTCGGTCTTCCGTATCGCGGACGACGGCAAGCTCACCTACGTGCGCAAATACGACGTGGACGTCGGCAAGGCGTTCATGTGGTGGATGGGGATGGTCGCGCTATGACCCTTGCGGGTCCGCGCTCCCATCCCCATTGGAGGCGGTAAACACCTCGGAAGGAAACCAAGGTTTCACTCCGAGACCTCCTTTCCTTCGGCTCGCCCGCGACTCGCTCCGCCCCTCAGACCAGCCCGCATTGGCGAGCGCCTCAATCCGCCTTCGCGCCCGACTCCTTCACGATTTTCGCGAAGCGCGCCTGCTCTTCGCGGATGAACTTCGCGAACTCCTCCGGCGTATTGCTGGCCGGCGACGTGCCTTGCGTCGCCATCGCCGCGATCAGCTCGGGTGAATGCGCAGCCTTCACGAGCTCCGAGTTGAGCCGACGGATGATGAGCGCCGGCGTTCCCGCGGGCGCAAGCACGCCATTCCACAGCCACATCTGAACGTTCGGTCCGCCGGCGTCCTGTAGCGTCGGCGCGTCCGCGAAGACTTCGACTCGTTTGCTGCCTGTCACGGCGAGCGCACGCAGTCGCCCGGCTTTGACGTGAGCGGCCACAGTGCCGACACCGCTGAACGCCATCTGCACCTGACGTGCGAGGAGATCCACGGTTGCCGGCGCGGCGCCCTTATACGGTACGTGCACCGTCTGGATGCCCGCCTCTTTCGAAAAAACGTGCCCCGCGAGATGCTGGACACTCCCGCTGCCCAGCGATGCATACGTAAGTTCGCCGGGTTTCGATTTGGCGTATGCGATCAGCTCCTTCACCGATTTCGCCGGCACGCCGGGATGGACGACGAGCACGAGCGGGTTGAGCGTCGTGATCGTGACCGGCGCGAAATCGCGCATCGCGTCGTACGGAAGCTTCGGATAGATGAACGGATTGATCGAGACGGTAGAGATGTTCGTCTGGATCAGCGTGTAGCCATCGGGCGCTGCCTTCGCAACGGCTTCCATCGCGATGATGCCGGCCGCGCCGCCGCGATTATCGACCACGACTTGCTGGCCCAATGCTTCCGTCAGGCGCGACGCATACGCCCGCGCCACGAAATCCGCTCCACCACCGGGCGGGACCGGCACGATGAAGCGTATCGGTCTCGAGGGAAACGTCTCCGCGGCGGCAGCATGTGCGCTCGCCGTGTACGCCGCCGTACAAAACGTCCACAGCGCGGACGCGCATGCCACTACACAGACTCGGCACCTCACGGTTTTTCTCCTCGATGGCGACAGGCTGCGCTCCCGTTATAGTATGAGCCTTCCGCGCGAGCCTGCCATACGGGCACCATGATAACGACCGATCGGTTCGTCACGCACGTCTCCACCGTCCCTGCCACGCGCGGCCAGACCGTCGGTCTCTTCGTGCGGGAGAAAGCGCTGCCGGAGACGCTCGAACAGAAGAGCCCGCATGTCGTACTGATGGTGCACGGCGGTTTTGCGCCTTCGACCGTCGCGTACGATCTTCAATATCGTGACTACAGCTTCATGGCGGCGCTCGCCCGCGCGGGCTTCGACGTCTTCACGATGTCGCACACGGGCTACGGACCTTCGCCGCGACCTTTGATGGACGACCCCTGCAACGTCGATCGCGAGTTCCAGCCGGAGCTCGTTCCACACGTACTCAAAGACCTCGTGCCGCCCCGCTATCCGTACAAGCTCGTCTCGAGCCGCACCGAGTGGGACGAGCTCGAGACGGTCGTGCGCTACATCAAAAAACTGCGCGACGTGCAGAAAGTCAGCCTCGTCGGCTGGTCGACCGGTGCGCCGCGCGCGGGCGGTTTCGCTGCATTACATCCGGAGGAAGTGGACAAGCTGGTGCTGTTTGGCCCGTCGCCGTACTTCCCGAGGGAAGAAGCGCCGAAGGAAATCCCGGAGCCTGGCGCGCCTGCGATCCTCCAAACGAAAGAGTTCCTGCTCCATCGCCGCTGGCAGGATCACGTGCGCTGCGAAGGGCAGCTCGAAGATCCGGAGGTGTGTAACGCAATGTGGCGGGAGCTGATGGCGCTCGACGAAGTCGGCGCACGCTGGGGACGCAATGGCGAAGGCATCATGCGCGCACCGAACCGCATGAACTTCGGGTGGCGCGAGAACCTCGGGCGCATCAAGTCGCCGACGCTCGTCCTGCTCGGCGAATTCGACAACTACACAAAGCGCCTCGAAGCGTGGCGCGGGCTCGGCGTCGAGCACAAGCTGTTCATCAAGGTTGCATGCGCGTCGCACTTCATGCAGTTCGAGCGCGGGCGTCATCTGCTCTACCGCGCGACCGTAAGCTGGTTGAAGAACGGCGCGGTGAATGGCGCCGGACGAGGTGAGTTCGCAGCAGACGCCCGCGGCAACATGGAAGCAACACCGGCTTAACATCGTAAACAGGAGCTCCAGAATGGAACTCAAATCACGACGCCACACCGTCTCCGATCTCGATAGCGCGATCGAGCTCTGCTACACGAACGGCTGGACCGATGGCCTGCCGGTCGTGCCGCCCACTGCCGAGCGCGTGAAAGCGATGCTCGATGCCGGCGGGCTGGAACCCGACCGCCAGCTCGCGTTCATCGAAAACCGGCAGATCTCCGTCACGGCCGAGAAAGTTGCGATCAATGCGGTGATGGCAGGCTGCAGAGCCGAATACATGCCGGTGATCGCGGCAACCATCGAAGCGCTCGCCGACCCCCTCTATGGCTACCACGGGCCGGCCACGAGCACGGGCGGCTCTGCGGTGTTCATGCTCGTTAACGGCCCGATTGCGCGCAAGCTCGATATCAACTCCGGCGACAATCTCTTCGGCCCGGGCTGGCGCGCAAACGCGACGATCGGACGCGCCGTGAGACTCGTGATGCGCAACGTGATCGGTACGCTTCCCGGCGAGCTCGACCGCAGCTCGCTCGGTCACGCAGGCAAATACACGTTCTGCATCGCAGAGAACGAAGTCGACAGCCCGTGGCCGGCTTTCCACACCACGCGCGGTTTTCGGACAGACCAGAACGCGGTCACGATCTTCGCCGCCCTCGCTCCGCACCAGTACTCGAACCAGCTCAGCGCAACGCCGGAAGGCATCCTGACGACTGCATGCGCTCACATGAAAGTGTCGGCCGGTTCGGGACGTCAGCCTCAATACGCGATGGTCTTCCCGGCCGAGCACCAGGCGATCATGAAAAAAGCGGGGTGGGCGCGCGAAGACGTTCAGCGCTACGTGTACGACCATTCCAAGATCTCTCTCGCGGACCTCAAGCGCTTTCACATGAAGCCGGGCGAGCCCACGCGCGAGGACGAACAGACGATGGTTGCAATTGTGGAAACGCCGAATGACCTGCTCGTGATTGCTGCGGGCGGTGCGGCCGGGGTACAGTCCTGTTTCATTCCCGGCTGGGGCGGGAAGAATGGTTCGCAGAGCGTGACCAAAGAGATTGTTACGAGCGGGTGACGGGAACTGGTGACGAGGTACGGGTGACGGGAACGGGTGACGACAACGACGGTGATATACGTTTTTCCGTCACCATCAATCGTCACTATCTTTCGTCATTTTTTTGACAAGGAGACCCTGATGGCAATACAGATCTACGATCCCACGACGGAAGTGAACAGCAGGCGCATCGCGTACGCGGCGCGGCCGGGCACGCTCGAAGGCCTCACCATCGGGCTCGTCGACAATACGAAGCACAACTCCGATCAACTGCTGCTGCGCATCGCCAAGATCCTCGAGGAGAAGCACAACACGAAGGCGCACATCATCCGCAGGAAGAAAAGCTCCGGCTCAGCGCCCCACGCCGAGATCATCGAGGAGTACAAGGCGACCTGCGATGTGGTGATCGCCGGCGTCGGCGACTGAGGGTCATGCTCGTCGGGGAGTGTCCTCGACAGCATCGTATTCGAACAGCACGGCATGCCGTCGGCTTCGATCGTCACCGACGTGTTCATCGCGACCGGCAAGGCGATGGCTCGCACCTGGGGCGTTCCGGAGTTTCGCTTCCTCGTCATGCAGCATCCGATCGCCAATCTGACCGATGCGGAGCTCGATGACCGCGCGGCGGCGATCGTGCCGGAAGTGGTGAATCTGCTCCTGGAAGGACAGCGCGCGACCTAGTCGCGCGTGGACCGCGGCGCGTGCGAAGCCTGCACGCGCCGCTTCGCGCCCTCAGTGAGCTGTCGCAATCGGCGTCAACGCGGCACCGATGCGTCCTGCCTGCTCGTTCGTGACGAGCTCTCCCAGGACTTCGGCAAATCGCGCGTTTTCCGCACCCGAAAGGATGTATTGCCAGCGGTACGCCCGCAGGACGGTCGATTCCACACGCGCGACCTGCTCGGTCGAAAGAGACCTTGTGCACAGCTCGAAGAAGTACGCGGTGTCTGCAGCCGCCTGACGCCGCACGAGCTCGTCGACCGCGGCGACCAGCGCGATGAGGTCGCTCACCGCATCGTCGCGCTCTTTGGGTGTCAGCTTCGCATCTTCGCGGCGCCATTCGAGCTCGTCGAGGATCGCGTGCTGCGACTCTTCTTTCCAGTGGAAAAGGAACACGTCCTTGAAAAGCGGCGATACGTCTGTATCCGGCGCAATGCTTGCGCGGTAATGCTCCTGCGAGAAAAGCTCGATCATGCAGGTGAGCGCGAGCACGGCCCAGGTCGACTTGCCGAGCACGAGCCATGCGACGTCGTTCGGCCGGCCTGCGAAATGGTAGCCATCGCGCATGTGCCCGGCGATGAGACTTTCGATGCGGCGGAAAAGCTCCTGGTGCTTCAACTCCTCGTCGGTGAATCGCACGAGCGCCTCGAATGCGTGCTGGTCACCCAGGCTGTGCTCGCGGCTCACGTCGAGCATCTTCGCGCTGATGAACCGCTCGACGAGCCCGAACATGTTGGCGTAGGTGCGGCCCTGGATATGGGAGAGCACTCGCTTCTCCCCTTCTGCGAGGAATTCGAGGTCTCCGATCTTCGATAGTGCTTCGGGCAGAAACTTTTGCGAAAAATCGAACGTACGGCCGCGGATCACATCGCGGTCGATGTCCCAGCGCACGCGCCGCGAGACTTCGATGCATTTCGCGTATCGCCGGCTGTCGATCTGAAAAGGCTGCTCGTGTAACGGCTGAAGCTGGAGCACGTTCTGCATGGTCATCTCCTCATGGCTGAACAACGCTGCCAGTCTAGTGAGACGCCGTATCAGCCTAATGTCCGCTATGAAACAGATTGTTTCAGCCTGATAATCGCACCCCATTGCCGATACGCGGTGAGACGCCGACCGCCGACAGTTTCTCAATCGCCGTAATGACTCTATAATTTAGGAGTTCTGAATGCTCGCACTCAAAGAGCGCGAAACGACTGCAATGTCCACCAACGGCCGTGTCCTGATCGTCGAGGACGATCCCGCCATACGCGAAATGGTCGCGGAGTACCTGAGCGGTCAGGGGTACGAGGTGCACCAGGCCGAAAGTGGCAGCGATATGCGCGAGACGATCGAGCAGAATCTGCCCGACGTGGTGCTTCTGGACGTGCGGCTTCCCGGCGAGGACGGCCTTACGCTCGCGCGCTACCTGCGCGAGCGGTACGATGTCGGGATCATCATGGTCACCGCGGCGAACGGTATCGTCGATCGTGTGGTCGGTCTCGAGATCGGTGCGGACGACTACGTCACCAAGCCGTTCGACCCGCGTGAGCTCCTCGCCAGACTCAAAAGCGTCATGCGGCGGCTGCAATCGCGCCCGCCGGCGCGGGATGTCGTGCGGGTCGGGCCGGAGCGGGTGCCCGTCGGACGCTGCTTTCTCGAGCTCGGCGCGCACCGCCTCGTCGACGTCCAGGGCCAGGAAGTGCCGATCACGAGCATGGAGTACGAGCTCCTCAGGATTTTCACCGAGCACCCCAACAAAGTCCTGACGCGCGACCAGATCCTCAATCTCACCCGCCATCGCGATTGGGAGCCGTTCGACCGCTCGATCGACATCCGGATCGCGCGGCTGCGCCGGAAAGTCGAACAGAATCCGGGCGAACCACAGGCGATCCGTACGATCCGCGGCGCGGGCTACATGTTCGTCCCCGGGCACGCCTGACCGCCGGCCGCCGGCGGGCGGCACTTTTCCTTCTGTCGCCGCCCTCCTCCCGGCTCGGTTCGCGGCGGGTTGTTTCAGGCGTGTAACAGTTTTCCGGGCACCGCCGGCCGTGCCTATACTTCCGCGCCATGCAGGTATCCACATCCCAGCCCGCAGAACTGCGGCACGAGGCGCTCGACTCCACGGTCCACGGGGTCGTCACGCTCTCCGAGAACATCGCGGACTCGAACGCGCGCTTCGCGCGGATGCTCGGCTGGAAACCCGCCGAGCTGCGAGGCAGATCGCTGCTGGAGTTCTGTCCCGAGCTGCAGGCCGACGGCGCGCTTTCCGGCGAGCGCTGGCAGCGGCGGTGGCAGGCCGCGGTCGCGGGCCTGCCGCAATGGTTCCCGTGGCAGTTCCGCACGCGCGAAGGACGCCGCCTGCACGCGCTCGTGCATCTGCGGGCAACCACCGAGAATGCGTCGCAACTCACTGCCGACGTTCACGACCTCTCCAACCTCCGCGATGCCACGTGGATCCGGCCCGAGACGCGCGCGCGGTTGCAGGACGTGCTCGAGAATACGAAAGCGGTGATCTTCGTCAAGGATCGCGAGGGGCGGTATGTATTCGCCAATCGCGAGCTCGAGCGCGCGATCAGAATGCCCGCCGCGCGCATCATCGGCCGGACGGACAACGACATCTGGCCCGCCGCGCTCGCAGAGCGTTTCCGTGCAAGCGACGCTCAAGTCCTGGAACAGCGCAGCGCAACCGAATTCGAAGTGACCGGACCGCTGAGCGGCCAGACAAGGACTTTCCTTTCGTTCAAGTTCCCGCTGTTCGCAGCGAACGGCGAGCCGTACGCCATCTGCGGCATAGCCACCGACATCACGGAACGCAAGCACACGCAGGATGCGCTCACGAATGCGGCGCTGGCTGTGTCCAGCGCACAGGGCGCGACCGTATTTCAGGAGCTCGTGCGCTACCTCGCCACGATTCTCGAGGTGGACGGCGCGCTCATAACGACGCCCTGCGAAGGCGGCGGCCAGATGCGCGTGCTTGCCTTTTACCTCGACGGCGAGGTGCGGGAAAACTTCGATTACGCGCTCGCCGGAACGCCCTGCGAGAACGTGATCGGGGGACAGTTCCGGATATATCCGTCCGCTATTCAGGAAAGATTCCCCGACGATCTCGACCTCCGGAAACTCGCGCTCGATAGCTACGCAGGGTTTCCGCTGAGCGATGGACAGGGCCACCCAGTCGGCTTGATCGCCGTGCTTTCGCGGAAGCCGATGACCAAAGGGGAGTTCATCGAATCGATCCTGAAGATCTTCGCGGTGCGTGCCGCCGCGGAGCTCGAAAGGCAGCGGGCCGAGGAAACGCTGCGACGTTCCGAAGCGAGCTACCGCGCGCTCTTCGAGGCGAGCGAAGACGCCGTCTTCATCCACGACTGGGACACCGGTCACGTCATCGACGTGAACCGGCGAGCGTGCGAGATCTACGGTTACACGTACGAGGAGATGAAGAACATCCGCGTCTCGGAGGTGAGCTCAGGACAGCACCCGTACACCGGAAAGGAGGCCGGGCGGGTGTTCGAGCAGGCGAAGCTCGGAAAGCCGATGCGGCTCGAGTGGCACCGGCGCAACAAGGACGGTAGCCTCCACTGGGACGAAGTCGTCATCCGGCCGGCAGTGATCGCGGGAGAGCGGCGGATGCTCGCGTTCACGCGCGAGATCACCGAGCGCAAACAGGCCGAGCAGGCGTTGCGGCAGGCGCAGAAAATGGAAGCGCTGGGGCACTTGACGGGCGGCATCGCGCACGACTTCAACAACCTGCTCACGAGCATCATGGGTTACGTCGTGCTCGCGGCGGAACATCCGGCCGCCGGCGCCGACCCCAAGCTCCAGAAATACCTCGAGCAGGCGCAGGCTTCCTGCACGCGCGCGCGTGATCTCATCCAGCAGATGCTCACGTTCAGCCGCGGGCAGCGCGGCCAGCCGCGGCCGGTCTCGCTCGCACCGCTCGTGAGCCAGGCGGTGACGCTCTTCGGATCATCTTTCCCATCGACCGTAACCGTCGAAACCCGGCTCGATCCGGATGTCCCCGCAGTGATGCTCGATCCGGTTCATCTCGATCAGATCCTGCTCAACCTTTGCCTGAACGCCCGCGATGCGATGAACGGCGCCGGCACGATCCGCGTAACGGTCGGCCCGTCTCGCAGCGTGGAGCACGTGTGTACAGCCTGTCGCCAGAGCGCAGCCGGTGAGTTCGTGGAGCTTTGTGTCGAGGACGACGGCCCTGGCATCGCGCCGGAAATCATGGACCGCATCTTCGATCCTTTCTTCACCACCAAGGAAGTGGGGAAAGGCAGTGGAATGGGCCTTTCCAGCGTACACGGAATCGTGCACGAGCTCGGCGGACACATCGCCGTCGACACGCAGGTCGGGCGCGGCACCCGTTTCCGCGTCTTGTTCCCCGCGATTGCGAGCGAGCCCGGGACGACCGACGTCGATGCACGAGTTCCGGCGCGAGCGCGGCTGCCGCAGCTGCGAGGACGTGTGCTCGTCGTGGACGACGAGAAAGCCGTGGGCGCTTTCATGCACGACCTCCTGGAGAGCTGGGGCCTGCAAGTGAGCGTGGTGGCGAGCGGGCCCGAAGCGGCCGCCGCGCTGGCCGACGACCGGGCGCGCTTCGATCTCGTCATCACGGACCAGATGATGCCCCGCATGACGGGCCTGGAGCTCGCGGCCGAGCTTGCAAGACTGCGTCCCGATCTTCCGGTCATTCTCTACACCGGATTCAATGAGGGCATCGCGCGCAGCGAAGTGGAGGCCGCACGCGTGCGTGCGGTCGCCACGAAACCCATCGATCCTCACCAGCTTTTCGGGCTTCTGCGCAAACACCTGCCGGCGTCGTAGTCACGCGGTGCAAACGCAGGCTTTTCGCTCACTTGGCGAGCCGCGCGACCGCGGGTATTCTTAG
>Ga0075431_100007331_pt1 | contig 10986 bp, 5 predicted proteins | sample RhiMetdeltSRZDD5_FD_75297 | JGI IMG/M metagenome (GOLD analysis project Ga0075431, IMG submission 75297) | Populus rhizosphere microbial communities from Tennessee, USA - Rhizosphere MetaG P. deltoides SRZDD5 | ecosystem: Host-associated > Plants > Roots > Rhizosphere > Soil | place: USA...
CCGGGTTCTGCGCGTGACGGACCGGCGTCTCGAACGCGAGCCCCAGGCGGTTCTCGCCGACGTCACGGCGCTCCTGTGTGACCGGCGCTGAGCGGCGGGTCCGGCCGATGCGGCCGACGCCCCAGGAGAGCGCCGCCAGCAGCGACAGGTAGAGCGCCACGACCAGCGCCGAGGCGCCTCCCCACAGCCACGCGGGCACGTCGAAGTCGCGCTCGCGCTGGAGGACCTCCGTGTCGCGTTGCAGCGACCGGGTGAACTGCGCCGTGGCGGGGATCTCCGGCGCGGGGATCGCCGGGTCGGCGGCCATGTAGACCGGCGCGCCCAGTACGGCGTTGCCGGAGTGCAGCCGCACGAGCGACTTCCACGAGCCGTGCAGCGGGATCGGCTTCGTCGTGCGGAACACGCCGGGCGCGATCTGCTTCAGGTGGTCGACGTGCAGCCCGCCGCCCTGCCACGCGGTCACGGTCAGCCAGGCGGGGTCGTCGGCAAGGGAGCGCGGCGCGACCCGCACCGTCGCGTGAGCCGCGCGCTCGTCGCCGGCCTGCGGCGCATCGAGGGCGACGCTCACGCGTGCGCCTCGAGGTTCCTCGGTGACGAGGCTCGCCGCCACCACCAGCGCCACGAGCGCGGTGGCGAGTGCGATTCCTCCGCGCGCGATGGCGGGACGCGGCAGCTCACCGCGCAGGCCGAGCGCCAGCAGCGCCCCGGCGATGCCGCCCGCGACTCCGGCAATGACCGCGAAGCCGATTGCCTCGGGGAGCAGGTCACCGGTCCACGGCAGGCGCATCGCGAACTGCGACCAGCCCCACTCCGTGGCGAGGCCGACGGTGCCGATCGCGACTCCGCTGGCCGCGCCGAGCACCAGCGGCCGCCGCGCGAGCACGAGCGCCAGCAGCTCCACGCACGCCGCCTCGCCCAGATACAGCGGGAGGCTCGGCGTGGTCTGGCCGAACACGGGCCCGACGAACAGGCTCACCACGCCGCGCAGGACGAGGAAGAAGAGGGCGGCTCCGAGCGCTCCGCCGCGGCCGATCCACAGCCGCGCCGTCACGAGGGCGGCACCGGCGGCGAGCGCGATCAGCAGCGGCTGGAAGACGAGCCGGTACTGCGGCACGCCAAAGTCGAACTCGGCCTGGAAGGTCGACAGCCCGACCAGCAGCCCGCCCATCAGCGCGAGCCGCCGAAGGGCCGTCACGTGTTGCGGCTGCAGCTGGAAGCGCGGCGCCGGGCGGGTGGACGGCCGCGCCTTGCGTGCGCGGCTCCTGAGGCCCTCCGCCAGCAGCACGGACTGCGCCACCAGGGAGAGCCCGGCGCCCCCGATCAGCATCAGGTGCGTCGGGCCCCACAGCGTCACGTCCTGGCCGAACAACCGGTGCCACACGTCGTCCAGCGGGAACGCGATCAGCGAAAACGCGCCGCAGGCGGCCATCAGCACGCCGCCCGCTGGCGCATACCATCCGCGCGCGATCCGGACCGCGCCGGGCCCGGGGCGCTCCTGCGGCAGGACGATGGCCAGCACGCCGGAGGCGAACACGCCGAACAGCCCCGCCAGGATCAGGTAGTGGGCGGGGTTGGCGAGCGGTCCCGCGTCGCGGCCGTTGTCGATGTGGAGCGAGATGTCCCAGTACATGCCGAGCAGCGCGACGATCAGGGCCAGCCCCCCGAGTGCGGCCGGCAGCGCCGCCCAGGGCGGGAGGCCGGTGGCGCGGGCGGCGACGCCGGCCACGCGGCCGAGCACCTGCACCCGCCCGGAGCGGTGCCCCATCGCGAGGCCCAGCAGGACTGCGGAGGCGAGCGACGCACCGGCCGTGGCGATCGCGACCTGCGCCGTATCGGCGCCACCGGCGGGCTCGGCCGCGGCCACGGGGAGGATGGAGAGGATCGAGGCAGCGGCTTCAGAAAACACTGGGAACCTCCGATGACGCGGTCAGCACGACCATGACGGCGGAAACTGTTACATGGATCAGTGTCACATGTCAAGGTGTAACTTAAACCACCTGTGACCGACATCACACAGCCGGATCTGCTCACGATCGACGAGCTGGCCGCCCAGGTCGGCATGACGGTGCGCAACGTGCGCGCCCACCAGTCGCGCGGGCTGCTGCCGCCGCCCGAGATCCGGGGCCGCACGGGCTACTACGGGCCCGAGCATGCCGTCCGGCTGGAGCTGGTGAAGGACCTCCAGGCCGAGGGCTTCAACCTCGAGGCGATCAAGCGCATCGTCGAGCGCACCCCCGGGTCGTCCTCGGCCGCGGTGCTGGACTTCACCCGCGCGCTCGCGCAGCCGTTCACCGACGAGCCCTCGGAGATCGTGGACGCGAACCACTTCGCCGAGCGCTGGGGCAGGCAGGCCTCGCTCGAGGCGCTCGAGCGGGCGCAGCGCCTCGGCTTCGTGCGCCCGCTCGGTGACGGGCGCTTCGAGCTCCTCAGCCCCCGGCTGGAGCAGGCATCGAACGAGCTCGCCCGGCTCGGCGTGCCGCTCGACGTCGCGCTCGACCTGACGGAGACGCTGAAGCGCCACTCCGACGCGATCGCGAAAGCCTACGTCCGCCTGTTCCTGGACCACATCTGGCGCCCGTTCCAGGAGTCCGGCGAGCCCGACGAGCGCTGGCCGGAAGTGCGCGACGCATTCGAGCGGCTCCGACCGCTCGCCGGCGAATCGCTGATGGCTGTCTTCGGACTTGTGATGACCGAGGCAGTGGAGCGCGCGCTGGAACGAGAGCTGTCCAAGATCGGCCGAGAGGAACCGCCGTCGCGGAAGAGGCGGCGCTCGAAGCGTTAGGCCGGCGTCAGCGGCTGATCCAGCCGGAAAAGAAGAGGGATGCTCCGACCGCCGCGACCACCGTGCCCACCCAGAAGATTGCGGGCGCGGCGTTGGCTGAAGCGGCGATCAGCGCGGTCATAGCCCCCATCACGAAGAGGGGCAATCCGACCTCCCAGCGCCAGCTGACGGTCGATCGGCCGGGGGGCGTGCGGAAAGTGCGTCTCATCCCCCAGCGGTCGCGTGGCATGGGGCGATCTTAATGTCGCGGGAGTGCCGGGCGGGGGCTACAGTCGGGCGGTGGCGCATCGCACGCAAGCCGCCCGGCGGGCACGGTCCCGCCGGCGTCTGGTGCTCATCGCGCTCGCTTTGCTGGGCGTCGTCGCCGCACGGGCGCTGGCGGCGTCGGGCGACGACTTCCCGGCCCGGGAGCAACCGCTGCGCGGGACGCCGGTGGTGCTGCTCGTCCAGGATGGTGTGAGCCGCGCCGACGTGCGCGCCGTCGCGGCCGGGCTGCGGCGCGCCGACCGCTTCATCCGCGTGGCTCTGGGGAGGAAGGTGCGGGGCCCCGTGAGCGCCCGGATCGCCCGCGGCGACCCGTGCCCCGGAGCCGACGGCGATCGCTCCGTGATCGGCCAGGGCGGGGAGGGGGGCCTGTGCATCGACACCGCCAACCTCCAGTGGCAGTGGTTGATCCGCAACCATCCCCGCGCCGCGACCGCGATCCCGGCCCACGAGTACGTGCACGTGCTGCAGTCCCAGCTCGGTTGCCTGGGCGACGGGCAGGAGCGAGAGCACCGCTGGATCGTCGAGGGCACGGCCGGCCACGTCGGGTGGCAGGCGCTGGCGTGGAGCGGCGCCGCGCAGGACGCCGAGGTGCGGCGCTGGATTCGCCGCGACGGCGCCTTCGACGACCCCAGCCTGCGGCCGCTGCGGGCCTACGAGACGCAGAGCGGGCGCACTCCGCAGTACGCGCGGTGGCATCTCGCGGTCCGGCACCTGCTCGCAGCGACCGCTCGGCGCGGGACTGCGTCCACGTCACGCCCGGAGTCCGCGCTGCTGCGCTTCTGCGCGCTGGTGGGCGCCGGCCGCCCGTGGCGCAGCGCCTTCCTGGCCGGCTTCGGCGTCTCGGTTTTCGGCTTCTACGCGCGCTTCGAGACTGTCGTGCGGCGAACAGGCTGAACCGCTGGGCCTTGCAATAAGGCCTGGAAAACCCATAGGGTTGAGCCGAGCGCCGGGTCGTTCGGCGCTTGGAATGCGATGAGCATGGACAGGGGAGCAATGCGGGCCGGATGCCCACGGCACGGGTCGACCAGTCGCAGGACGCTCGCGCGCGCCTGCCGGCGGGCCGCCCTCTGGTCGGTGTTCGTGCTGGCCTTGGCCGGTGCACCGGCCGAAGCAGCCACGCCGCTGCGCACCATCATCGAGGACGTTCCCGGGTCGACCGCGTACCGCTACGGCACGCTCGACAGCGCGGGGAGCTCGATGGACACCCTGAAGGTGGTCCCTCACCCCTACGGCGGATACAGGGGCATCTACCACACGTACGTCAACGGGCGCGCCGTGGTCAAGGTGGCCACCAGCCTCGATCTGATGATCTGGAAGCACAAGGCCGACCTGGTCGCGAACGGCTCGCACGCGACCATCTACAACCTCCCGGCCGGAGCCGCCCTGGTCGCCTACGAGAAGCACACCGGTTGCCCCGGAGGCACCGGCAACTGCCTGTCGCTGCGCTACTACGCGTCCGAGCAGGACCTGATGCGCGCCGTCGCAAGCCGGGTCGTGGTGTTGCCGCGCACGCTCTCCAACTGCGCCGAGGGGACGCCCTCCATCACATCGGCCACGTCGACCCTGTCGAACATCCAGCTCAGCTTCCACTACTTCAAGGACTGCAAGATGGATCGCCAGGCGCGCGGGACGCTGCGCCAGTTCGATCCCACCACGTGGAGCACGAGCACCGCCCCCGGGGCGGACTCCGTCGTCCTCGGCGCGGGCGCATCCCCGAACGGCCACATCGGGGACCGGGACGCCGGGTTCTACGACGGGCAAGGCCAGCGCCTGTACGAGGCGCAGCTCGTGGCGGGCGACTTCGGCTCCTGGCGCAACTTCCTGTGGGCGGGCGGCGGAGCGACGCAGCTCGCGATCCGGACCCACGGGGGCTCACGGGCGTTCGCCAATCCCACGTACACGCCGCTGAATCTCCCCACCGGCCAACCGGGCGTCGTCGTGACGCAGTTCCTGCCCGTGTCGGGCTCGGTACAGGGTGAGGCCGGGGAGCTCGTCTATTACCGGCCTCGCGATCCCGGGCCGCCTCCGTCCCCGACCATCGTGGCGGCGGGCGACATCTCATGCGCCCAGGACACGACCTGTCACGACGACGAGACCTCGAACCTGATCGCGGCCGACGTCCCGACCAGGGTCCTGACCCTTGGCGACAACCAGTACGAGTCCGGCGAGCTGGCGAGCTTCCAGAGGTACTACACCCCCCACTGGGGGCGCATGAAGAACATCACCATGCCGAGCCCGGGCAACCACGATCCACCGTCGTCCGGATACGGCGAGTACTTCCGCAAGCCGGCGAACTACTCGTATGACCTCGGGGCGTGGCATTTGATCTCGCTCGACTCCACGAACGTGCCGCAGGCGACGTCGTTCCTCACGTCCGACCTGGCCGGGCGCACGAACCGGTGTGTGCTCGCGTACTGGCACCACCCGCGCTTCTCCTCCGGGGCCCAGCACGGCAACAACGGTTTGACGGCGCCCTTCTGGGACCGGCTGCATGCCGCGGGTGCGGATGTCGTGCTGTCCGGGCACGAACACACCTACGAGCGGTTCGGGCCCCAGACCCCGGCTGCGGTGGCGAGCCCGACGGGGATCCGCGAGTTCATCGTGGGAACCGGCGGCAAGGCCCTTCACCAGATGGGGGCCCCGCGCGCGAACAGTGAGGTGCGCATCGCGGGGGCGTACGGGGTGCTGCGGATGACGCTGCATCCGACCTCGTACGACTGGCGCTTCCAGGCCGAGGACGGCTCCACGCTGGACTCCGGCTCGGCGACCTGCTCCTAGGCCCGGAACGAGACGAGCCGGCCCGGAGGCCGGCTCGGTCGGAACTGCGATGACGATCCCCTAGTTGGAGATCGTGAAGCAGTGCGGGCCGTAGCACGCGAGGAGCGACTGGCGGGTGATCTCCTCGACGCTGTTGAGCAGGCGGTCGCCTTGCTCGACTATGACCGGGTGATTTCTGGCGTTCGCCCGGAGTGCCTCCCAGGCGTCTTGGTGCTGCTGGTCCACAGGGTCCTCCCCCTGCTCGCCGCGGGGCTGGCCTCCCGCGTTCTCCTCATGGGGCACGCCAGTGCGCGCCCCACCCTGTTCTCCTTTGCTGCTTAGTACGTGACGATCAACTGCGGGCGCGATGCCGCGGTCGCGTGCTCACGCGAACCGAGGTCGGTCGCGTAGGTCGAGGTCGACAGCAGTGCGAACGAGAACGTCCCATTGCCGGTCACCAGCGACTTCACGTCGTAGTCGACGGCCTGCCACATGATGCCCTTGTCGGCCACGACGGTCGTGCCGCGCGTCGGACGGGTGTTCCACGTGATGCCGGTCTCCGTCCAGTTGTTTGCGGCCGACCGCAGCCCGGGCCCATCCCAGCTGACCGCCAGGGGGGTCACCCGCAGCACCGCGGTCTTGATCGGCGCCGTGATGCCGGACACGTCGAACTTCAGGTAGCTCTCCACGTCCGGGGTGGAGCCCGCGACGGTGCGGAGGCTGTTCGCCGTGCCGTAGTTCGTGGTCGGGTTGGCCTCCTGGACCCGCGCGTCCGCCGTCGCCGAGAACGTCTGGCTACCCGGCGTCACCACGGTGCCCGGAGTGGTCACGTTCACCGTGTTGCTCGCGCCGGAGCGGTTGCCGGCCGCGTCGACCGCGTGCACCGTGTACTGGTACGTGGTCGAGGCGACGGCCGTCATGTCCGCGTAGCTGGTGACGTTGCCGGGACCGGCGAGCAGCAGCCCGTTGCGGTAGACCTCGTAGGTCGTGACCCCGACGTTGTCGGTCGAGGCGTTCCACGTGAGGTTCACCCGGGTCGAGCTGGCGGCCGTGCCGGCGAGGTTGGCGGGCGCGGTGGGCGCCTGCGTGTCCGCCAGCGTCACGGTCGCCGTGTTGCTCGGGTCCGACAGGTTGCCCGCGGCGTCGATCGCGCGCACCGTGTAGCTGTGCGTGCCGGGTGCGACACCGGTGTGGGTGTACGTGAGGGTCGTGCCGCTCACGCTGCCCACCTGGGTGCCCGCGCGGTAGATGCGGTAGCCCGTCACGCCGGCGTTGTCGGTCGACGCAGTCCAGCTGAGCGCCACCTGGCCCGTGCCCGCGGTCGCCGTGAGGCTGCCCGGCACGGTCGGCTTGATGCCGTCCGGAGCCGTGATGTTCCGCGTGTTGCTCGGGTCCGACACGTTGCCGGCCGCGTCGATCGCGCGCACGGTGTAGCTCAGCGGACCGGCCACACCCGTGTGCGTGTAGGTGAGGACGTTGCCCGCCACCTGGGCGACCTGGGTCGCGCCCTGGTAGATCCGGTAGCCGGTCACGCCGACGTTGTCGGTCGAGGCGTTCCAGCGCAGCACCACCGAGCCGGTGCCCAGCGTTGCCGTGAGGTTGGTCGGCGCAGTGGGCTTGACGCTGTCGGGCACGATCGCCGTGGCGGCGGTGCTCGCGTCCGACAGGTTGCCCGCGGCGTCGATCGCGCGCACGCTGTAGCTGTACGTGCCGGCCGTGAGGCCCGTGTGCGTGAACGTCGTGACGTTGCCGAGCACGCTGCCCACCTGGGTGCCGTTCCGGTAGATCCGGTAGCCCGTGACGCCCACGTTGTCCGTGGAGCCGGTCCAGCTCAGCGCGACTTGACCGGGCGACGCCGTGGCGTTGAGCTCGCTCGGGGTGGTCGGCTTGAGCGTGTCGGCGATCGTCTCGCTCGAGGCGTTGCTGGGGTTGGACAGGTTGCCGGCGCCGTCGAACGCGCGCACGGTGTAGCTCAGCGTGCCCACGACGTTCGTGTCGATGTAGGCGCGGGCCTCGCTGCCCACGGTGGCGACCTCCGTGCCGTTGCGGTAGATCTTGTATCCGGCGACGGCCACGTTGTCGGTCGCGCCGAACCAGCGCACCTCGACCTGGCCCGCACCCGGGTTGGTCCACACGTACCAGGGCGCCGTCGGCTTCTCGACGTCCGGCACGTTGACCGTGACCGTGTTGCTCGGGTCGGACAGGTTGCCCGCGGCGTCGACCGCACGGACCGTGTAGTCCGAGTTGCCGGACTGCAGGTTGGTGTGCGTGAAGGCCGTGATCTCCCCGAGGACGCTGCCGACCTGCGTGCCGTTCCGGTAGATCCGGTAGCCGGTCACGCCCACGTTGTCCGTGGAGCCGGTCCAGGTGAGGACCACCTGGGCGGTCACCACAGTGCCGCTCAGGTCGCTCGGTGCCGACGGCTTGACGTAGTCGGGCACGCTCGCCGTGGCCGGAGCGCTGGGCGTCGACAGGTTGCCCGCGGCGTCGATCGCGCGCACCGTGAAGGTGTGCGGACCGGCCTCGAGGCCCGTGGCGGTGTACGACGTGGTCGTCGCGCCGTCGACGCTGGCGATGGCCGTGTCCCCGCGGTAGATGCGGTAACCGGTGACAGCGACGTTGTCGCTGGCCTCGTCCCACGTGAGCGCAATCTGGTCGCCGCTGGCTACGGCGGTCAGGTTCTCGGGCTCGGTCGGGCGCTGCGTGTCGGGCATCGTGACCGAGGCCGAGTTGCTCGCGTCGGAGCGGTTCTCGTTCTTGTCGAGCGCCTTGACGATGTACTGGTAAGTAGCCCCGCTGAGACCGGTCGTGTCCGTGTAGCTCGTGACGTTGCCGGTCGTGGCGAGCAGGTCGCCGTCGCGGTAGATCTCGTAGTTGGTGACACCGATGTTGTCGGTCGCGGCCGTCCACCCGAGGGTGACGTTCGAGCCGGCCGCCTCGGCGACGAGGTCCGTCGGGACGGTCGGCGCCGTGTCGTCGTACGGGTGGCCGAACGTGACCTCCAGCACCGGGAACTTCTCCGGCTTCGAGGCCTCCTTGGAGAGGAACTCCGCGGCGTCCGTGGACGTCGAGATGAGCGCGATGTCGGCCGGACCGTTGCCCTTGACGAGCGACGTGACGTCCCACTCGACCTTGGCGTTCGTGGCGATCGCGCCGCTGTCGGATGCAGGCTCGGCGTCGGTCGCCGGCTTGTTGGCCCACGTGATCCCGGCCTCGGTCCAGTCACCGCTCACACCGTGGGCACCCGGACCGTCCACTGTGCCGCCCGTGGACGAAGCCGTCATGCGCAGCTTGGCGCTGCGGATCTCACCCTCGGCGGGGATCCCGGAGACCTGGAACCGCAGCCAGCTCTCCATGTTCGGCGCCGTGGAGCCGGCCGTGCGGAGCCTGTCCTCGAGCGCGTAGTTGGTGTTCAAGTGGTTCTTCTCGACGCGGGCGTCCTCCGTGCTGGTGAACGTCAGCGTCGTGGCCGGCTCGGTGATCTCGATGCCCAGCGAGTTGGTGCTGGACAGGCCGCCCGTGTCGGTGACCCGCACGGACACGGTGGCCGTGCCGGGGCGCCGCAGCGTGAGCTTGGGCTTGGCGTTGCTCGAGTCGTCGTACTGGCCGTCGCCGTCCAGGTCCCATGCGTAGCTGAATGCGTCGCGCAGGTCCGGGTCGGTCGACTTCGTGCCGTCCAGGCGCACGGTCAGCGGCGCGGGGCCGGAGACCCTGTCCGCCGCGGCGACCGCGGTCGGTGCCCTGTTGGCCGGGTTGCCGACGTACCGGATCCGATGGATCGAGTCCAGCTCCTGGTCGACGTACAGGAGGTCGCCCGTCGAGGTGACCTCGAGGTCGATCGCGTGGAATGCGTCCGATGCGAAGAGCATCACGTTGCCGCGCTCGGGCAGTCCGTCGGAGCCCGGCAGCAGGGCGAAGATGCAGTCCCTGATCCGGTCACCGAAGAACAGCGCCTTGCGGTACGGAGCCGGGAAGTTGCCGCCCACGGCCGGGTAGAAGTGCATGCCGGACAGCAGCGCGCCCAGCGGGCCGCCCTCGGCGTTCTTGGCGCACGGCTCGTCGGAGACGACGTTCAGCTCGTGGTCGTACGACCAGTACGCCGGGTCCGTCGCGTTGCCGAGTGCGTAGAGATCCAGGCAGATCTGCGCGCCTTCCTCGACGCTGCGCGGGCGGATCCGCGTGTACGGATCGCCGTTCACGTCCATCGCGCCCTCGTAGCACGGCCAGCCGAAGTTGCGCACGCGGCTCAGGTCGGGGACGCGGTCGAACTCCTCGAAGTACCCGCCGCCGCGGTCGCCGACCCAGACGTCGTTGGTGCCGGGTCGCACGGCGAGCCGGACCGGGTCGCGCATTCCGTAAGCGAGGATGCGGCGCTCGTTCTCGTCGCCGCTGCCGGCCAGCGGGTTGCCCGGGGCGCCCGCGCCGGTGCGCGGGTCGATCCGGATCAGCGTGCCGTCGAGCCCCGTCGGGTCACCGGCGGTGCGGAGGTCCTGCACGCGCAGCCGGCCGCCCTCGGACGTCGGCGTCGTCATCAGCGAGCCGATCCCGCCGGGCGGGTCACCGCACGGGTTGGGCGGCGTGCCGGTCTGGCCGTAGTCCCAGAAGGACGCGGTCGAGCCGTCGCCGCCGGTGAAGTAGAGGTAGCCGTCGGCGCCGAAGCTGAGGCCGCCGCCGCTGTGCACCGGGTACTGCTGGCACCAGTCCTCGACCAGCACCTGCTCGCTGCGGAACCCGGCTCCGTTGCCGAGGCGGATGCGCGAGATGCGGCCGCCGACGACGCAGTTCTCGGCCAGGCCGAGGTTCGCCTTGTCGCAGCTGTCCCACGTTCCGTCGACGTCGCCGTACAGAGGCGGGGTGCCGCCGATCTTGGCGTCAAGGGTGTAGTAGACGTAGATGTACGGCTGCGTCGGGTAGTTCGGATCCGCGACGACCGACGTCAGACCGCGCGCGGAGAAGTTGTGCACCTGCGTGCGCAGGTCTGCCGCGATCGTCGGAGTCGTGTCCGAGAGACTCGTGAACGTCTTCACGATCCCGCTCTTCTCGGCAACGAACACACGCCCGTTGGGAGCCACCTCGATGTCCATCGGGTACTCGAGGCCGCTCATCACGGTCGTCTGCTGGAAGCCGGCAGGCAGGACCACCGCACCCGCGACGCCCGGCGTGACGAGCACGGCCAGACA
>Ga0075431_100007332_pt1 | contig 10985 bp, 11 predicted proteins | sample RhiMetdeltSRZDD5_FD_75297 | JGI IMG/M metagenome (GOLD analysis project Ga0075431, IMG submission 75297) | Populus rhizosphere microbial communities from Tennessee, USA - Rhizosphere MetaG P. deltoides SRZDD5 | ecosystem: Host-associated > Plants > Roots > Rhizosphere > Soil | place: USA...
TGGTGGGCGCTTAGCGCGCCGCACGCTCGATGACGGGTCGCCGGACCCACATACGCATCCCGGTCGCCGGTCGCTACATCACGCCGCTCGGAGACGAGTTCGCCTCGGTCGAGGCGCTCAGTGGGATCGTGCTCCTGCTCGCGGCGGTGGCGGCGCTGTCCTGGGCGAACTCACCGTGGTCGGACTCGTACACGTCGTTCTGGGGCTACGACGTCACGGCCACGCTGGGGCGGTTCTCGATCGCCGACGACCTCGGCCACTGGGTGAACGACGGGCTCATGGCGATCTTCTTCTTCGTCGTCGGCCTCGAGGTGAAGCGCGAGCTCACCGAGGGAGAGCTCACGGACCGCCGTGCCGCGAGCCTGCCGCTCTTCGCGGCCGTCGGTGGCATGGTCGTGCCGGCGCTCGTGTTCTTCGCATGGAACGCGACCGGCCCCGGGAGCGGCGGATGGGGCATCCCGATGGCGACCGATACCGCGTTCGCGCTCGGCGTGCTTGCACTCCTCGGCGCCCGCGTCTCACCCGGGCTCAAGCTGTTCCTGTTGACGCTGGCGGTCGTCGACGACATCGGCGCGATCTGTGTGATCGCGGTCTTCTATTCGAGTGGCGTGCAGGTCGAATGGCTCGCCGGCGCGGCTCTCACGATCGCCGTCCTCGTCCTGATGCAACGGCTCGGCGTCCGCTACGCACTCGCGTACCTCGCGCCGGCTCTCGTCCTGTGGGTGTGCGTCTTCCAGTCCGGCGTGCACGCCACGATCGCAGGCGTGGTCCTCGGTCTCCTCACGCCGGTGGTCGACTCGCGCGGCCGGCGCGTGCTCGACGTGCTCGAGCACCGCCTGCACCCGTGGACGAGTTTCCTCGTCGTGCCGGTGTTCGTCCTCGCCAACGCCGGGATCGTGCTCGGCGGCGACGCGGTCCGGGCGGCGGCGTCGAGCTCGATCACCTGGGGCGTGGCGACCGGGCTCGTCGCGGGCAAGGCGGTCGGGATCGTGACGGCCAGCGCGGTGTGCGTGGCGCTGGGTCTGAGCCGCTTACCGGACGGGTCGTCGTTCCGCCAGCTGGCCGGCGTCGCCGCGCTCGCCGGGATCGGCTTCACGGTGTCGCTGTTCATCGCCGACCGCTCGTTCACCGCCGCGGCTCTCGGCGAGGCGAAGATCGGCATCCTTGCCGGGTCCGTCCTCGCGGGTGTGATCGGCAGTGGGGTGCTCGCGCGAAGGGCACGACATACGCTGCCGAGCGGAGGTGGCTGATGCAGGGAAATCCCAAAGTCCTGGAGACGCTCGCCGATCTGCTCGCCTCGGAGCTCTCGGCCGCCAGCACGTACTTCGTCCATTCGAAGATGCGCGACAACTGGGGCTACCCGGACCTCGCCAAGCGGGCCTACGACGACTCGATCGACGAGATGCGTCACGCCGAGAAGCTCATCGAGCGGATCATCTACTTCGACCAGACGCCCAACCTCCAGCGGCTCAACCGGATTCGGGTCGGGACCGGCGTGACCGACCAATTCGAGAACGAGCTCGCGCTCGAGAAGGCGACCGTCGATGCGCTGGTTGTCGCCATCGCCTTGTGCCGCGAGGTCGGAGACGACGGGTCGCGACTGATCTTCGAGCCGATGCTGGCCGACGGCGAGGGGTCGATCGACTGGCTCGAGACCCAGCTCGATCTGATCGGCAAGCTCGGCGAGCCCTCGTACCTCGCCCAGCACATCCGCGGGGAGTAGTGCGCGTCGTCGCTCTGGTCGGTGACCTGCTCGACCGCTCGAAGATCGCGGCGGCGATACCGGACGTCGCCTTCGTGTCGGCGCCCGACGAGAGCGCCGGCGCCGACACGGTGGTCATCGACGTGAAGGCCCATCCCGACGCGGTAGCGGCGGTGCGCAAGCTCGTTCCCGCCGCTCGCATCGTCGTCTACGGCCGCCACGACAACCCGGAAGCCTTGGCGGCGGCGACCTCCGCCGGAGCCGATGCGGCGCTGCCCCGCTCCCGCTTCTTCCACGACCCGGCGGCGGCGATCACGTTTCCCCCGTAACCCATCGCGGGTAGGAACGGTCCGATCCTGCTAGTGACCCGCTCCACGTCTCTCTTGCCGCGCCTCGAGGCGACGGCGGAGACGCGCCACTCGATCACCTTCGTCGGGTCGGCGGGCGCCGACGGCCGCGAGCGCGTCGAGTGGTCCCGCCTCCACGAGGACGCCCGGGCCATGGCCGCCGCCCTCCAGGCCCGCGGCGTCGGGCCCGGGAGCCACGTCGCGTTGCTCGGCCCCACGACCCGCCCGTTCGTCACCGCCATCCAGGCCACCTGGCTCGCCGGCGCCACCGTCGTCGTGCTCCCGCTGCCGATGCGGCTGGCTTCGATCGAGGACTTCGTCGCCCAGACCCGCAGGCTCATCGTCCACGCCGACGCGCGGATCGTCGTGATCGACGCGCAGCTGAGCGAGTTCCTCGATCCCCAGCCGGGTGACCCGCCCATCGTGCAGCTCGACGAGCTGCGCGGCACGCCGGACAGCTACGACCGTCCTGCAGACGACCCCGACGCGCTGGCGATCCTCCAGTTCACGAGCGGCGCCACGGCCGACCCGAAGGGCGTCATGGTGCCGCACCGCTGCATGACCGCCAACCTCGACGCCGCCGTCGAGGCCGCCGCCTTCGATCCCGACGTCGACAGGGCTGTGTCATGGCTCCCCCTCTACCACGACATGGGGCTCATCGGCCTGCTCGGCGCGCCCATGCTGCACGGGTTCGACCTCGTGCTCGCCTCGCCGCAGGACTTCCTGGCCGCGCCGGCGCGGTGGATGGAATGGATCTCCGAGTTCGGAGGCACCGCGACCGCGGGGCCCAACTTCGCGTACGCGCTCGCGGCCCGCGCGCTCCGCCGCCTCGACCGCCTCGACCTGTCGAGGTGGCGGCTTGCACTGAACGGTGCCGAGCCGATCGACCCGAATGCCGTCGAGGCGTTCCTCGCTGCCGGTGCCCGCCACGGGCTCGACCAGAGCGCCGCGTTCTGCGTCTTCGGCATGGCGGAAGCCACGCTCGCCGTCGCGTTCCCGACTCCGGGCTCCGGCATGCAGGTCGACACGATCGACCAGCGGGTGCTCGAGACCGACCGCTATGCCGCGCCGGTCGACGGCGGAGGCACCGACGGCAACGTCCGGCGGCTCCCGCGGCTCGGGCGACCGGTACCCGGCCTCGAGATGCGAGTGTGCGACCCGGCGACCGGGCAGGCGATGCACGACCGCGAGGTCGGCGAAGTCGAGCTGCGCGGCAGCTCGATAACGCCCGGCTATTACGACCATCCCGAGGCGACGGCCGCGAGCCGCCGCGGCGACTGGTTCCGCACCGGGGACCTCGGATACGTGGTCGACGGCGAGCTGGTCGTGTGCGGGCGGATCAAGGACGTCATCATCGTCGGCGGGCGCAACGTGTTCCCCGAGGATGTCGAGCGCGCGGCCGAGTCGGTCGCGGGCGTGCGCGCCGGGAACGTCATCGCGTTCGGCACCGAGGGCCGACGGGGTCGCGAGGCCGTGGTCGTCGTCGCCGAGACGAAGCACGACGAGATCGCGCCGATCCGCGCCGCCGTGGCGGCTCGCGTCACCGACGCCGTGGGTGTGCCACCGGAGGACATCGTGCTCGTCCGGCCCGGGACGCTGCCCAAGACGTCGTCGGGCAAGCCACAGCGGTCCCTGTGCCGCCGCCGCTACCTGGGCGACGAGCTCGCGCCCGTCTGACCAACCGCGTCGGGCGGCCACCGACGAACTGGCAGAATGACGAGCCCGTCGGCAGGGATCGGAGCAGGCCGGTAGGCCCGGACCCCATGAATATGGACGTCGCACCGGTAGCGTCGCCATCCCCGGACACGTTGCGGATCGCGCCCGATGCGCCGTCGGTACACGACGAGCGATCCGGGCGGCGAACAACTCTCCGGCTGTTCGCCGTCCTGCTCCTCCTCACGGTCGTGCTACGGCTCCCGGCCTTCTTCGTGGACGTCTTCAACTCCGACGAGTCGTTCCTCGGCGCCCAGGCCGAAGTCATCAGCGACGGGGGCAACCTCTACCACGAGGCCGCCGACCGCAAGCCGCCGCTCGTGCCCTACCTCTACGCGGCGACGTTCGCGATCTTCGGCACCACAGCCCTGTGGTCAGTGCGCGTGATGGCGATGTTGGCCGTCGCCCTCACCGCGTTGTTCCTCGCGCTCGAGGCCCGAAGACGCTACGGCAACCGCGCCGCGTGGATTGCGGGCGTGCTGATGGTGCTGGCGTCGGTCGCGTTCGCGCCCCAGGACGGGCAGGCGGCGAACTTCGAGATCTTCATGCTGCCGAGCATGACGGCGGCCGTGCTCCTCGCGCGTCGCGGCCGCGCGTTCTCGTCCGGCGCCGCCGTCGCGCTCGCCACCCTCGCCAAACAGACGGGGGCCGCGACGCTCCTGCCGGTGCTCTACCTCGTGTGGCGACAACGAGGCCGGCGGGGGGCGGCCGACGCGCTCGGCGGGTTCGCGCTGCCGTTGGCGGTCGTCGCGCTTCTGGTCGGACCGGGTGAGCTGCTGTTCTGGACGACGATCGGCAACGGCAGCTACCTCGGCATCAGCGGGCTCTGGGGCTTGGTCCTGCTGACGCTCGTCCTCATGACGGCGGCATTCGCGGTGGTGAACCTGCCGATCGTGTGGACGTTGGCGCGCGCGTGGCGCGAGCGCCGCACGGCGGGCAGCGGCGACACGGACCTCTGGCTCTGGCTCTTGTCGGCCGTCCTGTCGGTCGCGGTCGGTCTCCGCTTCTTCGGCCACTACTACCTGCAACTGCTGCCGCCCCTCGTGCTCATCACCACGAGCGTCCTGATGCGGTCGAGCGCACGCGCGGTGAAGCGCACGATCGCGCTGGCGGCGGGGATCGCGACCGTGGCGACCGGCCTCGCATTCCTGGTCCGCCCGTTCAACGAGAAGGCGCAGTACCAGCCGGTGAGTCAGTACCTGAAGGAGCGCGCCGGGCGCAACGACCGCATCCTCGTGTGGGGGCACGTGCCCGAGATCTACTGGGCGTCGGGCAAACGCCCCGCGACGCGCTTCCTCACGTCCGGGTTCCTCTCCGGATGGGAGCCCGGCCGACCGGGGAACGAAGCGAGCGTCAAGGACGCGACGCCCGGTGCGTGGGAGCTGTTCTTCGAGGACTTCGCCGCCCACCCGCCCACGTACGTCCTGGACACCGCGTACTCGGGCATCCGGGGCGCGCAGTACTACATGATCGCCCGCTACCCACCCTTGGCCCGCGTCGTGTACCGGGACTACGAGTACGTGGCGTCGGTGGACGGCATCGCGATCTACAAACGCCGCGCCGACGCGCCACCGCCATTGACGAGATCCGAGACGGCGGGCCGGTCGTAACCGACCCGCACCGGCTTGGGACTTATACGAGCGGCCACGGGAGCGAGTGGTACCCGGGGTCGGGGTCGGGGAGGCGCCCGGCCGCGACGAGCTCATTGGCCCGCTCCCGAACCGCGTCGAGCTCGAGCGTCGAGACGAGCGGCATGAGACGAGCGCCGAGCGGCCCGTCGACGTCGACCGCGACCCGGCACACGTCGTCGGCGAGTTGCGGCGACACCGCCTCCCCGGCGAAGTCCCAGATCACCGTGCGGAGCTTCCAGGCGGGATGGAACGTCAGGCCGTGGTCGATCCCGACGATGGCGCCGTCGGGCCGGCGACGGATGCAATGACCGCCTTTGCGGTCGGCGTTGTTCACGAGCACGTCGAACACGGCGAACTGGCGGAAGCGATCGGCGTGCTCCTCGAGCAACGTGAAGTAGTGCTCCTCGGGATCGTGTTCGACGAAGCGTTGCACCATGCCGACGCCGAGCGGCCCGTCACGCAGCACCGTCGGAGGCACGAGGCCCCAGCCCAGCGCGTCGGACAGCTCGTACGTGGCGACCTCGCGCTGGCACAGCGTGCCGCTCGGAAAGTCCCACAGCGGACGCTCGCCCCGGCGCGGCTTGTAGATGGCTTGCACGTCGACGCCGTCGGCGTGCGCTACTGCCAGCAACGTGGCGTTCGACGCCCACGGCATGCGGCCGAGCACCTCGAGCTCGCCGCGCGCCAGGACTTCGCCGGCGTCGGCGTCGCTCAGTTCCAGCGGGGGCACCGGTGTCCGGCGGGGTCCATCGGCATGTCGCACAGCGGGCACAGCGGCCGGCCTGCGGCCACCGCCTCCGCGCCCTTGGCCGCCATCGCCCGGACCTGCCCGCGGGTGGCGTAGATGCGCGCGACGTAGCCCTCTTCCTCCTCGTCGGTGGGATCGGCGACAGCCACGTCAGGGAGGTCGGAGAGGTCGGGGGTCGCGTCTTCGGCCTCGGACGGCAGCGCGTCGCCCGCTTCCTCGTCCTCGGACGAGCGCTCGCGCAGCTCGATGAGCACCATCTCGCGATCGGGATCGAACCCGAGGCCGATGAGGCGCGCCCGGAAGAGCGGCACCGTGGGTTCGCGCAGCCCCGCTTGGCGAGCGGCGGGCTCGCGCGGCCCTGACGGCTCCTCGGGGTAGTCCTCGGCGATGCGGTCGAGGAAGGCCACCGCCTCCGTCGCGAGCAGCGCCACCTGCTCCTTCTCCACCAGGACGGTGAGCTGAGCGGATTCCGTGCGGGCCTGGAGGAAGAACTCGCGCTCGCCGGGGTCGCCGACGGCGCCGGCGCCGAGACTGTCGACGGTCTCGAGCTCGATCTCGTTCTCATCCATGCGGGGCCTCCTTCTTCTCCTCGGGGGGCGGGGGGCGGAGCTCGTCGAGGTTGCCGGTGTCGTTGCATTTGACCAGGGCAGCGCCGTGGGCCGAGAGCTGGAACGCGGTGACCGACGCGGGTGCGACGACGATGCGCTGGAACTGGTCGAGGTGCAGCCCGGTGTAGTGCGCGATGGCGGCCTTGATGGGATCGGCGTGCGACACGACGACCACCAGGTCGCCCGGATGGTCGGCGACGACCGCTTCGAGGCAACCGACGATGCGGGCCTGCATCTCGGTCAACGATTCGCCGCCGGGGAAGCGGGCGCGCGAGGGCGCGCGTTGCACGGTCTTCCACAGATCCGTCTTGGCCAGGTCGGCGAGCTTGCCGCCGGTCCACTCGCCGTAGTCGGCCTCGAGCGCGCCCGGGAGCGCGTGCACCTGCAGGTCATGACGTTCGGCGACGGCAGCGGCCGTCTGCGCGGTGCGCTCGATCGGGCTCGCGTACACCGCCACCACCGGAAGGTCGGCGAGGCGTTCGGCCAGCGCCTCCGCTTGCTTGCGGCCGTCTTCTGAGAGATCGACGCCGGGCGCGCGCCCGGTCAGGAGTGGACCCGTCTGCTCGGTCACGGCGTGGCGCACGAGCACGAGCGTCGTCGGCTTGGGCGATTCGGGCGCCGCATCCTGCCCGTCGGCCTCGACGGGCGCCGGCTCGGAGGCGCGCGTCTCGGCCGCGCGGGTGTCGGGCGGCGCGGCGGTGTCAGTCACGGATGCCGATGGTACCGGCGAGGTTCGGGCACCCTTTCGTCGGGTACGCGCCCGCCCGGTGCGTACAGTGCGGGGATGTCCGAGCCCGTGGGTCTGAGCCAGGGCCCGCCCGAGACGGTCCTTTCACCCGAGCCTGCCGACGCGCTGGCGGCGCTGGAGTCCGCCCTCGCCGTCGACCTCGAGCAGCGGCGAGCGGCCGTGTCGGACGTGGTGGCGCGCTGGCCCCGGTTCCTCGATGCATGGGCCCGGCTCGGAGAGCTCGCCCGCGACGACGTCGAGGCGTACGCGTGCTTCCGGGTCGGCTACCACCGGGGCCTCGACCGGCTGCGCCAGTCGGGTTGGCGGGGCTCGGGCTACGTGCGGTGGCGGCAGCCGACCAATCAGGGGTTCCTCCGGGCCCTCGACGGGCTACGCGTCGCCGCCGGTGCGATCGGCGAGCACGACGAGGAGCAGCGGTGCGCCGAGTTCCTCCACCAACTCGACCCGGAGTGGAGTTCGCAGCGCGGCTAGCCTCGGTGGCTTCCCACGGAGGCGCCCAGACATGAAACGCGCGCTCATCACCGGCATCACGGGGCAGGACGGCCGGTACATGGCCGAGCTCCTGGCCGGCAAGGGCTATCAGGTCTTCGGGCTCGTGCGCGGCCAGGCGAACCCGAAGGCCCAGATGATCCAGGACGAGAACCCCGCGCTCGAGCTGGTCGAGGGCGACCTGCAGGACCTCTCGTCGCTGATCGCCGCGGTCGAGCAGGTGCAGCCGGACGAGGTCTACAACCTCGGCGCCATCAGCTTCGTGCAGCTGTCGTTCAAGCAGCCCGAGCTCACGGCCGACATCACCGGGCTGGGCGTGCTGCGCATGCTCGAGGCGATCCGGGTCGTCGGCGGCACCGAGAACAACCCGATTCGCTTCTACCAGGCGTCGTCGTCGGAGATGTTCGGGAAGGTGCGCGAGACCCCGCAGAACGAGGAGACGCCGTTCCATCCCCGTTCGCCGTACGGCGCCGCCAAGGTGTTCGGTCACTACACGACGGTCAACTACCGCGAGGCCTACGGCCTGCATGCGTCGTCGGGCATCTGCTTCAACCACGAGTCCCCTCGCCGCGGTCTCGAGTTCGTCACCCGCAAGGTCACCAACTCGATGGCGCGCATCAAGCTCGGGCTCCAGGAGAAGATCACGCTCGGCAACCTCGATTCGTCGCGCGACTGGGGCTTTGCCGGCGACTACGTCGACGCGATGTGGCGAATGCTCCAGCAGCCCGAGCCGAGTGACTACGTGATTGCCATGGGCGAGACGCACACGAATCGCGAGCTGCTCGACGTCGCGGCCGGCGTCGCCGGCTTCGACGACTGGCATCCGCTCGTGCAGCAGGACGAACGCTTCATGCGACCGACCGAGGTCGACATCCTCACCGGCGACGCCGGCAAGGCTCGGCGGCAGCTCGACTGGCAGCCGCGCGTCACCTTCGAGGAGCTCGTGCAGCTGATGTACGAGAACGACCTCAAGGAAGAGCAGGCTCGAGCCGCCGCCGCCCGGCGGTAGAGCCGCGCCGCCGGGTCAGTCGAGCATGTCGGCCGCCTTGCGGGCGGCGACGAGCACCGGGTCCCACACGGGTGAGAATGGCGGCGCGTACGACAGGTCGAGGCTCGCCACCTCGTCGACCGGCATGCGGTTCCAGATCGCGGTGGCGATCACGTCGATGCGCTTCGCTGCACCCTCCGCGCCGACGATCTGTGCTCCCACGATGCGACCGTCGCCCCGATCGGCGACGACCTTCACCTTGATCGGCGCCGATTCCGGGTAGTAGCCCGCCCTGGTCGTGGACTCGATCGTGGCCGCGACGACGTCGCGGTCCAGCTCCGCGGCCTGACGTTCTGTGAGGCCGGTGCGGGCGACCTCGTAGATGCAGATCTTCGACACCGCCGTGCCGATCACGCCGGGGAAGCGCACGTCGCCGCCGGTGGCGTTGATCCCCACGACCCGGCCCTGCTTGTTGGCATGCGTGCCCAGCGCGATCGCGACGGGCAACCCCGTGATCCGGTGCGTCGACTCGACGCAGTCCCCCGCGGCCCAGATGCCGCCGACGCTGGTCTCCATCCGTGGATCGGTGACGATTCCGCCCGTGTCGCCGACGGCGACGCCGGCCTCCTTCGCCAGCGAGCTGTCCGGTCGTACGCCGAGGCCGAGGACGACCACGTCGGCCGGCAGTGAGCGGTTGGCGGTGTGCACGGCGCGCACCGATCCGTTCTCGACGTCGAACCCGTCGACCGCCTCGCCGAGGTACAGCGTCACGCCGACGGCGCGGAGCGCGTCCGCGACGAGCGCCCCCATGTCGAGGTCGAGCGTGCCCGCCATGGGCTGCTCGGTGCGGTCGACGAGCGCGACCTCGAGCCCGCGCCGTACGAGGGCCTCGGCCATCTCGAGCCCGACGTAGCCGCCGCCGACGACGACCGCCCGGTTCGGTGAGCGATCGTCGACGGCCCGACGCGCCGTGACGCCGTCGGCGAGCGTCTGCACGCCGAGGATGCCTGCGGCGTCGGCGCCCGGGACGGGCGGACGGGACGGCACCGCGCCCGTCGCCACCACCAGCTGGTCGAAGGGCTCTTCGCGCTCGGCGCCGGCAGCGCCGTCGCCGGCGAGGTCGCGCACGCGCACGCGCCGCCGGTTCACGTCGATGGCGACGACCTCGTGGCCGGTGCGCACGTCGATGCCGTTCCGGCGGTGCTCGTCGGGTGTTCGCGCGACGAGCTCGTCGACATCGGACACGAGATCGCCGACGAAGTACGGGATGCCACACGCGGAGTACGACGTGTACGGACCGCGCTCGAACGCGACGATCTCGAGGTCTTCAGGATCCCGGCGGCGCCGGGCGCGCGCCGCCGCGGTCATGCCGGCGGCGTCGCCCCCGATGACGACGAGCCGCTCGGTCACACGGAGACGCGGGTCACGCCGGCGCCTGTGCCCGCAGACCGCCGAGCGACTCGATCACGGCCTCGGCCTCGGCGACGAACCGCCGCACGAGCTCTCCCGCCGGGACGAGGGCGTCGATGGCGCCCGTTCCCTGTCCGGACGGGTAGCACTCGCGGTCGGTGTCGACGCCGGCGGCTTCGTCGCCACCCGTCAGGTGCAGGGTGCCTTCCTCCACCGCCTTGAAGAGCTGCTCCGGGAACGGCTTCAGCTCCCCGGGGTGGTCGTCGTAGTACTGCGTGGTCTTGTTGCGGACGGCCCGTAGCGTCTTGCCCGTGAACGCCCGGCTGATCACGGTGCCGTCCTCGGCGGTTCGGATCAGGGCGTCCTTGTAGCCCGGCGTCGAGCGCGCCTCCGGCGTGGCGATGAACCGGGTGCCGATCCATACGCCGTCGGCACCGAGCGCGAGCGACGCGGCCAGACCGCGGCCGTCGAAGAGCCCGCCGGCGGCGACGACCGGCACGCGGTCGCCGACCGCGTCGACGATCTGGGGCACGAGCGGCATCGTGGCCACGGTGCCGGTATGGCCGCCGGCCTCGGTGCCCTGGGCGACGACGAGGTCGCA
>Ga0075431_100007333_pt1 | contig 10984 bp, 7 predicted proteins | sample RhiMetdeltSRZDD5_FD_75297 | JGI IMG/M metagenome (GOLD analysis project Ga0075431, IMG submission 75297) | Populus rhizosphere microbial communities from Tennessee, USA - Rhizosphere MetaG P. deltoides SRZDD5 | ecosystem: Host-associated > Plants > Roots > Rhizosphere > Soil | place: USA...
AGCGATCGGCCACCCGAACGCGTCGATCAGGACCACGAGGTGCAGAGCCGGTCCGGCGTGGCTCATGCGCCCTCCGGCGCCAGCGCGACACCGAGCAGGCTCGGCCGCAGCTTCAAGAGGACGCGCTTCGGGACCTGGGTGAGGGCCATCCGCCCGTAGCCGGGGAGGTACGCGGCCGGCCGAGCCGTGAGGAGGCCGTTGAACTGCGTGCCCGTCGTGTGCGCGTGGACGGCGACGCGGTTGATCACGCGATGGTCCGGCTGGGCGAGCCACTGCCGCGAGTTGCAGACACCCTGGTACCCGACCTGCTCGGCGCACTCGATCATGTGGCGATCGAGGAGACCGTAGGGCGCGGCCACGAACTGGACCGCGCGGCCCAGTCGATCTTCCAGGCGCTGCTTCGAGGTGCGCAGCTGGTACTCGAGGCGCGGCCGGGCCAGGCCCAGCAGCACGATGTGGTCGTGCGAGTGAGACTGGAAGGACATGCCGCCGCGCTGCATCTCCTCCACGTGGGCCCACGTCATGAACCCGGGCCGTCCGATGTTCGCGGTGTTGATGAAGAACTCGGCGCGCGCGCCGGCCTGCGCCAGGAGCGGGAAGGCGACGTCGTAGTCCGACAGCCGTCCGTCGTCGAACGTGATCACGACGGAGCTCCCGCCCCGCGGCCGGGCGGGCGTGCGTCCCCAGTGCTCGGGCAGCAGCACGACCCGGCGACCCGAGTAGCGGATCTGCGCCAGCTGCTGACGAAAGGTCGCGGCCGCGATCCAGAACTTGCGATCGGGCACGTCCTCCGGGATCCCGAGCGTCCCGATCCCGTGATAGTTCAGCACTGGAATGCCGCTGACGCGCGTGAGCATCAGGCCACCCGCTGCCACGCCGTCTCGCGCCGGCCGCCGATGAAGCGGATGAAGCCGACGAGGAACGCGACGTTGATGGCGACGAGGAAGTAGCAGAGCATCACCAGCGGAATCCGCCGCGCCTGCTCGCGGAACATGAGCCCGAGCGCCGCCCAGAGGTACACCCCGAGCTGCGCGGCGAGCGTGAGCTGGTAGATCGGCTCCGCAAGCAGGAAGAGGTTGCTCGCCAGCAGGCCGATGAGCAGGAACGGCAACACCCAGCGCAGGAACTTGTGCGAGAAGAACGAGAGGCACGCCATGGCGTCCATCGGCACCCGGCTCAGCTCGCGGAGAGCCCGGAAGCTTCCCACGGCCAGACGGACGCGGCGCGTGAACTCGTCCTTCACGGTGTCGCCGGCGAACTCGGTGGCCTCGGCCTCGGGATCGAAGACCACCCCGAACCCGAGCTTCCGCGCGCGCATGGGGACGACGAAGTCGTCGATGACGTCGTCCGCCGTCAGGGGCCGGTAGCACTCGCGGCGCAGCGCATAGATCGCGCCGCTCGCCGTCAACGTGGCGCCGAGCCGGGCTTCCATCAGCCGCAGCATCGTCTCGTAGCGCCAGTAGACGCCCTCGGTCTGCTTGAACTCGTCGCCGCCGCGGAATCGCAGGGCACCGCACACCACGCCGACGCGGGGATCGCGGAAGTGCCGCACGAGCTGCCGGAGCGCGTCGGGCTGGAACAGCGTCGCGGCGTCGGACATCACGAGCAGCTCATGGCGGGCGCGCCGGACGCCCTCGTTCACCGCGGCCCACTTCCCGGAGCGCGCGGGGCGGATGACGACCTCGATCGTCGGGTCGTCCACCCGAGCGAGGATCTCGTTCGTCCGGTCGGAGGAGCCGTCCGAGACGATCACGACCTGGAGGCGATCGCGCGGGTAGTCGAGCTCGCGGAGATTCGCGAGCTTGTCCGCGAGGTGGCGTTCCTCGTTGTAGGCCGGGATGACGAACGTCACCGCAGGCAGCTCGCCGTCGCCGAGCGCCAGGCGGCGGCGCTCGCGGCGCCCGCCGAGGTAGCGAAGGTCCGCCCGGGCCTGGCTGAGCGCATACACGATGAAGAGCACGCACGGATACAGGAGGTACGTGTAGGCGACCAACAAGGCACACGTCCAGAATGCGTATGTCATGAGCAGTCTTCGACCCTCTTAGAAGAGCCGTTCCGGGACGATCAGGACGTCGCCGGGACGGAGCGCGAGGTCCTCGTTGGCACGAGGGTCGTTCATGATGTCTTTGAGGTCGACCTTCATCAGCACTTTCTGCTCCCCATCGCGGCGGATCAGCGTGGCGCGCCCCGGGGCGGCGTACTTGGTGAATCCGCCGGCCAGTGTCACGAGCTTCAGCAGGGTGAGCGCTTCGGGCTGGGCGTAAACGCCGGGCTTGGTGACCTCGCCCATGACGTAGACGGCGTTCTGCAGCTCGCCGCCCGCGGGAATGACGACCGTGTCCTCGTGCTTCACGAGGACGTTCTGGGACGTGTCACCCTTCTGGATCAGCTTCCAGAGATCGACCGGAATTCGCTCGCCGCCGCGAATGATGAACGCCGAGGCCATGTCTCCGCCCTCGGCGGCGCCGCCGGCGAGGAAGATCGCGTGGAGCACGGGCACGTCCTGCTTGAGCGTGTACACGCCCGGCTTGACCACCTTGCCGAGGAGATAGATGCGGCGTTCCTGCATCTCCTGCGGATTGCTTCCCATGCTGATCTCCGGCACGACGATCGTGTCTTCACGCTCGAGCCGGACGTTCCTGCTCAGGTCGCCGTCCTGGATGAGCTTGCGCAGATCGACAGGCACCTTCTGGTCGCCCCGGATGATGTAGGCGGCCGACAGGTCGGCGCCCTCCGAGGTGCCGCCGGCGAGCGTCAGCGCCTGCAGCAGCGGCGTCCCGGACTTGATCGGGTAGACGCCGGGCTTCTGGATGCGGCCGACGAAGTGCACGCGGAAGCTGCGGATCTCCTTGACCATGACCGACACGTTCGGGTTCTTCACCGACGTGGCCAGGCGCTCCTTCAGGATCTCCGTGAGCTGCGGGACGGTGAGGCCCTGTACCTGGATCTCGCCCGCGAGCGGATAGGAAATCCGTCCGTCAGGACGGACCATGACGGTCTGCTCGAGCTCCTTGTTGTCCCAGACGATGACGTGCAGGACGTCCTCGGTGCCGATCCTGTATTCCTCTTCGGCCGCTTCCACCGCGACGCCCGCGCCCAGGACGTTCATCCCGATCAGCAGGCCCATGAAAAGGGATTTCATGCTCCTCCGCTTCTTCTTTCTCGCGGGCTTCGCCGCGCCCACGTAGTGGGTGTATTCCGCGTACTGCTTGCGCGTCTCGCGCGGCGACAGGCCGTTCACGACCACGCCCACGAGGCCGGCGCTGACCTTGTCGAGCAGCTGCTTGGCGCGGATGACGCTGCGCCGCTGCGTGACGCCGAACCGGATGACCATGAGCACGCCGTCGACTTGCGAGGTCAATGGCAAGCAATCCGACACGGCCAGCACTGGCGGACAGTCGATGAGGACGACGTCCGCGCGCTCGCGCGCCTTCTCGAGCAGCGCCGTCATGTGCCGGGAGCTCAACAGGCTCCCCGGGTTCTGGATCTTCGTGCCGGACGGCAGGAATTCCAGGCCCGGCGAGATTCCGCGGAAGCCCTCGGGCCAGACTTCTTCGCGCTGAAGCATGTCCGCCAGGCCGCCTTCGTTGCTCACGCCGAGGGCCCGGTGGAGCGAGGGCCGACGGAGGTCGGCGTCGATCATGAGAACGCGCCGGCCGGACTCGACGAAGGCCAGCGCGAGGTTCAGCAGGACGGTGCTCTTGCCCTCGTGGGCGCCCGGGCTCGTGATGAGCAGCGTCCGGAGCGGCCGGTCGAGGTTGTGACAATCGACGGCCGTGCGGATCGCGCGACAGGAGTCCGCCGGCAGCGACAGGGGATCGTCCATGGTGACGAAGATCGAGGGCGTCGACTCCGAGGGCGCCACGGCGCCCGGGATGGCCGGGGCCATCGGGATCGAGCCAAGCACTGGCAGGCCGCTGGCGGACGTCGCGTCCTGCTCGCTCTCGACGACCTGCGTCATGAACTCACGGAGAAGAGCGGCGCCGAGGCCGAGCCCGAGGCCCGCGAGGAGCCCGATGCCGATCAGCTTCAGCGGCTGCTTCGGGCTCGGGCGCCGCGGAAGCGACGCCGGATCGATGACCTGGATGCCACGGATCTGGCTCTGCTCGCTGATGCGCGCGCCCGTGAGCTTGTCGCTCAGCATCGCGGCGAGCTTGGCCTGGTTCTCGACGGCGCGTGAGAGTCCCACGTATTCCTGCTCGCGCGCGCCCATGACGGACATCGACTGCTTCAGGCGCGCGATGCGGTTCTGGATACCGGCCTCGCGCGTCTGCAACGAGATGGCTTCGACCTCGAGCTCGGCCATCTGCTTGGAGAGCTGGGCGCTCTCCGCCGGCTTCAGCGCCGCGACGCCGGCCGGTCGCGGGTTCTGCTGGGGCTGCAGCGCCGAGCGCAGACGCTCCTGCGCCTCCTGCACTTCGGCCCTCGTCGCCAGCACGAGCGGATGCTGCTCGGTGTACTTCTCGCTCAGCGAGGCCAGCTTGGCCTCGAGTGTCGCGAGACGCTCACGCAGCGGCGCCACGATCGGGTCCATGGCGGCTGGCCCTGCCGGCCGAGCTCCCTTGAGGTACGCCAGCCGGCCCTGGGCGATTTCACGGCTCACCTGCACGTCCGACAGCGACGCCTCGAGCTGCGAAAGACGCTGGAGATCGACGCGCGCCTCGTCGGGGAGCTTCACGCTTCCGCCGCGCTGTGACTGGAAGCTCCGCAACGACTGCTCGGCCTCACCCTGGCTCGCTTTCGCCTGGGTCAAGAGGGTCTCGAGGAGCTCGCGCGTCCCGCGCGCCTGCTGGCGGGCGAACGAGCTGCTGCGGCTCAGCAAGACTTCCACGTACGTATTCGCGAGATCGACCGCGACCCGCGGATGGAACGCGGTCGCCGTGATGGTGACCGTGCCGTCCTTGGCGATGTTGAACGCCATGCGGGCGTCCTGCAGCTCGCGGATGGCCAGCTCGGACGGGCTATAGACGACGACGTCCTGGCCTCTCCACCGCCGGATGTGGTTCATCGCGACGAGAACGTAGTCCTGAACGCCGATCCGCCGGCTCAGCTCGTCACGGCTTTCTTTCGGCAGAGCCTCCGTGACCGCCTGCGCGAGCGAGCGGCTCTTGAGGATCACGTGATACAGCGCGTTCACCTCCGGGCTCAAGAAGTCGCGGAGGAACACTGGATCGCTCTTCTCCGGAAGCAGGAAGAGCGTGGACGACGCCTCGTAGGTGTCCTCGGTGAAAATGGCCGTCCACACCACGACGGGCAGCACGATCACCGTGAAGACGGTGAGCATGATTTTCCATCGCTGAGAAACTACCCTGCGTAGGAGACGGACGTAGTCGAGCGACGCTTTTTGCTGGTCCATTCACCTGATCCCTTTGTGAAAAGTACGATCTGTACCGTGTGAAGAAGGATGAGTAAGTCGAAGAAGATCGACATGTTCTTGATGTAATACAGGTCGTACTGCAGCTTCTCCCATGTGTTCTCGACCGAGGCGCCATACGAATTCTTGACCTGCGCCCAGCCGGTGATGCCCGGCTTGGCGGCCAGCCGGTGCAGATAGAGCGGAACCTTCTCGCTGAACTCGGGCACGAGCGCCACCCACTCCGGGCGCGGGCCCACGAGGCTCATGTCGCCGAGCAGAACATTGAAGAGCTGCGGCACTTCGTCGAGCCGCGTGCGGCGCAGGAACCGGCCCACCCGCGTGACGCGCAGATCGGGCTCGCCGGGCGCCGGCGCCGGAAAGCGCGCGGCATCGACCCGCATCGAGCGGAACTTGAAGACTGAAAAGACACGTCCGAACTGTCCGGTACGCTCCTGGCGGAAGAGCGCGGGGCCGGCGGAGTCGAGCCGGATCGCCAGCGTCACCGCCAGCAGGACCGGAGCCGCAATGAGACAGCCCAGCAGCGAGCCGAGCACGTCCATGGCCCGCTTCGTGGCCAGGGTCACGCGCGCCGGCTTGAAGCCATCGGCAAAGACGAGCCAGCTGGGCCGCAGATCGCTCACCGGAATCTTGCCGGTGAGCTTTTCGTAGAAGCTCGGCCAATCCTCCACTTCGATACCGCGGAGCTTGCACTCGACGATCGCGGTCACGGGCAGGGCCCCGCGGCGCTCTTCGAGTGCCACGACGATGACGTCGGGGCGTACGACCTTGGAGATCCAATCGAGGTCGTCGATGGTGCCGACCGACCACAGATCGCCGTCAGCGCCTCCGGATGCAGGCCCGGCGGCCAGGCATCCGGCGAGCTCGAACGAGTGGTGGGACTCCTTCAAGACCCCGGCGATGACGCGCGCCGTTCGCCCGGAGCCGAGCAGGAGCACCTTGCGACGCCGGCGGCTGTCCGCCGTGAGGCGATCGTGCACCAGCCGGATCAGGAAGATCAGCGGGAGGGCCGTCACCCACGACAGCACGAAGGCCTTGCGCCCGAGGGTGAGCCCCTGCACGAGATAGCCGAGGACCCCCATCGCCAGATACGCGGCGCCGAACGCCATCCCGAGCTTCAGGAGGAGCTCCCCGCGTCCAGGCACCTGGCGCATGTCGTACAGGCCCGCGACGTGGATCGTGGCGAGGAGGAGCATCGTCAGCAGGGTCGCCGGCGGGATCGCGCTACTCCAGGCCGGACGCACGGCGGGGATGCCGACCAGCGGCAGCGCCAGTCCGATGAAGACGGAGCCGAAGACCGTCGCCGCTTCGCAGCCGATCAGGAAGAGCAGCGGTGACGGGACGTAGTGCCCGAAGATCCTCGGCATTAGCGGCGCACCCCAGGCGCCGTCGGCGACACCAGATCGACGTACTGCCGGAGGGTTTCCCGAAGGAGGAGGTTCTTCGTGAACGCGTAGACCGACGTCGCGTCCTGGACGAGGTACGAGCGAACGACCCCGTGCTCCTGGAGCTTGGTCAATGCCTGCGCGGTCTTGGCCACGTCACGCTTGATCCACCACTCCGCGATACCGCGTGTGGTGTCGGCCGCCTCGCTGTGGGACACGAGATAGCGGACGATGTCGAGACAGACCTCGTCGCGGTCGAGGATTTGGCGTATCGCCAGGAGCCTGCCATTAGGTCGAATCACGGTTTTCCCATTTTTCTGAAGAGCTATGCAGCGAGGAAAGAGAGAGCAGGTAGCGCGCCAAGTCCCTTCGAGGCGCCTTGAAATGGGGGCTATCAGTGTTTCTAAATAGTTACGGATCTCCTACGCGCTGTCGAAAAGTATTACACCGGCACGGTACGCAAAATTCTCATGGGGGGGGACGCAAGAGTTGCGTAGAAAGGTGGGAAGTTTGCCGACAGTTTGGACCAGAAGGACTAGTAGAAGCCGGCGTTCAGGGCGGCGCGAACGCGATTTTCGGTGAAGCTCGCTCCCTGCTCGTTGGTCGTGGTCTTGGTGTAGGTGTAATCGAAGGTCGCGGTGAGCCAGCGGAGGAACTGGTACGTGATACCGAGAGACCCCGTCGCGATGTCTTCCTTGCGACCGGCCTGGCCCCCGCCTTCACCGGTGAACTCGTTCTCGCGGTAGCTCGCACGGACGAATCCGGTCAGCAGCGGCGAGAAGCGATAGGTCACCGAGCCGCTGACGCCCGAGGTTTCCACCACACCGAAGTTTTCGCCCCCCGTGAACGTCTCGGAAAAACCGCGCTCGAGGACGAGGTTGAAGATCGTCGAGCCGAGCCAGTACGTGATGTTGGTGTTGCTCGTGAATATGGGCTTGTCGCTCGAGGTTTTGCTCTGAAGCTGGGCCATGCCGATGCTGCCCCGCATGACGATCTTTTCGGGAATGACGTAGGTATTGAAGAACGATGCGTTCCATCGCCGGAAGTTGTCCGTGCCGGTCGACGTGGTCTGATCGCGGTCTGCGAAGGCGGCCGAGATGCCCGCGGTCAGACGGGGATTGATATCACGGGAGAACGACGCGGTGATCTCCGACCCGGTCGTGGTCGTGTCCCCTTGGACAAAGCCCGTGGTTGAGATCGAACCACCGCGTCCTTGCGTGGTCTTGCTGTCGATGTAGTCGTACCCCAGCGTGAGCATGTGGATGCGCCCGATGGGAAACGCGGCCGAGCCGCCGAGGTTGTGGGTCCTGGTGGTCTGGTCGTCCGCATCGAAGTTGGAGAGGCGGTAGTACGCCTTGGTCTCCACGATACCGATCGAGTATTCGCTGCCGAGCGAGAGAAGATTGCGCGAGAACTCTCGTCGCCCGCCGCCGGCATTGAGATTGAGACGGTCCGATTGATCCGGCTCGTCGCTCTGCGCGAACGCTTCGGTCAGAGTGAACTTCAGTCGCGCGGTCGCCTGCCACGAGACCTGACCGCTGAGCTCGTGGTGGGTGCCGAACTCCTCCCTGGAACTGTCATAAAAGGCCAGGAGCCGATAGAACGCCCGGCCGGTGACGTTCCCACGATCGAGCAGGACCTCCAGTCCGGGGGTGATCCCTGTCCGAAAGTTCGCGGTCGGATTCTGGCTCGTCCGGTTGAAGTTGTCGGTGTAGTCCTCGAAGATCCCGATCGTCGGTTTCAGGTCGAAGGTCTTGGTTGGTCGCACCGCCTCCGGCGACGGTCCGGGCAACTGCAACCGCAGATCCGGTCGTGCTTCGGGCGCCAGCTCGGGCGCTGACGGAATCGTCATGGGAGGCGGGGTGCGTGGGCTCTGAATGATCGCCGGATCGGGCTCGAGGGCGGGGGGGCGGATGTACTGCGCTGCCGCGACGCCGGGTACCAGCACAAGGAGGATCGCGAGCCAGGCCGGCGCCATACCTGGCCTCAATTTACAATGACCCCCGGAGCCAGCCCTAGTGAGATCGGCGGCTTAGAGTGAGACTTCCCGAGCGGGGTTGGAGTCCGTCGGGTTGGCCTCCGCGACGTACTCCTTGAGCTTGTACTGCAGCGACCGCAGGCTGATGCGAAGCTGCCTGGCCGCCTCGGTCCGGTTGCCGCCCACCTTCTGGAGCGTGCGCAGGATGTGCCGCCGCTCGACCTCGCGCAGGGGAAGGCCCGGCTCGTAGGTCACCGGGAGCGACGCCGCCGGCGCCAGCGCCGCCGCCTCGTTCGCGAAGAGGTCGCGCTCGGTGAGGCTCGTGCCCTCGGCGAGCACGAAGGCCTGCTCCAGGAAGTTCTCGAGCTGGCGGACGTTCCCCGGCCAGGGCAGCTCGACGAGCCGCTTCAGGGCCTTGCGATCGAGCCCGACGATGGGCTTGCCGTAGAGTGCGGCAAACTTCCCGAGGAAGTGCTCGACCAGCGCCGGGATGTCTTCCTTGCGGTCCCGCAAGGGCGGCACGTTGATCATGAAGACCGCAACGCGGTAGTAGAGGTCCTCGCGGAAGAGGCCCTTCTCGACCTGCTGCTTCGGGTCCTTGTTGGTCGCCGTGATGACGCGGACGTCCGTCCGGATCGGCTTGGTGCCGCCGACCCGGACGAACTCGCGGTTCTGGACGACGCGCAGGAGCTTCGCCTGCAGGACCGGGTTGAGCTCGCAGAGCTCGTCGATGAAGAGCGTGCCGGTGTGCGCGAGCGAGAACACGCCCTCGCGCTGCTCCACGGCTCCGGTGAACGCGCCCTTGACGTGGCCGAGGAGATGGCTCTCCATCAGCCCTTCGGGAATCGTGGTGCAATCGAGCGTGATCAGCGGCCGATCGCGCCGCGGGCTCGCGTAGTGGATGGCGCGCGCGATCAGCTCTTTGCCGGTGCCGCTCTCACCGCAGATGCAGACGTTGGCGTCGCCCGCCGCCACCTTCTCGATGCGCGAGAAGATCTCGAGCAGCTTTGGCGAGCGCCCGACGATGCCGTGAAAGCTCAACGGGGCCGGCTCGGCGCCGTTTCCGTTGACGCTGAGGGCCGGGCCGAGGATGGCGCGGCGCAGAACCTCCTCGAGCGCGGCGGCAGAGCTGGGACGCACGACGCACTCGACCGTACGCAGCTGGCCCAGGCTCAACGCGCCCGGGTCGGCGAGGTTGTCGACGAAGGCCAGGACCGGCCCGCGATAGCCGCAGCGCTGGATGCGCGCGACAGCTTCCCAGCCGGTGGTTTCCCCGGCCACGTTGATGATGAGCAGGTCCGGCTGCCCACTCGCCTCGAGGACGAGGTGCAACTCGTGGAGCGACCCCGCGAAGACCGTGTTGACGTCGGGCGAGGGGAGCCCCCGCCGGGCCGCCTGGGTGACCGCGAGCGTTTCATCGACAACGGTTACGAGCATGCGTTCCCCAAGGGGATGCATGCTTGCATGGTCCGCCGCTCGTTGCAAGAGATAGAAGACGCCATTCAGTCCGTCACCAGGCGCCGGAGCCTCGGCGCATCGGACAGCCCCGTCTCCGCCAATTTCTGCAGCAAGGTCTTGTAGCTGACCTTCAGTTGCCTGGCGGCGGCGGCGCGATTGCCGTTGCAGCGATTCAGCGCATCCTGGAGCGCGATCCGCTCCGCTTCACGGGCGGCCTGACGGGCGATGTCGCGGAGTCCGAGACTGCGTCCATTCACGGCCCGGAAGGCGCGCCGGGCCGCCTCGCGCCGCGCTTCGATTTCCTCCTGGACCTGCTCCTCCATGTCGAGCACGACCCACCGCTTGACGATGTTTTCGAGCTCGCGGACGTTCCCCGGCCAGTCGTAGCTGCGCAGCAGCTCGGCCATCGCGTCCGACATGGTCGGCCGGGGGCGATGGAACTCCCGGCTGAACCGTTCGAGAAAGCCGTGGACCAGCCCGTCGATCTCCTCGCGGCGCTCGCGGAGCGGGGGCACATCGAGGGTGGCGACGGCCAGGCGCTCGTAGAGGTCGCCGCGGAACCGGCCCGTGGCCACGAGGCCGTACATGTCGGCGCTCGTGGCGGCGATCAGCCGCGGATTGAGCCCGCCGCCATCGAGCACGTTGACGAGCCTCGCCTGGGCTGCGGGCGATGCGTCTCCGACCTCGTCCAGGAACAGAGTGCCGCCCTCGGCTTCCTTGACCTTGCCCGTGCGGCCGCCATTGTCACCGAAGAGCTCGGCCTCCAGGAGGTGGGCCGGGAGCGAGGAG
>Ga0075431_100007339_pt1 | contig 10981 bp, 8 predicted proteins | sample RhiMetdeltSRZDD5_FD_75297 | JGI IMG/M metagenome (GOLD analysis project Ga0075431, IMG submission 75297) | Populus rhizosphere microbial communities from Tennessee, USA - Rhizosphere MetaG P. deltoides SRZDD5 | ecosystem: Host-associated > Plants > Roots > Rhizosphere > Soil | place: USA...
GACGTCTCGGTTGCCGACGCTTTCGAGCTCGGGGTCAACGCCATCTCGCTCGGCGACGAGCGAGTGATCTCCACGGCCGGCTCGGCGCGTCTCAACGAGCAGATGCGGGCGCTGGGGCTCGAGGTCCTCGACCCCGATCTCTCGATGTTCACCCGCGGCGGCGGCGGCGCTCACTGCCTCGCCCAGGCGCTGCGCCGCGAGCCGGCGACGGCGTAGCGTGAGCGATCCGCCGGCGATCGACGCGGCGCGCGTGATCGCCGATCTGCGCGAGCTCGATCGCCGCACCGCCGACGAGCGGGGCGCCCAACGGGTCTGCTGGTCGGAGACCTGGCGCGAAGCGCGAGCGTTCCTCACCGGGCTGCTCGCCGAGATCGAGGTCGAGCCCGAGACCGACGAGGCCGGCAACCTCTGGGCCCGGCTCGAGGGAGCCGATTCCGCCGCGCCGGCGCTGGCCCTCGGCTCGCACGTGGACTCGGTCCCCGATGGCGGTTGGCTGGACGGCGCGCTCGGGGTGATGGCGGCGGTCGGGGTGCTCCGCGCCCACGCCTCCGCCGGGGGCCCGGCGCGCTCGCTGTTGCTGGTCGACTGGGCGGACGAGGAGGGGGCGCGGTTCGGGCGCAGCCTGTTCGGAAGCTCGGCCTTTGCGGGAACGCTCGACCCGGCGGAGATGCGCGGGTTGCGCGACGCGGAGGGCCGGCCGATCGCCGACGTGCTGGCGGAGAACGGGGTCGACCTCGAGCGCGCCACGGACTGTGCGGTTCGGCGGGAGGGGCTCGGTGCCTACCTCGAGCTGCATATCGAACAGGGCCCGAGGATGGAGGCCCGCGGGCTGCGGGCCGCCGCGGTGACCGGCTGCGTCGGCGTCGAGCGAACGCGGTTCGTCTTCTCCGGGCAGGCGTCACACGCCGGCACAACGCCAATGGAGGCGCGCCGCGACGCCGGACTGGCTGCCGCGCAGGCGGCGCTTGCGATCGAGCGGATCCCGGCGAGCGAGGGCGGGGTGGCGACGACGGGCGAGCTGCGGCTCGAGCCCGGGATCCCGACCGCGGTCGCCGGTCGCGCGACGCTGGCCGCCGACTTGCGACACCCCGACCACGCCGCCCTTGGCCGGATGCTCGCCGGAGCTCGCGAGGCCTGCCGAGAGGCTGCCGGTGCCCGGCGCTGTGAGCTCGAGGAGCGGTCGGTGTGGCGGATCGAGCCGATCCCGTTCGACCCGGGCCTGGTTGCCGCCGCACGGGGTGCGTGCGAGGAGGTCGCGGGTGAGCCCGCGGAGCTCAGCAGCGGCGCGTTGCACGACGCGGCCGAGGTCGCGCGGATGATGCCGGCGGCGATGATGTTCGCACCGTCCAGAGCGGGGATCAGCCACGCGCGAGAGGAGGATACGGACGAGGCCGACCTCGCGGTTGCGATCGAGGCCTACGGAGCACTCACCGGCCGAGTGCTGGCGTGAACCGACCAAGGAGGAGCAGTGAACGAGCGAGACGTCCTCAACGAGCGCCAGACGGAGATGGTCGAGACGAGCGAGACCGACTACTCGGACCTGCGGGCGCTGTTCATCAACTGCACCCTGAAGAGGAGCCCCGAGATCTCCAACACCCAGGGGCTGATGGACATCTCGATCGAGATCATGCGCCGCAACGGGGTCGAGGTCGAAAACGTCCGCGCGATCGACCACCGGATCGCCACCGGGGTGTGGCCGGACATGACCGAGCACGGCTGGGACGCCGACGAGTGGCCGGTCCTGTTCAAGCGGGTGATGGCGGCGGACATCCTCGTGCTCGGGATGCCGATCTGGCTGGGCGAGAAGTCGTCCGTGTGCACCCAGATCATCGAGCGCCTCTACGGCAACTCGCACCTGCTCAACGACGCCGGGCAATACGCCTACTACGGCCGCGTCGGGGGCTGTGTGGTGACCGGCAACGAGGACGGGATCAAGCACTGCGCGCTGGAGGTGCTCTACGCGCTACAGCATCTCGGCTACACGATTCCGCCGCAGGCCGACGCCGGCTGGATCGGCGAGGCCGGGCCCGGGCCCTCGTACCTCGACGAGGGGTCCGGCGGCCCGCAGAACGACTTCACCAACCGCAACACGACGTTCATGACCTGGAACCTGCTGCACGTCGCGCGGATGCTCAAGGACAACGGCGGCATTCCGGCCCACGGCAACCAGCGCTCGGAGTGGGAGGCCGGCTGTCGCTTCGACTTCCCCAACCCCGATTACCGGTGAGGCCGCGGCCGACCGGGGGCGTCAGCAGGTGAGGTGGAGTGCGGCGGCCACCGCCGCGGGGTTCTCCGTCTCGAGCTCGGAGTAGCGGCGCACCGCCTCCGCCGTCGGCAGGGCCTCCATCTCGACGCCGCGTCGGGCGAGCGCCTCGGCGACCGACGGGTCGGGTCGGAGGCGGCCGTCGGCCCCGCAGCCGACGATCAGGCGCTCGGGGAGCTCACCGGCGACCGGGTCGAGGTCCTCGATCACCAGCGAGTGGCCGTCCCCGCGCCACCAGTCGGGCTCGACGCGGTTCGGGAGCACGATCACGTCGCGGCGGTGCTCCTCGCCGTCGACCGTGACGCGCCCGAACTCATAGCCGGTGATTCTCGGCACCCGCCGATCGTAGTCGGATAGGGTCGCTGGCGATGGAGAGCGCCAGCGTCGCCGCCCCCGCCCGGACCGGAGGCGAGGAGGGAGTCGGCGACAAGGGCCTGAAAAAGGACGCGATCGGCTTCGTCGACGGGCTGTCGGTCGGCCTCGCCTCGACCGCCCCGGCCTACTCGCTTGCGGCGGTGATCGGCTCGATCGTGGTCGCGGTCGGGGTAAAGGCGCCGGGCATCCTGCTGCTCTCGTTCGTGCCGATGTTCTTCATCGCCGCGGCCTTCTACTACATGAACCGCGTCGACACGGACTGCGGCACGACCTTCTCCTGGGTTACGCGGGCGATGGGCCCGTACGCCGGCTTCCTCGGCGGCTGGGCGATCTGCACCACGGGGATCCTCGTCATCGGCTCGCTCGCCGACGTCTCGGCGCTGTTCTTGTTCGACCTCTTCGACTTCAACGACCTGCGCAAGTCCGACCTCGCCAACGTCGTCCTCGCGGTCGTGATCATCGTCGTGATGACCGCGATCTGCGTGATCGGGACCGAGATCTCTGCCCACCTGCAGCGGGTCCTCACCCTCGGCCAGGTCGCGATCCTGCTCCTGTTCGCGGTCGTCGCCTTCGTCAAGATCGCCGCCGGCGACGCCCCGGCCGCGTCGATCGATCCCGAGCTCAGCTGGCTCTCGCCGTTCGGGGTCGAGTACTCCGGGTTGCTGACCGGGGTTCTGCTGGGGGTGTTCATCTACTGGGGCTGGGAGAGCGCCGTCAACCTCTCCGAGGAGAGCAAGGACTCCTCGCGGGCTCCGGGCCTCGCCGGATTGGCGAGCACCGTCATCTTGCTGCTCACCTACGTCGCGGTCGGGGTTGCCCTGATCGCCTACCTCGGCCTCGACCGGATCGAGGTCTTCGACGACAACGCCCGGGTGCTGGCGGTCGGCGGCAACGCGGTGCTCGGGGACGAGCTCGGCAAGCTGCTGATCGTCGCCGTGATCATCTCCGGGATCTCATCGGCGCAGACGACGATCCTGCCGGGATCGCGGACCTCGCTCTCGATGGCGGCCGCCGGAGCGCTGCCCCGCGCCTTCGCCCGGATTCACCCCCGCTACCTGACCCCGGCGTTCGGGACGATCGTCGTCGGCGCGCTGGCGATCCTCTGGTACGTCCCCGGCCGGCTGATCTCCGAGAACTTCCTCTTCGACTCGCTCTCGGCGCTGTCGCTGCTGATCGCCTTCTACTACGGGCTCACCGGGCTCGCCTGCGCGATCTACTGGCGGCACGAGCTCTTCCGCTCGGCGAAGAACTTCATCTTCATCGGCGTCGCGCCGCTGATCGGGGCCGGGATGCTCACCTACCTTCTGTTCGAGTCGGCACGCGACCTCTCCGACCCCAAGGCCTCCTACTCGGGGACGGAGCTGTTCGGCCTCGGGATGCCGCTGGCGATCGCGGTCGTCTTCGCGGGCCTCGGGGTGATCCTGATGATCGGCTGGCGGCTCTTCGGACCGCCGGCGTCGGGCGAGTTCTTCGCCCGCCGGGCATTCGAGGCGGTGCCGCACGACGTCGCGATGGGCGAGGGCAAGGTGGAGGCGATCGGGGTCTCGGAGGAGGCCGCCGACGCCGGCGTCACCGACGAACGGCGGGAGCGCTGAGATGGCCGGCGCCCTGGTGGTTGGCTACGACGGCTCCGATTGCGCGACCGCGGCGCTCGACGCGGCGATCCAGCTCTCCGAGCTGACGGGCGACCGCATGGTCATCACCTTCGGCTACGAGCCTGGCAACTACGGAGAGGAGCACGACGCGCATCGCGAGGAGGTGCGCAAGTTCGGCGAGCGCGCCACGGCGCCTGCGCTCGAGCGCGCCCGGGAGGCCGGCGTCGACGCGAGCCTGGCGCTGATCCCGGAGCGTCCCGTGGACGCCCTGCTCGCGATCGCCGAGGAGCACGACGCGCGGGCGATCGTCGTCGGCACCCGCGGGGAGGGGCCGTTCCGCGCCGCGATCGTCGGCTCGGTTCCTCACAAGCTGGTCCAGGTCTCGGAGCGGCCGGTGCTCGTGGTGCCGGTGCCCGAGCCCTGAGCACCCGGCGCCCCCTCAGTAGTCTGAGCCGCCGTGAGCGTCGCCTACGACCGCCTGGCCGAGCTTCCGATCCGGATCTCCGGCTACGAGCTGACCGCGCATGATCGCGAGTTCGGCGAGTTCACGCGACCCTCGACCGTGATCCACATGCACGGCGAGGGGCAGGAGGGAATCGGTGAGGACGTCGTCTATACGGTGCTGGACCACATCGCCCACCGCGACGCGGGGCCGATTCACGACCTCACGGGCGCGGGGACGCTCGGGGAAGCGTGCGAGCTGATCGGCGGGCTCGACCTGTTCGAGGGCGCGCCGCCCGACTACGACGCGTCCCGCCACTACCGGCGGTGGGCCTACGAGTCGGCGGCGCTCGACCTCGCCCTGCGCCAGGCCGGCCTGGCCCTCTGGGAGGTGGTCCAACGCGACCCAGCGCCGCTGAACTTCGTCTGCTCGACCCGGCTCGGGGGCTTCGGCGACGACGGTGAGCGCTCGAGCACCCAACCGATACGCAAGCGGCTCGAGAAGTACCCAGGGCTCGAGTTCAAGCTCGACCCCGAGAACGACTGGGACGCGGAGCTGATCGCGGAGATCGCCGAGCTGGCGCCGGTCCGGGTGCTCGACCTGAAGGGCCTTTACGTCGGCACCCCGGTCGATGTCGAGACGGACCCCGAGCTCTACGCCGCCGTCGCCGCGGCGTTCCCGGACGCCTACATCGAGGACCCCGACCTGAACGACGAGACAACCCCGGTGCTCGAGCCGTACCACGACCGGGTCACCTGGGACGCCCCATTGCACTCGCTCGCTGACGTGAAGCGGCTGGCGCGGAAGGCGATCAACTCGAAGCCGTCCAGGTTCGGCTCGCTGCGCGAGCTGCTGGCGATCTACGAGCACTGCGAGCAGGAGGGGATCGCGATCTACGGCGGTGGCCAGGGCGAGCTCCAGTGTGGCCGGGGCCAGATCCAGTACCTCGCGTCGCTCTTTCATCCGCGGACCCCGAACGACGTCGCGCCGTCCGGCTACAACGACCCGGCGGTCCCCTCCGGGATGCCGACCAGCCCGATGGACGCGGTGCCGAGTGAGATCGGGTTCCGCTGGGCCGAGTAGTAGTTTCGGCGCATGGCGAAGAAGAGATCGTTCGCCGCGGCCCTCAACGAACAGATCGCGAATGAGTTCGCGGCATCGATGCAGTACATCGGCACCGCCGTCTACTACGACGCCGAGACCCTGCCCCGGCTCGCGGCCTTCTTCTACCGCCAGGCCGCCGAGGAGCGCGAGCACGCGATGATGATGGTGCAGTACCTGCTCGACGTCGACGAGGAGGTCCGCATCCCGGACATCGAGTCGAAGCAGACGAAGTTCGACGACGGCGTCGCGCCCGTGAAGGTGGCGCTCGAGCAGGAGGAGCGCGTCGGCGAGGAGATCTACAGGTTGTTCGAGCTCGCGCGCGAGACCAAGGACTATCGCGCCGAGCAGTTCATCCAGTGGTTCGTCAAGGAGCAGGTCGAGGAGGTCGCCCTGATGCAGGACCTGCTCCAGGTGGTCGAGCGCGCCAAGGACAACCTGCTGATCGCCGAGGACTTCATCGCGCGCGAAGCGCTCGGCGAGGACGGGGCGGACGACCCCACAGCGCCGCCTCCGGCAGGCGGCTGAGGACGCCGCGGGGCCCGGCCCGCGCCGAGGGCTCGCGATGAGAAGCCTGAGGCAGGCGCTGTTCGCGCTCGGCGCGGTCGGGTTCGTGGCCGGAGCGGTGCCGCTGGCGCTCGCGCTCGCAGAGCCGGAGGGTCACCAGCGAACGCTGATCGCGGTCTTCGGCCCACTGACCGGCTGGGCGTTCATCGGCACGGGCATCTTCGCGTGGCTGCGGCGACCGGAGAACCGGGTCGGCGGACTGATGGTCGCGGTCGGCTTCGCAGCGTGCCTCGGCGCGCTCCGGGTCTCGACCGAGCCCTGGGTCTTCATCACCGGACTGCTGTTCATCGCCCTCCCCTACGCGGTCGTCTACCACCTCCTGGTCGCCTTCCCGACCGGAACCGTCGCCAGCCGCGCCGAGCGGCTCCTCGTCGGGGTGGGCTACCTGAGCGCGATCGTCGTCCATCCGGTCCAGGTCCTCTTCCAGGACACCGGCCTGCAGGGGCTGCCCTCCAACCCGCTGCTGATCGCCTCCGAGCCCGACCTCGTCTCGATCCTGAGCCGCTCTCGCTTCTGGCTCGGCCTGGCCCTGCTCGCAGCGCTCGCCGTGATCCTCGCCCGCCGTTGGCACGCCGCGCGGGGCACGCAGCGCAGCGCGCTCGCTGCGGTGCTCGTCAGCGGCGGCCTGGTGATGGGGCTGCTCGGCGCGTGGTACATCGCCGTACTTGCCGGCGCCGACGCCGATCTGCAGGAGGCGCTGGAGGAGGCGCGAGTCGTGGTCCTGGCCACGGTCCCGTTCGCCTTCCTGGCCGGGCTGCTCCGCAGCCGCGTCGCCGGCGCATCGGCGGTGAGCGAGCTGGTCGCGCGACTCGGCGAGTCGGGCGGGAGTCGGGGCAGCCTCCGCGACGCGCTCGCCGACGCCCTCGCGGACCCGTCGCTACAGCTCGCCTACTGGCTCCCCGAGAGCGGCGAGTACGTCGACGCCGACGGCCGGCCCTTCGACCTGCCGTCTGCGGCGGCCGGGCGGATCTGCACCCCGGTGGAGTCGAACGGAAGCCGCGTGGCCGTGATCGTGCACGACGGATCGCTGGAGACCGAGCGGGAGCTCGTACAGGCGGCCGGCGCGGCGGCATCGCTGCGGCTCGAGAACGAACGCCTCGACGCCGAGCTGCGGGCGAGGGTCGAGGAGCTGCGCGCATCCCGCACGCGCATCGTCGAGTCCAGCGATGCGGCCCGCCGACGCATCGAGCGCGACCTGCACGACGGGGCGCAGCAGCGCCTGGTCTCGCTCGCCCTCAGCCTGCGGACGCTCCGCCCGCGGCTCGAGCGCGACCCGGAGGCGCTGCGCGAGCTCGACGACGCTCGCGACCAGCTCGACCAGGGGCTTGGGGAGCTTCGGGAGCTCGCCCGGGGGATCCATCCGTCGGTCCTCTCGGATCGCGGCCTCGAGGCGGCGCTCGAAGGGCTCGCGCAGCGCGCCCCGCTTCCGGTCGAGCTCACGGCCTGCCCCCGGGGTCGCCTGCCCGATCAGGTGGAGTCCGCCGCCTACTTCGTGGTCGCCGAGGCGCTCACCAACGTGGCCAAGTACGCGCGAGCCTCCCGCGCTCGGGTGAACGTGACCCACGAGAACGGGGGCGTGCTCGTGGAGATCGCCGACGACGGGGTGGGCGGCGCCGACCCGAGCAGGGGAACCGGCCTGCGCGGCCTGCGCGACCGGCTCGCCGCGGTCGACGGCGCGCTCGAAATCGACTCGCGCCGGGATCGCGGGACCATCGTCAGGGCGACGATCCCGAGCCGGTAGGCGACCGCGGCGGCGTCCCGCCGCCCGCTGCGGACGGGGCCTCCTCCGCGCCCAGGACTTCCGGCAGCTGCTCGCGCGAGCGGATCCCGAGCTTCTGGTAGGCGTGGGTGAGGTGCATCTCGACTGTCCTGCGCGTCACGAACAGCGCTTGGGCGATCTCCCGGTTTGCGAGCCCGGCCGCCGCCATCTGCGCGACGCGGCGCTCGCTGGCGGTAAGCGAGTCGAGGCCGGTGAGCGACATCCGGCGGGGCCGCGCGCCGGCGGCGACCAGCTCCTCGCGCGCTCGCCGCGCCAGCCGCCGAGCCCCGCAGCGATAAGCGAGGTCCAGGGCATCGCGCAGCGGGTCGCGCGCCTCGCGGCGGTGGCCCGCCCGGCGCAGTGCCGCCCCGAGCTCCGTCAGCGAGCGCGCGCGCTCGTAGCGCGCCGGCGAGCGCTCGACGACGGCCGCGGACTCGCGTAGGAGCTCGATCCCCGCCTCGCCCCCCTCGGCAACGCCGGCCGCTCGCAGTGCCGCCGCGATCCCGCTCGGCGCGCCCCAGCGCCGGGCTCGCTCGAGGTCCGTGCGGGCGAGCTCTCGAGCCCGCTCGCGCTCGCCGAGCTGCGCGTGGGCGAGCGCCGCCGACGCGTGGGTAGGCCACGCGGCCGGATTCTTCATCCCCCAGCGCTCGTCGCGATCCAGCAGCTCCTCGAAATCGTCCAGCGCGCGCCCCGGATCCCCGGCCGCGAGGCGCAGATGCCCCCGGGGGTGGAGCACGAGCGCGCCCATCGTCGAGGGCGGCAGCTCCGCCGCCAACCCGGTGTCCGTGAGCAGCGCTTCGCAGTCCTCCACGTCCGCGCGCTCGACCATCGCGTCCAGGAGGTACCCCACCGTGATCTCGAGGCCACCGGGCAATCCCTGCCGGGCCGCTTCCAGGCCGCTATAGGCATCGGCCTCGGCCTCGGCGATCCTGCCCTGCCGAAGGAGCACGTGCGAGCGACACCCCGCCGCAGCCGCGAAACCGGGCAGTGAAGCGCGAGCTCGGGCATCCTCGAGCGCGAGGTCGAGCATGCGCTCGGCCAGCTCGAGCCGGTCGGCGAAGGTCAGGACCAAAACCGTGTGGTAGAAGGCGTACGAGTCGGGACGCTGTTCACGCAGCAACCGCCCGTCGCCGAGCGCCATCTCCGCGAGCGCGACCGCCCGCTCCATCGACTCCGCGCGAAAGGACACGTCCAGGGCGCACTCGGCCAGCAGGAGTCGCTCCCCGAGGCTCGCGCCGTCGATCCGGCCCTCGTAGCTGGCCAAACGCCGGCGCGCCGACCTGGCGACCGTGAGGTCCAGCTGCGCCGCACCGATCAGCTCCGCGTCGAGCCGCATCGCGGCCTCGGGATCGATCCGGGCGATCTCGGCGATCACCGGGTCAAGCAGCTCATTCGCCTCGGGAACTCGCCGCGCAGCGGTCATCGCCAGCGCGATCTCCCCCGTGATCGCCGCTCGAGTGGGGACGTCGCGAGTGAGCTCGAGTGCCGCGTGCAGGTGCTCGACCGAGCGGGGGCGCCCGGCTCGCAGCTCCGCGGATCCGAGCTCACGCAGCACCGCGGCGCGCTCCGGCGAGGGCGGCGGCTCGGCGAGAGCCCGTTCCAGGTAGGCGCAGGCGGTTTCCGGCGCGCCGCGCACCGTGGCGGTCCGGGCCGCCTCCCGGAGGAGCGCCGCGACGCCTGCGTCGCGGATCGGCTCGGCGGCGAGCAGATGCGGCGCGAGTGCGTCCGGCGCAGCTCCGTCGCGCTCCAGCAGTCGGGCTGCGCGCCGGTGCGTGCTTGCCCGCCGAGCGGACGGAATCTCCGCGTAGACGGCGGCGCGCACGATCGGGTGGGCGAACTCGAGTGGGGTGCCCGGGCGCAGGATCGCGGCGGACGCGAGCGCGTCCGCGGCCTGGGTCGCGGCCTCCGGCTCGAGCTCGGCGAGCTCGGCGGCGTGGCGAAACTCGCCGCTCGCCCCGAGCAACGCAACGGCGAACGCCAACCGAGTCGCAGGTTCACCGAGTCGTCTGAGCCGCGCAAGCGTCGCCCGCGAGATGGACTCCGGTGCGAGCCCGGCGACGCGCTCGGGATCCGTGGCGTGGGGCCGCCCGCCGTCGGCTCCCAGCGCGCTGAGCAACTCCCGCAGCAGGAACGGGTTGCCGCCGGTGGCGACGCGGCAGGCGCGGACGAAGGCGGCGGAACCCTCGGCGCCGAGCAGCCGCGCAACCAGCTCGCCTGCCGCGGCCTCGCTCAGGGCCATGGGGCGGATGACGGCGGCGACCAGTTCCGGGTCCGCGAGGGCCGGCAGGTCGTTTCCCGCGCCCTCCCCGGGGCGGGCCGCGTAGACGATCACCAGCGGCAGCTCCTCGACCCGCCGCGCGAGGTAGGACACGAAGCGAAGCGAGGCGGCGTCGATCCAATGGGCGTCGTCGAGAACCAGCAGCAGCGGGCGCTCGGCGGCCAGGTTTGCAGCCAGCCAGTAGAGGCCGTGCAACACCGCGCCGGGGGCGTCGCGCGGGTCGGTTTCGGTATCCACGGGCGAGATCGCGGGCAGCGCCAGGCCCGCAGCGCCCGCGAGCAGGCGCTCGCGCCGGCTCGCCGTTGCCCGGGCGAGCGCCGGCTCGAACAGCTGCTGAACGACGCCGTACGGGAGGTCGCGCTCGAGCTCGCCGCCGCGCGCGCCGAGCACCTCCATCCGCTCCATCCGGGCGCGCTCGACCGCCGCGGCAAGCAGCGCCGTCTTGCCGATCCCCGCCTCGCCCTCGATGGCGACGGTAGCCCCGCGACCGTCCTTTGCCGCCCCGATCCGCTCCGCGAGCCCTCCGAGCTCGGACTCGCGCTCCAAGAGATCCGTGGTGGCCCCCGATCCTGGCTCGCCTCGGATCGAATTCCTTCGGTCT
>Ga0075431_100007340_pt1 | contig 10980 bp, 8 predicted proteins | sample RhiMetdeltSRZDD5_FD_75297 | JGI IMG/M metagenome (GOLD analysis project Ga0075431, IMG submission 75297) | Populus rhizosphere microbial communities from Tennessee, USA - Rhizosphere MetaG P. deltoides SRZDD5 | ecosystem: Host-associated > Plants > Roots > Rhizosphere > Soil | place: USA...
GCGCCGGAGACACGTTTCAAACCGTCCTCTCCCGGCGCCAGGAGATCGGGTCCGCCGTCGACCCGCTGCGCGTGTACCGGTTCCTGCGCGCCCTCAACCCGGCACCCTATTTGTTCTTTCTGGCTCTCGATGACGTCGCCCTGGTGGGCAGCTCCCCCGAGGTCCTGGTACGCGTGGCCAACCGGGAGGTGACGGTCCGGCCCATCGCCGGGACGTGCCCGCGCGGGGCCACGGCCGAAGAGGACGACCGGCTGGCGCGCGCGCTGCAGAGCGACCACAAGGAAATGGCCGAGCATCGCATGCTCGTGGACCTGGGGCGCAACGACGTCGGTCGCGTGGCGGAGTTCGGGAGCGTCCGCGTCACCGAGCTGATGGACGTGGAGCGGTACTCTCACGTGCAGCATCTGGTGAGCGAAGTGCGGGGCGCGTTGCGGGAAGGCTACGACGCGCTCGATGCGTTCAAGGCGTGCTTCCCGGCGGGGACGGTGACGGGGGCACCCAAGGTCCGCGCCATGGAGATCATCGACTCGCTCGAGCCGGAGCGCCGTGGCCCGTACGCGGGCGCGGTCGGGTACGTCGGGTGGGGTGCCGCAACGCTCGACACCGCCATCGCGATCCGCTGCGCGGTGATTCGTCACGACCGGGTCACGATTCAGGCCGGCGCCGGCATCGTGGCCGACTCGGACCCGGCACGTGAGTACGCCGAAACCGAGGCGAAGGCCGAAGCGGTGCTGCGGGCCGTAGCGCTCGCCCTGGCCTGACGCCGGGTATATTTTCGGCACTGTGTTCAAGCTGCTGAGCACCTCCGGGGAGCAGTCGATCGAGCTCGCGCCCGGTCGCACCCTGGTCGTGGGACGCGCGGTCACCAGCGACGTCCCGATCTACGATCCCACGATCTCCCGCCGTCATGCCGAGATCGCGCTCGCGGGCTCCGGCGTGCGGGTCAAGGACCTCGGCTCCTCCAACGGGACGTTCCTGAACGGCGCGCGCATTACGGAAGCCGATGCGGGCGCGAACGACGTGATCACGTTCGGGAAGGTCGCGTTCCGGGTCGCGGCGATCACCCAGCCCTCCCGCCCGTCCGCACCGGCGCCCGAGGCCGGCCAGACGTCCGGGTCGCGGGCCATCCCGCAGGGCACCATCGTGCGGCAGCTCCCGGTGAGCCCGTCGTCGGGCGGCGTGCCGGCGATCGTCCAGGGCGGAACCGGGGCGGCCGCCGTGGCGGGCGGGCACCTCAAGGTCGCGGCCCAGAGTGAAGCGGAGCGACGCGAAAAAAAGCTCACGCTGCTGCTCGAGGTGTTCAAGGAGCTGTCCCGGCAGCAGGAGCTGGACGCGCTGCTGCAGAAGGTGGTGGACTTCACGTTTCAGATCATGAATGTGGATCGCTGTTCGATCCTGCTGCTCGACCCGCGCAGCTCGGAGCTCGTGCCGCGCCTGTCCCGCAGCCGCACCGGCGACACGAACGCCGCGCGCCACGTCCCGCAATCGATCGCCCGGAAGGCCGTCGAGGACCGCGTGGCCATCCTGTCGGACAACGCCGCCGCGGACGAGCGCTTCAAGGGCAAGTCGATCCTGATCCAGAGCGTGCGCAGCGCCATGTGTACGCCGCTCATGGGCACCGACCAGAAGGTGCTGGGCATCCTCTACGTCGACAACCAGACGGCGATCCAGTCGTTCGCCGACGAGGACCTCGAGTTCCTGATCGCCTTCGGCGGCCTGACCGCGCTCGCGATCGAGAACTCCAATCTCTCGGAGCGGATCCGTCGCGAAGCGATGGTGCTGTCCAACTTCCAGCGCTATTTCGCGCCCAACGTGGCGGCCCAGATCGCCCAGCAGGAGGGGGCGGTCACCCTGGGCGGCGACAAGCGGCCGGTCGTGATCTTTTTCTCCGACATCCGGGGGTTCACCCCGATGTCCGAGAACATGAACCCGGACGACGTCGCCAAGCTGCTCACCGAATACTTCACCGAGATGGTGGAGATCGTCTTCGAGCACTCCGGCTCACTCGACAAATTCATGGGCGACGCCATCATGGCGCTGTGGGGCGCGCCGATCGCCCACACGGACGATGCCGACCGCGCCATGCAGTGCGCGATCGACCAGCTGACGGCGCTCGAAAAAATGAACGCGAAGTGGAGCGAGCAGGGCCGGCCGCCGATCAAGATCGGCATCGGCATCAATTTCGGAGAAGTGTTCGCGGGGAACTTCGGGTCGGATCGCCGTCTCGAGTACACCGTAATCGGCGACGCCGTCAACACGGCGAGCCGGCTCTGCTCGGCAGCGGGGCCCAACGAAATCCTCATCGCCGAGCCGTTCTACAAAGCCCTCAAGAAGCCGCCGGCCGTGGAGGCCCTGGAGCCGATCCACGTCAAGGGCAAATCGCGACCGGTGCCCGTCTACCGGGTGAAACGGTAAGGCTGGCCGAAGCCCGCGAGCAGGTCGAGCGCCAATCGTAGCGGCAGTCCCATCACGCCGAACAAGTCCCCTTCCACCCGTTCGATCAGCAGCGCGCCCACGCCCTGAATGGCGTAGGCGCCGGCCTTGTCGAGCGGCTCGCCGGTCGACACGTAGCCCGTCAGCGTCGCCGTATCCACCGGCCGGAACGTCACGCGCGACACGTCGAGCGCGTGCTCCAGCCGCTCGTCCCGGGCGGCCGCCACCGCGGTCATGACCTGGTGCGTCCGCCCCTGGAGCCGGCCCAGCATCTGCACGGCGTCCTCGGGACCGGTGGGTTTCCCGAACACTTCGCCGTCGAGCACGACGGTCGTGTCGGCCCCGATCACGATCTCCCCGGGCATCCGGTCCGCGACGACCCGGGCCTTGGCGCGCGCCAGCCGCACGACGTAGCGCTCGGGCGCCTCCCCGTCGCGGCGCGTTTCGTCCACGTCGGGCGCCACGATGCGATGCGGGATCTTGAGCATCTCCAGCAGCTGGTGCCGGCGCGGCGAGGTGCTCGCCAGCACGATGGGGGCGGTCACCCCTTGGGCCGCAGGGATGGTCCCGGATCGTGCTCCACTGGCGTCACGGTGCGGAGGTAGCGGTAGATCGCCCGCAGGTCGTCGTCGGTCATGCGCGCGAACGCATTCCAGGGCATCGGACTCCCGGGGATCAGCTTGCCCTGACGGAACCGGGCCACGAACTGATCTTCGGTCCAGGCCGTGATCCGCCCCGTCTTCGGGTCCGGGGTCAGATTGGGTGGAACGACCACCATGTCTTGCGTCCCCTCCGCCTCGAACGGATTTCCGCCCGCGAGTCGTGCACCGGTGAAGTGGCCGTCCACCATGCTGCGTTCCGTATGGCAGTCGGCGCATTCCGCCACCGCGGTAACGAGATACGCGCCGCGCTCCGGCGAAATCCCCGGCGCGGGACTCTCCGCGGGCGGAGGCGACGTCGGACCCGTGGGCTTGATCACGAACGCCATCACCGCCTTGCCCAGGAAATTGAGGTCGTGCGTGGGCACGCGGTGCGACACCGGCGGCTGGGAGCGCAGGAACGAGATCAGGGCCGTCACGTCCGCGTCGCTCAACTGGTGATAGTTCATGAACGGCACCGAGGCACGGCCGTCACGCCGGACCCCGTCGCGCAGCATCCGGGCCAGCTGGCCGTCACTCACCGCCCCGATCCCGGTCTCCCGGTCGGGCGTGAGGTTGGGAGTGCGGAACGTCCCCGGTGGTATCCGGAAGACGAATCCACCCGACAGCGGAGGCTGCTCGCCCCGGTCCAGGGCCGGCCCGGTTTCGGCCGTCGTGTGACAGTACGCGCAGTGCGCGGGGCCAAACGCCAGGTAGCGGCCGGTGGCGATCACCGCGGAGTCGGTGCTGGCCTGGATGTCGGGTAACGGCACGTCGAAGGTGCGTTTCCATCGGAGCAGGACGGTGCCGACCAGCGCGACGATGATCACCAACAGCCCACCGCCCACCCACCGCAGAATCTTCCAGATCATTGCCCCCCCCCGGGCTACTGTCGTTCCAGGATCAAAGTGACCGGCCCATCGTTGACGAGCTCGACCTCCATCATGGCGCCGAACTCGCCGGTCGCCACGCTCACGCCCAGGGGAGCGGCGCGCTCACCGAGCAGCGCGACGAACCGCTCGTACAGCGGGATCGCGACATCGGGCGGCGCCGCGGCAATGAAGCTCGGACGCCGCCCCTTCTGAGCATCGCCATACAGCGTGAATTGCGACACGACGAGCAGGCCTCCCCCTCCCCCCACTTCGTCCAATCCGCGATTCATTTTCCCCGCGTCGTCGCCGAACAGGCGCAGGGAGACGATCTTGTCGGCCATCCAGCCAAGCGTAGCCTCGGTGTCCCCTGGGGCGAAGCCGGCAAGGACCACGAACCCCGCCCCGATCTTCCCCGTCACGCGGCCGTCCACGCGCACTTCTGCTCTGGAGACTCGTTGCAGGACGGCTCTCATTCCACGGTCACACTCTTCGCGAGATTCCTCGGCTGGTCCACGTTGCATCCGCGGCGCACCGCGATGTAATAGGCCAGGAGCTGCAGCGGTAGCACCGTCAGAACAGGGGTCAGCAGGTCGAGCGTCTCGGGGATGGCGAACGAATGCTCGGCGAGACGGGCGACGCCGGTGTCCCCCTCGGTCACGATCGCGATGACCCGGCCCCCGCGCGCTTTAACCTCTTCCACGTTGGACACGATCTTCTGGTATACGGCGTCCCGCGGCGCGACACACACGACCGGCATGCGGTCATCGATCAATGCGATCGGCCCGTGCTTCATTTCGGCGGCGGGATACCCTTCCGCGTGGATGTAGGAGATCTCCTTGAGCTTGAGCGCCCCTTCGAGCGCCACGGGGAAATTGTATCCGCGCCCGAGGTACAGCACGTTGCTCACGCCGGACCAATGGTCGGCCAGCCGCTCGATCGCGGCCGCGTCGGACAGCACGCGAGCGACCAGCTCGGGGAGCTTCATCAGGGCGCGCACCACCTCGCGGCCCTGGAGAATCGAGAGGGCGCGCAGGCGACCCATCTTGAGCGTGAGCAGCGCCAGGGCCGCGATCTGGCTCGTGAACGCCTTGGTGGAGGCGACCCCGATTTCGGGGCCCGCGTGGAGATAGATGCCGCCGTCGACCTCCCGCGCGATCGTGCTGCCCACCACATTCACGAGTCCCAGCGTCCGTGCCCCGCGGCGCTTGGCTTCCCGCAGCGCCGCCAGCGTGTCGGCCGTTTCTCCCGACTGCGAAATGCCGACGACGAGCGTCCGCTCGTCCACGATGGGGTTGCGGTAGCGAAACTCCGAGGCGTACTCGACCTCCGTGGGAAGCCGCGCCAGCTCTTCCATCATGTATTCGCCGATCAGCCCGGCGTGCCACGACGTGCCGCACCCCGTGATGACGATCCGGGTGATGCGCTGCAGCTCCTCGTCGGTCGCGTTGAGGCCGCCGAGGTGGGCGTCGCCCTCCTCCTCCCGCAGCCGGCCCCGGAGCGCGTTGTGCACGCTCTCCGGCTGCTCCAGGATCTCCTTCAGCATGAAATGGGGATGCCCGCCCCGCTCGATCGTCGCCAGGTCCCACTCGATGCGGGTAACGGTTTTGACCTTCTCGACCGCGGCATGATCGAGTATGCGATACTCGTCGGGCCGCGCGACGGCGATCTCGCCGTCGTCCAGGTAGACCACCGACCGCGTGTGGGACAGGACGGCCGAGGCGTCGGAGGCGATGAAATGCTCGCCTCCCCCCTGGCCGATCGCCACGAGCAGCGGCGAGCCGCGGCGAGCGGCGACGATCGTATCCGGCTCGCGGGCCGAAAGCACCGCGATGCCGTAGGTCCCCTCGACCTGCTGCAGCGCGGCGGCCACCGCGTCCGCGAGCGCGGCGCCGGACCCGTGCAGCTCTTCGATGAGATGGGCCAGCACCTCCGTGTCCGTCTCCGAGCGGAACCGGTGGCCCCGCTGGGTGAGCGCCGTCCGCAGGGCGCCCGCATTTTCGATGATCCCGTTGTGAACGAGCGCCAGCGTTCCCCCGCAGTCGACGTGGGGGTGAGCGTTCGCCTCAGTCGGCGCGCCGTGCGTCGCCCACCGGGTGTGGGCGAGGGCGGTATGGCCGGACGGCAATCGAGCGCCGATCGCCTGCTCGAGCGCGGTGATCTTCCCCGGCGCCTTGACGACCTCCAGACGCTTGCCGTCGATCACCGCGAGGCCGGCGGAGTCGTAGCCGCGATACTCGAGTCGCTTCAAGCCTTCCAGCACCAGCGCGGCCGCCGGGCGGCGGCCGGTATAGCCTACGATTCCGCACATCGCGCGCGTCCTTCGTCGACCAGCAACCGCGCTTCCCGGGCGGTCGGCGCTTCGGCGATCAGCCGGACGATCGGTTCGGTATTCGACGGCCGTACGTGCAGCCAGCGGTCGGGCCACCCGAGGCGCAAGCCGTCGCGCTCGTCCGCCTCCGCGTCGCGAAACCGCTCGCGCAGCGCCGCGTACACCGGACCCAGGCCGCCGGAGCGCCCGCGCGGCATCTTGTCCTTGACGATCGCGTAGCGGGGCGACGCATTGACGAGGGCGCTGACGGGCCGGCCGTCCCGGGCCAGGAGGGCCAGCACCAGGGCCGCGGCCACCGGTGCGTCGCGGCCGACGTGCAGCGCCGGATACATCACGCCGCCGTTGCCCTCGCCGCCGATCACGGCCTGGCGCTCGATCATCACGCGGGCCACGTGCGCTTCGCCGACCGCCGCGCGGACGAGCGTCGCACCGCAGTCGCGCGCCGCATCGGCCACGACCAGGCTGGTCGAAAGGTTGCAAACCACAACCGGGGGCACGGGGCCTCCCTTTGCTGGCCCATCCCCCTTCCCCCTTCCCCCTTCCCCTTTTGTCTTTCCGAGCACCGCCCGGATCGCGAACGCGAGCGTGTAATCCTCCCCGATCGGCGCGCCCTGCTCGTCGACGATCGCCAACCGGTCGACGTCCGGGTCGACCGCGATGCCGATGTCGGCCTGCACGCGCTGCACCAGGGCTCCCAGGGCGACCAGGTGCTCCGGAATCGGCTCCGGTGGGCGGGGGAACTTGCCGTCGGTCTCGAGGTTGATCCCGGACACCTCGCAGCCCAGACGCTCCAGCAGGTTGGGCATGATCGCGCCGCCCGCGCCGCGACACGGATCGAGCGCAACGCGGAAGTGCCGCTTGCGCACCCGTCCCGCGTCCACGCCCGGCAGTTTGAGCACGGCGGTGAGGTGCCGGCGCAGGGCCTCGGGATCCGTGATCACGCTCCCCAACGAGCCGTGATCGGCGCGCACGATCGGCCCCGCGGCCGCCAGCGCCCGGACCTGCGCCCCGGCGGTCTCGTCGATGAACACGCCGTCCGGCCCCACGAACTTGAGCGCGTTCCATTCGATCGGATTGTGGCTCGCGGTCAGGATGATGCCACCGGCCGCGTGGTGATGCTCGACCGCCAGCTGCGCCGACGGCGTCGTGGTGAGCCCGATGTCGATCACGTCGCAGCCGGTGGACACGAGTCCGGCGGACGCCGCCTGCGCGAACATCGGTCCCGACGTGCGAGCGTCGCGTCCCAGCACGATGCCCGGCCGCCGCGCGCCACCGGTGCGCGCCCAGGCGCCGAACGCGGCGGCATAGCGGGCGACGATTTCCGGCGTCAGGTCCTTGCCGACGATTCCGCGGATGCCGGAAACGCCGACCATCAGCGTGTCGTGCATGGTGGTTACGTCAACCGGGCGGAACGCCGGTCGGGATCTCGGGAGTGGCGAGGGGGAGGCGGCTGACATCGGAGAACGCGGCGAAGAATCCATCCACGGCCATCGGGCTCCATTGGACGCCGCGCTGCAGGCGCAGCTCGTCCAGCGCCCGTTCGACCGGCAGCGCATGTCGGTAGGGGCGCTCGCTGGTCATCGCGTCGAACGCGTCAGCCACTGAGACGATAGCCACCAGCGGCGGGATGGTGTCCCCTTTGAGCCCGTCCGGCAGTCCCCGCCCATCGATCCGCTCGTGATGCGAGCGGACGATCGCGATCACATTGGGATCGTCCCGCAGCAGCGGCCCGAGGATGCGCGCGCCGATGACGGTGTGCTCCATGATGTGACGGTATTCCTGGTCGGTCAGCCGGCCGGCTTTGTGGAGCACCTCTTCGCTCACGCCGATCTTGCCGATGTCGTGCAGATGCCCGCCCAGCGAGATGGTATCGATCGTCTGGGCGTCCATGCCGACACTCCGCGCGATCGCCACCGCGTAGTCCGAGACGCGCAGCGAGTGACCGCGCAGGTAGGCGTCCTTCGCCTCGAGCGCCTGAGCCAGGGCCTGCACGCCGCCCAGGAACAGCTCCTCGATGCGCTCGGCCTGCGCGCGCACCCGCGCCTCGAGCTGCTCCTGGTAGCTCTTGAGCTCGACCTTCAGCTGGCGGCGCTGCAGCGCCTGGTCCACACGGGCGCGGACTTCTTCCAGATTGAACGGCTTGCTGACGTAGTCGAGGGCGCCCGAGTGGAGACACTTCACCGCCGTATCGACGTCGGCGACCGCGCTGACCATGACCACGGCGGTGAGCGGCCAGCGCTGCACCACGTGGCGCAGCAGGTTGACCCCGTCCATTTCGGGCATCCGCAGATCCGAAATCATGAGCGGGACGGGATCGGTTTCCATCACCCGCAGCGCTTCGACCCCGTTTCCGGCCTCCAGACAGCGGAAGCCGTCGCCCTGGAGCAGCTGGACCAGCACCCGGCGCAGGCGCGGCTCGTCGTCCACCACGAGGCAGGCGAGCCCGTTCCTTTCCGTCATAGTGGGCTAACGTAAGGCTCGCTTGCTCGGGGCGAAAGGCGTCGATACGTTCCCGCCATGACCAAGGCGCTCGACGAAGACCGGCGGCGGCGGCTCGCCACCCGGGCCGTCCACGGCGGCATCGTCGGCGATCCGCTGGCCGGGGCCGTTATGCCCCCGATCTACCAGACTTCCACGTACGTACAGGCCGGATTGGGGCGCCATAAGGGATACGAGTACGCCCGCACCCAGAATCCCACGCGGGAGGCGTTGGAGCGGAGCGTCGCCGCGCTCGAAGGGGCGACCCATGGATTCGCGTTCGCCTCCGGGTTGGCCGCCGCCGACGCGGTCCTGAAGCTGCTGTCGGCGGGCGATCACGTGGTGTGCGGAGAGAATGTGTACGGCGGTACCCACCGGCAGATGACGCACATCTGGGCGCGCCTGGGACTCGAGTTCACGTTCGTCGACGGCGGCGATACCGATGCGGTGCGCGCTGCCGTGAAACCGCAAACCAAGATGGTGTACGCCGAAACGCCGACCAACCCGATGATGCGCCTGTGCGATCTCGCGGCCACGGCGCAGATCGCGCGCGACGCGGGCGCGCTGCTGGTCGTCGACAACACGTTCGCCACGCCGTGCTTCCAGCGGCCCCTGGAGCTCGGCGCCGATGTGGTGCTGCACTCCACCACCAAGTATCTCAACGGACACAGCGACATGGTGGGCGGCATGCTCGTGACGTCGCGCGACGACACGGCCGAGCGGCTGGCATTCCTGCAAAACGGCTCGGGCGCCGTCCCGGGGCCATTCGACTGCTGGCTGGCGCTGCGCGGCATCAAGACGTTCCCGCTGCGGATGCAGGCGCACGACCGCAACGGCCGCCACATCGCGGAGTGGCTCACGCATCACGCACGGGTGCGGCAGGTGTACTATCCCGGGCTGCCGTCGCATCCGCAGCACGATCTGGCGTGCCGCCAGATGAGCGGATTCGGCGGCATGATGAGCGTCGAGCTGGGCGACGAAGCGTTCGCCCGGCGCTTCGTCGAGCGTACCAAGGTATTCGCGCTCGCCGAATCGCTGGGCGGCGTCGAAAGCCTGATCGGTCATCCGGCGACGATGACGCACGCCAGCGTGCCGCTCGAGCTGCGGCGCAAGATGGGTCTCACCAACAGTTTGATTCGCCTTTCCGTTGGGATCGAGGACCCCCAGGACCTGATCGAGGATCTGGATCAGGCCCTGTCGGGAAACTGACGCGGTGAGGCACCGTATGGACGGTTCCACCTTCGGAGTCTCCGATGACTGATGCGACGACTTCCGGCGTGCCGGCCGCACGCCCTCGCAAGATCCTCACCCAGATCGCCCCCGTGGCGTGGGAGCATCCCGCCGACCGGGCCGCGCTGCAGTCGCTGCGGTCGGTCCCGGGATTCGACGAGGTGCTGAAAAAGATCTACGGCTTTCTGGGCGAGCGCGGCGTGCGGCTCCTGTTTCAGGCCGACGCCGTGCGCGTGGGTCCGACGCAGTTTCCCAAGCTGAACCAGCTCTACACCGACGTGATCACGACGCTCGACTGGGAGCCGCGCCCCGAGCTGTTCGTTTCGCAGACTCCGTTCGCCAACGCCGGCGCCTTCGGCATGGACCGGCCGTTCATCGTCATCAACTCGGGCGCCTTGACGCTGCTCGACGACGACGAGATGCGTTCGCTGCTCGGTCACGAGCTGGGTCACGTGATGAGCGGCCACTCGCTGTATCACACGCTGCTCATACTGCTGCTCAACGTCAGCTTCAGCGCGCTGCCCTTCCTGGCCGGCATCGCCATCCTGCCGATCCAGCTCGCGCTGCTGGAATGGTTCCGCAAGAGCGAGCTGTCCTCCGACCGCGCCGGCCTGCTCGCCACCCAGGATCCGGTGGCGTCGCTCCGCATGAACTTGAAGTTCGCGGGCGGCGGGGACATGAAGCAGATGGATCTGAACGCGTTTCTGGTGCAGGCGAAGGAATACGAGGAGATGGGCGGCGCGATCGATCGGGTGTTCAAGATCCTCGGTGTGTTGTTGCGCACCCATCCCTTCAACACGGTGCGCGCCGCCGAGCTGCAACGCTGGATCGAGCAGGGCGACTACGACCGGATCGTGCGCGGCGAGTACGCGCGCCGGGGACCGGATGAAGACCAGCGCCCGTTGGACAAGGACCTGGATGATGCGCGCGAGCACTACATGAAGGAAGCCAAGGCCGTGGTCGAGGATGTCGTCGACACAGCCAAGCGCGCCGCGCAGGC
>Ga0075431_100007341_pt1 | contig 10979 bp, 7 predicted proteins | sample RhiMetdeltSRZDD5_FD_75297 | JGI IMG/M metagenome (GOLD analysis project Ga0075431, IMG submission 75297) | Populus rhizosphere microbial communities from Tennessee, USA - Rhizosphere MetaG P. deltoides SRZDD5 | ecosystem: Host-associated > Plants > Roots > Rhizosphere > Soil | place: USA...
CGCTGGGTTAATGGGCGTCGGGTCGAGCGCGTCTTCACGACTCGTCGCGGCTTGTGGTTGGTCACCACGAGCACCGCGCTGCGCATAGCAAACTGAACCAGCAAGGAAAATTGAAATCAGTGAAAGCGTGATGGGTTTTTTCATGTTGCCCTCGTAGATCTTCATTGCAGTCCGCGCGAGGCGGCGAGACTGATCTTCTTTTGCGCAGTGCGGTCTTCAACCACGATCTGGCCGTTCTGCAGTTCGATGCTATCAACCTTATTGAGACCTTCCGGTACGTGAGCGTAGAACAAAAGGAAATGTGATTCGATGGTGGACTTCGCCGGCAACCAGCGCCAGACCGGCGTGCCGAATAGGGGACCGTTATCAGCGATGATGCGGCGGGCAAGGTCATAGGGCTGTGTGCTGAATTCAAGCCCGTGCACCAGACCCGCAACGGACGGATAGTTATCCCAAGTCTGAAGCCACGGATAATCTTCGCGGCGGAAAATGTAACCGAAGATCGAGTGGCGGGAGCTGCTCAGCGCTGCGACCCACTCCAGCCGGCGAGTCGGGTCCATCAGCGTGGCAGTGTGATCCGTGTAATGAGGATCCTCGGGAACGATGCTCAGGTCCACCGGTTTGCCGTCGAGACCGGGCGACATCGGCCAGGTGAAATCCGCTCCGGAAACGATGCGGCGAACGTTTCCGCCGCCGCGTCCGCCACCTCCCTGCTGCGCTGCATACGGACGGTTCTGCGAGCGCGTACCCGAAATGTAAAACGTCAACTTGCCCGGTTCGACAAACGGCGCCTGAATGGTGGCATGTTCCGCCCAATTAATGGGGCGATCGAAACCCATCAGGTTTTCGAGTTTGCTGTCGACATAGATGACGTTCTCGCCGTCCACCATCGTGTAGATGCGGGTGAAGTTCTCTTGGACGATGGGCATCAGCCCTGTAAGAGTCACCGCCGAAGTATTGCCATCTCGCTCCGATTTGACATTGTATTGGAGCGTGTGACCTTCGCCATGCTGGGGAAGTCCGGCAGCGCGCTCTTCGGCGGATGGCTGTCCGAATCCATCGACGGCGACAAAGTGCCCATTGATTCCGTTGAACTCGCCTGCGCGGCCCGTGGTATTCCACATCGGATTGAGCTTTTCCGGATCGTCCGCCATCATGACGCTGGCGATGCTGCCGCCTTTCGTCAAAACGACGAGCTGAAGCTTGCCATTAGAAAGCAGAGTGCCGGGCTGGCCGCCGAAATTGGTCGGCGAAGGTGCCTGCGCAAAAACGAGTGCCCCGGTGACAAATGACAGTACGAACAATTGTTTGAGCATAGAAAGACCGGGTCAAACGGTATCAGAACCTGTTAGACAGGTCAAACACTGGAAGCGCTGATCTACCTCTGCAGCTATTTGTATCCTCCCCTTTAGTTTCGCCTTAGAATTCCGCACATGATACTCAAACGAACGGTTTTCGGCGTCGTGTGTCTACTGGCTTCCGTTTCGTATTTGCTTGCTCAGGTTTATCCCAACGCAAAGACGGGCGGCAACTACATGCACAATTACTATTTCCCGCCTTCCGGAAGCAGCACGCCATGGTGGCCGTCGTGGTCACCCGACGGCCAATGGATCGCCTTTGCTATGGACGGCTCCATCTGGAAGACGCGAGTGGGCGAATCCACCGCGTACGAGGTGATCTACGCAAAAGAGTACCTTTCGTCGCCCGAGTGGTCGCCCGATGGAAAATGGATCGCGTACACGGCGGATGATGACGGCAAGAGCATCAACCTGATGCTCTTCAATGTCGAAACAGGCAAGTCCACAGCGCTTACCACCGGCAGCTTTGAGAACCTGGAGCCAGTATGGTCCCCTGATGGAAAGAACCTGGCGTATGTTTCCACCGATCCCAACGGCTGGTTCAACATCATGGTCATGGAGATCACCAACGGCGAGAAGGGCAGAGTGACCGCCGTCACCACCGACCATAAGTTTGGGCGTAGCCGTCTTTATTTCAGCGACAACGACATCCATATCTCGCCGACTTGGTCACCTGACGGCAAAGAGCTAATCTTTATTTCCGACCGCGACATTCCGCTCGGCTCTGGCGGCATCTGGCGAGCGCCGCTCGAACCTAACGTGATGAATTCCGGTCAAGCCAAACTGATTTATAAGGAAGAAACGCTCTATCGGATGCGGCCGCAATGGTCGCCGGATGGAAAGCGCGTTCTGTACAGTTCGTACCTGGGTGGTCAGTTCAACAACCTGTTTGTGCTTCCAGCCGTGGGAGGCGAGCCCTACAAGATGACGTTTGGAGAATATGACAGCTTTCTTCCGCGCTGGTCGCCCGACGGTGAATGGATCGCCTACATCTCAAATGAGCAGGGACTGCCCCAACTCAAATTGATGAAGAGCTGGGGTGGCGAGCAAAGGCTGATCAAGATCGCGTCGAAACGTTGGACCAGGCCGATGGGGACCGTCGCCGTCCGCGTCATCGATGGCGAATCCGGCAAGGAAACCGAAGCGCGTATTTACCAGAGAGCTTCCGACGGCAAGGTATATACGCCGGGCGATTCGTATGAACGCATCGGTCCGCTGAATGAGCACTTGTTCCATACGACAGGTCATTTCACAGTCGACGTCCCTCCGGGCAACTTCACGGTCGAAGCTATGAAAGGGTTTGAATACGAACCTTTGAAACAAACGATTCAGGTCAAGGCAGGCGAAACCCAGTCGCTGACGCTGAACCTCAAGCGGATGACCAATCTGAAAGCGAAGGGCTGGTACTCCGGCAGCAATCACGTGCATATGAACTATGCCGGCAATCTTCATAACACGCCGGAGAACCTCTTTATGATGAATGCCGCCGAAGACGCGGACTTCATCAGCTGGCAGATTGCAAACAAGGACAACCGCATTCTTGACTATCAGTTTTACACTCCCGGCCAGTCACAGCATCCGTTATCCACAAAAGATCGCATCATGCACGTCGGCCAGGAATACCGGCCGCCGTTCTGGGGACACATTTCGCTGTTCAACCTGAAGGAGCATTTGATCTCGCCTTTCGTTACAGGCTATGAAGGCACGGCGATCGAGAGCCTCTATCCTTCAAACACAGATATCTTTCGTTACGCCAAGGAACAGGGTGGTATCGGTGCATATGTTCATCCGTTTACAGGAAACGGTGACCCGCTGGAAGGGGAACTCGGAACTGCAAAGGGATTTCCGATGGACGTTGCGCTTGGCGCGATCAGCTACCACGAACTCTGGTCCCAGAGCGCGGGAGACGCCGCAATGAACGTGTGGTATCACGCGTTGAACAACGGGTTCAAGGTCCCCATCGTCGGCGGCGAAGATTCCATTTCCAACCTCCACCGCGTTGAGCTCGTGGCGTCCGTTCGATCCTATCTTTATCTGGGATTGGGAAATCTATCGTGGGACAAGGTCATGGTGACATTACTCAGGGGCCGTGGCTTCGTGACCAACGGTCCGTTGATCGAGTTCACCGCGGGCCAATCCATGCCAGGCGACGAGATTCAATTGCCGGCTGCTGGAAATTCGGTCACGTTCAGGAGTGTGCTCAATTCAATCGCTCCGATCGAACGTTTCGAACTTGTTCGAAACGGAAAGGTCATCGAGAGCGTACCGATGACAGGAGATCGTAAACACAACGTCTTCGAAAAAACGCTGAGCGTGACCGAAAGTGGCTGGTATTCGATGCGTGCCATTGGGCCTGTGCGATCACACCCGGTAGAGAACACGCGACCGCAGGCAGTGACGAATCCGATTTACCTGTACGTCGGAGGCAAGCCCATTCGAAACAAGGAATCGGCGGATTACTTCGTTCGCTGGATGGACAAGCTCAAGACCATGGCCGAACAACATCCCGGCTGGAGATCGGACAAGGAAAAGCAACATGTGCTTGCCCAGATTCAGGAAGCCCGTGAAGTGTATGTGAAGCGTGGGCAATGAAACTTGAAAGGCCGCTATCGTGGCTCCCGGATCCGTAGCGTGTCGTTTAACTTGATGCCCTGCGTAATCACCTGAGTACGGCCGGACGGCCAGACGACTTCCACGCGATCGACCGCTGTCTCGTCTCCCAACCCAAAATACAAAGGCAGAGAACTCTGCGAAAGATATCCGCTCTAGCCATCGTACTGCTTCGTGTAAGTGCCACCCGCCGAAACGACTTTGACTAACGCGCCCAGGCCGTCACGATTCGATGCAGTTCCGATCAGTTGGATCTGAAGCCAGTGGATGGCACGAATCTGGGATAGGTTGCTGATGAGAATCTGCGGCGCGGAATTGAAATCGCTGGTGACAAGGTCGAGGTCGCCGTCCATCCCCCTTCACCAAATTAATTCCTGAATGTTTGCACTACCTGTTGTACAGGTTTTATTACTATGTTTAGTCTGTCCCGATTTTCCCGAGTGTTTACTGCTTTAACGGTTTGCCTGGGACGTTCGCGGCTTCAACGGCGGCCCGATCGCGAACCACGTTGGGATTTGCACCTCGACCCCCGGCGTTGGCGTTCGCATTGGGGGGTGCAGCGCCGCCACCGGTATTAGAAGTCGTAGGTCCGCCTCCGCGCCCGCCGCCGCCACCGGCGCCACGAGCCACGTACAGCCACCAATCGACACGGTCCTGACTGAGGTTTAAGTTCCCGTGTTGCGTGAAGCCGGTTGGAGGCACAAGATACGCTGAGTTCTCCGGCATATCGCGAATCTCACTGCCAAGAAGCGTTACCGCCGTCCCTGGAGTGAGCTTCGTCCAGATCTCCTCAGTTCCCTCACCATGCATGTGAGGGGCAGACATCGCTCGAGGTTGCAGCATGACGAGGAACATTCTTTCGCCCTGAAAGAGGCCGTCGGCCGTGCTGAAGATGCATTTGGACGTATTGTTCCAATGGACATTCTCTTCGCAGTACGGAAGCAGCGCTACGTCGCGCACCACCAGCGCCGTTCCCGGGGCAGCGACCTGGCTGGTCCACCTCACCATAATCATGGTCAGTGTCTTGTCCGGAGAAGTATTGATGAAACGATGCGGCACATTCGGCGGGGCGAGAATCGCAAGGCCTTCGTGCAGGTCCCAGAACATTTTTCCATCGTCAAGCGTGCCCTGACCACCCTTGACATAGAAGAAGTACTCGTCCGGCAGCGTGGACAGCGGCGTTCGATTTCTCGGCAGCAGCGTAGTGACCGCGAGATCCTTTCGATACTCCAAAACCGCGCCGGCATTGCCCGGCTTGTAGGGATCGCCGGCACGCAGAATGGAATGCGTGAGCAGAGTGCCGTGCGACAGATGAACCGGTGAGTTTTCCGCGATGCCGATGAAGCGATCGATATCGAGGCCGGACACCTCGTTGCTCCGCTCGATCATGGCCCGCTCCGGGTTGCTGTTCTGCTGACTCCAGCCCCAACTCGCCATCGCCAACATGCAAATTAATAAACGCTTCATCGCCCTATTTCTCCTTGTTACGGCAAAGCGAACGCGATAACGCTATCGCCGGGTTGCCGGTCGTAATATCCCCCGCCGGCAGCGATGATCGCAACATACTGTTTGCCGTCCTTGCCCTGATACGTGATCGGTGTCGCATACGCACCCGCTTCCATTTTCACGTCCCACAGGACCTTTCCGGTTTTTGATTCGAACGCACGGAAATGGCGATCGTTGGTCGCCGCAATAAACACGAGTCCGCCTGCTGTCGCAAACGAGCCTCCCATGTTCATTGTTCCGGTGTCCTTGACGCCTTTCGCTTCCAATTCTTCAACGATGCCAAGCGGCACACGCCAGGCATACTCGCCGGTATTAACATCGATTGCGACCATTTGGCCCCACGGTGGTGCCTGACAAGGCCAATAATTTTCGGGATTCCAGAATCGCGAGAAACTGTTGCGAATCCATGGAGCGACGTTGGTACCGGTAGGTTGGATCATCTTCGCTACATCGGCCAGATAGAGCACGTTGAAAAAGAGATAACCGAGAGTGGGATCGTATGAACCGCCGTGCCAATTGGTCGCGCCGAGCGTTCCAGGGAATTGAATGGTCGTTTTTAGACCATAGGGGGTGAAGGGACCGTCGTTATGCATTTCGTTCTTTTCGTAAAGATCTCGACAAAATGCTTCGTGTTCCGGCGTGACCTTTGCGATCTCGTCCGGATATTTGAAACTCATTCGCCCGAGCGGCGCCGGTTTGACCGGCCACGGCTGCGTCGGCCAGGAGACTTCGCCGGGAACACTGGACTCGGGCACAGGGCGTTCTTCGACGCCGTAAATCGGCTTTCCATCTCTTCTGTCCAGAATGAAGACGAGGCCGGTCTTCGAAGTCAATGCCAGCGCGGGTATCTTCGCGCCGTTGCGGTTCATGTCGAACAGAATGGGAGCGGCTTCCAGGTCAAAGTCGTAAATGTCGTGGTGGATCGCCTGAAAGTGCCACTTCCGCTTTCCTGTTAAAGCGTCGAGCGCTACCAGGCTGTTGCCGAATAGATTGGCGCCCGGCCGATCACCGCCGAAGAAATCCGGCGCCGGCGAACCGTGGGGCAGATAGACGAGACCCAACTCCGGATCGAGGCTGAAGAGACCCCAAACGTTTGCGCCCGAGCGGCCCTGCCAGCTGTCTGCGCTCCAGGTGTCCGACCCAAATTCACCCGGCCGAGGAATGCTGTGAAATTGCCAAAGAAGCTTGCCGGTGTGCACATCCCATCCGCGATCGTCACCTGCATAGCCCAAGCGTGGCGCCTCCTGGACGCGCGCGCCGGTGATCACGACGTTCTTGTAGACCTTGACCGGAGAGGAGAGGCTGTAGTTCGCGTCGGGCACTCCGTTGTCAACGTCCGCGGTCTTCATGTTGACCGAACCATTGTTGCCGAAGCCGGAAACCGGTTTGCCGGTTTTTGCATTCAGCGCCATCAGACGTCCGTCGTTAGTCCCGAAAAACAATGTCGCCGGTGATTGGTTGTCGCCTGCCCAGTATTCGAGACCACGAGTTGATGCGTTGGTTCTGCCAAGGTCAGCGATCCAGATCTGCTTACCCGTTTCCGGCTCCAACGCGACAATCTTTCCATTCGGAGTCGGGAAATACATCATTCCGCCGGCGACGATTGGAGTGGTTTCCACGCGTCCACCACCACCTCCGCCACCTCGTCCGCCGCGGCCTCCTCTTCCACCTTCGAGAGGCGTTGCCGGTGCAGGCGCTGAAGGATCTGTCGCCGCGTTCATGTGAAATGTCCAGGCTCGGGTCAGCTTGGAGACATTGGCTGTGTTGATTTGCTTGAGCGGAGAATAGTGGGTGCTGCCGGGATCGTGGCCGTAGGTTGGCCAATCTGTCTGGCCAAATGCCGGAACACACACACCGGTGATTACAATCAGGCTGCCTATCACCATTGAAAGGCGGTATTTCATGTCAACAATGACTCCCCGATCCTAAATGATTCGCATTTATCGGTGTGCGCAAGCCTAACAAAACCTGTTCTACAGGTCAACAGGCCAAAGATGTCGTAGTTTCTAGTATTTTCGAGCCGTCGCTGCCTGGTTTTTCCTTATCTGCGGGCGTCCTTGTCTGCTTACAATCAGAGATCATCAAAATGCCGTAATCCGGAGGGCAAAGATGTCGAATCGACGATTGCACTTTGAGGAGTTTCTCTACCTTCCAGCGCTTACCCATGAGGCCGTCATCATTGCCTGGGGCGGTTTCTTTTTCGAGGTGACGACAGATCACGACAAAGAGAAATGGAGGCTGCTCGACGCCGACGAGACTGAGAAGAGTGTCGGACGCAGAGAAACCGTTGGTCAAAAGTCCAAGCCGTATGGCTCCCAAGCGCGTGTGGAGGTGACGGAACGTGGCGGCGGTAGCCCGACCGTTGTCTTCAGTGCGGGAGCTAACAGCGCTGTGGTGACGGGCCTGAAGCCGGATACGGCTTATGAATATCGTGTGATGGTCACTGACGAAACTGGCGTCGAGCGTCAGTGGGCTGCCGGGCCATTACACGACTGGGTTGTTGCCGCAGGCAACATGCGCCCGGGCGGCCGCTACGAGAACACGTTCCGCACTTTTCCTGACCCGACACAGGCAACTCCATCATTCGCATTTGCGGTGATCGGTGACTTCGGCCGCGGAATCCGTCAGCCTTCGGCAGACGACCGCTGCCAGCGAGAGGTTGCCGAAGCGTTGATCGCGGCGGCCGAGCGACACGACATTCGACTCATGCTAACGACTGGTGACAACATCTACGCCAAGACGCTTCTTGGAATTCCCGTCAGCAGCAGCGGCGATGAAGACGACGACTGGTTCTTCACATACTTTCAACCGTATCGTTACTTGATCAACCGACTTCCCGTGTTTCCGACTGTCGGCAATCACGACGCCGGCGAGAATGAAGAAAGCATCGACCGGGATCAGATCTACGACAACTTCTATCTGCGAACACAATTCGCCCGGTTGCGTGAACCGCACGAGTCCACGTTGGCACACGGCTTGTTCTATCGTTTTTCCTTCGGCCGTGACGTCGAGTTCATTTGTCTCGACACCTCAAAGGACGATTCCGGGAAACGTTGTTTCGATCTTCCGGAGAACGCTCCGTTTCTAGAGCGAGTGTTTGCAGATTCCGCACCCTTGTGGCGAATTGCATACTCGCATCATCCAGCGTTTTGCGCAGGTCCGCGGCATCCGGGATCACAGAGCCTGCGCAAATTCTTCAAAGCTCATCCGGAAATTCGCGTTTCATTCAGTGGCCATGAACATAACTTTCAATACGCACGAGATGGCGGTCAGCATCATTTCCTGACTGGAGGGGGCGGCAAATTTCGAACGGATGCCCCTTCGAAAAACAACATTGCTGCCGAACTGTGCCAGGCATGGGGCGGAAACACGGAGGGCCATTTTCTGCTGGTCCGGATCGATGGCAAGCGTCTTGAGGTTACGCCATACGGTCAGTTGACGCAGAACGAATTGCGCGCCATCGTCCTCAACCCTCAGACCAATGTCCCGTTTGTGGTCGAGGAAGAGGAACAGGCCGTATCAGGTGCCAACTCGTAGTGAACCGGTCAATTCCTGCAGCAATGCGATGGCGGAGAAAGCCGCGAGCTTTGACGTACGCGCGTTCTCAGACGGTACGTTTTCCACGAGTGTTCGCAGCCGTCCAAACTCGCCGATTACTTCAATCTCGTGGATGTTTCTGTCCGCCGATGGATCGGCGATTACGGTCGCTTTCGTGTGTGCCAGGCCGAGGCCGGCCAAACTCAAACTCGCTGCAACGTTCACGTTTGCCGGGAAGAGTTTGCAGGCCTCTGTCGCCGTGCCGCTGAACAAGACTTGCGGGGAGCGGATGGCATCCAGATCGATTCCGCTTTGATTGACAAATGGGCTGCCGGCGAAGCTGCGCGGTGCCTTTCGTGTGGTAATAGTAATCGAATCGATCCTTCCCACGCGTGCCGCCTTCACCGCATCGAGACCGGCAACTGCTCCGGATGGACAATAGATTTTGGTTCCGGACTTCTGGGCGGCCTCAAGCCACTCCGGCCGTGCGGCCAATCCGCCGACACTCAAAACGACGAGGTCTCTTTTCCTGGAAATGCACGCGGGTACAATTGACGCGAGCGACGCCGGCCCCGCCGCTTCGATCACGAGTTCTGCAATGTCGATCAGCTCCGCGATGCCGACAATCGTGGGCTTGAATTGCAACGTTTCGACAAGCTGGTAGGCGCTTTCGGGATTTACGTCCGACACGGCCACCAATCGCGCTTGGACTTTCCCGCAGTCGATAGCCTGGGCGATTGTCGAGCCGATCCAACCAGTGCCGATCAGTCCTATCTGTCGAGTTGCTTGGTACCCACTCATTGTTTTCGTAGAGGCGGGCGAGGGAATCGCCGTCGTTCCTCATTTTCCCTGCGGATGCCGGATTCGGAAAGCAATAATCAGTCCTTATCCTTCGCGTGGAAAGAGGACCGGCATCGCCCCCTTCCAGTACGACAAGAGCCCGGTCCTCTCACGTTTCAGTGAAGCTACCCCCACTTTCGACTTGCGGACAGCATGAAATGTTTCGGTCTGTCACGTCATCCCGATCAGGGGCGCAGCTTTCACGTAGCGCGAAAAATGGAATTCGGGAATTTTCGTGCCTATACTGGCTGCGATTTCCTCGTAAACACCCGACAAATGAAGCTTGGACTAAAAATGAGTCCGGAGTCACTCGCTTTACGGCGTGCGGTTAGCCCATATCGGACACAGAACGGAGAGAGAACATGAAAGACTGGACAGTCATAATGTATTTCGCTGGCAACAATAACCTACGCGAGGAGATGCTTTTCGCAGTTAAGGAGATGTTCCGCGTCGGGCCGATTAAGAACGTTGATGTCGTCGTTCTGTTCAATGCCAACGGCAGATTCCGTCAGTTTACGTTGTCGACCGACGCGGATGCTCCAAAGATTTCGTCGCCAAACGGGCTGGATTTTGATCTCGGGGACAAGCAACATCTGCTAAAGAACCAAACAACCAGGTCAGAACAGCTAAAGGCGACCGATCTTGTGCAACGTGACATCGTGACACCCTTCATATGTCGCACGATCAAGAAACATCGGGCGCAGCATTACATGCTTGTTCTGTCCGGTCACGGGACGGGAGCGATTGGGGATTTCCTCGCAAATGAAAGGCCCATGGACCATATGACTGTTCCTGGAATGGCGGACATGCTGAAGGCGGTGCAGAAAGATGTTGATAAGTTTGACAAGTTCGACATTCTCGGCCTTGATAGCTGCTTGATGAGTATGGCGGAGGTTGCTTGCGAAGTTGCTCCCTTCGTTCATTACATGGTCGCCAATGAAGGGTTTGATCCTGCGACCGGCTGGAATTACGGTGCCGTGCTGGACTTAATGAAGAAAACCAATTGGCTCGGGAAGCCGCGCGAGCTCGCTGAGGAATTGCTGAAAACCTACATCGAATACTACTCCGACTATGCGTATGTGGTTGATACGTCCGTCGATCAATCGGTTTTGGATCTGACGCCCGATA
>Ga0075431_100007342_pt1 | contig 10979 bp, 10 predicted proteins | sample RhiMetdeltSRZDD5_FD_75297 | JGI IMG/M metagenome (GOLD analysis project Ga0075431, IMG submission 75297) | Populus rhizosphere microbial communities from Tennessee, USA - Rhizosphere MetaG P. deltoides SRZDD5 | ecosystem: Host-associated > Plants > Roots > Rhizosphere > Soil | place: USA...
ACCAGCATCCGGCTCCATACGCGACGCTCGTCGTTGCCGGGAGCTACCGGGAGCTCCTTGCGGGCGAGAGCACCGTGCTCGAGACAGGACAGGTGGTGCTGCATCCGAGCGGCGAGGAGCATGGCGACCTCATCGCCGAGCAGGGTGTGGAGCTGCTCAACCTCGAGCTCGCCCCTTCCGCACTCGCACGCCTCGGGCCCGCTGGGGCCGCCTTCGAACGACGCCGAGTGCTGCCGCGTGGCGCCGCGGGACCTCTGCTGGCGCGCCTCATTCCGGAGCTGACGGCTCCCGATGACCTGACCCCCCTCGTGATCGAGGGAGCGCTGCTCGACCTCGGCGCGCGCGCCCTCCGCCGCGAGCTCGCGGAGCTGGGCGCCGGTGAGCCGGGCTGGCTGCGCCGTCTCGACCGATTGCTCGAGCAGAGCTTTGCGGAGCCATGGACGCTGGCCGCCCTCGCGGCCGAGGTCGGCGTGCACCCGCACCACTTGAGCCGCGCGGTGCGCCGGCACCGCAGGACCACCGTCGGCGCCTGGCTGCGGCGCCTCCGCACGGACCATGCTGCCCTTCTCCTGCGCTCGACCCTTCCCATCGTCGAGGTGGCGCTGCGTGCCGGCTTCTGCGACCAGAGCCACCTCAACCGCTGCTTCGCGCGCCGCTTCGGGACGAGCCCGGCGGCATGGCGCCGCGCCGTGCGGACCGGCTGAGGGCAGCCGCGATCGCACGCAGCGGGCTGGGCCGGGGCCTGGGCGTCGATGTTTTTGCCGCAATGCGGCAAGAACCTCTTGACAATGCCGCAGTGCGGTGTAAACTTGCCGCGTTCCGGCAATTCGCGGCGAGCGATCGCCGAGAGCGACCGGGCCCCAACGACAGTCGAACCGAGGAGAACATCCCATGGCCACCGAAGAGATCCGCACGCAGGTCAAGAAGCAGATCGACGACGTCACCAAGTCCGCGCACCAGGTCATCCTCGCCGGCCTCGGCGCCGCCGCTCTCTCCCAGGAGGAGGGCGGCCGGCTCTTCGAACGCCTCGTCACCCGCGGCCGCAAGGTCGAGGCCGAGGGCAAGAAGAAGGTCACCGCCGGCAAGAAGCAGCTCGACGCGGTCACCAAGCGCGCCGGGAAGGCCGTCGAGCGCATCCAGGGCGAGGTCGACAGCCGCCTGCACAAGGTCGTGCAGCGCCTCGGCATCCCCAACCAGGACCAGATCCGGCTTCTCACCGACCGCGTCGCCGAGCTCACCCGCAAGGTCGAGGGTCTGCAGAAGGCCACCAAGGCGGCCCAGGCCGGCTGAAGCCCACCGCAAGATCGGGACAGAAGTCACCGCCGGTCGGTTGCGACCCGGCGAATCCATAGGGCGAGGTAGCGCAAGCGACCTCGCCCGTTCTTTTGCACCCAGGCCGGGGTAACGCGAGCCACCTCGCCCGTTCTTTCCCCGCGGGCCTGCAGCGGCGAGCCGCTAGATCAGGACGATCCGCGAGATCAGCACGAGCGACGCGAAGCGGGCCAGGAGGCCGCTCCACATGCGGTGGCGGAAGAGGTGCCAGGGGGAGGCCTCCGGCACGGCGGCGGCGGCGAGCGCCGGCACATCCGCCACCACGCGCGGGCCCAATCGCACCACCACGCGACCGAGCGCCGCTCCCTTCTCGATCGGCGCCTCCTGCCGCTCGAGCGACACCAGCCGCTCGATCGTCGCCGTCGAGTCCTTGCGCACGACGAGCCGCGCGTCGGCGGCGGCACGCACCGGCACCGTCGCCCAGGTGCCGCCCCACACCGGCGCGCGCTGCACCAGTACCTCGCCGGCGCGCACCGGCACGAGCAGTCGGTAGTGAGCGAAGGCGTCCTCGAGCAGGGCCTGCGCGGCGTCGAAACGGTCGAGGCGGTGGGGCGCGCCCATCACCACGGCGATGAGCTCCATGCCGTCGCGTCGCGCCGAGGCGGTGAGGCAGAAGTCGGCGCCGACGTGATAGCCGGTCTTGATGCCGGTCGCGAACGCATAGCGTCCCAGCAGCCGGTTGGGGTTGAAGAGCTCGAACTCGCCGTGGCGAAACGGCGCGAGTCGCGTCGAGACCAGGAGCCGCAGCTCGGGATACTGCAGCACCAGGGCCCCCATGCGTGCCAGGTCCCACGGCGACGAGCGGTCCTCGGGCACGCCCGTGTCGCTCGTCGGCAGCCCGTGCGGCGTGTAGACCTCGGTGTCCCGGAGGTCGAGGGCCCGCGCCTTCTCTCGCATCCGCAGCACGTAGGCCTGGCGCGAGCCCGCGATCCCCTCGGCGAGGGCTTCGGCGGCGTCGTTCGCGGACTTCACGAGCATCGCCGTCGTCAGCTCGCGGACGGTGAACACCTCGCCGTCTTTGAGGTATACCTGCGAACCTTCGACGAGCGCCGCCTCGCGCGAGACGCGCACCGGGGTGTCCCAGGTGATCTCTCCGCGCTCGATGGCGTCCATCACCACCAGCGCGTTGAGCATCTTGATCATCGAGGCGGTGGGGAGCTGCAGGTGGGGGTCGCGGGAGTAGAGCACCGTCCAGGTCGACGGCTCGACGACGAGGGCGGCGCGGTAGTTGACCTCCGCCGCGGCCGGCGCGACCAGGGCGGCCAGCAGGGCGACGCCGAGCCACATGCGATTCAACAGGTAACCCTCACGCGAGACTGAGGATGCAGCATTGCTGCCAGGGACGCAACCCCCGATTTCACAGCGAGGTGCCCGCAACGTGCGTCGGAACGCCCTGGGCGGCCCCCGATCGGCAGGCGTACAATCTCCATCGGAGGCCTCCCACCATGTGCCGCCCTCCCATGCACCGCGTAGCGCTGCTCCTGCTGGCCGCCGCAGTCGCCCTCCCCGCCGCCGCCGACACCGTGCGACTGAAGAATGGGCGCGCCTACGAAGGCGTGCTCGCTGAACGCACACCGGCAGGAGTGCGCGTGCAGCTCGCCTTCGGCCACATCGTGATCCCCGACGATCAGGTGCTGGCGGTCGACAAGGGACCGTCGGTCCTCGCCACCTACCTCGCCCGTCGCGCGGCGCTCGAGGCGCGACCCGACGCGCCGGCCGCCGATTGGTTGGAGCTCGCGCGCTGGGCGAAGGTGCACGACCTCAGCACCTCCTCACGGCAGGCGGCGATGCTCGCCGCAGAGCTCGACCCGCGCCTGCCCGGCCTCGACGCCATGCTGCGCCCGCTCGGCCTCGTCTTCGAGGAGGCGCTCGTGCGCTGGATTCCCCTCGAAGAGTCCATGGCGCGCCGCGGTCTCGTCCGCTGGGAAGGCCAGTGGGTGAGCGTCGAGGAGAAGCGTGAAGGCCTCGCCGCCGCCGAGCGACGGCGTGCGGCCGACCAGCAGGAGGCGGCCACCCGCCGCATGGCGGCCGCCGCCGAGGCGATGCAGCGTACGCAGGAACGGATCCTCGTCCGCGAAGCCATGCGCCAGGAGGCGGAGTCGCGAGCGCCGCTCTACATGCCGGTGATCACCTATCCCGGTTTCTGGATCCCGCCGGTGGTGGTCGTCGTCGCGCCGACGCAGCCCGGACACCAGCCGCGCCCGCACTTCCCGCGCGACAGCTTCTCGACCCTGGGATCGCGGCAGCCCGGCACGTTCCTGCAGCCCGAGCCGCCGCTCCAGTTTCCGCAGCCGGAGCCGATGCCCGCCAACAAGTCGTCGGCCACGAGCTCGACCGCAGCGAGCGGCAGCGGCAGCTGATCGCCGCCGGGCTGGACTCGAGAAGCGAAACTCGGGAACCGGTGTGCCGTCGCGCGACTAGCGGGCGGCGGCCGACGGGTAGGCGACACGCCACTCCCGCCACCAGCCCGCGGTGCCCAGACCGAGCGACTGCCACCAGCGATCGCGCATCGCGACGTCGCCGGCGAGCACGCCTTCGCGGGTGACCAGCGGCGGCGGCGGGGCGAGCTGCGCGAGCCGGTCGTGGACAAGAGCGCGCTCGTCGCCGTCGTTCGCGGCCAGGAGATGCCAGAGGGTGAACGCGTCGTCGCGCTCCGCGAGGTCGAGCACGGCGCCGAGCGCCGCCGACCGCTCCGCTCCGGCGGGCAGCGCCGACCATCGGTCGACCGCCGCGCGCAGCCCTCGCGCCGCGAGGCGGACCGGCACGCCCAGCTCGGCGCGGCTGCTCACCACCGCGGCGCCACCGGGGACGAACGCCTCCCGGTCGCCGCGCTTGAGCGCCACCCAGCCCGCCTCGACGCGCAGACGCTCGCGTCCGTCCGGCAGCACCTCGAGCGTGAAGTAACAGCCGAGGTCGATGGCCCTGGCCCCCGGCGTCGCCACCTCGAAGATCTGCGGGCGCGCCGTGATGGCGGCGGCGATGGTGCCGCGCTCGAGCGCCAGCGCCTGGCGACCGCTGCTCGCGGCGGACAGCAGTCGCAGGCGGCTGTTCGGGGCGAGCTCGACCTCCCCGACGCCGGCGAGGCGGAGGCGCGCGCGATCGGCCGCGTGGGTGACGATCGTCTCTCCCGCGCTCAGGAGGTGCCTCGCGGGCAGACGCCCTTCCGCGAGGCGCGGTGTGCCGGCGACGACGTCGACCCGCCACCGCGACCGCGACTCCTGCGACTCCCAGAGCTTGGCGAAATACGCCGCGCCGACGACGAGGCCCACGACGGCGGCGGCGAGCGCGACCATTCGCCGGACCGGGCGGGCGCGCCGCGACGCCACGGAAGCGCCGACCGCCTCGCCAGCCGCGGCACGGTCCCAGTCCGGTGGCGCGTGCTCGTGGCGCAGCAACGCGAGCTTCTCCTCGAGCTCGCCGACGAGGGCATCGCGCTCGCCGCTGCGATCCCAGAGGTAGGGTTCGCCGTCTCTCATCTCGTGCCGCCTCCCAGCGCGCTCCGCAGCCGCTTCATGCCGCGGCAGAGGTTGACGCGCACCGACTCCGGCGTCAGGCCCGTGCGTTCCGCGATCTCCGGCCCGCTCATCCCTTCCACCAGTCGCATGAGCAGCGTCTCGGCGTAGGCGGGCGGCAGCGAGCGGATCGCCGACAGCAGCCCGAGCGCATCGGCGTCGGTTCCGCGCCCGTCGGCCAGATCGTCCGGCAGCGGCCCGAGCTCGACCCGGCGCTGCGGGCGGCGATACCAGTCGGTCGCCACGGTTCGCGCCAGAGTTGCCAGCCAGCCGCCGAACGCCCTGTCGTCGCGCAGGCTCGCCAGGTGGCGCAGCGCCCGCAAGAAGACCTCCTGCGCGGCGTCGGCCACCTCGCTACGAGGCAACCGCGCCAGCAAGATGCCGTGGACCATGCCGGCGTAGCGCCGGTAGAGCTCGCCGAAGGCGTCACGCTCGCCGGAGCGTGCCCTGCGCACGACGACCGCGGACGGCTCCTCCACCGCCGGGGACGACGCGCGCGCCGCGACGACGCCGTCGCCGTTCGCCAACCTAGCGTTCTACCTCGCTGCGCTCTGCCCCGCTGCGTCGTACCTCAATGGGCCTCACCGCGAGCGCTCCGGCGGTACGAGACCGTGCCGGCTGTTCGCCTCGATGCGGTCGCCGCTCGTCTTGAGGCGCAGGTCGTGGCGGCAGTGCAGCCAGCCGTGGGCATCGCGCCTCGGCGCGCAGACGAAGGCGAAGCGACCGAGAGCCTTCGAGCGCTCCCGCTCGGCCGCGGGGAGGGCGGGGTCGTCGTCGAAGAGCAGCTCGGTGCCCCACTGCGGCGGAGCGCCATCTCCCCAGAGCTGGGTGTGCACGTGCGCGGGCACGCGACCACCGGGGTACGGGGCGGGACGGATGGTGCGGTATTCGTAGTGCCCGCTGGCGTCCGTGCGCACCCAGCCCCGCAATCGCGGCGGCGCGCCCGGCGTATCGCTGTATCGCCCGGTGGTGTCGGTCTGGTAGACGTAGAGGACGATCCCCGCCGCCGGGGTCTTGCCGTCGGCGCGCACCACCTGACCCTGAACCACGAGCGGCTGCTCGCCAGGTCTTGCCCTGGCGACGACGATCTTCGCCGGCGCGTCGCCCCCGGGTAGGGCGCCGCCACTCGCACCGGCGGCCGTCCCGGCGCTGGCCGCGAGCGCCAGCGCCAGCAGTGCGGCGTTGCCGATGCGGATCCCGCGTTCTTGGCGTTGCATGGTCCACCTCCCCTTCGTCTGAGAGGACGGGGCCTAGGGGGCGAGCGTTAACCCGGACCGGTGGGCGCCGCCGAAGCAAGCCCGCGCCGCGTCACCAGGTAGGTGGCGAAGCTCCCCAGCCAGTGGCCGCCTTCGTAGTGCTCGCCGGTGACCTGCGGCAGCGCCGCCTCGCGGTGCGCGGCGGCGGCCGAGAGCAGGGACCCGCGCCGGGCGTCATTTGCCGGCAGCCCGGAGGCGATCCCCTCGAGCATCCACGCCCGCGAGAGGTTGAGGCCGTCGAGGTGCGCGAGCTTGGGGTCGGCGCGGTCGGTGACCACTCCCACCGGCAGCCAGGCCGCCGAGCCGTCGCGTGGCACCAGCGGCAGAAAGGCCTCGAGCCAGGGCGCGAACTCCGCGGGCGCGAGGACTCGGCGCATCAGGTCCGCCTCCGCCAGACACGGCGAAAGGAAGTCCTGACCGGAAGGCTCGTAGGCGAGGGGACAGGCCCGGTCGGAGGCGTAGAGCCGCCGCGCGGTGGTCTCGACGAGCGCCGCGAACGTCGCGTCGCCGGCGCCGCGCGCCCAGTCGAGGGCGAGCCCGAACGAGAAGGCAGTCTGATCGTGCTCGCCGATGCGAATCGGATAGGCGAGCTTCGGCAGCCAGGTCGCGAGCTGCTCGCGCGACGCGCTCTCGAGCGGCGCGAGCGCCGCCGACCAGGCGTGCACCTGCGGCATGAAGGCGTCGCCCGCGGAATCGGTTTCCATCGCCTCCCACTCGCGCAGCTCGACGGCGAGCTGCAGCACCCACGCGAGCCCGTACGGTCGCTCGAACGAGGTCCGCCCAGGTGCCTTCAGATAGGCGACCTCCGCCGCCACCCGCTCCGGGGTGAGCGACTCGGCGAGCGCCGCCCGCGCCGGCGCCGCAAAGGGAGCCTCGGGGTGCAGCCGCGCGAGGCGCGCGAGCAACCAGTGCCCGTGCACCGACGAATGCCAGTCGTAACAGCCGTAGAAGGCGGGGTGCAGCACGCGCGGCGGGCTCGCGTCGCCGTCGCCGGAGAGCACGTGCGACACCTTGTTGGGGTACTCCTGATGCGCGCAGGCGAGCGCCAGCTTCGCGAAGCGACCGGCCGCCGCGGCGTCCAGGTCGGGCGCGGCGCTCTCGACCCGCGCGGGTGCGGCCCTTGCCCAGGGGCTCGGGACGACGAAGGCGAAGACGAGGACGACCGGGAGCGTTCGATCTCGCATGCGCCGCAGTGTCTCACGCGGGTAGCATGGCGACGAGGAGCCCAAGCATGAGCGAGCCGACGAGCGACAGCACCCTCTCCCTCGAGGACCTCTCCGCCGACGAGCTGCGCCGGCCGGTCGAAGACGGTGGCGGCATCGCGGTCCTCCGCGGCGGGGGCGCATCCGGACAGATACAGCGCGGCTGGAACGGCATCCGCTACCGCATTGGCCTCTCGGCGAAGAACGTCGCCGCCGAGAAGCTGTCGATGAACCTCGCGACGATCCCGCCCGGGGCGGTCGCCCGTGCCCACGTGCACGTGGGCTTCGAGGTGATGCTCTACATCCTCCAGGGCCGCGTGCGCCACGAATACGGCGAAGGGCTGCGGCAGACGATCGACAACGAAGCGGGCGACTTCATCTTCATCGCCCCCGGCGTGCCGCACGAGGTCTTCAACCTGAGCGACACGGAGCCGGTGGTGGCGGTGGTGGCACGCTCCGACGCCAGCGAGTGGGAGCACATCGTGCCCTACGAGCGGCCGCGCTAGCCCGCGCCCGCGCGCAGAGCGCGCTGCCACCCCCCACCCGACCCCCTCCCCTGGGTGGGTCTGCCACCCCACTCTCCCCTGCCCCTCTCTCCCCTCGCCGGGGAGAGAGGGGTCCGGAGCGGAGCGGAACGACCCGTCTCCTTCTCTTGCAGGAGAGGAGTCTCCTGGCGCCAGTCAGCGGAAGACGATCGTCTTGTTGCCGTGCAGGAGGACGCGGTCCTCGCAGTGGTAGCGCAGGCCGCGGGCCAGCACCGTGCGCTCGATGTCGCGCCCGTATTTCACCATCTCCTCCACCGAATCGCCGTGGTCGACGCGGATGACGTCCTGCTCGATGATCGGCCCCGCGTCGAGCTCCTCGCTCACGTAGTGGCAGGTGGCGCCGATGAGCTTGACCCCGCGCTCGTAGGCCTGGTGGTAGGGGCGCGCGCCGACGAAGCTGGGTAGGAAGGAGTGGTGGATGTTGACGATGCGCCCGGTGAGCGCGGCGCACATCGCCGGCGGCAGGATGCGCATGTAGCGGGCGAGCACCATGACCTCGCCGCCGTGCGCGGCGAAGAGGCGCATCACCTCGGCGTGCGCCTCGTCGCTCGTCGCGACGTCGACCGGCACGTGGAAGAAGGGGATGCCGTGCCACTCGACGAAGCCGCGGAGGGTGTCGTGGTTGGAGATCACGCAGGGAATGGTGAAGGGGAAGTCGCGGGCCTTCCAGCGATGGAGCAGGTCGTAGAGGCAGTGGTCCTGCTGCGACACCAGAACCACCACTCGCTTGGGCGACGCCGAGTCGGAGATCTGCCAGCGCATGGCGAACTCGTCGGCGATGGGAGTGAAGCGCCGCTCGAGCTCCTGGCGGTCGAACGGCAGCGAGTCGGCGAGCACCACCTGCCGGGTGAAGAACCACCCCGAGCCGGCGTCGGCGTGGTTGCTCGACTCGACGATCCAGCCGCCGTGGCCGGCGAGGAAACCGGCGACCGCGGCGACGATGCCCACCCGGTCGGGGCAGGAGAGCGTCAGCGTGTAATGGCGGGCGGTGTGGAGGTTCGCCATTCCGCGGTCGACCCGTGGGCTACGCGCTCGCCACCGGCTCCGACGCCACGGCTGCAGCGAGCTCGCGCACCGTGGCGACGAAGGCGTCGACGTCCTCTTCTCGGGTGCGCCAGTTAACCAGCGCCGGCCGCAGCGCCACCTTGCCCGCGTACGTGGTGAGGCCGGCGTAGAAGCGGCCGTCGGCGAGCAGCGCTTCGCCGAGACGGGTGTTGAGCGCGTCGAGCGCGGTCTCGTCGAGGCCGCCCGGGTTGGCTCGGAAACAGACGACGGAGAGCGGCACGGGAGCCAGCAGCTCGAGGTCCGGTGCCGCGTCGACGAGCCGCGCCAGGCGCGCCCCGAGGTCGAGGTGTCGCTCGACCATGGCGCGGTGCCCGTCGCGTCCGTAGGCACGGAGCGTGGCCCACACGGCGAAGGCCCGCGCCCGCCGCGAGCTCTCCGGACCGATGGTGCCGAAGTTCGGGCGCGGGTCGTCGGGATCCGGGAGGTACTCGCCGCTGTAGCGGAAGGCGCGACCGAGCAGCGCGCCGTCGGCGACGAAGCCGAAGCCGCAGTCGTACGGGACGTTCAACCACTTGTGGCCGTCGACGCAGACCGACTGCGCGCGCTCGACTCCGGCGGCGAGGTGCGCCGAGCGCGGCGCGAGTCGCGCGAAGAGCCCGAACGCGCCGTCGACGTGAAGCCACGCGCCGTATCTCTCGGTGAGGTCGGCGATCGCCTCGACCGGGTCGCAGGCGCCGGCGTTGGGCTCCCCCACCGTGGCGAGCACGACCGCCGGCGCGCCGTCGAGCGACCGCAGCGCCTCCTCGAGCTTCGCCAGGTCCAGCGTGCCCACGGCGTCGGCGGTGAGGCGACGCACGCTGGCGCGGCCCAGACCCAGCAGAGCCAGGCACTTCACCGCGCTGCCGTGGATGTGGCCGCTGGTCAGCAGCGGCATGGGCGGCGCGCCGGCGAGGCCTTGTTCGGCGGCGTCGAAACCGTGGCGCTCGCCCCACCACTGGCGAGCGGAGGCCAGCCCGACGAAGTTCGCCATCGTCGCCCCGGTCGTCATCACGCCGTGCCAGCCGGCCGGCAACCCGAAGAGCTCGCGCAGCCACGCGAGTGAGATCAGCTCGAGGTCGCAGGCGAGCGGCGACGTCACCCAGGCGTAGGCGATCTGGTCCCAGGCGGTGGCCATCCAGTCGGCGCCGAAGGCGGCGGGCGTCGAGCCGCCGATGACGAAGTGGTAGCAGCGCGGTCCGCTGGTGGCGACGGTGGCGTCGACGCCGGCGAGCAGCTCGCGCATCGTCGCGGCGGCACCGATGCCGCTCTCCGGTAACGACCGCCGGAAGGACCGGCTCACCGCCTCGGCGTTGGGGCGGCGCGTCGGCACGTCGTCGACGACGGCCTGGTAGGCACGCGCCGCCTCCGCGGCGAGCGCCACGATCTCCTCGATCTCCTCACGCCGGGGCTCGAAGGGGGGTCTCATGGCCGGGAGGATACGACGCGGCTGGTGGAGTCTGGACACGAAGCTGCTACAATGCGCACCGTCTCCCGCGACGTCGACGCTGCACCGATCAGAGGGCACGCTCGCGGGGTGGGTCGCCCCGATCCCGCGACCCTCCGCCTCGACGGCGGACGAAACGAGGACGCACTGGTCGGACGACCTGATGCCCGGTCGGCCGGCCACAGCCCGCGAGCTGCCGGCTGGCCGAGTCCGAGCCGCAGCCCGGTGTGCCAGGCAAGGAGAATGTCTCTGGCTCAATGGTCTTGGGCCCACAGATCTGGGGCTCGAACGTCGACGGGTCGGCCGAGGGCCGGCCTCCTCCCATGAGGCCGCGCTCGACCTCGCGAGGGCGGCGCCGTCGCGGTCGCTCCCGCGGTCAGGGCGAAACCGGACCGGAGCCGCTGCCGCTCTTCAAGCGCGCGGCGTCGCACTTCGAGCCCGGCGACCGCCAGCGCGGCCAGGAGTACTTCCAGGAGGGGCGAGCGCACGTCGAGGCCGAGGGCCCTCGCCTCCGCGCCCGCGTCGCCGGCAGCGAGCAGCCCTACTACCGCGTCGGCGTCGACTGGTCGCGGGTGCCCGCCGAGCGCGTGTTGCACGCGTTCTGCGACTGCCAGCGCTTCGCCGACGGCAAGCCCTGCAAGCAC
>Ga0075431_100007343_pt1 | contig 10978 bp, 9 predicted proteins | sample RhiMetdeltSRZDD5_FD_75297 | JGI IMG/M metagenome (GOLD analysis project Ga0075431, IMG submission 75297) | Populus rhizosphere microbial communities from Tennessee, USA - Rhizosphere MetaG P. deltoides SRZDD5 | ecosystem: Host-associated > Plants > Roots > Rhizosphere > Soil | place: USA...
TCGCCATCCATCCCCTTGACCATCGCGGAAAACTGCTGTGGCGGCTGGATTGGAGGATTATGGCTGATGGCTATTCCGTGAGAAAAGCTGCCGTCAGAGAGATCATAACTAACTCTGCCACCTACAGTCGGATCGCTCTGACTATCCCGGTTGACGGACCAGTTATTCAGCCTGCCCTGGTAATCGACGGCCAGCGCATGAGCTGAAATAAGCAATAGCAGAGTCATAATCACAAGCGCAACAGGAGTCTTGAAATTCCTACTGTTTGCTATGATATCTTTCTTGGCAATGAGCCAGATTAGAGACCAACTTGGCTCCATTATTTGTTTCCCTACAGAGTCGCTCTTTGAAAGGTTATTCGGTCGTTTATAGTCCTGTGAGACTTCGATCACTCAGTACCCCGCTAAAAACCGCCGGCGCCTTGTCGTCCTGGCCTTCGGCCCCGCTCACGACACAACTTTTGAGAACCCCGCGCGGCAAACCGTAAGAGATTTGATTTTTTAGCAGCGCGTCGTTCAATGCGCCCCGACGATTTCCATTCAGATCAGAAAAATCATTGGGCATTAACGCCTTGTGTTGCACAATGGAGAAGTAAATCTCAAAACGCCGCCACCACAGGCGAATGGCGTCGGTCGCCAACCAACGCCAACCCGTGGTTCTGCTGATCGCCCGATATTGACATCTGTGATTAGCGTCCAGATTTGGCTACATCGGCGCAGGTAAAAGTCGAGATGTCGCAGGAGCATGGAGCCCCGCAATCATCATTTCTCTCGCAAAATGCCCCGACACAGTAACTGTCCTCGATGTTGAGCGCCAGCATTGAATTGTGCGCTGTAAACATAGCTAAAACCAGCCAGGCGATCTGCAATGGGCTCCAGATATTCTTTTTCATCGTATTCTCCTTTGAAGTATTTTCCTATTGTCATCGGCTTCAAGGAAATGGTCAATCCCCACTTCCAAGCTTTTGCCGGCTTAAGGCAACCGAACATTTAACGCTAGTTCGACATCCTGTTTTTCTTCTTCCCGGAGTAAGCCGCTCCAGACCTTCTCAACATTACCGTCGGCGTCGATGAGGATTGTCTGGGGCGTCAGCGCCAAGTTGTACGCGACTTTGTATTTCGGATCAATTTTGGTGAGAACAGGAAACTGATTTATTCCAAGCCGATTCACATATTCATTGACGCCTTCGGATTGCAGCGAGACTGCGGCGAGCCGAAACGACCTTCGGTCAAATCCATTTATAATCGCCTCCCAGTTGGGCAGGTTCTCTTCGCAGGCGTGGCATCGAGGCGCCATAACGAGCAGAATCGTTTTCCGCGAATCCTCACCGTAGTTAACGTTATGCCTATTACCATCGCTGTCGAATCCCTCCAGCGGCGGAACCGCCGTCCCTGGTTTTATTTCCAAAGCGCGATCCGGTCTGCTGGCCAGAACTTTAAGCTTTTTGTTTTGTTGTACCAGCAAGACATTCACAAGCAGTAGCACGGCGCCCAAAGCGAACATTAGTAGCGTCACTAACCTGTTCTTTGCTTGATATATTAACGACTGGCTTTTCATGTTTGTCTCCTTTATTCCTCAATAGCCTCACGGCGAAACCTAGGCCTTGAAAAAAGCTGGTTTGGAAGGATTTAACCGCCCGCTTTACCTTCGACATAAATATCCCTTTATCAAGTCAGAACGGTCCACCGACACCTCCCTCATATGTCTTCAGTTGGGAGCTATCCTTCTTTAGTTGAGTTGTTTCTTGGGGGACAAATCGATTGAATTGCGCAATGATAACCTGGCTGAATGGCGCACGATTTAATCGCAATCATCCAAGCTTTGGAGCTTGCGAACGTCGGAGACGATCATACAGCCATTTTCCTCGCGCAATATGCCTTCTTGTTTGATCTGTTGTAAGACACGGCTCAAGTGTTCAGGTCTAATGCCGATCAGCTGGGCGATCTCCCAGCGCTTCAATGGCAATCTGATCTTCATTGAGGGTTGCCTCTCGTGAGCAGGCGTTGATGAAAAAAATTGCAGTAACAACCTCACGAAACGCTGTCTGGCCGATAAGTATCTAAGCGCGGCCAACTGACTAGCCTGTTGTTGAACTTCACGGCTGTGAAACTCATGTAAGTACCAGCATAATTCTTCGTCGGTCCTCGCAAGGTGGAGAAATAGATCCGCCTGGATGCGACTTAGAGAGCAACTTGTAATCGTAATGGCAGTAAACGGGTACGGCTCTTGAACAATCACTGAAGCGGCTCCCAGCAATGATCCTTGTGACCGCAGGCCGATGGCCAATTCCTGGCCACTCTCGCTCATACGTATGAGTTTGACCAAGCCGCGCTCGATATAAAATACCTCGCGAGGCGTGGAGCCTTGAAGAAATAGGGTGGTAGCAGGTGAAAACTCCCGGGCCGGAATCGACTGCGCGCTCCATCGTCGGTGAGTGGAAAAGTTGGTTCCGTTTAGGTCGCGATTTATTTCAGTTCCAATCCCAAATCTGGTATGTATTCTTGTCTCCATCGCTGTCATCTCCCAGTTCTGTAGACGTTGCGCATATAATCGAGATAAAGCGCCTGCAAATCCTCGTGATCAAGCTCTTCACGTGTGCGCTCTATGACTTTCCGACCTTCTTTCATTATGCCGACGCGATCGGCGATCTCTCTGACTCGGAATATGTCATGCGCCGTGATCAGAATCGCTTTACCGCGCTGGCGTAATTGATCAACTGTCTCCATCAGCTCGTCGGTCGCCTTTGGATCCAGCCCGGTGGTTGGCTCGTCAAGCAGTATCGCAGGCGTATCCCTTATCACGGCTATCGCTATACAGACTTTCTGCTGCATGCCCTTCGAGAAGAACCGCAACTTCTGCTCGAAAGCATTCTCCCTCAATCCCACTTCGCGTAAGACTGCGTAATAATCATCCTTCTTCAACCCTGATTTGCCGCCTAGCTTGACGAAAAAGTCCAGGTTCTCACGGGCGGTAAAGTGACTGTAAAGTGTGATGTCCTTCGAACAATATGAGACCTGCCTCCTCGCCTCGAGTGAGTTCCCAGCCACCTCGATGCCATTGATTAGAGCCCGACCGGATGTGGGCTTAACGAAGTCTAGAAACAGGTCTATTACCGTTGTCTTGCCTGCGCCGCTTGCGCCGATTAGGCAATACACCTCGCCCTTCCTAACATTGAAATTGATCGTGTCCAGGGCGAGCGTCTCATTTTCAAACCGCTTTGTCAGGTTCTCCGCTACAATAATTGCGACATTGGTTGCTTCCATACATACTTGCGCAATAGCGACTTACCGCCGGCATCCAGCTGGCGATCTTGCAAACTGCGTTCCAAAATCTCCGCCACCGTTACCATTGCAAAAGCAAGTAATTACTGTCAATCGACCGTGGCGAGGCGGGAAATCATTTACACACTATGAGTCAATCGCTACACAACTATTGATTCATCAAGGTAACAGAAGGCTGTTGTGGCGCTGTATCATAGACGTTTGCGAGGTCGACACTGAGCGGGGGCCGGCATCGGAATTGCAGTAATTGAAGAAACTGCAGACTCAGCATAGAGCATAGCAAAAGAGTAAAAGTGGAGGACAATATGGTCTATGATCAATTTCAAATCGAAACCAAAGACCTCAAGCTGTGCGAAGTTTGCAGCGCGGAACCGCTTGAGCGCGATAAATTCTGCCGCCGTTGTGGCTCAAGACTCGAAGTCTCGGGCGGCGCGCAAAGCGTCAGCGCAACTTCTTCATCGGCGCTCGCCACGTCCTCGCTCCCACAAGACATATATACACTGGTCTCGGGCCGGCTGCTCGCGGCCGTTGTGAGCGGCATTCCCTCTCACGTCGCGCCTTTGCATAACCGCCTCTTCAAATGGCTGATCTCCGCGCTCCTCTCGATTCCGATCTGGCTGATCATCTTGCTGCTCTCGCCGCTCGACGCGTACGCGACAGCCAAAACGATCTCGAAGCGGATTTGAGCCTCACGATGAAAAGTGAATCTGAGGGACGCCGACATCAGTCTCGATCCTCCGCGTTTTCATCTAAATATCCATATTGGCGCATTTTGTTGAAGAGGGTTTTGCGACTTATACCCAGGGATTCGGCCGTGGCCGTGCGATTACCAGCCATCTTGGCGAGCCGCGAGGAGATGATAGTCTTCTCCAGCCTTTCTGTCACATCTTTGACGACATCGACGAGAGTCATGTTACTGATATCAGGGGCTTCAATCGCTGTCAGCCCTTCCGCGTCCGGGTGAGCCATAGTAATGGCGCCGCGCAGTCGCGGGGGCAAGTCTTGCGCCATGACCACATTGTTTTCGCAAGCGATGATTGCGCCACAAATTACATTTTCAAGCTCACGGACGTTCCCGGGCCAATCGAACAGCTCAAGGAGCCGCTGCGCTTCAGGCGTTATTGATTTTACTCCCAGTCGAAGCTCGCGATTGAATCGCTCGAACATGTGATCGATGAGGAGGGGAATATCCTCGCGTCGATCGCGCAGGCTCGGCATCATGATCTTGACGACATTCAATCTCCAGTAAAGGTCACTACGGAACTTGCCTGACTCGACCGCCTTTTGAAGGTCCACATTCGTTGCGGCAATGATACGCACATCTATTTTGATCGGCGTCCGTCCGCCGAGTTTGACCACCTCACGGTCTTGCAGAACGCGTAATAACTTCACCTGAGCATCAAGCGGGAGTTCGCCTATCTCATCGAGAAAGAGGGTTCCTCCCTGCGCCTGCTCAAACCGTCCCACGCGCGCCTCACGCGCGTCTGTGAAAGCGCCTCGTTCGTGACCGAAGAACTCGGCCTCGACAAGTGAGTGTGGTATGGCCCCACAATTGATGGCCACGAACGGCCTACCCGAGCGATCGCTGCGGCGATGGATAGCGCGGGCGACCAACTCCTTACCCGTTCCAGACTCCCCCTCAATCAACACAGTGGCGTCGACTTGGGCGACTTTCGCCATAGTGTTGAAGACGGACTGGAGTTTCGGGCTGATTCCGATTATTTCGTTGAATCCGTAGCGGCTCGACAGTTCATTGCGGAGTTCCTCCACCTCACGCGACAGGGCGCGCATTTCGAGCGCCCGGTTGATGATCAGCAGGAGTTCGTCGTTATCGAACGGCTTGGCAAGATAATCAAAAGCGCCGGACTTCATAGCCTCGACGGCGGAGCGGATCGTGCCGTAAGCGGTCATCATGACGCAGTCGAGCTTGCCGTGAATTTCAAGCAATGCGCGAAGCCCCGCGATGCCGTCCATGCCAGGCATGTTTATGTCCAACAATGCAATGTCGGGTCGAAACTTCCCGGCGACGGCCAGAGCTTGCTCAGCGGATTCCGCCTCTGCGACTTCGAAGCCGTTATCCGAGAGCAGGACTGAAAGAATTCGCCTTATCTGTGGCTCGTCATCAACAATGAGTATTCTTGGCATATCTTCTCCGCGCAGAGCTTACTGGTAACTATTTGGCCAGCGGAAGTCGCAATTTAACCGTGGTGCCTTCATTTTCCTGACTGCTGATCTCTATATCGCCTTCATGCTGTTTGGCGATGGCATAGCAGGTTGAAAGCCCGAGGCCGGTCCCCCCTTGCTTGGTGGTGAAAAAGGGATCAAAAACTCTATCCAGAGTTCCAGGAGGAATGCCACACCCCGTGTCGGTAATCGATACCACAGCCCAATCCTTCTCTCCAGGCAATCCAAGGGACTGCGCCCTCAGGTTCAAATCTATCTGCAGACGCCCTCCATCCGGCATCGCCTGCATTGCATTCATCACCAGATTGAGAGTCAATTGCTTGAGTTGCGCCGCGTCCGCCATGACCTGCAGCTCCTGTGGCGGATCCTCCCATAGGATCTCGATCGCCTGTTCTTGCGCCTGCGTTCGTATGAGCAGAAGCGTCTGCCTGATCAACGGCGCCAGAGAAATCTTGCTGGGGGTAAATTCGGCCCGGCGAGCCAGACTGAGCAGCCCGTCGAGAATACGGTCGATCCGATCGACTTCCGCGATTACCCCTTGGGCCAGTTCGCGTTTCGGATTGCTGTCGTCGAACTCGCGCAGCAGGTATTGTACGGAGGAGCGGATTGCAGTCATCGGATTGCGGATTTCATGCGCGACCGACGCCGCAAGTTGTCCCGCGGTCGCAAGCCGTTCCGCGCGGTAAAGCCTTCGCATACGATCTCGCTGAAACTGTGATAAATAGGCGCTCTCGAAGGCGATGCCAGCCTGAGTGAGAAGCATCATTAATAGATTGATATCTTCTTCGCTTAAACTCCACTCCTTTTGAGTCGAAGAAAGCAACATCATGCCGGTCAATCGGTTCAACGCCAGCATTGGCACGCACACGCGCACGTCAAGCTCCCGCAGCATTTCGCGCTCAATCGCGGTGAGATAGCTCAAAACCCCTTGATCCTTTTCCACGATCAGCGCCGTTTCATTCGTAAGCAGCCACTTGGCGAGGCGGTCTCGGTTGGTTAGATGTACGCTTGCCAAGGTTTCAGGATCATAGCCTATGTTGAACGCCAACGAAAATACGTTGCTATCCGGATAAGTGTGCAACAGGATGACTCGGTCCGTGCCAAATATCTCTTTAATGCGATCGACGATTGAGGGTATAAGCGCGTCGATGTCGGAGATCAGAGTGATTGAGCGATTGAAATCTTGGATTATCCGGCGAGTATCACGCCAGTTGCGGTTGGCTTTCCCCCAATTGAAGGGCTTTAGCGCGCCCGGGATCAAGGAAAGCAGAAACTGAAGGAAATCATTTAACATTCTTTCGCCCTTTCGCCCTCGTGACCCTGGTTGATGCTGATAAAAAACCACAAAAATTATAGCCGGACCTGATCCAGATCAATGACAATAACGGAGCGTTCCCAATAATGATATCGCTTGTAGCCCATTGGCTTAAAGGAATTGAGGGGGGTCGAGCCGCATTCGTCACCTTGAACGGAGAGGGGTGCGGCTATTTTCAATGTATCTGCCTCAACGCTGAGTAGGTATAGCCATCTTTGTCTTGTCTGCGACCATTGATTTCACACAATGGTGTGTAGAGAAGACTCACGGCAAACCTGATCAACAGGTCAATGTGAGGCATCTATTATGAGTTTGGCGCACATCTACGCACAGATTCTTGAGGCGAAACGAGCGCAATTGGCTCGTTTACGCCCTCGCACGCTGGAAGAACTGCGCGAGGAGGCTCTTGGAAAACGCAAGAATGCCCCGACTCATCTATTGCGCGACGCGATTACGCCGTCTGATCGTCTGAACATAATTGCGGAGATAAAACGCGCTTCCCCCTGGCAAGATGACATTCAGTCTGAGATTGACCCTGCGGAGCTGGCCCGTGCATACAGCAGGAGCGGAGCGGCGGCAATTTCAGTCTGGACGGAAGAAAACTATTTTCACGGCTCAGTCGATGACTTACGAGCAGTGCGAGCCGCCGTATTGCTTCCTGTGCTGCGTAAGGACTTTATTATCGAGCCTAGCCAGGTTTACGAAACGGTCATCGTTGGCGCGGACGCGCTGCTGTTGATTGCAGCGGCTTTGGATGAAGAGCGGCTCGCGCTTTTGCGACAAATCACGGAAGAAGAATTGGGGCTTGACGCGCTTGTGGAAGTTCAAAACGTTAACGAGATGCGCCGGGCACATGCCTTAGGCGCGACTCTGATCGTAGTCAACAACCGCAACCTATCTACATTCGAGGTTTCGCTTGATGTTTCGGTTGGCGTAGCCCGCACAGCGCCTCAAGACACCCTCCTTTTATGCGAAAACGGTTTGCGCACTAAAAGGCAATTACACGGATTGCGGGCGCTTGGCTACAGAGGATTCTTGATAGGGGAATCCCTGAACTCCCTGTTGGAACCCTGAGAGACCTGCTCTAGCTATAGAGCTCCCGTTGAGAGTTGATCGGGATAGGAAGGGATCTTACAGCCCCTCCCTCCCACACCACCGCGCATACGGTTCCGTACACGGCGGTCGGACAGTTATGCTCTTCTCTTATCAGATAATCTCGGGAGTCCGATTGCGCCTAAGTAGGCGTCCGATAGAGCAATGCTTCCATCGCGCACGGTTCAAAACCCGATGGTAGTTGGTGAAGCATCGTTCCTGGCTCAGCCCCATGACACGCAAGCAGGCGGTCACAGTTCGTTTACCCGACGCCAGGGTAGCTCCTACCAACAGGGCTTTGGCGCGCTCACAAACGGGCTTGGGGCACAGCGGCGCAAACTCTACAATCAGGCGCAACAGTTCGGCAGGCAGTGTCAACAATTGAAGACATCTCGTGGAATAAGAGGTCTTCAGCTTAGGCGGTCTGCCGTCACTTTTTCAAAGATCAAAAATGGCCAAAGTCGAGCTTAAGCAACCATGAAAACGGAAACCTCTTCATGCTCAAACTCGCTCTCTGAAAACAGATGCAAAAATCGGAATAGTATTTCATGCTCGACTCCTAAGAAAATCTCCGGGGCGCATCTGATCAAATCGTTACCGGCCCGAGAGTTTCCTTGAAGCCCGAACTCTTCAAATCCGTCATTTCAATCATCTTCTTATCATTCAGGCCGTGCGATGGTATGTCACCTACAAGCTGAGTTATCGCGATGTGTGCGATCTGATGGAAGAGCGGGGCGTCACGGGGCCATGATCATGCATGTATAGGAAGCAGTGCTTGCCGCGTAAGGAGAAGCTGAAATAGGCTCAGTCTGCCTTCTCTCGAAAAATTGCGCCAGAACCAGAAGGATTATTGCGACTTGCCAGTGTCAGGGGTGAAATTGAGGCGGCGCAGTAGGTCGGCTGCTCTCGGGTCTGACTGTAAAGACGCGAACAGCGGCTCTACCTTCAGATAGATCAGCCAGCTCGAGCGGTCCTGGAAAGCCTTTTCCAGCCATTCGAAGGCTCGATCCTTGTCGCCGAGCCCGGCATGAATCAGGGCGATGCCGTAAGGCGAGATGTACTGCCGCCGGGCTCTTTCATTCAATTCGGCCAGGATGCGCCGCGCTTCGGCGCGCCGCCCTGCCGCCGCATGGACATAGCCGGCGCAGGCCAGCGCCTGTGAATCGCCGCTGAGATCGAAGGCGAGCCGAAATTCAGCCAGCGATTCTTCATACATCCCTTTGTGAGCGTAGGCGAAACCGAAACGCAGATGGGCGCGGGCAAAGTTGGGATCAAAGAGTAGCGTTTTACGATACTGTTCGATGGCCTGGTCGGTGCGGCCCGACAGGTAATCGATCCAGCCGACATTGGTATTGATGATCGGCGAGAGAGGATCGAGTTCCAACGCGCGTTTGATCGCTCGTTCGGCTTCCGCCGAACGTCCCTGCGCGATGAGATTGAGAGCGGCCCAACCATAAGCCGTAGAGTAGTTGGGATTGAGTTCGATGGCGCGTTTAAATTCCCGCTCAGCTCCCGCCCAGTCCCAATGATAGAAGGTCTTGATTGCGGCCAGTGAGGTGTGGGCCTCAGCCAGGGAGCCATCAAGCTTCAGCGCCTGCGTCGCGGCGGCCTCGGCCTTCGGAGCGGAATCCTGGGGGGCCAGTACCGTGTAGAAATCGAGCAGCGCGTAGGAATCGGCCAGGCCGACATAGGCCAGGGCGTAATCCGGATCTTTAGCGATGGCCTGCTGGAAGTATTCGATTCCTTTGCGCAGGCCGCTTTCGTTGCGCTGGTTCCAGTGGTAGCGGCCTCTCAGATAAGCGTGGTAGGCCTCGTCGTTTTCGGTGGGGCGTTTGGTGAGTTGCGCTCTCTCGCTCTCCGAAAGTGTGCGCACGATCGCCGACGTGACCTTCTCGGCGATCGCATCTTCGACTGCAAAGAGGTGAGTGAATCGTTCATCGAACGCGTCGGCCCAGAGTGGCGCCCCGTCGTTGGTCCGCACCAGGTTGACTGTTACTCGCACGCGGTCGCCGGATCGCTGGATGACGCCGTCGAGCACGGCGTCCACACCCTGCTCGCGTCCGACTGCCAGCGGGTCGGCTTTGGTGTTGGCGTACTTGGTGATGGCGCTCGTCTGCCGAATCACCAGTCGCCGGGTGTTGTTCAACCTGGTGATCAGGGCATCGGTCATCGCCAACCCTAGATACTCGTCGTCCGAGTTGGCGCTCAAATTGTTGAACGGCATGATGACCACTGAACGGACCGCCCCCTGGTCGGGCATCCGCAGCCAGAATAGCGTCGCGGCGATCACCGCGATCAGGATCCCGGCAAGGAGCAACATCCAACGGGGCCGTCGGCCCAGCCATCCCGCTCGCCGGTCGCTCGATTCCATCACCGAGCCGGCAGGAAGCGCGGAGTCGATGCCGAAAGGCTCTTGCAGGAGCGGATCGGTTTTGCCGGCCGGGATTACTGTCGGGGCTGAAGATCCGGGTAAAGCCGCCGGTTCCTGCCTGCTACCGGGGACTTTTATCTCGGCCACGAAGCGGTAGCCGCGTTTCGGAACGGTCTGAATATAGCGCTGGTCGTGGTCGTCGGCGCCGAGCGCCTTGCGCAACCGGCAAATGATCACGCTGAGATTCCCCTCTTCAACGATCGTATCCGGCCAGATCCTCGCCAGCAGTTCATCTTTCCCAACCAAATGTCCGCTGTTTTCGACGAGCAACACCAGGACCTCGAAAGCCTTCGGCGTCAGGGACACTACCACCCCGTCACGCTCTAAGACCTTTTCCATTAGGTTTAGGCAGTAATGGCCGAACTCGTAAATCTTTCCGTCTACGGTGCTCATGTCAGGGCTGCAAGGTTTTTTTAAGGTTTTTGCAAGCCAGGCTAAAGGACCTAAATCCGTAATTTTACTACTGTGAGGCTCGTCACTATCAGACCGCTAGAAAAAGAGGGCGCCTGACAGAGACACTCGATTAAAGGCGCCGGTAATGACCTTAGTTAGGTTGGAACAAAAAATAGGATAACCGCAGCCGATTCGGATCGCAATATTGTTCAGTTTTCTAACACACACTAACTATTGACTGCTTCAGAAGCAAGAGGAGGAACTATGAATCCGTTTAATCTT
>Ga0075431_100007345_pt1 | contig 10976 bp, 4 predicted proteins | sample RhiMetdeltSRZDD5_FD_75297 | JGI IMG/M metagenome (GOLD analysis project Ga0075431, IMG submission 75297) | Populus rhizosphere microbial communities from Tennessee, USA - Rhizosphere MetaG P. deltoides SRZDD5 | ecosystem: Host-associated > Plants > Roots > Rhizosphere > Soil | place: USA...
GCCAAGTTCCCCAGGCCAAGGTGGCGCATCGAGTCCCGGCATTTCCTTTTGAAACTTCTGGCAGAACACCTTTCGGCCGGTGGTGTTGCTCGCCGGCTCGGGGTTCGTCGGGCCTCCACACAGGCTCATAACGTGGATGATATCAGCTTCGGATACACCAAAGGTTTCACGATCAACCATCGAAAGGAAACATTCCGTCCAGAACGGTGCGAACGAAGGAACCATGACCGGGAGCGTGCAGGTTAGGTCAGCAGTGTAGGGAATCACTCCAAGGCCCATCCACGACGGCTACGGTGGGTCCGGCTGACCCGGCAATTCGCGCCTCAAAGCCTCAAAAACCGGCCTAAAACCCACATCCCGTGTGGCATACACTTTGATTGCCAGCCCATCGGAAGCGAAAGAGTCCAGGTGGAGCGACGCGTGCGGGCACAGGATCAAGACGACAACGACCCACGAGATCCGGACGACGATCCCGACGACGCTCCAGAAACACCCCTGGATGAACCCAAACCAGTGCCCGTTGAGGATCCCCCGTCGGAACCAACGCAGGTTCCTTATGTGGTCAGGGGACTTCACGGGCTGCGCGGAGGTCGCACACCATGAACGAACTAGAACCTGGAACCAACGCACCGCGGAAGGAGCGCCGCGGTTTCGCCTCGATGTCACCTGAGAAGCAGCGTGAAATTGCGAGCAAAGGTGGACGCGCGGCGCACCAAAAAGGGACAGCACACGAATGGACCTCGGAGGAAGCGCGGTCGGCTGGCCGTAAAGGCGGGCAAATTAGCCGCGGTGGGCGCGGTCGCCTGGTCGAGGGCGATGCAAGCGCACACGGGGTCGCTGAAAACGAATCCACAACTGGTTCGGAAATTTAGCGCGAACCGGTAGTAGAATCGGTCAGTTACGGAGGCGTGAGCAAATGCTGAAACTGGTGGCGATGGCGATGGCAGGGGTCCTCACTATAGGTGGGATCGCTTCTGCACAGACCAGCACCTCAGGGCAATCATCCAGCGCGGCGGCACAGCAACAACAGCCCGCCCGCCCGGATCCAACGAGCACCGACGTTCGACCCGCGACCACCACGTCAATGGGGGACACGGGTCTATGGTTCGTACCGACAGGAGAGATCCTGCCGGCGAAGCGGTGGTCAGCCAGTGTGTACCGGGTGAACTTCGATCATCAGCAGGGATTCACCGACGTGTCTGACTGGCCGGTCACGTTCGGCGTCGGTCTGGCCGACCGCGCCGAAATCTTCGGTGCCTGGAGCGTTGTTCGTCGTATCGATCGCGACTCCCGTCCGATTTTCCGTCCCACGGACTCACGGTCCGGCGGATTGATCAATCAATACCCATTCGTTCGTCAGGGCTGGTCTGACAACCAGCTCGGCGACTTCTGGGTTGGCGGTAAGGTCAATCTGCTGTCCGAGTGGAAACAGCAGCCGGTGGCGCTTGCCGTGCGTGGCATGGTGAAGCTGCCGACTGCGAAAGACGACGAAGAAGGTGTCGGGACTGGCAAGCCCGACTTCCTCTTCGACGGCATCGTCAGCAAGGAAATCAATCAGCGAGTCGAACTCTCCGGCTATGGCGGCTTCGTGTTCCGAGGCGATCCGGATGATGTCGATCTCTCGAACGGGTTGCGCTGGGGATTTGGCGCTGGCTTCCCGACGCGCCAAAGCCTGCGGCTCACCGCAGAACTCCACGGTGAATCACAGTTCGACGATGTGGTCTACAGCGGCACCACGCTGGTGGGAGAAGACGGATCGTTCCCGCCGACCATTTCGGATTCCGACTCGCAAACGCATTTCACGGTCGGCTTGACGTGGATCGGCCGCAACGGAGTCTTCGCCGGTGCTGGCGCGAACTGGCGCCTTGGCCTCGACGGACGGAGCAACTTTGGCGCGTTCGAGGATGAAGGCGGCGACTCGTTCGGCTTTCAGTTCCGGATTGGGTATCACCCCGGCGTGCGCGTCTATACGCCGCCCCCGCCGCCTCCGCCGCCGCCGCCACCACCACCGCCCCCGCCGCCGGATCACGTGCTTGGCGTGAAGGCGTCGTGCAATCCATGCACGGTCGAAGTCGGCAAGGCGTCAACGGTTACCGCCGTGGTGTCGAGCTCGATCAACTGCACCGTGACCTACAACTGGACCGCGCCGACCGGCAAGTTCACGAACCCGAGCGCGCGTGAAACACCGTGGACGGCGCCGATGACCGAAGGCACGGTTCCGGTCACCGTCACTGTCGTCTGCCCGTCTGATGGCAAGAAGGCCAGCGACACGGTGAACATCAACGTGATACGTCCAGCGGTCAAACAGTTCGTTTTCGAAGACGTGCACTTCGACTTCGATCGCTACTCGCTGCGGCCCGAGGCCACTCGTGCCCTCGACGAGGCCATCAAGGCAATGCAGGAGAATCCGACGCTGCGTATTCAGATCGAAGGACACACCTGCAACATCGGCACGGCAGAGTACAACCTCGCGCTCGGCGACCGCCGCGCCAATTCGGTGCGGGCGTATCTCACCAGCCGCGGCATTGCGGCCGACCGTCTCGGCACAGTCAGCTACGGTGAGGAACGGCCGAAGCACGACAACTCGCGTGAAGAGACCCGCCGGCTCAACCGCCGCGCGCAGTTGGTCGTTCGTTTGCAGCAGTAATCGCATCGAGCCGGGGCTCAGCTTCGAGCTGAGCCCCCGGCCCTTCCGTTCGCCGGAGGTGAAGATGCGGTTTGTCAACGTCTATCTCTTCGGGTACTTCCTCCTGGTCATCGGCGCGTTGGCGGCCCTGTGGTACGGCGGCGTGCTCCAGCACATCGCTCCTGTCTGGATCATTATCGGACTCGTTATCGCCATGGGGTTGGGCATCATGCTCTCCATCTCGGCGGGCAAGCCGGAATTGACCCGCGAGTAGTACGTTTTCGCACCCCAGCGACTGTAGCCGGAGAGCGTTTCTGGGAAAACGATCTCCGGCCTTTTTTCGTTGTGACTGCTCCCCATGCGCGCCTTCCTTTCCGGTTCGCTTCTCCTCATCGGCCTGCTGAGTCTCGTCGCCGCCGGGTGTAGGGAAGAAGGCACCGGTATCGTTGTCAGGGATCTGAAGTTTGTCGGCATGAGCGCGGTCACCCCCGGCCAGCTGAGGCCAGTGCTGGCAACCAATCAGAGCTCGAGGCTGCCGTGGGGTCAGCGAGAGTATTTCGATCGCCGGCAGTTCGAGGCCGACCTCAGGCGGATCGTCGCGTTCTATCACGACCGTGGTTTTCCAGACGCGCGCATCAAGTCGTACGACGCCAACCTCAGCGACGATCAGCAATCCGTACGGCTCGTTATCGAAATCGAAGAAGGCGAGCCGATCCGCATCGAGCGCGTCGAGTTCAAGGGGTTCGAACCGATACCCGAAGACCATCGACGGCGGCTCGAAGCGAACCTGCCGATTAAAGTTGGTGCGCCGGCAGATCGCGCGCTGATTCAGGCAGGCCGCGAGGTGGCGCTCGACGAGTTCAAAGATCATGGGTTTCCGACCCCGCGCGTCGAGGTGACGGAGGCTGCTGGATCCACTGAGCGTCTCCAGGTCATCACCTACATTGCAGAGCCTGGCCGCATCACGTACGTCGGACCGGTCGATGTGAACGGCGCGATCAGCGTTGACGAGAACATCGTCCGGCGGCAGCTCACGTTCAAGCCAGGCGACCTGTTTCAGCAGAGCAAGCTGCGCGAGAGTCAGCGGAAGCTCTACTCGCTCGAGCTGTTCAACTTCGTCAACGTCGAGGCGTTGACCGGCGGGAAAACGGATTCCGCGGTGCAAGGGACCGACGCAGATCGGATTCCGACCCGCGTGACCGTGACGGAGGGAAAACATCGGCGCGTGAATTTTGGTGCGGGCTACGGCAGCGAGGAAAAAGCGCGCGGCGAGATCGACTGGCGGCATGTGAACTGGTGGGGCGGCGCGCGGACCGCTGGTGTCTTCGCGAGGTACTCGTCACTCGATCGTGGCGTGCGGGTCAACTTCAGGCAACCGTATCTCCTCAGCCCGCGGTACGCCGCCACGTTGACCGCGCAATCCTGGTTCAGCAACGAGCCAACGTATGAGCTGACGACGATCGGCGGCCGCGCCTCGATCATCCGGCAGTTCGGCGGGTTTGGCAGCCCCATCATTGGACCGCGGCAACCGACCACGCTGACGTTGACGTACGCCAATGAATGGGAGGAATACACGATCTTCGACGAAGCGCTGGAGGACCCGACCTTCAGGGACGATCTGATCGCGCTTGGATTGGATCCCCGCTGCGGTACCGGCCCGCGCTGCGGCCTCGGCGCAGGCCAGATGTCGACGATCTTCATCGATGGCGCCCGCAACACGACCGGTAGCCTGCTGGACGCCAAGCGGGGCTATGTGGCGAACCTTCATGTCGGCAAGGCCGGTGGATGGTTGGGAGGAGACTTCCAATTCTTCGAGGTCACCGGCGAAGGCCGCTTCTTTCAATCGATTGGCTCAAAGGTAGTCGTCGCGGTGCGCGGCCGGATTGGTTCGATCGAGTCCACTGGCCCGGAAGAACTGCTCGTGCCTTTCTTCAAGCGGTACTTTCTTGGTGGTTCGACGACGCTGCGCGGATGGGGCCGCTTCGAAGTCTCGCCGTTGAGCGGATCGGGACTACCGATCGGCGGGCACAGCTTGTTCGACTTCTCCACGGAACTGCGCGTCCCGATTGTCGGGAAGTTGGGTGGCGTCTTTTTCGTCGACGCCGGGAACGTGTGGCGCAACCCTTGGGACATCAACCTCAACGACCTTCGCTACGATATGGGCCCCGGGCTGCGATACAACACGCCAATCGGTCCCATCAGGTTGGACGTCGGCATTCAGGTCAATCCGATTCCCGGACTGATAGTCAACGGAGAAGAGCAGAAGCGGCGATTCCGCATTCACTTCAGCGTCGGACAGGCGTTCTAGTCTATGGCCCTTATCCGCCGCACGGTGCACGTTGTGGCCTGGCTTGGGACCTTTGTCGTCGTCCTCATCTGCCTGACCTTCATCGCATCGCAAACGCCCTGGTTCCGGGATTGGATTCGCCGCGCGATCGTTCGCGAGGCCAAGCAGTATCTGAACGGCGAGCTGACCATTGGTAGTCTCGGGGGCAACCTGTTCTTTGGCGCAACGTTGTCGGATGTCGCCGTCGATGTCTCGGGCGACCGTGTCGTCGCGGTGAAGTCTCTCGAGGTCGATTACAGCGTCATCCAACTCATAACCGCAGGGCTGGTGATCGATCGCATCGTCCTGACGTCGCCGTCGATCCACGTCGTGCGCGACGATGAAGGCTGGAACCTGGGCCGGCTGGTGAAGGCGCGCCGCCGGGAAGCGGATCGCGAAGGACCGGGGCGTCCCCTCAGCCTTCCTTCGATCGTGGTGACCGACGGGGCGGTACGAATCGACGATCAGATGGGGTCGCCCTCGTACACGCTGCCGCAACGCATCGACGATCTCGATATTCGTGCGTCGTTCGAATATGCGCCGGTGCACTTCACGGTGACTCTCGAGCATCTCGGCTTGCGCGCCAGCGATCCGGACTTGACGCTGCGGCAGCTCAGTGGTGGCTTCGCGGTCCGCGACGACAATTTCTATTTCGAGCACGTCGCCGTGCACACGGATGAAACGTCGGTCAAGGCCGAAGGAGTCGTCGAACAGTACTTGCGCACGCCGGTTCTGAAAGTCTCGAGCAACGGGCAGCTGTCGCTGCCGGAACTGGGGCGGCTGCTGCCGGTACTAGCCGGCTACGGACTCCATCCGGCGTACACGGTCAAGGCCGATGGGCCGCTGGACCAGCTCGGTCTGGATCTCGATGTCAAATCGGAAGCGGGCGCCGTGCGTGGTCAGCTCATGACCGACTTCAAAAAGCCGGACCTTCGATTTGCCGGCGCGGCGCGCCTGGAGCGGTTGAACATCGGGCCAATCCTCAAGAGACCAGATACGCGCTCTGACATTACCGGCGACGCCGCAATCGACCTCACGGTTCGGTCCGAGCCCGCTGCGCTGCCCGCGTTCGACCGCCTCGGAGGCACGTTCAATTTTCGTGGTCCACGCGTTGCCGCGTTCGGCTACGAGGGGACCAATGTTGTTGCCGCAGGCTCCTTGAAGGGACCCCACATCACGTTGGCTGCCGCGCGCGCCACCGCCTACGGCGGGGGTGCAACGGCGCGGGGTGTCATCGTGCTGCCGGCGAATGCGCGGCCGGTGTCGTACGATCTCCAGGGATCGGCGCGGGAGGTCGATTTGCGGCGACTCCCACCGTTAATGCGCGCGCCTTACCTCGAGACGAATTTGTCGGTGTTCGACTATCACGTTCGGGGCAAGGGCACGACGGTGGAAGGGACCGCGACGCTCGATTCCTCAAAAATCGAAGGCGCGACGATCGCAAGCGGCACGACGGTCGAGTTTCAGGTAGGAAAAGGCACATTGTCATATGGCGGGCGCGGCAGCCTGAGCGGTTTGAACGTTCATCGGCTTGGCAAGGCGCTCGAGATCGCCGCGCTGGACGATCCACGCTACGACGGACTCGTCAACGGGAGCTTCGACGTCAAGGGCGGGGGAACCACGCTGAAGACGATGTCGTTGGACGTCAGCGGCACGGTGACGGACTCCAACATCATGGGCATGCGGACGCCCCAGATGAAGTTCAAGACGACGATTGGGGATGTTGGATTAACCGCCTACGCCAATGGAGCGTTCGAGCAGCTGAACCCCGCCGTGATTTCAGGACGCAAGGAGTTCGAGAGCAACATCAATGGCACGGTCGACGGTACGTTCCGCCTGTCGGATCTCACCGCTCCCATCACGCCGGCTTCGTTCGGCATTGACGGCCGCGTGACGCTTGGCCCTTCGCTCGTCGGCGGCGTCCAGATCGCAGGCGCGGACTTCGATGGCCGCTACGCTGACGAAGTTGCCGACCTGACGTGCCTGCAGATCAAGGGGCCGGACGTCACTGTGGACGCCTCGGGCCGACTCGCGCTCGATCGATCGTCCGAGTCCAGCCTGAAATACCACGTTGATGCATCCGACATTTCCGAGGCGGGTGCGCTCGCCGGTCAAAGCGAACTCGAAGGGACGGTGGTGCTCGACGGAACGATCACCGGAAATCGGACGGCGCTCGCGACGAACGGAACGCTCAACGGCAGCGGCCTGGGGTGGAAGGAAAACAGGGCGCTCGATCTGAACTCGAAGTACGCGGTGACTATTCCCGACCTGGACTTCGCGCACGCGAAGGTCCACGCAGAGTCCCGCGCAACGCTCGTGCGGCTGGCGGGCACCGAGCTCAATCAGATAACCGCCACGACGACCTACGCCGACAAGCAGTTCGAGTTCACGACGCAAATCCAGGAAAAGACCCGTGAGCTCGATGCGACCGGCAGTGTCGTGTTCCATCCGGATCACCAGGAAATTCACCTGCCGACGCTGGCGCTCAGAACAGATGGCATCGAGTGGCGTAACTCCGGCACTGGTGACCCGGCGATCCAGTACCGGCCAGGAGAGCTGACCCTGAGGGACATCGGCCTGGTTCGCGAGGATCAAGCGCTCGACGCCAACGGCACGGTGTCGTTCGGCGAGGGAAAGACAACGGGATCGTTGAGTGTGCGCGCCCGCAATGTTGACGTGGCCGAGGTGGAGAAGCTCCTGCTCGTGAATCGCGGACTGCACGGCCGACTCACGGCCGACGCCACGATCACCGGCCATATCAGCGCCCCCGCGGTGGACGCGCACGTCGAAGTGCGCAACGGTGCGTTTCAGAACTACAAGTACGAGTCTCTGGTTGCCGATGTCGACTATGCCGGCGGCCGCATCACGCTCGATGCGATGCTGCAGCAGTCGCCGGGCGTAGCGATAACCGCCAAAGGGGTCGTGCCGAGGACCTTGTTCGAACGCACGAAGGGCGAGCACGTGGCGGCGACGCCAGAGGACACCATCGATCTCCGCATTCAAACATCAGCGCTCGATCTCGGGCTGATCCAAGGCTTCACCACCGCGGTGACGAACGTCAGCGGTGGGCTGCAGGCGGATATTCGAATCCAAGGGTCGGGCTACGATCCCCATCTGAGCGGGTTCGCCGAGATCCGCGATGGTGCGTTCGCCGTTCCACGGTTGGGAACCTCGTACTCGGGTCTGGACACACGAATCGATCTCGAGGAGGACCTGATCCGCATCCGCCGATTCGAAATCCTCGACGAGAACGGCGAGCAGTTGGGCGTATCAGGTCAGTTGGCCGTACATTCCGGTCAGCTCGGCAGCGTGGACATCGCGCTCGATTCGCAGAACTTCGAGATTATCGACAACGAGCTCGGTGACATCGGGATCGGCTCGGCCTTGAGAATCACCGGCGAGTTGGCGCGGCCGCGTCTTGAAGGCGACGTGCGAATCGCGGCTGGCCGGCTGGAAGTCGATCGCATTCTGCAGCTGTTCTACGACCCGTATAGCGTCGAGGAACTGCCCGACGTTCAGTCGGCCGAGAGATCAGCACAAGCCGCTGGCAGCGCGCGTGAAGCGACCGATCGCGCGTTGACTCGCGCCGGCCAGGGCGTCACCGCGCCGGAAGACTTAACGCGGGCCGTCGACGAAAAGGGAGCCGCGCCGACCGGTGGCGTTTTCGAGAACGTCGAATTGGACGTGCGCGTGCGGATCCCCGATAACCTCGTCTTGCGGGGGCGCAGGCTGCGCCCGGGCGGCCCAACGCGCGCGGCCATCGGCGACATCAACGTCACCGTCGGCGGGGATATCACGGTACGCAAACGGGCAGGTGGGCGGCCGACCTACAACGGAACGATCACCACCGTGCGCGGTCAGTATCAATTCCAGGGCCGTCAGTTCGAGCTGGCGCGCGGCGGCACGCTGCGATTCACCGGCGAAGAAGAGCTCAACCCGATCCTCGACGTTACGGCGACGCGGCAGATCCCCGACACGGGCGTCGAGGCGCGGGTTCGCGTCACAGGCAGCGTCATGCAGCCCGAGCTGCAGCTCTCGAGCAGGCCGCCACTCGACGAGTCCGACATCCTCTCGCTCATCGTCTTCAACCGTCCAATCAACGAGCTTGGAACCGGAGAGCGCACGTCACTCGCGGCGACTGCGGGAGGCATCGCGACCGGCTTCATTGCCACGCCGCTTGGCGAATCAATCGGCAGGGCGCTCGATCTCGATCTCTTCGAGATCAACACCAGGGCGGAAGGGGATACGCTCGGCGCCGAGTTGACCGTGGGCCAGCAAATCGGCGACAGGACGTTTCTCAAGCTGCGTCAGATATTCGGTGACCGCACGTACACCGAATTCCTGCTCGAGTACCAAATCGCGGACTTCCTGCGCTTTGTCGGATCGGGCGCCCCCGAAGCCAGTAACGCCGGGAACCGTATCGGCCAGCGCCGCATCGAGCGCGCCGGCATGAACCTCATCTTCTTCTTTAGCTATTGACCCGGAATTCGGCCCGCGGCTAGCGGCCAGCGGATTTTAGTGCCGGCCCAGAAGCGCGACCTGCACGCGGGCGTCGTTGAAGCAGGCGCCACCGCCCAGATCGGTCAGCGTGTTCGGGACAAGAGCATTGGACGTCGATCCGTTGTAGGTGCTCTTCCGCCAGAGCCCTTTCGAGAGGCTGACCGTGCCTGGACGGATGTCGCGTGTCAGCGCGACAGGACACTGCACCTCACCAAGATCGTTGAACACGCGCACCGGATCGTCCTGCGACAGGCCACGCTCGGCAGCATCAGACGGATGCATCTGCAGCATCGCTGCGCGCTCGCGCAGCTCGCCGAGCGTCGACGAGACGGTCTTCTCACTCGCTGGTGAGATCAGCGCGAGCGGATACTTGTCGGTGGCAGGATCGGGCTGAAAGCCGTAAAGCCCACGAGGAGCCTCGGCTTCGAGCGCCGCCGGAAACAGATCGATTTTCTGATTCGGCGTGAGCGGAAAGACGTCGACGAACTGCACGGGACGTCCGTTCCAGGGTGGCGTGACCGCGCCGCGCTCCATCAGTTCCGCGGCGATCGCCGGCGGCATGCGTCCGACAATCCTCAAGAGGGTGTCGGTCTCGGTTTCAGCGTCGCCGACGTCGAGCCGCTCGGCAAGATCGGAAAAGACTTCGGGGTTCGATCGCGATTCACCGACGGGCTCAATCGCCGGCCGCACCAGCTGCAAGCTAATCGGACCGTAGCCTTTCGCAACGTCGTAGTTCTCGACGAACGTGGTCGCCGGCAGAAGCACGTCCGCAAACCGCGCGGTGTCGGTAAACACCTGCTCGAACACCACCGTGAACAAGTCCGCCCGGCGCAGTCCTTTCAGCACCCGGTTCTGATCGGGCATCGTCGCCAGCGGGTTGCAGTTGTAGACGAACAGCATCTCGATCGCGGGATTGTTGTATTCGAGAAGGGCCTGTCCGAGCTTGTTCATGTTGACGATGCGCGTCGCGGGTTCGGGCGTGTCGTTCATCCAGAGCGCCGCCTTGATCCCGAGCGCCGTCGAATTGCTCATCGAGTAGCCACCGCCGCGAACGCGGAACTTGCCGCCAACGGCCGGGAGCGCCAGCACAGCGGCAACGGCGCTGCCGCCGTTGCGGTTTCGCTCGAGCCCCCAGCCGCAGCGGATGACCGCCGGGCTGGTCGACGCGTAAAGCTGCGCAAACGACTCGAGTTGCGCGGCGTCAACTCCAGCCGTTTGCGCGGCGCGGGCAATGGTCCATTCGTCCGCGCGCGCGCGCAGCGCGTCGGCGCCGATCGCATGCTCGTTGAGAAACGCCTCGTCTGCATGGCCGTTGTCGAACAAGTACTTGTGTAACGCAAGCGCCACGGCCACGTCAGTGCCGGGATGCGGCGCGAGGTGAAGATCGGCCTGCTTGGCGAGCGACGTCCTCCGCGGATCGATCACCACGAGCGTCGCGCCGTTCTGTCGCGCTTCCTTGATGAAAGGAATGATGTGAATGCCGGATGTGGCCGGATTGACACCCCAGAGGACGATCAGCCTGGC